>Ga0208725_1000205_pt1 | contig 13600 bp, 14 predicted proteins | sample MicForSoSWNH13_O_FD_188004 | JGI IMG/M metagenome (GOLD analysis project Ga0208725, IMG submission 188004) | Forest soil microbial communities from Harvard Forest Long Term Ecological Research site in Petersham, Massachusetts, USA - MetaG HF011... | ecosystem: Environmental > Terrestrial > Soil... | reverse complement strand
GAAGCCGAGCGCCTCCTTGGCCAGCGGCAGCCACGGGAGCCCGGACTCCGGGTCGAGACTGAACCACTCCCGCATCGGCGTGCCCTTGTTCGCGTCGAAGCGGACGCCCTCGCCGGCGTCGACGAGCTCATCGACCCGGCCTGCGGGCAGCTTCAGCACCAGCCGCCCGCGTACGAACATCACAAAGATCTTTTTCTGGAACCGGACCGCGCCGCGGCCGAAGCCGCTGCCGCCCGGCGGCGGGGTGACCCCGGGGCAGCCGAGCAGGTCGTCGATCAGGTTCTGGTAGCGCAGCTCGGGCTCGGTTTCCGGGCGCACAGCACTACCGGAGCAGCCGGGCGAGCGAGTCCAGGCCGGCGCTGAGGTCAGGGTAGGCCGGAAGAAGCACCGTGCGGCCAGCGCCCCCGTGCTGCAGGACGGCCAGCTGTTCCCGGGCCCGTGCCGGAGTTCCCACGATGGCGAGACGGTCGATCCAGCTGTCCGGCAGGGCGGCTGCCAGGGCGGCCGCCGATCCGGCCTTCTGGCGAAGCTCAGCAAGTTCCGAGGCGAAATCAAGCACCGCCACGTGCGGCTGCCAGTCCGGTTCCCCGACCACCGCCAGGGCAGCTCGCACCTGGGCCCGCGCGACTGCCGGGTCATCGTCGACGGACGCAAGGTTGTACGCGACGATCTCGTGATCCGCCGAAGCTACCTGCTCAATCGCCGCCGACAGGTATTCCGGCGTTACGGGCTCAGCGAGAATGGTTCCCTGCGCAACCTTGCCGGACAGCCGCAGCGACCGGGGCCCCCGCACGCCCGCGAAGACCGGCGGCACGACGGACGGTGGATAGGACAGCTGCACACCATGCAGCTGAACGTAGCGGCCGGTGACGTCCACGAGCTGTCCGCCGAGCAGCCACCGCAGCGCCTGGATGTACTCCTCCAGCAGCGTGAGCAGGCTCGACGGCCGGGCTCCGACTTGATCGAGCCAGCTCGGCATGCCATGCCCCACGCCCACCGTCAGCCGGCCCGGGTAGAGCCCCGCCAGGGTGGCGACTTCCATGGCGGCGAACGCCACATTACGGGCCGCGGCTGGGATAATCCCCAGACCCACGTGCAGCGATGTGGTCGACGCCAGGATCGTCGCCGCCTGCGTGAAAGCGCCGTGCAGGAAGCAGTCCTCCGCCACCCATACTTCGGAGAATCCAAGCTGCTCGGCTTTCTGGGCATAGCCGACCAGCTGATCCGCCGGGAGACGCGGCGGAACAAAGACACCAATCATCGGCTCCACCGGGACCGTCCGCGCATGACGCGCCTCCGCATCACTCGTTGCCTGACGACGTCACCGACGCCGTGCTCCTGCGGCGATTCGCTCACCCGCCGCCGCGCTCGTCCAGCGCGCGCAGGGCCTCGGCGAACGGCCGCTCCAGCCAGGCGAGGTGGCTGGCCTCGCCGTGATGGTGCGTCGTGAACTGGTCGGACCTGCGGACCGCAGTATGCCGTACGTATTCGCGGGCACCCTCGACAAGGGTCCGGATATAGCGGAGGCCTTCGGGGTCGGTCATCGTCCAGTCGCCGCCGCAGGCGACGTAGACCGGCGAGGTGTGCGCGAAAACCCGGCGCCCCCATTCGTCGAGGTGGTAGTCGACGCCGAACGCTCTGCAGGCTATCCACGAGTTCCCGTCGATCCGCAGTTCTTCGCTGATCTCGGCCTGCCGCCCGCCGTTGGCTTCTGCCCTCGCAACGACCTCGCCGTTACGCACGACTTCGAGCGAACGGAGCGGGAAAATACTCCTGACCGCGGCATGGACACTCAGCGTTCCCGGCCCGGAAAGCCCGACGGTGGCGCCCGGCTCGCGCCCGTCGACCGAGAGCGTCACGAGCGGCCCGCCGGAAAGGAACGTGCGACCGGACCGCACCGCCCGGCACCATGCCTCGTAGCTGAACTCCTCGTCCAGCCGGGCGTAGGTGCGGTAGAGACCGACCGGCACGGCGCTCGACATCTTGTCCGTGCCACCGACGAGCGGCAGCCGGTAGCCGCTGTTCAGGTACCGGTAATACTCGAGCATCGCGTCGTCGGAATGCGCCAGCATCTCGACGGCGTCGGCCCGGCCGGTCGCGACGAGAACGGCCGGCTCGCCGTTCGGATGCGGGAAATGCGCGGCGACGACGGTGCCGCCCTGGGCGTGCGTCCGGTCGGCCCAGTCGCTCAGCGTCGCGTCCAGCGCGCCGCCGAGCTCGGCCTCGTCGGGACCATCGCTGCACCACGGCATGACCGGTTCCTTCAGGCCCCAGAGGACCATGTGGCCGAGCATGTGCTGCCGGTTTTCCTGGCCGATGTACGTGATATAGCCGCCGCCATCGACGACGCTGGGCTGGCCGGAAAAGTCCTCGGTGTTGGTGAACAGCGCGCCCCACTGCGTCTGCAGCACGTTGACGACACGCAGATCCTCGCCCCTTTGCTCGAGCTGAGCGCCCGGGGTGGAGAGGAAGTGCACGTGCGAGTCGCCAGACCACCATCCTTCCGAGGCCATGTCGGCGATGCGCCTGATCCGCAGCGTCAGGTCTCGCTGACCCGGCTCGATCCGCACGGTCTGCCGCAGCGGCTCGTACTCGAACCCGCGCGCGACGTCCACGACGACGTCGCCTCGTGGCAGCCATCCCTGGCAGGTGCCGTCGATATAGGCGTAGCTGCGCTGGCTGAGACGGACGTCGCCGCCAACGTCGTAGTGCCAGCTGCCGAGATTCTGCGTGACGTGACTGTGGTGGCCGTGCGGCTGGTAGGGAATCCCTTCGGCCGACCGGAAATGCACCCGGCACGGCACCGGCCGTCCGGTCGCGTCGTCGACGACGCTGACATGCGCCCAGTTGCGGCCGCGTTCCACCAGCTCAAGCGAGACCTGGCCGGCGTCGGCCCGCCCGTCACGTTCGATGTCGCCCCAGCGCACCCGGCCCAGCTCCTCGCCGCCCCGCCGGACCGCGACCGTGGCCGACGGCAGCGCGGCGATCGACGCGTACGCGGACACTCCTTCGGTGGCTCCCCAGCCGGCCCGGTCGTCCTCGCCGGGCAGCGGCTGCGGATAGGTCGCGACACCCCGGTCCACATCGACATCGAGGACTCCGTTCCGGCCGTCCTTCGGCACGAGCCGGACCGGACGGCCCGGCGCGCGGACGAACGGGTGCTCATCAACGTCGCTGGTCGTGATGCCGGCAACGATGAATCGGGCGCCGCGCGGAATGAATTCGATCCGCTCGACCGCTCGCTCCGGATGAGGATTCTCCCAGCACCACAGGAAGTACCCGGCGGGCCATCCCATCTCGTGCTCCGCCAGGCGAGCCCCGGCATCGCCCCATTGACCCTCGAAACGTGGCAGGTTGTAGTCGCTGGTGTCGGTGACGGCGAGGAACGGCAGCCGGCCCCATCCCGGCGGCACCACCTGGATCTCGAACCGCTCCCGGATCGGCACGGTGACGACCTCGCCGCCGGCCAGGTGGAAAACATACTCCGCGACGGTCCGCCCGACAGCGTGACCGGCTGGCCCGCCCGGGTCGAGCAGCCGGTGCGCGACGATCACCCGCCGCGCCGCCCGGCCGATCCCGACTGGCACCGGGGCGCCGGGCAGCAGGAAGCACCGCTGCGCAGACGGCAGTTCCGGCCCGACGAGGAACGGCAGGCCACGCAGGGCCACCCTGCCGAGCGGAACATCGCCCGGCTCATCGCCAAGAACGTCCACACCCGCGTTGCATGCAGCGGACAGGTCTACTGGCTCATAGCTCGGCATGCGTCCGATCGTAGGGCGCGCCGCAGGTCTGGCCCCAGCCGATTTCGGCCGACCCAATGGGCGATCATGCGCCTTGCGGCGGTGGGCGCCGCGTCCGGAACTGGACAGGCTGACCGGCGGTCAGCGGCGCGGCTGGCCGGACCTCAGGAACCCGGGCCGGCCTCAACGACGCTGCGCACCTCGGCCAGGGAGGGGTGGTAGCCGAAATCTGTGACCACCCAGGTCGCGCCCGCCTGCTCCCACGGGCCTGGGTCATCGCCCGGCGGGAGGTCCACAACGATGTCGAACGGCTCGCCACCGGGACGCGCTCCGCGGACCTCGGCGGTCAGCTCGGCCAGCTCGGCAGGGCCGGGCAGGTGGTTGGGAAACATCCCATCCCACCGCAGCGCACGCCGCACCGGCCGGCGATGCGGCCACTCCGCCGCCACCCACACCGGGATCCTGGGGCGCTGCAGCGGGACCGGCTCAAACTCTCCGCCCCAGTACCGGGTGAGCCGATCGAGGCCCTGGTCGAGCAGCCGGGCCCGCTCCCGTGGATCGGCGACCTCCCCGAACGGCTCGAGCTCGCCGTTGCGCGCGCTGCCAAGACCGACCCCGAGCGTGAGGCGGCCCGAGCTCAGCAGGTCAAGGGTGACCGTTTCTCTCGCGAGTTTTTGCACCCGCCTGCGCGGCAGCGGGGTGATCATCGGCCCGATCCGTATCGTGCTCGTGGCGCACGCGATCGCGGCCATCGCCACCCACGGATCGGCAACAGCCCGCACCGGAGCCCGGTACACGATGTGATCCCACACGAAGAAGCCGTCCCAGCCCCGCTGCTCCGCCGTGGCCGCGAGGTCGGCCAGTACCCGGGGGTCAGACAGCTCGTCAAAGGGCGGCACATCGATCGCTCGTTTCACCGGCCTGAGCCTAATGGCCGGGGAACGAGCGGGGCAATGATCTTGACGGCCGGAGTGTCGGTGCCATGTGGTAGGACCGCCCCATGCGCTATGGAGTCGTACTGCCGGGCGGGACAGCCCCAGAGCAGCTTGATCAGGCGGTGCTGGCCGAGCGGGCGGGCTGGGACGGCGTGTTCGCGTGGGAGGCGGCCTACGGGGTGGACGCGTGGAGCCTGCTGGCCGCGATGGCCGCGCGGACGCAGCGGGTCCGGCTCGGCACGATGCTCACGCCGCTGCCGTGGCGCCGGCCGTGGAAGGTCGCCAGCCAGGTGGCGACGCTGGACCAGCTGTCGGGCGGCCGGGCCATCCTCGCGGTCGGGGTCGGTGCCGTGGATACCGAGCTGCCCGAGACCGGTGAGGTGACCGACCTGCGCGGCCGTGCCGAGCGGCTGGACGAGGGCATTGACCTGATCCGCGCCCTGTGGGACGGCCAGACGAGCTACCTGGGGCAGCATTACCGGTACCAGACCGGCCGGCTCGACCTGACCAGAGCCGGGCGGCCGGTGCAGCAGCGGATCCCGCTGTGGGTGGTCGGCGTGTGGCCGCGGCCGAAATCGCTGCGGCGGGCGCTGCGCTGCGACGGCATCCTGCCGCAGTACCAGCTGGACGGCCGGGAACCGGGCCCGGACGACGCCAGGGCGGTGCGGCAGTGGCTTACCGACCACGGAGCCGGGTCCGGCTTTGACATGGTGATGGACGGCGAGACCCCGGCGGGCGACCCGGCCATCACCGAGGCGATCACCCGTCCGTGGGCGGAGGCGGGCTGCACCTGGTGGCTGGAGACCCGGTGGGAGATGCCGCACGACTCCCCCGAGCGAATGGGCGATATCCGGGCGCGCATCGAAGCCGGGCCACCAGACCCCGGAGGCAGCTGATGATGCTCCACTGGCCGCGATAACGCGCTGCCCATGGAGCGGCGGATCGAGATCGTCGAGGCGAAGGCTGCCGAACTGATCGGGCTGGGTGGCAGCGTGGAGCGCCGAGGCCGGCACGACGATCCGGAGGACCCGATCTACTTCGTGGTCATGCACGACCCGGAAGGCAACGAGTTCTGCGTGAGCTGAAAGTCACCGCGAGGCCGCGGGAGTGATCGGCCCGGCGAGCGCTTCCGCGCCGTAGCCAGGAGCCGGCCCCGGCCGGACGAGGTATCCGCTCAGCGACGGTTCGAGCAGGTCGAACGACCCGGTGGCCGCGGCGGCCAGCGCCGCGCAGATCTCATCGCGGGGCTGGCCCGCGAGGCTGCGCCGGCTCCCCTCCTCGTACAGCACGCGGTGCACTGACGACACCAGGGCGGCGACAACCCGTTGCTGCGGGTCGTCCACGCCGGTCTCGGCCGCGATCGCGTCGCCGAGCGCGCGCTCGCGCTGGTAGAGCATGTCCAGGCCCCGGCTGGCGAGTACCGGGCTGTCCTGGATCATCCGCGCGAACGCGGAACTGGACAGCCCGAGCGTCACGTCAGCCCTGGCCACCCGCTCGGCGTAGTCGCGGCGGATCGCCGCAAGCAGGCCTTCGCCCGGGGCGCGGGCGGCGAAGACGTCGGCCAGGCTGCGGATGATCCCCTCGGCCCGGTCGAACACCAGGTCTTCCTTGCGTGGGAAGTAGTTCGTCACCGTCATCTTGGCGACCCCGGCCGCGTCGGCGACCTGAGAGATCGTCACCTCGTCAAAGCCGCGGGCCGCGAACATCTCGGTCGCCACGTCGGAGATGGCCTGCCGGGTCGCCTGCTTCCGCCGCTCGCGCAGCCCTGTGCTCATGCCGTCACCTTAGCCGGTACCTAGGTCGGATACAAGATTAGGTTTGACATATTTTTAGGTCGAACCTAGGTTAAGGGAAGTGACCACGAACGACCACCCGGAGGAGGACACCATGTCCGGCACCGCTGCCACCTCGCCGGTCCGTGCGAGTCATGCCGGGCCGGCCCGCCCGGCTCACCCGCCGCGCCCCGGCACGGGAATGGGCGCTGCGCTGCGCCCGCTGCTGATCGACGTCGGCGTCCCCGTGGGCAGCTATTACCTGCTGCACAACGGGTTCGGGCTGAGCCTGTGGCTCTCGCTGGCGCTGAGCAGCGTCGGTCCCGCCGTCCGGGCGATCGCCGGCCTCGCGGCCGAGCGGAAGCTGAACGTGCTGGCGGTGCTGATGCTGACGGTCAACCTGGCGGGCATCGCGGTCAGCTTCCTAACCGGCGACCCGCGCGCGATGATCGCCAAAGACTCGGTCATCAGCAGCGTGATCGCGTTCGCGATCCTGGGCTCGGTGATCGCGCGCCGCCCGATGATGTCGGTCGGCCTGCGGCCGTTCATGACCCAGGGGACGCCGGAACGCAGCGCCGCCTGGGACCGGCTTGCGGAAGGCTCGGCCCGGTTCCGCCGGTTCGAGCTGCTGTACAGCGCGATCTGGGGGGTCGCGCTGCTCGCCGACTGCGCCGCCCGGCTGGTGGGCGCCTACACGCTGCCGGTGACGACGATGGTCTGGATGAGCACGGTGCTGACGCTCAGCGCGGTCGGCGTCGGCGTCGCGGTTGGCGGGGCGGCTGCCGCCATGCCGATCCTGCGGATGATCGAAACCGAGGTCAGGAAGTCCTGACCGGGCGGACCGGCCCGGCCAGGACCGTCACGGAGCGAGCCCAGGGAGCGAAAGCACATGCGCGGCAAGGGCATCAACTACGACACCGGGTTCTCGCCCGGCGGCCGGCTCAGCCGGGAGGACTTCGACGCCGATGTGGTACGCCGCGAGATGCAGGTCATCGCGTCCGAGCTGCGCTGCTCCGCGGTCCGGATCACCGGGGGCGAGCCGGAGCGGCTCAGCGTGGCCGGCGAGCTGGCCGCCGCGGCCGGCCTGGAGGTGTGGTTCTCGCCGTTTCCATGCGAGCTGACCACCGGGCAGCTCGCCCCGCTGTTCGCGGACTGCGCGGACCGCGCCGAGCATCTCAGGCGCGCAGGGGCCAGGGTTGTGCTCGCCACCGGGTGCGAGCTCACCCTCTTCGCGGCCGGGTTCCTGCCCGGCGACGACGTGTACCAGCGCATCGCCGGCCTGCAGTCACCGGGCCCGGAGCTCTATGCGTCGTTCGGGGCCATGCCCGCCCGGCTGAACGGCTTCCTGGCCGAGACCGCCGCGGCGGCGAGGGAGCGTTTCGGCGGCCCGCTGACCTACGCCTCGGGCATGTGGGAGCCCGTCGACTGGCAGCCATTTGACATCGCGGCGACCGACGCCTACCGGGACGCGACCAATGCCGGACGGTTCCGGGCCGAGCTGAGCAAGCAGGGCGGCCCGGGCAAGCCGCTGGTCGTTACCGAGTTCGGCTGCTGCGGCTACGCGGGCGCGGGTGATCGCGGCGGCACCGGCTGGGCAGTTATCGAGCCGGACGCCGACCCGCCGCGGCTGGACGGCGAGTACGTGCGCGACGAAGCCGAGCAGGTCAGGTACATGCAGGAACTGCACGCGATCTTCGGTGCGGAAGGAGTGGACCTGGCGTTCTGGTTCACGTTCGCGGGCTACGGCCTGGTGCACCGCCCCGGGCAGCCCCGCCAGGACCTGGACATGGCCAGCTACGGCGTGGTGAAGATGCTGGAGGCCGGGCCGCCCGCCGGGTACCGGGGCCTCGGCTGGGAGCCAAAGGCCGCGTTCGAGGCACTGGCCGGGCTGGACAATGACCAGGCTGATAGCTGACGTCCGCTATACCGGGGATCCGGCGCCGCCGTTGTCTCTGGACATCCTCCGCCCCGACCCGCTTCCGGCGGCCCCCATGCCGCTGGTCATGGAGCTGCACCCGGGCGCCTGGATGTTCGGCGGCAAGCATGCCGAACGTAACAAGATGCTGGCCGAGCAGGGGTTCGCCACCGCGAGCGTCGACTACCGGCCAAGCACCACCGCACCCTTCCCCGCTCAGATCGACGACGTCCGGGCAGCCGTGCACTTTCTGCGGGCGCACGCCGCTGAATACCACCTCGACCCGGACAGATTCGGGATCTGGGGAGAGTCATCAGGTGGCCATCTCGCCGCCCTGCTGGGCACGGCAGGCGAGCGCCGCTCCCCCTGCCAGCCCGCGACGGCGCCTCTCGTCCAGGCGGTGGCAGCTATCTCTGCACCGGTCGACCTGGCTGTGCTGAACAACGAGTACGTCCCGCCGTTGCTCGGCGGACCGCTTCCCGGAAAGCGGAAGCTAGCCGTTCAGGCCAGCCCGCTGCCCTACATCACCGGCGCCCGCGGGCTGCCGCCCTTCCTGATCGTGCACGGCTCAGGCGACCGGCAGGTGCCGCCAGAGCACGCAGACCTGCTGCGCACCGCGCTGGAGGCGGCCGGCGCCAAAGTGGAGTACGTGATCCTGAACGCGGGGCACAATCTGCTCGGCAGCGAATACGCCGCGCAATGCCAGGCCCTCCTGGTGGAGTTCTTCACCGCCTGCCTCCAGGGCCGTCCCCAGGTATGTTCGCAGGGTGCCTTTTAGCCGCGAGACAGACAGCTTCCGGCTCGCGTACGACCGTGTCGGGCAGGGGCCGCCGGTGCTGCTCTTGCATGGCTGGCCAGGGGAACGGGGCGACTACCGCGAGGTGGTCCCGCGGCTGGCCGGACTGGATGTCATCGTTCCTGACCTGCGCGGGTTCGGTGAATCGGACAAACATCTCGCAGACCCGGCCACCGCGTACTCGGCGGCCGCTCAGGCCCGCAGCGTCGTAGCCCTGATCGACGAACTCGATCTGGACGGGCTGGTGATCGCGGGCTATGACATCGGCAGCCGAATCGGGCAGGCCGTAGCCGCCGACCGGCCTGGTCTGCTGCGCGGCCTGGTCGTCGCACCGCCGTTGCCAGGCATCGGCGCGCGTATCCTCGGCGCTGAGGCGCAGCGCGAGTTCTGGTATCAGTCCTTCCACCAGCTCGATCTGGCCGAGCAGCTTATCGATGGCCGGCCCGACGCGGTCCGCGCCTACCTGGCGCATTTCTGGTCGCACTGGTCGGGGCCATCGTTTGAACTCAGCGAGGAGGAGCTCAATCGTGTTGCCGGGCTCTACTCGGCACCCGGGGCGTTCCTCGCGTCCATCGGCTGGTACCGGGCTGGCGCGGGCTCGGTCGCCCGCTCCCTGGCTGAGCAGGCACCGCCGCCGGGCGGACGGCTGCACGTACCCACGACGGTACTGTGGCCCGGGTACGACCCGCTGTTCCCAGCCGAATGGTCGGACCGGCTTGGCGATTTCTTCGACCACGTGCGCTTGCGGATGCTGCCGTCAGCGGGTCATTTCTCCCCGTTGGAGGCACCTGACGTATTCGCCGAGGAGATCAGGGCGGCAACAGCCTGACGTGGCGCCAGCCGGGTAGGCCGCTGGCGCGGGAACGCATGACCGGGGAAGCCCGGCAGCGATACCGGTGATCGGTGGCTGCCCGGCTTCTCCGGGAGCGACTACATGTCCTGGTAGATCTCAATACGCGGCTTGCCTTGGACGCCCGCCTGCTGCATCGCGTCGCGCAGTTCGGCGCCGCCGAGGAATGCTTCGGCGTCGGCCGTGGTGGCGAAGCTGTGGCTAACCAGCAGGTTGTTGGGATCGTCCTTCGCCCGGTAGACGCTCTGGCGGGTCACGCCGCCTGTCTTCTGGGTGGCTTCGAACCCGTCGTAGGCCTTGCGCCAGGTGTCGTAATCGGCGACATGGTGCTGGACCATTGCGGTTACTGCCATGAGAGACCTTCCATCGACTTCCCGGAGCCGGCCGGTTGTTCCAGCGATGCTCCCGGGCCTGCCCGCAGACTATTGCCGTAACGAAAAACTAGCAATAGATTTCTAGCAATTTCTTACGCAATTTCGGGTGACCGGGCCCGGGTCCCGGAACAGCGGCGGGAGGTAGCGCAGCATGAGCACGGACCAGGTGACGTGGGTGACGGCCGGGGCGAGCACCCCGCCGGTGGCGTCCCGCTCCCAGCCGAAGATCACGCTGGTGATCAGGCCGGCCACGACCAGTGCCGGGTTGCCGGTGGCGGCGGTCGATGCGGCGTAGGCGAGCGTCGTGGTGCGGAGCGGGTGCGACCCGGACCACAAGGCGCCGCGGAAGAACAGTTCTTCCGCTACCCCGCTGCCCGACGCGATGAGCACCACCAGCGGCGTTGACCCGGCTTCGGCATAGCGCAGCACGCTGGCGATCGCACGGCGCAGGGCGGGGTGGCGGCGGGCGACCCGTGCGGCACCGTAGAACACGGCGAAGGTGGCGGCCCCGGTGACGACGGGCACGACGATAAGGGCCCGTGCTGCGCTTCCAGGACGGGTACGCCAGCCGTCGCCGAGCCACGGGATGGGGCCAGCGCCGAGCGCGCCGCACGTCCAGGTGCCGGCCAGACTGCTGGTCAGCAGGTAGAAACGCGCCGAGCCTGCCTTGGCTGCAAACGAGGACCGGAGCAGCGCCGCCGCCCCCAGCCCGGCCGTCCCGAGCCAGGCGGTGGCACTGATACCGGCGCCGCGCCGCGCCGTCACGAGCGGGCCCGCTGAGCCTCGCGCCGTTCGCGGAGCGCCTTGCGCACGGCGTCGTCGTAGGACATGGGCCGGATCGGGATCAGGTCCCTGATCGAGTCGTCGCGCACGATCACCTCGTTGGTCATGGAGTCGATGATGGCCCGGCCGGTACCGGTATCGATGTTGGTGACCAGGGCCAGCCACAGCGAGGACAGCCAGGGGGTGAGCAGCGGCACGGGCAGGAGGAGCAGCGGGCGGTTCTCGATGGCGGCGACGCGGCGCAGCATCGTCGAGTACTGGACCACCTCCGGGCCGCCGGCCTCATAGATGCGGCCCGACGCCTCCGGCGGCTCCAGCACGCCGGCCAGGTACGTCACCACGTCGTCGACCGCGATTGGCTGGGTGCGGGTGGAGACCCACTGAGGGGTGATCATGACCGGCAGGTGCTCGACGAGCTGGCGCGTCAGCTCCCAGGAGATACCGCCGTGCCCGACGATGATCCCGGCCCGGATGACGGTGACCGGCACACCGCCGGTGCCGAGCCGGTTCTCGACCTCGCGGCGGCTGCGCAGGTGGGCGGACAGGTCGTCCGCGTCATCGCCCAAGCCGCCCAGGTAGATGATGCGGTGCAGGCCAGCCCCGGCGGCCGCCTCGCCGAACGCGGTAGCCCCGGTGGCGTCCTTCTGCTCGAAGTCCGCGTCCTGGAGCGAGTGCACCAGGTAATACGCGGCCCGACAGCCGGCCATCGCCAGCTCCAGGCTGGCGCGCTCCTGGACGTCGCCGAGCACCGGTGTACCTGCCCCCCGGTATCGGGCCGGGTTCCTGGTCATGGCGACCACCTCGTGGCCATCCCGGGCCAAGGCCGCGCACAACCGCTGGCCGACGAAGCCGGACGCGCCGGCCACCAGCACCTTCACTGGCCCCCCGAGCCTTCCGTGGCCAGGCCTGCCCGTGGTCGGGCCGGGCCATAACAGGACTAACCTCGCCTACCCGCGAGCCTGGGTTCATACACCTGGCGCCGCGGCCGCCCGGGCGTAATTGATCCGCTGCCACATGTCTGACCTGGATGTGCGCTGCCTCGGCCCAGGGGCAGCCCCTCGCCGGGAGCTGAGGGCCAATCAGCCAGCGAACTGGCGCGCCGCCCGGGCCGCGGCGCACGGAGCGCACAGCGGCACGTCAACATCGCCCAGGAAACCCGACTTGTACTGGCCCGTAATCACCGCGCCGAAAACCTCGCAGATGCCGCCGTCAGCCGGATGAGCTCTCGAGCAGAAGCACAGGCAGGGCCTGTGCCGCAGGACCGTCTCAGCGCGCTCGATCACTGCCCGGACCTCAGGACGGTTCGCCACCTCCGCGACCGCATCGAAGGCCGGGCGTATGCGCTCAAGCCCGTCAGTTACAGCCTGCCCGACTCGCCGGCCGGCCTCTGCGAGGATGTCGGCAAGCTCGGTATTTCTGTCGTCGCCCACGATCGCATCCTCTCACCAGCAAAGACCCTGAGCCAGGGGCCTGGTTACGTCACTCAGGTACAGCACCGGCACTCTCCGGCGTTCGGCGCTCCTGACGCACACTCAGGTGCTGACCGTGAACGTCCCGGTCATGCCTTCCTGCGCGTGCCCGGGGACCGGGCACAGGTACCGGTAGGTCCCCGGCGTAGTGGCGGTGAAGCTGAGCATTGCGGCGTGCATACCCGCCGACGTGGGGTCGCCGAGGAACCACACCGCCGCACCAGCGAACGCCAGGCGCGCGGTCACCATCGGCATCGGCGAGGACGTGGCCTGGCCGACTGTGATAACCAGGCCCTGCGCGGTGTCCGGGTCGGCGTTGATCACCTCGATGGTGACGTGTGCGCCGACGTTGACGACGACGCCGGGGTTGACCATGCCGGCGATGCGGAACGTCCCATCTAGACCGCCGGACGGGCTGGCGACAACGGTGAGCCGGACGGTCGTGCCGGACAGCGTGACCCGTTGCGAGGTGTGGCTGGTCGCGGCACCGGCCGGGATCTGGCTGCCCAGCTCGGCAGCCGCGGCCGGGCTCACCCGGGTGCCGGGTGCGTTGGCGAACAGGGTGCCCATGACCTTCCCGGCGTCACTGGCAGAGCCCATCATGTAGCCCGGCAGAGCGCTGCCCCGCATCCAGGCCGGCGCGCCCGGGCCGCCCATCATCCAGCGGTAGCCCGCGCTGCCCATCATCCAGCTGCGGGACGATGTGCCGCCCATCATCGTGCCGCCCATCATTGAGCCCGACGAGCCGGAGTACAGCCGGCCCATCATGGACCGGTAATACGCGTAGCCGGCACCACCGGGCGTGCTCGCCTCAGCGGGCGCCTGGCCTGCGGACCCGCAGGCGGCGATGGTGCCCAGTCCTGCTGCGGCAACAGCGGCGATGCCGATCGCCGCGGCGAAACGGGTGCGCTTCATGAGATCCCCTGTGATCTGGTGCCTGCCGGTAATGGATCGGGCGGCGCCGGG
>Ga0208725_1000204_pt1 | contig 13629 bp, 13 predicted proteins | sample MicForSoSWNH13_O_FD_188004 | JGI IMG/M metagenome (GOLD analysis project Ga0208725, IMG submission 188004) | Forest soil microbial communities from Harvard Forest Long Term Ecological Research site in Petersham, Massachusetts, USA - MetaG HF011... | ecosystem: Environmental > Terrestrial > Soil... | reverse complement strand
ATCTGCATCTTGGACAGCACCCGGTTGGCGTTGCCCATGAAGTACCGGAGCAGCTTGAACTCCGTGGGGGACAGCTGGATCTGCTGACCGCCGCGCCACACCTCGTGGCTGTCCTCGTCGAGTTCCAGGTCAGCGAACTTCAGCCGCGGCGGCGGCTCGGTGCCGTCGCCGCGGGTGCGCCGGAGCACGGCCCGGATCCTGGCGATCACTTCCTCCAGGCTGAACGGCTTGGTGACGTAGTCATCGCCGCCAAGGGTCAGGCCGCGGATCTTGTCCTCGGTGGAGTCGCGGGCCGTCAGGAACACGACCGGGATCCTGGCGCCGCCGCCTCGCAGCCGCCGGATGACATCGAAGCCGTCCATGTCCGGCAGCATGACGTCAAGCACGATGAGGTCGGGCCGGTGCCGCTGTGCGGCCTGCACCGCCTCCGTGCCGGCCGCGGCGGTGACAACCTCGAATCCGGCGTACCGAAGGCTGGCCGACAGCAACTCAAGGATGTTGGGCTCGTCTTCGACGACCAGCAACCGGGCGTCCGGCTGCCGGCGCCCATCAACCGTCGGTGTGGTCATCCCGTCATTGTGCGGCTTCTGCCTGAACGTTACCTGAAGGCGTGCTGAGGCGATCCTTCACGAACTTGCTGAATGTAACGCGGTGGACAACGATAACTCGGTGGCAGCGTCCGCTTCGGCGCGGACGACGGGCCCCCAGCGGGAGATCGCCGCAGGGCGCGAGCCCACGCCCAGCTTCGCGTAAATCCGGTTTACGTGGTTCTTGACTGTTTTTTCCGCCAGGACGAGCTGCGCCGCGATCTGGCCGTTTGAGTGACCCGCCGCGATCAGGGTCATAATCTGGGCCTCGCGCGAGGACAGGCCCGCCGTGCGCGGGCGCTCGGGGGTGCTGGCGCTTCTCATGAGACCTCCGTGGCCGGTGGTGGCCAGCGTGCAGGAACGTGCAACGGGTTGCATGCTACCGACTACCACGGCATATCCCGCAAGAGCTAAATACCGGGCAAAATCAGCGTCGGCCGAGCCCGCAGAGGGCCGGCGACACCTTCATGTATGTACCAAAAGGCGTGCTGGAGGCCCGTCTTTGGTACATCCATACCCCGGCATCCGGCAGCCAGAGCGACAAGCTGGCAGCCGTTACTGGGTCGCCGCGGCCTTGGAGCCGGTGATGAGGCTCGGCGGCAGCGGCGTGTCGGTTTTCAGATCGTTGAACAGCTGCAGTGCCTGGCTCTGGTTCCACTGCACGGCCACCCCGTCATTAGGGGTCTGGAAGTCCAGGCTGGCGAGCGGCACGGTGGTGGTCTGCGGGCTCCGGAGCGCGAACGCCACCTGCATGAGCTGGTAGGCGCTGGTGCCCTGGCTGACGGTCAGCGTGTTCGCCGACCCGGTCGCCGCCGGGATGATCGCGAACGGGTTGAGCAGCACGCTTGGGCTTGTCATCTTGCTGAGCAGCGCCTTGAGGAACAGCCGCTGATCCTGCTCGCGCTGCAGGTCGCTGAGCGCGAAGTTGCGGGTCCGCACGTACCCGAGCGCCTGGTCGCCGTCGAGGTTCTGGCAGCCGGCCTTCAGGTCCAGCCCGGCCTTGGGGTCGACCATCGGGCCCGGCAGGCACATGTGCACGCCGCCGACCGCGTTGACCACGCTGACGAATCCGCCGAAGCCGATTCCCATGTAATGGTCGATGTGCAGGCCGGTGACGTTCTGCACGGTCTCGGCCAGCAGCTTGGGCCCGCCGAGGTCGAACGCGGCGTTGATCTTGCTGGACCCGTAGCCGGGGATCGGCACGTAGGAATCGCGCGGGATGCTGACCAGGACCGGCCTCCCCCCGCCGGACGGGATATGCAGGATCAAGATCGTGTCGGAGCGCTGGCCGGCCGCCGCGCTCAGGGAGCCGGTTGCGAGCTGCCTTTCCTGCGCCCGGGTCAGCCCCTGGCGGGTATCCGAGCCGGCGATCAGCCAGTTCGTGCCGGCGGACGCGACCGGACGCCCGTTGTAGTCGACAAGCACGTCCGACTCGTGCAGCTTCGAGTTGACGTAGAAATACATGCCGACGCTGCCGATGATGATCACCACGACCAGCAGGGCGATCATCGCGATGATGCGCCGCGGGCGCAGCCACCTCCGCCCGCCGGCACGGCCTGCGCGGCCGGGACCGCCGGGACCGCCGGGCCCGCCAGGACGCCCGCGCGACGGCGGCTGCTCCGGCCAGGCGCTGCCCGAGCCGAGCCGCCCGCCAGGCCCGTACCCGCTTGCGCCGCCGGACCCGTACCCGCTCGCCCCGCCCGAACCGTAACCGCTGGCGCCGGCCTGACCGCCGGGCTGCGCGCTCGGGCCTGGGTAGGGAGCCCGGACCGTTGGGTCTCCCGAGCCGCCCGGGCCAGGCTGCGCGCTCGAGCCCGGGTACGGAATACCGACCGTCGGGTCCCCCGCGCCCGCCTGGCCGGGGGTGCCCGGCGAGCCGTCCCCGCCGGCGCCGCGGAACCAGCCCTCTGACCACTCGCTCATGCTGTGTTCCTCGCTCGCCGCCTCATCATGATGCTGTCCATGTCACCATCGTCTTTACCTTCAAGACGTGCAGACGGCCAAAACGGCTGGGGAGGGGTCCCCTGCCGTGCCTATTCCGCGGTGCCGTCCCACCAGATCGTGACCACCTCGCGGCCGGATGAGCCGAGATCAACCGGGCGCTCCGGGTCAACGCCGGACTCGACGAGCGCCTCGGCCACCTCATCCGCCCGCCCCGGCGGCAGGCACAACCGTCGCCGGGTCACCTCCACGAGCTCAGCGAAGCTCGCGTAGTCCCGGCCGCCGGGGCGGCGCCACGCCTCGTGCGCGGGCCGCAGCCCCATGACGTCCAGGATCCGGACCAGGTCGGCCGCGGTGGGGGTGACCGGCCGCCGCAGCCCGTGGAACCGCAGCCACAGCGCGTTAAGCGACACCAGCGGGTGCTCTGGGGTCATCTCGGCCACCACGATGCGCCGCGCGCCGGCCGTGAGCGCCGCCACGAACGGGGCCACGTCGGGGACGTTGTAGAGCACGTGGTGGCAGGTCACGACGTCGGCCGGGCCGGCCTGCGGCGCCACGCCCGGCCACCCGCCGAGCACCGCGGCGAAGGCGACCGGCGACGGGGCTACGCGTTCTGAAAGTCTTTCGAGCATCCCGGCATCGTTATCAACCGCCGTCAGGTGGGTGGTGCGGGGCAGCAGCGGCAGGCAGGCGGCGCCGGCGCCGGCGCCGACGTCCAGGACGCTGCCCGGCGGGTCGAGGGCGGCCCAGGCCCGCTGGAACGACGGGCCGGCCGGCGCGGCGCGCACCCGGTCGGCGCGCCGGGCGAACACCTGCCGCGGCAGCACCCACGGGGATTCGGCGACCGCGGCGGTGATCTCCTCGGGTATCGCCCAGGCCGCCAGGTCGCGGCGCCATCCGTCCAGCAATTCGGTGAGCATGGGCCTTAACGCTACGGCGGCGCCCGCTGCGCCGGCCACCGGCTGGTCTCCCGAGCGGAAAAATAGAACAGGTTCTTGCCCTGGAGCCGGCATGTTAGGAAAGCTGGTGCCATGGACCTTGTCGCCATAGAGGAAATCCGGCAGGTGAAGCATTGCTACCTCCGGTGCGTAGACCTGAAGCTCTGGGACGACCTGGCGGACACGTTCACCGAGGACGCGACCGCCGACTACGGCACGCCAGCACTGGGCAAGCCGCTGCGGCTGGCCGGCCGGGACGAGATCGTCGGGTTCCTGCGTAAGAATCTCGGGCCGGACATCATCACCGTGCACTTCGCCAGCCAGCCGGAGATAACCGTGGACGGCGACACCGCGAGCGGCACGTGGGCCTTTGAGGACACCGTGATCGCGACCGAGTTCCGCGTGGTGATCACCGGCGCTGCCTTCTACGAGGACCGCTATCTGCGTGGCGCCGACGGCAAATGGCGGATCGCGCACACCGGGTACACGCGGACCTACGAGGCCACGATGTCCCTCGACGATCTGCCGAGCTTCCGGATCACGTCGAACCGCTGGGCCGCGCAGCAGGCCGCCGCCGGCTAGCCGTAACCTAGAACACGTTCTAGTTTCGGAGGCGGATCTTGCTCACTCAGCCGTTCGCGGACGCGGTGCTCGAAGCCGAGAAGATCATCGTCGGCGCGCCGCACGTCAAGACCGAGCAGGACCTGGCCGAGGGCTACGACTACCTCGCCGGGTCGATCCGGTCGTCGCTGCAGCTGGCCTGGGCGTACCAGCGTGACTTCCCGTTCTTCACCCAGTCGACCGGGCCTTACACGAAGCTGGGCCTGGACAACCCGGACACCCTGTACTTCCACGCCTACCTGCGCGACGACGCGGAATACGTGGTGACCGGGCGGCGCGGCACGACCGCGGACCTGAGCTTCCAGGTTCTGGCGGGCGACTACACCCCCGTACAGGTGCCGGACAGCTTGTCCGCTTTCGACGACCGGGAGATCGAGATCGCCGCCGACGGGACGTTCGAGATCCGGTTCGGGCCTTCCGTCCGGGGCCGGAACTCCTTCACCCTCGGACCCGGGTCGGCGATGCTGCTGGTCCGCGAGGTGTACAGCGACTGGGCGGCGGAGCGGCGGGGCACGATCAGCATCCGGCGGGCCGGACGCGAGGGCTGCGCCCCGCCCGCGGCCGACACCAGCGCGCTGGCCAAGCGATACGGGGTGGCGGGCAAGATCCTGCTGACCCGGCTCCGGACGTTCCTCGCCTTTCCCGAGTGGTTTTACCTGAAGCTGCCGGTGAACACGATGACCGAGCCGCGGCCGACGCCCGGCGGGCTCGCGACCCAGTTCTCGTCGGCCGGCCACTTCGACCTCGGCGACGGCGAGGCGATGGTCGTGACGGTACCGGCGGCCGACCGCGCGGTCGCTCCGTACCAGGGCATCCAGCTCGGCAGCATGTGGTACATCTCGCTCGACTACATCAACCACCAGACCAGCCTCACCGCCGACCAGGCGCGGACCGACCCGGACGGGCGGATGCGGTTCGTGATCAGCGAGCGCGATCCCGGCCTGGCGAACTGGCTCGAGCTCACCGGGCACTCCCGTGGCTACGTGCAGATCCGCTGGCAGCGGCTGTCCCGCGACCTCGGGCCCGACGACGGGCCGCAGGTGGAGGTGGTGCCGTTCTCGGACCTGGCCCGCCGGCTGCCGTACTACGAGTCGGCGCGGGCCACGCCGGGGGAGTACACGGCGCGGATCGCCGCACGCCAGGCCGCCGTGGCCGACAGGATGCTCGGCTGATGTCCCCGGACTCAGCTCCGGTGCCCGCCTTGCTGCGCGGCAAGGTCGTGGTGGTCTGCGGTATCGGCCCCGGCCTCGGCCGGGCGATCGCGGTGCAGAGCGCGCGGGCGGGCGCCGACGTGGTGCTGGCCGCCCGGACCGAGGGGCTGGCCAAGGAGGTCGCAGCCGAGGTGTCGGCGCTGGGGCGCCGCGCGGTGACCGTGATGACCGACGTCACCGACGATGAGCTGGCCGCCGGCCTGCCCGCGGCCGCGCTCGAGGCGTTCGGCCGGGTCGACGCGCTGGTGAACAACGCGTTCGCGATCCCGCCGCTCACCTCGCTGGGTGGCGTTGACCTGGACGCCGTCCGGGCCGGGTTTGAGACCGACGTGTTCGGGGCGCTGCGGATGACCCGGCTCTTCACCCCGGCGCTTTCGGCCAGCCGCGGGTCGGTCGTGATGATCTCTTCTGCCGTGCTGCGGCACTCGCGGCTGCCGTACGGCCCGTACAAGATGGCGAAGTCGGCGCTGCTCGGGCTCGCGCAGAGCCTGGCCACCGAGCTCGGCCCGCAGGGCATCCGGGTCAACACCGTGGCCCCCGGCTACATCTGGGCCGGCTCTCTCAGGTGGTACTTCGGCGAGCTCGCGAAGCAGCGCGGGGTGACCCGGCAGGATGTTTACGACGAGACCGCGGCAACGATCGACCTGCGCCGGCTGCCGGAACCCGACGAGGTCGCCGACGCCGTGGTGTTCCTGGCCTCGGACCTGGCCCGCGCGATCACCGGCCAGTGCCTCGACGTCAACTGCGGCGAGTTCCACCACTGACCGGCGCCGACATGACTCCCCGCCCCCCGCCTCGCGAGAGCACCCGTACCGAACGGGACGGCGTCGGCACCGTCGAGGACCTGCACGCGTCGGCCACCAGGGTCACCGGGCTTTCGGATTTCGGCGCCGACGACTATCGCGACGGCCTCGCGGTGCTGCTGGAGTCCTATGCCACGGACGCGGGCCTGACCCCGCTGGGCATCCGGGTGAAGCGGTCGTTCCTGCGCGGCGCGCTGGCGGCCCGGCTGCTCAGTGAGGCTTCCTGGCAATCGTGGCCCGCGTACTCATCGGTAGGCATCGAGCGGCCGGTCTTTGTCACCGGGCTGCCGCGCACCGGGACCACCGCGCTGCACCGGCTGCTCGCTGCCGACCCCGCTCATCAGGGTCTGGAGATGTGGCTCACCCAGGCGCCCGGACCCCGCCCGCCGCGCGAGACCTGGGACAGCGACCCGGTGTTCGTGGCCATCCAGGAAGGCTTCGAGCGGCACCACGCCGAGCACCCGGAATTCATGGGCGTGCACTACATCGCCGCCGACCAGGTGGAGGAGTGCTGGCAGCTGCTGCGGCAGTCGATGCGGTCGGTGTCCTACGAGTGCCTGGCCCACCTGCCGACCTACTCGTCATGGCTGCAAGGCCAGGACTGGACCGCTGCGTACCGCAGACACCGCCAGAACCTGCAGCTCATCGGGCTGAACGAGGGCGGCCGCCGCTGGGTGCTGAAGAACCCCAGCCACCTGTTCGCGCTCGACGCGCTGCTTACCGTGTACCCGGATGCGCTGGTGATCCAGACGCACCGCGAGCCGCGGACCGCGATCGCGTCGGTGTGCAGCCTGGCCGCGCAGGCCACCGCCGGGTGGTCGGGCACGTTCCGCGGTGAGGTGGTCGGCCGGGATCAGCTGGAACTATGGGCGCGCGGCCTTGAGGCCTTCACGGCCGCGCGGGCCCGGCACGATCCGGCGCGGTTCTGTGATGTCGCGTATGACGAGTTCGCCGCCGATCCGTTCGGCACGGTCGAGTCGATCTACGCGCGGTTCGGGCTGCCGCTTTCCGGCCAGGCCGCCGACGCGATGCGCGCGCTGGCCGCCGGGGCCGCCGGGCCTGCCGGGGCCGCGGCGCCTGCCGGGCAGCAGGCCGGCGGCGGCGCGCGGCTGGTGCATCGCTATTCACTCGGCGACTTCGGCCTCACCCCGGAGCAGGTCGACGAGCGCTTCGCCGCTCAGCCCCGCGGCTGACACCCAACCGACTGCGTCCGCGATCTCCTGGAGAAGCAGGCTGCCAGGAGCCCTTCATCAAGGTGTTACTACCTCGACGTCGCCGATCCCGAGGGCCTCTACTGGCTCCTTGATCTGAGCTGCGTCGCCGACCAGGATCGTGACCAAGCGGCTCTCCGGGAACGCCGCGATGACCGCGGCAGTTGCCTCGGTGGCACTCGTCTCGGCCAGGCGCGCGTACAGCTGAGCCTGGTAGTCGTCCGGCAGGTGCTCTTCCACCTGATCCGCCAGCGTGCTCGCGACCGACGCTGCCCTCTCGTATCTAAGCGGCACGATACCCACCAGGTTCTGCACCGCCGCGTCGCGCTCCGCCTCGGCCAGCCCTTCCGCGGCCAGCGTGCGCAGCACTGTCCACACGTCGTGCAGCGCGGGACCCGTCGATGCCGTGTCCACGGAACCGCTGATGGCGAGCATCGACACACCCATAGCACTGCCTGCGGCGTGCGGTGCCGGGGACTGCAGTACCCGCTGGAAAGCCCGTACCCCGTAGGTGTAGCCCTTCTCCTCGCGCAGGACCCGGTCCAGCCGGGACGTGAGCGTGCCGCCCAGGCAGTATGTGCCGAGTACCAGGGCCGGCCATATCCGGTCATGCCGGTCCGGTCCGGGCCGGCCGATGAGCAACTGCGTCTGGACGGCGTCAGGCCGGTCCACGATGACCACACGGTCGGTGTCGTCGGCGGTGACCGGCGGCATGGGCGCCGGCTTGGCGGCATCGCCGGTCCATCCGCCGAGTGTGCCGGCGAGCACCGCGTCGAGGTCGATACCCGCCAGGTCGCCCACGACGACCGCGGTCGCCGTGGCAGGCCGCACGTGAGCCTGGTAGAACGCGCGGACGCTCGCCGCGTCGATCCGCGCGACGGTGTCCTCAGTTCCCGCGCGGGGCCGGGACAGCCGCGCGGACGCTGGGAACAGCTCGTGGGCCAGCTGCTTGGCCGCACGCCGGCCAGGGTTGGCCATCTCCAGCGGAATCTCGTCGAGACGGTTGCGCACCAATCGCTCGATCTCGCTGCCGGGGAACGTGGGCGTCTGCAGCGCCTCGGCGAGCAGCCCAAGCGCCTTGGGCAGGCGGGAAACGGGAACTTCCAGCGAGACTCGTGAGCCCGGGTAGTCGGCGCTCGCGTTGAGTGTCGCGCCGCAGCGCTCCATCTCGGCGGCGAACTCCTCGGCGGTGTGCTTGCTGGTGCCCTCAGACAGCGCGCCCAGCATGATCGCGGCGATACCGTCGAGCCCGTCGGGCTCCGCGTCGAGCGGCATGTCCAGGCAGATCTGCACGGCCACTACCTGCTGCCCGGGCCGGTGGCAGCGCAGCACGGTCAGCCCGCTGGCGAGGGCGCCGCGCCCGGGCACGGGGAACGTCCAGGGCTTCGCCTGCCCGGCCGCCGGCCGAGGGTGGAAGTCCATGATCACGGGCGTGTCGGTCACCGCCCGATTCCGTCCCGCTTGTTGTTCTCATCGGCTGGGGCGGCCTGGCGGCCGGCCGGGTCGGCTGTGTCTTGGGAGGTCACCGGCTCGTATACCAGTACCGCGCGATTGTCGGGGCGCAGCCGCGCCGCGGCAACCGCCCGGACCTCTTCGGCGGTGACATCAAGGATCCGGTTGACGGCGGTGAACGCGAGCTGCGGGTCACCAAACAGCACCGCATATCGGCACAACTCGTCGGCCCGGCCGGCCACCGTACCGAGCCGGTCCAGCCATTCGCGTTCCAGCATGGCCTGCGCCCGCTCCATCTCCCCGGCGTCCGGCGCCTCCGCGCGGAGCCGTGCCAGTTCCTCGTCGACGGCGGCCCCGATCTGCGAGATCTCGCCGCCGCCGGAGGCTTTCACGTCCAGCCAGCCCAGCGAGGGGGCGCCAGCGAGCCGCACCAGCCCGACACCGGCCGTGACGGCGCTGCGGTCGCGGCGCACCAGCCGGTTATAGAGCCGGGACGCCATGCCGTCGCCGAGGACGGTGAGCGCCAGCTCCGCCGCATCGCACTCACGCGTGCCGTCGCGCGGCATCCGGTAGGCGGCCATGAGCGCGCGCGCCGGGACCTCCTCCCGGATCTCCACCCTGAGCTCCGCGCCGATGATGTCGGGGAGCGCACTGTCGCGGGGCGGCACCTTCCCGTCGTAGGACGGGATGGAGCCGAAGTACCTTTCGGCCCATCGACGCGTCTGCTCTGGGTCGATATCGCCGACGACCGCCAGTACCGCGTTGTTCGGCGCATAGTTCGCACGGAAGAACGCGCGCGCGTCGTCCAGCGTCACCGCGTCCAGATCGGCCATGGAGCCGATGGGAATGTGGTGGTACGGGTGGCCCTCGGGGTAGGCCAGCGCGGTCATCCGCTCGAACGCGGTGCCGTAGGGCACGTTGTCGTAACGCTGCCGGCGCTCGTTCTTGACCACGTCCCGCTGGTTCTGCAGAGACTCCTCGTCGAGTGCCGCAAGCAGCGAGCCCATGCGGTCCGCCTCCAGCCAGAGCGCCAGCTCCAGCTGGTGCGCGGGCATGATCTCGAAATAGTTGGTGCGCTCGAAGCTCGTCGTCCCGTTCAGCGAGCCGCCAGCGCCCTGGACCAGCTCGAAGTGGCCGTTTCCCTTGACCTGCGCCGAACCCTGAAACATGAGGTGCTCGAAGAGGTGGGCCAGGCCAGTGCGGCCCTTGACCTCATACCGCGAGCCGACGTCATACCAGAGGCAGACCGCCGCGACCGGATTCAAGTGGTCCTCGGAGAGCACGAGGCGCAGGCCGTTGTCCAGACGGTGCTCGGTCGCTGTCAGGCCGCCGGAACCGGTCTGCTGCGTGGCCGTGTGACCCACGGGCGTGTACATCCCTTCGATCGTGTGCAGGACTAGCTCTGCCACTGTATGAAAGGAAGCTTCCACACCGGCCACCCGCCACCCAGGTCAGCTCGTCCACCACCATTGCTTGCCCGACCCCGTCACTCTGCCGCCAGCCGCTTCCCGGCAGATCCTGGCGCGGGCACCGAACCGGCCGGGGCGTGCGGGAGGCAAAGAAAATGCGTACCCGGTCCGGTACGGGCCGGGAGATGATGCCGTGCGTGGACAAGGCAGCGATCACGCCAGAACTGGTGTCGCGGCTCGTCGCGGCGCAGTTCCCGCGGTGGGCCGGTCTGCCGGTCCGGCCGGTCGAGCTAAATGGATGGGACAACGTAACGTTCCGGCTGGGCGAGGAGATGTCGGTGCGGCTGCCAAGCGGCCCCGGTTACGCCGCGCAGGTCGGGAAGGAGCACCGGTGGCTGCCGGTCCTCGCGGGCAGTCTGCCGTTGCCCATTCCGGAGCCGCTGGCGAAGGGGGTTCCCGGGTGCGGGTACCCGTGGCCGTGGTCGGTCTACCGCTGGCTTGCGGGCGAGCCGGCCGCCACTGCGCCGGTCACGGACCGCAGCGAGTTCGCGGCCGACCTGGCCGGCTTCCTTGCGGCGCTGTACCGGATCGACCCGTCGGGCGGCCCGCTGCCCGGCGAGCACAACTTCTTCCGCGGCGGGTCGCTGGCCGTCTACGACTCCGAGACTAAAGAAGCCATGGCGGCCCTCGACGGCGAGATCGATACCGCGCAGGCCGCCGACGTCTGGCAGGAGGCGCTGAGCGCGACCTGGCACGGGCCTCCGGTGTGGGTCCACGGAGACGTCAGCCCGTCAAACCTGCTGGTCAACCACGGCCGGTTGAGCGCCGTGCTCGACTTCGGCTCATCGGCTGTGGGAGATCCCGCCTGCGACACCGGGATTGCGTGGACGTTCCTTTCCGGCCAGAGCCGCCGGACGTTCAAGGCCCGGCTTCCGGTGGACGAGGCCACCTGGGTGCGCGGCCGCGGGTGGGTGCTGTGGAAATCCATGATCGTGCTCGTCGATGCGCTCAAAGATGATCCCGAGGACGCCCGGTACACCAAGCACGTCATCGGCGAAGTCCTCGCCGACGGGGCCGGGCGGGAGACGTAGATGGATGATCAGTCGCGTGAGACCCACATGGCCGCCGACCGCCCGGAGGTACCGCTCCTGTACTCCGTCAAGGCGGTCAGGGGTTAGCCGGGCGTGGCCGGGCCAGCCGCGCAGGCGCGCGCCAGCAGCCGGGCACGGTCAGCGATGCTGGCCGGGTCGCCGCTGGTGAGGCTGCCGCCGACGCCCACCGCTATCGCGCCGGCGGCCAGCCATTGCGGCGCGTCCTCCGCGCTGATACCGCCGGTCGGCACGAACGGCACCTGCGGCATCGCGGCGGCGACGGCTCTGAGGTAGCCGATGCCGAGCGACCCGGCGGGGAACAGCTTCACCGCATCCGCGCCGAGCTCCATGGCGGCGTTGATCTCGGTCGGGGAGGCGGCGCCGGGAATCACCGCGATGCCGTACCGGTGCCCGGCGCGCAGCACCTCCTCCGACACCAGCGGCGACACCAGGAACTTCGCTCCCGCCTGGACGGCGGCGAACGCGGCCGCGGCGTCCAGCACCGTGCCCGCCCCGACCAGCGCGTCCGGGCAGGCCGTGCGCAGCTCAGCGATCGCGGCCGGCGCGCCCGGCGTGGTGAACGCCACCTCCACGACCGTGACGCCGCCCTGCACCAGGGCCCGGCCGGCCGAGACCGCCGCGGCGGCACTGCTGGCCCGCAGGATGCCGATGCAGCGGGCTTCCGCGATCGCGGCGCACGTCGTCCAGCGGGTCACCGTGCCATTGTCCTTTCGGCGGGCCGGCGGTCTCGGCGCCGGTCGGTCTCGGCTGACCGGTCTGTCCGGCGGGCGATCTGTGTCGGCAGACCTCAGCCAGTCGGGTCCGGCGGCAGCACCGCCACGCAGTCGATCTCTACCCTGATGCCGTGCAGGGCGGCGCCGATCGTGGTCCGCGCGGGCAGCGGGTCCGGGAACGTCTCCGCGTAGACCGCGTTCATCTCGTCGAAGTCGCCGATGTTCTCGAGGAAGACACCGCACTTTACGACGTCGGCGAGGCTCGCGCCCGCGTCCGCCAGAACCGCCGCCAGGTTCTGCAGCACGGCCCTGGTCTGCTCTGCCGTGGTCTCGCCGACGACGACCCCGTCCTGGGTCGGCGCCTGCCCGGACACGTAGACGAACCGGCCCTCGGCCACGATGCCTGGCGAGTAGGCCCCGCCCGGTGTTGAGCCCGCGACTGCGCGTTTAGACATGACCGCCCTCTCTTCGGAAAGATGTTCCGGATGCTGGAATGGTAACGGTTATCGCGCCGGGAGGTTGGACCAGTCCGCCGCGGCCCCGCGCAGGTACTCGCCCAGTTCGGCGAGGCGTCGCGGTTCGGCACGTGCACCGAGCAGGGTCACGCTGACCGCTGCCGCCGGCACCGCCTTGCCGAGGAAGATCGGCACGGCCGCGCACCTCACGTCGACCTCGTTCTCCTCGATGTCGAGGGCATAGCCCTGCTCGCGCACGGCGGCCAGCTCCTCGGCCAGCTGCGCCGCGGACTTCACCGTCCGCCTCGTCGGGCGCGGCAGCGGCTCCCACTGCGCGGCCCAGGCCTTGATCGCCTCGTCGGTGGGGTACGTCCAGGCCAGCAGCGCCTTGCCGACGCCGGTGGCGTGCGCCGGGTTGCGGCCGCCGATCACCGAGGACAGCTTGATGGTATGCCCGGCCTCGATCTTGTCCTGGTAGACGATCTCCGCTCCGTCCAGCACGCCCATGTGCGTGGTCTCGTTCAGCTCGGCGGTGAGCCGCAGCAGCAGCGGGTGGATCAGCGCCCGGACGTCCAGCATGTCGTGAAACCGGAACGCGGTGGCCAGCAGCTCGGTGCCGAGAAAGTAGACGCCGCCGGGTTCCGGCTGCGCGACGAACTGGCGGAACTTGAGCGCGGCCAGGATCCGGTGCAGAGAGCTCTTCGGGATGTCCAGCTCGGCAGCGAGCTCGTCCAGGGACAGGCCGCGGGAGGCACCGCCGATCAGAGCCAGGATCCGCAGCGCGCGGTCGATGCTCGCCACCGGCGATTCGGCGCTGTCCTGCACGCTGTCACTCTCCGAGCTGCCCGAGCCCTGTGGTGGCCCGGGCGATAGGAGCAGCGGGCCACGTTCCGGCATATGGAATCATAGGCGGCCGTCCGGCCTGCTCCGCCGGGCTCGCTGCGCACGGCGATGGCCGCTCAGAAGAAGGTGTGGATCGCATCGATCACCCGGTAGCCGTCGTCAACCACTGGGATGACCCGCCACTTGTCGAAGGTCGTGCACGGGTGCGAGATGCCGAAGCAGAGCAGATCGCCGGGGGCGAGCGCGGACTCGACAGGGACCCGGACGTACGCATGCTGGTCGTCCAGCGTGCTGACCTGCATCCCGGCGGCGCCGCGATCGTCCGCGGCGGGG
>Ga0208725_1000203_pt1 | contig 13641 bp, 11 predicted proteins | sample MicForSoSWNH13_O_FD_188004 | JGI IMG/M metagenome (GOLD analysis project Ga0208725, IMG submission 188004) | Forest soil microbial communities from Harvard Forest Long Term Ecological Research site in Petersham, Massachusetts, USA - MetaG HF011... | ecosystem: Environmental > Terrestrial > Soil... | reverse complement strand
GTCGGCAATGGCGAGCCGGAAGGTGCCGGTGCACATCCCGCCCTGCCAGATGCTCAGGACCGCCACTCCGGTGTCCGCGTACCAGCTGAGCCGCATGCTCCGGGAATTGCCCCGCACGTCGAAGAAAACCTCGCCCAGACGGGGAAGCGGGGCAGCGTCCGATGCCGACATGGTGCCCATGGTTACGCCGAACCATCGCCTTTGTCTACCGCGATGGCCACTTGCGCGGCCGCGGCCGGCGCGGCAGCGGCGCACCGCCTTGGCCAGTTTCCCGATCCAGCCTGCATGAGCACTGGTGCAGATGGCATGATTGTGCGGCGGCTCGCCGACGGTCGGCGGCATGGCCGCCGCTTCGTGCACCCGGCCATGCCCTGTGCTCGCGGGAACACTGCGGCCACGTAATGCGTTTCATCTTGCGACGGGGCGAATGCCGCATCACGCGAGAATTTATGCGTCCAGTGAGCCGGACGCTTGGCTAGGCGAGGAACTACACGGTGAGCTGGTTGAGGAGAGTTGTTCATGTCTGAGGTACGCCGTCAGGCGGTCCTGATTCCCCGGCCGAACTGGGGCTGGCAAGACGATGCTGCGTGCCGCGGTAAGGACGTCGTGCTCTTCTTTGGCCCGGATGGTGAGCGTCAGCCTGAGCGGGACATCCGGGAGCGGAAGGCCAAGGCCGTGTGCGCCGCATGCCCAGTCCGGGCGGAGTGTCTTGACTACGCGGTGAGCCGGCCGGAGAAGTACGGCACCTGGGGCGGGCTAAACGAGGACGAGCGGTCCGCCGAGCGGCGGCGCAGGATGCGCCGCGCGAACGCGGCCTGACCGGCCCCGACCCGGCCGCGCGCCGCGCAAGCCCGCAGCCCATCGCACCCGCCAGCATCCGCCGCCGCGAGACTTATCCGGTGGCGCGCGACAATGGAAGCATGATCTGCTTGTCGTGCCGTCAGCGGCACCATGAGAAGTGCCCCGGCGGGACCTGGTGTGACTGCCAGCATCGGAAGCCCGATACCGACGCCGAGCCGAAGCTCGGCTGGGTCCGGCAAGGCTGATCCCTCCGGGCGGAATAGGCGCGCCTACCGCGAAGTTGACCTGACACATGGGAGCCAGTGCTTTGTCTCGGGAACCGGCTCGGCGACCGTCACATCGTGGCGCGCAGATAAGCCCTATGTCCCGGGCAGTGCACAGGTCAGAGCGCAGGCTCGCGCCCCTCACCGGCGCCGATCCGTTGCTCGTCATCCGCAGGCACGTTGATTTCCTCCGAATCGGGAGCGCGCTCTGTCGCACGCGGCCGCTGACCACAGCCCGTCATTCCTGACGGGCGCGTGCCGCGAGCAGCGTTCCCGGCAATGGGCCGGGCGTAAGCAGGAGTAATGCGCCCGCGCAAGCTGCCGCTAGCAATGTCCAGGCACGCGCCCCGTGACCGAAGGGACGCAGCACATGCCAGCGCTGAGCAGCAGTACAAATATCGCCCAGCCCACCCAGCCCCTACAGACCACCCAGCCCCTCCAGCCCACGCTGCCGGATGCCAGGAGCCAGCGGAGCCGCCGCCAGGGCCGCGGTGACGGACAGTGGGCACTTGGCTACCGTGAGCCGCTGAATAAGAACGAGGAGCTCAAGAAGAACGACGACGGCCTGAACGTCCGCGACCGGATCATCAACGTCTACGCCAAGCGCGGCTTTGACTCGATCGACCCGGCCGACCTGCGCGGGCGGTTCCGCTGGTTCGGCCTGTACACCCAGCGCCGGCCGGGCATCAGCGGCGGCAAGACCGCCATCCTGGAGCCCGAGGATCTCGACGACACCTTCTTCATGATGCGGATCCGCATCGACGGCGGGCAGCTCAGCAGCGAGCAGCTGGCCACGGTGGCGGAGGTATCCCGGCGGTTCGCCAGGGGCACGGCTGATGTGACCGACCGCCAGAACATCCAGCTGCACTGGGTGCGGATCGAGGACGTGCCGCAGATCTGGGACGCGCTCGAGTCGGTGGGCCTGTCCACCACCGAGGCCTGCGGCGACACACCCCGGGTGATCCTGGGCTGCCCGCTGGCCGGCATCGACGCCGAGGAGATCATCGACGCGACGCCGGAGATCCGCCAGACGGCCGCGCGCTACGTCGGGGACCCCGCGTTCTCGAACCTGCCGCGCAAGTTCAAGTCCGCGATGAGCGGCTGCGCGGCGCAATGCACGATCCACGAGATCAACGACGTCGCGTTCGTCGGCGTGATCGGGCCGGATGGCGAGGCAGGCTACGACCTGTGGGCCGGCGGCGGCCTCTCCACCAATCCCATGATCGGCAAAAGGCTGGGTGCCTTCGTCCCGCCGGGCGAGGTCCCGGAGGTCTGGGCGGGCGTCACGTCGATCTTCCGTGATTACGGCTACCGCCGGCTGCGGCACCGCGCCCGGCTCAAGTTCCTGATGGCCGACTGGGGCCCGGAGCGGTTCCGCGAGGTGCTCGAGCGCGACTACCTGGGCCGCCCGCTGGCCGACGGGCCAGCGCCGAAGGCGCCAGGCAGCGGGCAGCGCGACCACGTGGGCATCCACATGCAGCGGGACGGCCGGTACTACGTCGGCTTCGCTCCCCGGGTCGGCCGGATGTCGGCCGACTCACTGGACCTGGTCGCCCGCCTGGCCCTGCGCTACGGCAGCGGCCGGGTCCGGACCACCACCGAGCAGAAGATGGTGATCCTGGACGTTCCAGAGGGCCGGACGGCCGCGCTGGCCGCCGAGCTCACCGCCGCCGATCTGCCGGTGGCGCCGGGCGTGTTCCGGCGGCACACCATGGCCTGCACCGGCATCGAGTTCTGCAAGCTGGCGATCGTCGAAACAAAGCAGCGGGCCTCGGACCTGATCGGCGAGCTGGACCGGCGGCTGCCCGGGTTCACCGAGCCGATCACGATCAACGTGAACGGCTGCCCCAACTCGTGCGCCCGGATCCAGACCGCCGACATCGGTCTCAAGGGAACGCTGATTACCCTCCCCGGGGGCGAGCAGGTGGAGGGTTTCCAGGTCCACCTGGGCGGGAGCCTGGACGGCGGCGACGGCGAAGGCTCGGGGTTCGGCCGGAAGGTGCGCGGGCTGAAGACCACCGCCGATCAGCTGCCCGACTACGTCGAGCGGGTGCTGCGCCGCTTCGAGGCAGCAAGGACACCGGGTGAGACTTTCGCCACATGGGTAGCCAGGGCCCCGGAGGAGGACATAAAGTGAGTAATCCGGCCTTTCCGGCAGAGCGTGCAGTCCCGTTCTATTGCCCCTACTGCGGCGAGGAAGACTTGGAACCCCAGGAAGCGGACGGCGAGTGGCGTTGCCGCAGTTGCGTGCGCTCGTTCCGGCTACGATTTGCGGGAACCGGGGCGATCCGGTGAGCCGCGACGTGATCGGGGCTGGGTCGGCGGATACTGGCGTGACGACGCCCGCGGGTCGGGAGGAAGCCATCCGCATGGAGAGGCTGGCCAACGAGGCGGCCGAGGCGCTGGACGGCGCCCCCGCCGATGACGTGGTGCGGTGGGCGCTTGACACCTTTGGCGGCCGGATCTGCATCACCTCGTCCATGACCGACGCCGTGATTGTCCGGCTGGTGTCGCAGGTGCGTGAGGGTGTCGACGTGATTTTCCTCGACACCGGCTACCACTTCGCCGAGACGATCGGCACCAGGGACGCGGTGTCCACGGTCTACCCGGTCAATGTGATCAACGTAACTCCCGAGCAGAGCGTGGCCGAGCAGGACGAGCAGATGGGCCCCCGGCTGTACAGCCGCAACCCGGATCTCTGCTGCTACCTGCGCAAGGTGGTGCCGCTGGAGCGGGCACTCGAGCCGTACGACGCGTGGTTCACCGGGGTCCGCAGGGAGGAGACGGACGCCAGGAGCGACACCCGCGTGGTGCAGTGGGACGCCAGGCGGGAGATGGTGAAGGTCAACCCGATCGTCGACTGGACCCAGGAGCAGGTCGACGCCTACATCGTTGAGCACGGTGTGCTGGTCAACCCGCTGCTCGACGACGGCTACCCGTCGATCGGCTGCGCGACGTGCACGGTCCGGGTTGGGGCCGGCGGCGACGCCCGGAGCGGGCGCTGGGCCGGTACCGGCAAGACCGAATGCGGCATTCACCTCTGACCGTGCGCCCCGCCTGGCCCCCGCTGATCGCCGTCGCGCACGGCAGCAGCGATCCCCGGGCAGCGGCCGCCGTCACCGACCTGATGGGCCTGGTCCGGGCGCGCGCGGGCCTGGATGCGCGCGCGGCCTTCCTCGGCCACGCCCTTCCGGCGGTTCCGGACGTGCTCGATGCGGTGTACGGCGGCCTCTCCGATAACCGCAAGGAACGCGAAGCTCCGGCCGCTGTGGTGTTGCCGCTGTTGCTCACCGCGGCGTACCACAGCGACGCCGACCTGCCGGCGTTGCTCGCGGAGGCCATCCGGCGCCTGCCGGGACTGCGTATCAGCTACGGCGAGCCGCTCGGGCCGCACCCTGGCCTGCTGGGCGCGCTCGACCGCCGCCTGGGCGAGGCCGGCGTCGGCCCGGACCAGGCGGACCCTGGCGAGACCGCTGTTGTTCTCGCCGCCGCCGGGTCGAGCCGTCCGGACGCGAACGCAGCCGTGGCCCGGGTGGCTACGGCCTGGCGGCGCGCCAGAGGCTGGCATAGCGTGGTGCCCGCGTACGCGTCGGCCGCCGGGCCGTCGCCGGGCGAAGCGGTGACCGAGCTGCTGCGCGCGGGAGCCTCCCGGGTTGTCGTGGCCAGCTATCTGCTCGCGCCCGGCGTCTTCGCCGATCAGGTGCGCGAACGGTCGCTCGTGGCCGGTGCTGCCGCCGTCAGCGAACCGCTGGGCGCCGCGCCCGAGGTGGCCGACGTGGTCATCGAGCGCTATCTGCAGGCCGCTCACCAGGTCACCGAGCCGCGCGTTCGCGATCGTGCCGCACAACGCTGAGAATGGGGACAAGGGAGGTCTCCATGACGCCTGTGGCGCCACGTGTCACGCACGAGGTACTCAATCAGGTCCCGCCGCTGGCGGACTACGACGTCGCCGACGACCCGGCTCTGGCCGCGGCGCTGCAGCGTGAGGGCACCGACGGCGGGAGCGAGCTGCATGAGCTGGGCGAGCTGGCCGGATCCGCCGCGACGCAGGAGCTCGCCCGGCTGGCCAACGAGTATCCCCCGGTGCTGCGCACGCATGATTCGCGCGGCAACAGGATCGACGAGGTAGAGTTCCACCCCGCCTGGCATGAGCTGATGGCCATTGCCGTCGGTCACGGGATGCACGCGTCGGCGTGGCGTAACGGCACCCCGGGCGAGCACGTTGCCCGGGCGGCCAAGTTCTACGTGTGGACACAGGCCGAGGCCGGGCACGGCTGCCCGGTCTCCATGACCTACGCCGCCGTGCCGGCGCTGCGGCACGCTCCCGGGCTCGCTGACCGGTTCGAGCCGCTGCTCGGCTCCCGCTGCTATGACCCAGGGCTGCGGGTTCCCGACGGCAAGGCCGGCCTGCTGGCCGGCATGGCCATGACCGAGAAGCAGGGCGGTTCCGACGTCAGGGCCAACACCACCAGGGCGGTCCGGGCCGGCGACGGCTACCAGCTCACCGGGCACAAGTGGTTCTGCTCCGCGCCCATGTGCGACCTGTTCCTTGTCCTGGCCCAGGCCCCCGAGGGGCTGAGCTGCTTCCTGCTCCCCCGGGTGCTGCCCGACGGCACCCGCAACGCCATGCGCATCCAGCGGCTCAAGGACAAGCTGGGCAACAGGTCCAACGCCTCGTCGGAGGTCGAATACGACGCCGCGTTCGCCTGGCCGGTCGGTGAGCCTGGCCGGGGCGTGGCCACGATCATCGAGATGGTCAGCGCGACCAGGCTGGACTGCGTCATCGGCAGCGCGGCCGCGATCAGGGTCGGGTGTGTCACGGCCGTGCACTACGCCGGCATCCGCCGTTCGTTCGGGACCAGGCTCGCCGCGCACCCGCTGATGGCCGCGGTCCTTGCCGACCTCGCGCTGGAGTCGGAGGCCGCCACCACCGTGGCGATGCGCCTGGCCGGCGCCGCCGACCGCGCTTCGCGCGGCGACGCTGCCGAGGCCGCGCTGCTGCGGCTGGTGCTGCCCGCGGCGAAGTACTGGGTGTGCAAGCGCACGCCCATGGTCGCCGCCGAGGCGCTGGAATGCCTGGGCGGGAACGGCTACGTCGAGGAGTCGGGCATGCCGCGGCTGTACCGGGACGCGCCGCTGAACTCGGTGTGGGAAGGCTCGGGCAACGTGACCGCCCTGGACGTGCTCCGCGCGCTGGTCCGCTCCCCCGGGTCGGCCGACGCGCTGCTCGCAGAGATCGAGCTCGCCGCCGGGGGCGACCGGCGCCTGGACGCGGCGACCGCGCGGCTGCGCCGGGAGCTGAAGGAGGCGGCGGACGGGGAAGGGGCCCAGTACCGGGCCAGGCGGCTGGCCGGGCTGATCACGCTGACCCTGCAGGCGTCGCTGCTGGTGCGGCACGCTCCCGCTGCCGTCGCCGACGCGTTCTGCGCCTCCCGGCTCGGCTCCGAGCCCTCGGGCGGCCCCGGCGGCCCGTTCGGCGCACTCCCGGATGGACTGGACCTTGATCCGGTGCTCAGCCGGGCTAGAGTCAGCGTCCGCGGGTAGGGTCTGCGGATGGAGGTATGGCCGGGAACTCCGTACCCGCTCGGCGCTACCTGGGACGGTGCGGGCACTAATTTTGCGCTGTTTTCCGAGGTCGCGGAGCAGGTGGAGCTGTGCCTGTTCGATGGTGACGACGCCAATGGGGACAGCCGGGAAACCCGGATCGCGATCACCGAGGTGGACGGGCTCGTCTGGCACTGCTACCTCCCCGGCGTGGAGCCCGGCCAGCGCTACGGGTACCGGGTGCACGGCCCGTACCAGCCGGAACGCGGCCACCGGTGCAACCCGGCGAAGCTGCTGCTCGACCCCTACGGCAAGGCCCTCGAAGGGCAGGTGACCTGGCACCAGGCGGTGTACTCCTACCAGCACGGCAACCCCTCGGTGCTGAACACTGACGACAGCGCGGCGTACATGCCGCGGAACGTGGTGATCAACCCGTACTTCGACTGGGGAGACGACCGGCCGCCGCGCACGCCTTATCACGAGACGCTCATTTACGAGGCGCACGTGCGCGGCCTCACCATGCTGCATCCCGACGTGCCGGCCGAGCAGCGGGGCAGTTACGCCGCGCTGGCCCATCCCGCGGTCATCGATCACCTGACCAGGCTCGGCGTGACCGCCGTGGAGCTGATGCCGGTGCATCAGTCGGTGCCCGAGCCCGCCCTGGTGCGGCGCGGCCTGACCAACTACTGGGGCTACAACACAATCGCGTTCCTCGCCCCGGACAACCGGTACTCCTCGTCCGGCACGCCTTACGGCCACGTCGCCGAGTTCAAGACGGCGGTCAAGGCGCTGCACGCGGCCGGCATCGAGGTCATCCTCGACGTGGTGTACAACCACACGGCCGAGGGCGGCGGGCTCGGCCCGACTCTGTCCTTCCGCGGCATCGACAACGCCGCGTACTACCAGCTCGCGTCCGGCGACCCGCAGAGCTACCTTGACTACACCGGATGCGGCAACAGCCTCAACGTGCGGAACCCGCACCCGCTGCAGCTGATCATGGACTCGCTGCGGTACTGGATCCTGGACATGCACGTCGACGGGTTCCGGTTCGACCTCGCCGCGGCCCTCGCCCGCGAACTGCACAACGTGGACCGGCTGTCGGCCTTCTTCGACCTGGTGCAGCAGGATCCCGCGGTGTCCCAGGTCAAGCTCATCGCCGAGCCCTGGGACGTGGGCCAGGGCGGCTACCAGGTCGGCCACTTCCCGCCGCTGTGGACAGAGTGGAACGGAAAGTACCGGGACACCGTGCGCGACCTCTGGCGCGGCAGAGCGGCCACGCTGCCGGAATTCGCGTCCCGGCTGACCGGATCGAGCGACCTGTACGAGACGAGCGCACGGCGGCCCGTCGCCTCGGTGAACTTCATCACCTGCCACGACGGTTTCACCATGCGTGACCTGGTCAGCTATGACCGCAAGCACAACGAGGCAAACGGCGATTACAACCGGGACGGCACCGACGACGACCGGGCGTGGAACTGCGGCGCCGAGGGGCCGACGGACGATCCGGCGGTCAACGAGCTCCGGGCCCGGCAGGTGCGGAACTTCCTGGTCACGCTGTTCTGCTCGCAGGGTGTCCCGATGCTGCTGGCGGGCGACGAGATGAGCCGCACCCAGCGGGGCAACAACAATGCCTACTGCCAGGACAACGAGGTGTCCTGGATCGACTGGGAGGCGGCAGGGAAGCAGCAGGACCTGATCGACTTCACCTGCATGCTGTCCGAGCTGCGCCGGGCGCACCCCGTGTTCCGCCGCCGCAGGTTCTTCAGCGGCCAGGCCGCGGCCGACGGTCTCCAGGACATCGTCTGGCTGACCCCGGCCGGGCGGACGATGACCGACAACGACTGGCAGACGGGCTACGCCAGATCGCTCACGGTGTTCCTGAACGGGGACGCGATCACCGAGCCGGGGCTGCGCGGCGAACCCGTGCGGGACGACAGCTTCCTGCTGTTGTTCAACGCCAACCGGGAGCCGGTCGCGTTCACCGTGCCCGGTGTCCGGTTCGGGCCCGGCTGGGAGGTGCTGATCAGTACGGCCACCGCCGTGGGTGCGCCGGCTCCCGGCCCCACCGGGACGGTCATCGTGCGGCCGGGGTGGCGCATCGAGCTGGCCGGCCGATCGATCATGGTGCTGCGCGGGATCGAGGACAGCCCGCCTAGTGCCGGGTCGCCTGCGTCGCCGCGATCAGCACCAGCGTGAACGTGGTCAGGCCGACGGTGCCGTGCATCGCCACCACCTTGGCGGGGAAGTGCTGCTCGGCCCCCCTGGCGTGTTTGCCGCCCCGGCCGACCAGCCAGCGCGTCAGCATCACGAAGCCGAGCATCGCCGACCCGCTGAGCACGCCGAACCCGCACCATGCGTACACGGTCCGGTGCGTGATCAGGAAGGTCGTCCATAACAACAGGCCGGTGGTGGCCAGGACGGGGTGCGCGAAGATCAGCGCGGCGGGGAAGACCGTGACCCTGGTGGCCTGCTGCCGCAGGCCGCCGTGCGAGAGCCAGACGCCGAGCAGGTACAAACCGAAGCCCGCGGTGCCGGCCCAGATCACCGTGGCAGCGATCTTCAGCATGATCTCCTCCGCCGGACGCAGTCCGTCACTTCCCGCCTTGGCAGCACATCCTGCACTATCGGGCCCGAGAAGGTGCCCGGACGCGATTTCACGTGACACTGTGAGCGGGTATCGGCCGAAACCAGCCCGCCGCCACCTACCAGCCGGTTTCGGCTTCCTGCTGCGCCCGGCTCTTCGGCGCCGCTGAACGCGGATTGCCGCGGTCTGGTTGACTGCTTGCCGTGCGCAAGATCTTTCCGGCCGGCCAGGCAGCGCCCGAGATCGGGCCGGACGACGTCGACGCCCTGGCCGAGCTCTACGCCTACCCCGCAGCGTCGTCCGGCGCGCCATGGCTGCGTGCCAACATGATCGAGAGCATCGACGGCGCCACCAGCCTCAACGGGCGTTCGCGCGGGCTGTCCGGCGATGCTGACCGGCTGGTGTTCGCTGTCCTGCGCAGCCTCGCCGATGTGATCCTGGTAGGGGCCGGCACCGCAAGGGCGGAGAAGTACCGCCCGGTTCGCGAGCAGGAGATCTGGCCAGAGCTTCGCGGTGACGGGCAACAGGCCACGCCGCCGATCGCGGTTGTGACCAGGAAACTTGACCTGAACCTCGACGGCCCGCTGGTGTCCGCGGCGGCGGGCGGATCCCGCACCATCCTGGTCACCACGGAGGCGGCTCCGGCCGGCCGCCGGGAGGCCGCGGCCGCCCACGCAGATGTGGTCGTGGCCGGACGGGACACGGTGCTGCCGTCGGCGGCCGTGACGGCGCTGGCCGCCCGCGGCCACCGGAAGATCCTCGTCGAGGGCGGCCCGATCCTGCTCCGGCAGATCGTCGACGCCGGCCTGCTCGATGACCTGTGCCTGACCCTCAGCCCGGTGCTGGAGGGGGGCATGGCCGGCCGGATCCTGGCCCCGCCGGGTGCGGCCGCGCGGCACGACGCCGCGGCCAGGCAGAGCCTCGTGCACGTGCTGGAGGACGATGGCAACCTGCTCTGCCGGTACCTGCGGGTCCCGGGGTCGTGAACGGATAGCGTGGCCCCGACGGCGGCGGGAGGCGGTCCCGCCGGGTCGGCGATCGGGAGCGACGAATGCCACTGCACCGCAAGGTCGACGAAGCCGAAGCAGACGCTGAGCTGGACATCAATCCCGTTTACGCCCGCGAGCTGCGGCTGCACGTGCCCCGTAACCGGATCCCCGAGCACGGCTTGCTGCCGGACACGGCGCTGCAGGCGGTGCGGGATGAGCTGATCCTGGACGGCAACGCCAGGCTGAACCTGGCCACGTTCGTGACCACCTGGATGGAGCCGCAGGCCCGGCAGCTGATGGCCGAGTGCTTCGACAAGAACATGATCGACAAGGACGAGTACCCGCAGACGGCCGAGCTGGAGCGGCGCTGCGTGAACATCCTCGCCGAACTGTGGCACGCTCCCGGCTGCGAGCCGGGACCCGACGGTACCGCGCTCGCCACCGGTGTCGGCTGCTCGACCACCGGGTCGAGCGAGGCGTGCATGCTGGGCGGGATGGCCCTGCTGTGGCGCTGGCGCGCGCGCCGGGCCGCGGCCGGGGCGGATGCCACAAAGCCGAACCTGGTGATGGGCGCCAACGTCCAGGTCTGCTGGGAGAAGTTCTGCCGCTACTGGCAGGTCGAGCCCAAGATGGTGCCGATGGTGCCGGGCCGGCTGCACCTGACCGGGCCCGAGGCGGCGGCCAGGTGCGACGAGAACACGATCGGCGTGGTCGCGGTGCTTGGGTCCACGATGGACGGCAGCTACGAGCCGGTGCTGCAGATCAACGAGGAGCTGGACAAGGTCAAGGGCGCCACCGGCCTGGACATCCCGATCCATGTGGACGGCGCGTCCGGCGGGTTCGTGGCGCCGTTCCTGCACCCGGGCCTGGAGTGGGATTTCCGGCTGCACAGGGTGGCCTCGATCAACGCCTCGGGCCACAAGTACGGCCTGGTCTACCCCGGGGTCGGCTGGGTGGTCTGGCGGGACTCCGAGGCCCTCCCCGAGGATCTGATCTTCCGGGTCAACTACCTGGGCGGGGAGATGCCGACCTTTGCGCTGAACTTCTCCAGGCCCGGCAGCAACGTCGTCGCCCAGTACTACAACTTCCTCCGGCTCGGCTTCGAGGGTTACCGGAGCATCCAGCAAGCGTGCCAGGACGTCGCACAGTACCTGTCCAGCGAGATCGCGACGATCGGCCCGTTCGAGCTGCTCACCGACGGCAGTGACCTGCCCGTGTTCGCGTTCAAGCTGCGGGACCCGGACGCCGCCGGCTACACGGTCTTTGACCTGTCCGAGCGGCTGCGGCAGCGCGGGTGGCTGGTTCCGGCGTACACGTTCCCCGAAGACATGAAGGACACCGCTGTGCTGCGGATCGTGGTCAAGAACGGCTTCAGCCGGGATCTGGCCGAAGTCCTGCTCGGTGACCTCAAGGTGCAGGTCCAGGTGCTCGAGACGCACCCGCACCCGGTGCCGCTGATGCCGGGGTCAACCAAGGAGCGCGGCGGCTTCGCGCACTAGTGCAGCCCGCCGCTCAGCCTTGAGTGATACCCGACGATGAGCTGGAGGATGCGGGTGAGTTCCGCCCGGTCGGCCTCTGACAGGGGGACAAGGAACTCTGCCTGCGCGTCCGCTATCGCCGCGTCGAGGCGTTTCAGGTGGCGGTGACCCTCGTCGGTGAGGGTGATGGCGTTGCGGCGGCGGTCGGCCGGGTCGGGGGCTCGTACGACGAGCCCCCGCGCGGTGAGCTCGTTGATGGTGGCCACCAGGTCGCTGCGGTAGATGCCGGTCCGGTCGCTGAGCCCTGACTGGCTGTCCGGGCCGAACTCCTCCAGTGCCGCGAGGGTAGCGTAGTGCCACTTGCGTGAGTCCAGGCTCGCCAGCCTCTCTCCCACCAGCCGCTGCGCGGAGCCGGCCGCCAGGTTGAGCAGGCGGCTGGGCAGTGCCCGCAGCCGCTCGGGTGCGTTCGCCTCGTCAGCGCTGTGCCCGCCTTCCATGCTCCCGATCCTACCCTCTTGCGTTAGTCGCACTAACAGTCTAGGTTCGTTAGTGCGACTAACGTTAGAATCCCTAACGTCAAGATCGAGGAGGAATCACATGTCCGCAATCACCCCCTTTCGCGTCGAGATCCCGCAGGCCGACCTCGACGACCTGCACGACCGGCTGGACCGCGTCCGCTGGCCCGACGAGCTGCCCGGCGTCGGCTGGGACCTTGGTATCCCGCTGGAGCGGATGCATGAGCTGGTCACCTACTGGAGCGAGAAGTTCGACTGGCGCGCTCATGAGGCCGCGCTCAACCGGTACCCGCAGTACCTGACCGAGATCGACGGCCAGAACGTCCACTTCCTGCATGTCAGGTCGGCCAACCCGGACGCGCTGCCGCTGCTCCTCACCCACGGCTGGCCCGGTTCGGTACTGGAGTTCCTCGACGTGATCGAGCCCCTGTCGGCCGACTTCCACCTGGTCATCCCGTCCATTCCCGGCTTCGGCTTCTCCGGCCCCACACGGTCGAAGGGCTGGGACATCCACCGGATCGCCCGCGCCTGGGCCGTCCTGATGGAGCGGCTCGGTTACCAGCGCTACGGAGCACACGGCGGTGACTGGGGCTCCGGCATCTCCCGCGCTCTGGGAGCCGTCGCGCCAGCGCACGTCGTGGGGGTGCACGTCACCTATCTGGTCACCCCGCCGCCCGCCGCCGGTGAGCCTTCGCTGTCCCCCGGCGACCAGGCTCGCCTCGCCAAGATCAAGCAGCTTCAGACGCGCCAGCCCGCCTACCAGGCGTTGCACGCCACCAGGCCGCAGACGATTTCCTACGCCCTGACCGACTCACCGGCCGGACTGCTCGCCTGGATCGCCGAGAAGTTCACCGAGTGGGCCGATCCCCGCTCCGCCATCACCCTCGACCAGATCCTGGCTGACGTCTCGATCTACTGGTTCACCGCTACCGCCGGCTCCTCAGCCCGCCTGGCCAACGAATCCCCGCGCGGCATGGTGCCCTGCCCGGTGCCGGTCGGCGTGGTCGTCCTGCCGTACGACATCCTGCAGTCCGTCCGGCCCTTGGCCGAACGGGACTACGACATCGCGGGATGGACCGAGTTCGACCGCGGCGGGCACTTCTCCGGACTGGAGGTCCCCGGCCTGCTGGCCGCCGACATTCGCGACTTCTTCGGCAAACTCCGGGTGCCTTAGAACGCCCCAATGAGAATCAGCGGGCCGCTCTCCGGGGCCCTGATCAGGCTCCCCTGCGGAGCCGGTCAAGCGCCTCGGCCAGAATGGCCGCGCCGTCGGTGTCGTTGCGGCGCTCCTTAACGTAGGCCAGGTGCGTCTTGTATGGCTCCGCGTGCGGCGGCGCCGGCGGGTTCTCATGGTCTTGGCCGGCCGGAAATCCGCACCGCGGGCAGTCCCACGTTTCGGGGACCGCAGCGTCGCTGGCGAAACTGGGCACGGTCTCGTGCTGGTTGCAGCACCAGAACGACACCCGT
>Ga0208725_1000202_pt1 | contig 13717 bp, 10 predicted proteins | sample MicForSoSWNH13_O_FD_188004 | JGI IMG/M metagenome (GOLD analysis project Ga0208725, IMG submission 188004) | Forest soil microbial communities from Harvard Forest Long Term Ecological Research site in Petersham, Massachusetts, USA - MetaG HF011... | ecosystem: Environmental > Terrestrial > Soil... | reverse complement strand
ACAAGGCGGCCAGCAAGGGCGTCATCCACAAGAACCAGGCGGCCAACCGCAAGTCGGCGATCTCCAAGCGCGCCGCGCAGCTCAACGTCAGCTGACCGGCCAGCCGCAGGTCAGCCGGCCGAACGGCAGGCCACGATCTCGGTGACCGCGCGCTCCAGCGCGTAACCCGGGCTCGCGCCCTCGCCCTTCACCTGGGCGTCGACCTGCGCCACGACGGCGTGTGCCCGCGCGACGCCCTCGGCCGTCCAGCCCCTGAGCTGCTGGCGCACCCGGTCCACCTTCCACGGGGGCATGCCGAGGTCGGCTGCGAGCGTGTCCGGGCCCTTGGTCCGCGCCGCCGTGCCCACCCGGCCGAGCGACCTGACCCCCTGCGCGAGGGCGCTCGTGATCAGCACCGGCGATACCCCGGTGGCCAGCGCCCAGCGCAGCTGCGACAGTGCCTCGCCCAGCTTCCCTTCGACCGCGCGATCGGCGACGGTGAACCCGGTCGCTTCCGCCCGGCCGCGGTAGTACCGCGCGACCACGCCGTGGTTGATCACCCCGGTGGTGTCGGCGGCGAGCTGGCTGCACGCCGCAGCGAGCTCGCGCAGGTCGTTCCCGACCGCGTCGAGCAGCGCGCGCAGCCCCCCGTCGTCCGCCTTCCGCCCGGCCCGGGCGAATTCGGCGCGCATGAAGTCGAGCCGCTCGCCGAAGCGCTTGACCGCCGGGCAGTCGATCCGCCGGCCGCCGTGCCCGGCAAGCAGCGACTTGTTCTTCGCCGCGCCCGAATGGGTGAGCACGAACGTCACGTCGGGCGGCGGCGCGGCCAGCTGGCTCGCCAGCTCGGCGGCGGCGTCCTTGGTAGCTTCCTGGGCCGACCTGACGATGACCAGGCAGCCGCCGCCGAACAGGGACGGCGCGGTGAGCATGGACAGGTCACCGGGCCGCAGGTCGGCGGCGCGCACGTCGTGCACGTCCGGTGTTCCGCCCGAGGCCGCGCCGGCCTCGGCCACGGCCGCGTGCACGGCGCGCTCGACCAGCAGCTCTTCGTCTCCGACGATCACCGTCACCGCGGTGCCGGCTGCAGAAGCGGGAGGCATGCCTGCAGCATGCCATGAACGAGAGGCTGGTCTGGCACCAGGCCGTCAGTACCGGGCGACCAGCGCGCGGCTCAGCCAGCCACCGGCTCGCCGCCCCGCCACACGCGGACCGGCTTGAGGCCGTAGGCCCAGGCGAACGCGCCTTCGTGATCGGCGTCCCAGGCCACGATGTCGGCGAACCGGCCGCGGACCATCGCGCCGCGGTCGGGCGCGCGGAGGGCCTGAGCACCGCCGATCGTCGCCGCGCGCAGCGCCTCGGTGACGCTCATCCCGAAGTGCGATACAGCCAGCGCAATCACCAGCGGCATGGACGTGATCCCAACGCCGCCTGGCGAGTGGTCGGACCCGAGCGCGACCGCCACGCCCTTGTCGAGCAGGCTGCGGACCGGCGGGATGCGGCCCGTCTTCAGCGAGGTGGCCGGGCAGAGCACGGCGGCCACGCCGGCCCGTGCGAGCGCGGTCACGTCCTTCTCGTCGGCCTCCTGCAGCAAGTCGGCCGATGCACAGCCGATCTCGGCCGCCAGCCTGGCTGCTCCGTTGCGCGGGTTGCCGCACGCGTGCAGCCGGGGCAGCAGGCCCGCCTGCCGGCCTGCGTTGAGTACCCAGCGGGCCTCGCGCTCGGTGAAGCGACCGTCGTCGCAGTACACGTCCACGCTGTCGGCTCCGGCCACGGCCGCGTCGGCGCACCAGCCGCTGACCGCGTCGATGTAGTCGTTGCGGCGGCCAAAGTACTCCGGCGGCACCGCGTTCGCCGCGAGGAACGTCGCGTGCACCCGCGGCACGCCGTGCTCGCCCTCGAGCGAGCGCAGCAGCCGGATGTCCGCCAGCTCCCCGTCCCTGGTCAGGTGGTAGCCGGTCTTGGCTTCGATCGTCGTGGTGCCGCTCAGCATCCAGTTACGCAGCCGTGCGCGCACCGCGTCACACAGCGTCCAGGGATCGGTCCCCCTGGTGACCGTGACCGTGGAGGCCATCCCGCCGCCGGCGGCGGCGATGTCAGCCGAGGACGAGCCGCTGGCCCGCATGGCCAGTTCCGCATACCGGTTGCCCGCGTAGACGGGGTGCGTGTGTGCGTCGATGAGCCCGGGTGTGACCAGCCCGCCGTTGAGATTCTCGACGTGGTCGACGTCGACGATGTCCGCGATTACGCCGGGAATGCTGCCGGGAAGCTCCGATGCCGGTCCAACCCACGCAATACGGTCGTCATGCGCAAGAATTGCCGCATTACTCCACACTTCGGAACCGGTCCACAGCCGGCCGATGTTGGTGAGCAAGCGAACAGTCACCGTCGGGCGCCCCCCTGCGGGAAAGCGCGTCGGGTGATGGTCCGGCTGGCCATGAGCGGTTCACCTGCTATGACTCGTGTTCGGTGCCCCAGCACCGGACTACCACTCAGTTGGAGAGGTTCTATAGACACTGCTGTTACGCCAACCAACAATATCGGTTGAGTCACGTTATTGCACAAGAGGGCCGTTGTACAAGGGCGCGCGCAGATTTGCCGCGGCTGAATGGCGGCTCAAAAACGCTGCGTGCTCTTCCGCACGCGGGGAGTTGCCGCCGCCCGCCCGGGGGCGGCGGCAGGCGCGACCGGCAAGCCCTGGTCACGATGCGGACCTGCATCGATCGGGCCCGGGGCCGGGACGGCCCGGGGTGGACATTCCTGCCCCGACAATCGTGCCCGCGACCAGCCGGGACCTGGTCCCTGCCTGCCTCCCCGTTCCTTCTTCACTTTCCGCTGACCGGCACGGGCCGCTTACCGGCGCCCTTGTGCCACCGCGATTCGCCGCTTTCTGCCTGGCTATTTGCACGGGCGGGTCTGCCCGGCCGCCGGGCGCCGCCCGCGGGCCGCGGCCCGCGGCGCAGCGGGGCCCGATTGCGCCCTTGCCGCACCGGCCAATAATGTCCGGCCGCGGAATTCGTGAACCGCCCGGCGGAGCTCGGACTTCCGCCACGTAATTGCGCGATTATCGCGACATTAGGAACTGCAAAGGATCGCGTCCCGTATGAGGCAAGTGCCGGTATTCGGGCCTTCCGGGCGCCGGGAACATATCTGTCAGCTGGACGCGGCGGGTGCGGCGAGCCGGCCAAGTTCCGCCGCCAGACCCGGGGGGACGCGCGCGGTGAGCTCGGTGCCGTCCGTCCCATGCCGGACGGCGAGCACCTCGCCCTCCTGGTGCGCCCGGGAGACAAGATCGCCCCGGTCATACGGAACCGTGACGACAACCTCCGTGTCGCGCCTCGGGAGCAGCCGGTCAAGCTCGCGGAGCAGGCCGTCGATGCCGTCCCCGGTGCGGGCGGAGACCACCACCGCTCCGCGCTCGGCCAGCCGCAGCCCCTCCACCTCGATCGGGTCGGCCTGGTCGGCCTTGTTGATCACCACGATCTCGGGTACGTCGCCGATGCCGATCTCGGCAAGCACCTCGCGAACGGCGGCGATCTGGGCCCGCGGGTCGGCATCCGAGCCGTCGACAACGTGCAGGATCAGATCTGCGTCGGTGACCTCTTCCAGCGTGGAGCGGAAGGCGTCGACAAGCTGATGCGGGAGATGCCGGACGAACCCCACCGTGTCGGTGAGCGTGAACGGCCGGCCCGCCGGGGTCCGCGCGCGCCGCACGGCAGGGTCGAGCGTGGCGAACAGCGAGTCGTCCACCAGCACGTGCGCTCCGGTCAGCCGGTTGAGCAGGCTCGACTTGCCCGCGTTGGTGTATCCGGCGATCGCGACCGAGGCGATATCCCGCCTGAGCCGCTGCCCGCGCTGCACCTGCCGTCCGACCGCCATCTCGGCCAGCTCGCGGCGCAGCTTGGTCATGCGTGACCGGATCCGGCGCCGGTCCGTCTCGATCTTCGTCTCGCCGGGGCCGCGGGTCCCGATCCCGCCGCCGCCAGCCACCCGGCCTCCGGCCTGCCGGGACAGCGACTCACCCCAGCCGCGCAGCCTGGGCAGCAGGTACTGCAGCTGCGCGAGCTCGACCTGGGCCTTGCCCTCCTTGCTGCGGGCGTGCTGGGCGAAGATGTCCAAGATCAGTGCGGTCCGGTCGACTACCTTGACCCGCACGATGCCCTCGAGCCTGCGCAGCTGGCTGGCCGCGAGCTCGCCGTCGCAGATGACCGTGTCCGCGCCGGTCGACGCCACCAGCTCGGCCAGTTCGGCCGCCTTGCCCGCGCCCACGTAAGTCGCCGAGTCCGGCCGCCTCCGCCGCTGGATCAGGCCGTCAAGGACCTCCGACCCGGCGGTTTCGGCCAGCCGGGACAGCTCGCGCAGCGAGTTCTCCGCCGTGGCCAGGGTCCCGTCCGTCCAGACCCCCATCAGCACCACGCGCTCCAGTCGCAGCTCGCGGTACTCGACCTCGGTGACGTCCTGGAGCTCGGTGGACAGCCCGGCGACCCGGCGCAGAGCGTGCCGGTCCTCCAGATCCTGCTGGCCCGCATCCAGTTCCGGCTGGTCCGGCTCGGCCGGGCTGCCGGCCGGCGGGATCATGGGCATCTGGCTCGATGGTACGGACATCTTCCTCCCAGGCTAGACTCTTGGGCCGATCGCGGCCGACCGCCGGTCGTTCACGATGCTCCCACGGCGGGGGCCCACGGTCATCTGGTTAACCCCCACCTGCTGTAACGCCGGGCGCGCGGTGAATGTGACCCGGCCGGCGGCCCGGCTCGCCCACGCGGTGATCTTCGTGCGTTTCGGGCTAGACATGGTTATAACCGTGCAATAGTGCTGAACATTCCTCAATCCGGCCTCAGGCCCGGCCGTAGACGCGATCGCCCGCGCCATCGTCGCGAGGCTTTTAGCGCGGCGCACAAACCCGGGACCGGGCTTTGACCGTGGCGGCCGGCGACGGTTAGCGTCGGGACCGGTAGCGTCGGGACCGAGGCCGGGCGGCGCTGGCCGCGCGGGCGCTCGCCGCGGCATGCCGCCTTCCGGGAGGAGCAAGCGTGACCGAGACCGACGGTGTCCAGATCACCGGCCCTGCGGGTGACCGGTACGACGAGATCCTGACCGACGAGGCGCTCGCCCTGCTGGCGGAGCTGCACCGGGAACTCGGCCCGCGCCGCAGCGAACTGCTGGCCGCCCGGGCCCGGCAGCAGCAGGCACTCATCGAGGGCGCGACGCTGGACTTCCTGCCCGGGACCCGCCAGGTCAGGGAGGACGCATCGTGGCAGGTGGCGCCCCCGGCGCCCGGCCTGGTCGACCGGCGAGTGGAGATCACCGGCCCGACCGACAAGAAGATGACGATCAACGCGCTCAACTCGGGCGCGCGGGTCTGGCTGGCCGACTTCGAGGACGCGAACACCCCGCTCTGGGACAACATGGTCACCGGCCAGCTGAATCTGAAGGACGCGCTGGACCGGAAGATCGACTTCACCAGTGCCGACGGCAAGGCCTACCGGCTGGCGCCCGACGACGAGCTGGCCACGGTCGTGGTGCGGCCGCGGGGCTGGCACCTGGACGAGAAGCATGTGCTCGTCGACGGGCAGCGGGTCTCCGGCAGCCTGTTTGACTTCGCCCTGTACTTCGCCAACTGCGCCCGGCGGCAGCTGGACAAGGGCAAGGGACCGTACTTCTACCTGGCCAAGAACGAGAGCCACCTGGAGGCGCGGCTCTGGAACGACGCCTTCAACCTGGCCCAGGACCGGCTGGGCATCCCCAGGGGCACGATCCGGGCGACGGTGCTGATCGAGACGATCCCGGCGGCGTTCGAGATGGAGGAGATCCTCTACGAGCTGCGCGAGCACAGCGCCGGGCTGAACGCGGGCCGCTGGGACTACCTGTTCAGCATCATCAAGAAGTTCCGGACCCGGGGCCGCGACTTCGTCCTGCCGGAGCGCAACGCGGTGACGATGACCGCGCCGTTCATGCGCGCCTACACCGAGCTGCTGGTCAAGACGTGTCACGACCGGGGCGCGCACGCGATGGGCGGCATGGCGGCGTTCATCCCGAGCCGGCGCGATCCCGAGGTCAACGCCACGGCGCTGGCCAAGGTCCGCGAGGACAAGACCCGCGAGTCCGGCGACGGCTTCGACGGCTCCTGGGTCGCCCACCCGGACCTGGTGCCGATCTGCCAGGAGGTGTTCGACGCCGTGCTCGGCGACCGGCCCAACCAGCTCGGCAAGCTGCGCGACGACGTCCAGGTCAGCGCGGCCGACCTGCTGGCGGTCGACAAGACCCCTGGCGGGATCACCGAGGCCGGACTGCGCAACAACATCAGCGTGGGCCTGCAGTACCTGGCCAACTGGCTGGCCGGCACCGGCGCGGTGGCGATCTTCAACCTCATGGAGGACGCGGCCACCGCGGAGATCTCCCGGTCCCAGGTCTGGCAGTGGCTGCACAACGACGTGACCCTCGCCGAGGGCCAGCAGGTCACCGCCGGCCTGGTGGAGCAGCTCATCGCCGAGGAACTGGCCGGCATCCGCGAGCAGTACGGCGCCGCGTTCGACCCGGCCCAGTTCGACCCGGCCGTGGCGCTGTTCAAGGAGGTCGCCCTCGCGGACGACTATGCGGATTTCCTGACCATACCGGCTTACGAGCGCATGCCCTGACGGCTGCGCATGGCGACCCGGAACCAGACGGTCCGCTCTGGGCCGTCGGCCGCCGGGCTGACGCCCCACTCGTCGGCGAGCCGGTCAACGAGGAACAGGCCGCGGCCGTGCGGGCTGCTGGCGGGCGGGAGCGGCTGGGCCTCGGGGCTCCCGCCGCCGGAGTCGGTCACCTCGACCCGCAGGCTGTCGCCGGTGAGCTCGATGCTCACTACGAACGGGGTGCGCGCGTACTGAACCGCGTTCATCGCGAGCTCAGACACCATCACCGAGATCGCGTCGCGCAGATCGGGCACCGCGTCGACGACCGCAGCCAGCACAAATCGCCGCGCCGCGCGGATGGACGCGGCGTCCGGGGCGAAGCTGCGGTCGATGCTCACGGCGTCATGAGCAGGATCTCGGTGAGGCCGGTCAGCTCGATGATCCGGCGCACGATCGCGTTGGGGTTCCTGACCTCGACCGTCTTGACCTTCCTGGTCATGGAGATCAGCAGCGCGATGCCGGAGCTGTCCATGAACTCGAGCCCGCTCACCTCGAATACCAGCCGCTCGCTCCGGGCAGCCAGCGCGGCCTCGATGACCGACCGGACGCTTTCCACGGACACCATGTCCAGCTCCCCGGACAGGCGGATCACCGCGGCGCCGTCCTCCCGGGACACTTCCGCGGCGCAGTACGCCTGGTCGGCAGGATCTAGTTCAGCCATCTCAGCCCAATCAACGCTATGTCGTCGGCCGGTGAGTCACCAGTGAGTTCCGAAACGAGGCTGCTGAGCAGGTCGTCAAGGGACGAGCCGCACTGGGCGGTCGCGGCCTCCTGGAGCCGCTTCAGCCCGGCGTCCAGGGTTTCGCCCCGACGCTCAACCAGCCCGTCGGTGTAGGCGATGAGCGTGTCATGCGCGGCCGTGGTCAGCAACGTCGGTTCGAACATGGCGCTGCCGGGGATGCCGATCGGCCAGCCCGGCTTCGCCTGGACCAGGCTCGCCCCGTCGCCACCGCACACCAGCGGCGGCAGGTGCCCGGCATTGGCCAGGATCACCTCGTGCGTGCCCACGTCGACGAGCCCGCACAGAACGGTCGCGAAGTGGCCATCCTCGGCGATGTCCATGGTCCGCGTGAGCTGGCCGAGGATCACCGCGGGCGGGTGGCCCTCCAGGGCGTAGGCCCTGCTCGCATAGTGCAGGGACGCCATCAGTGCGGCGGCCCGCACCCCGCGGCCGGACACGTCGCCAACCAGGAAGACGAACCGCCCGCCGCCCAGCGGCACGACGTCGTACCAGTCGCCGCCGACCTCGGCCCCGCTGACGCCGGGCAGGTAGCGGACGGCGATCTGCATGCCGGGGATGGCCGGCGCCTGATCCGGCAGGATGGCCCGCTGCAGGGTCTCGGCGACCGATCGCTGCTCGACGTACATGCGGCCGATCTCGGTGCTCATCCGTTCGGCCCTGGCCCGCCGGCGGACCAGGCGCTCGGCGAGCAGCGCGCCGAGGATCGTGAGCGCGGCGCCGCCGACGCCGATGGCCCACGGCAGGATCACGCCGAGGCTTCCGGTGAGCGAGTACCTGGCCGACGTCGTCAGCGTGAGCACCGTGTCGCCGAACGGGATCCTGGTCGTGTACGTGGTCCCGCGCAGCGGCAGGGGCGCGGCGGAGCTGGCGTCCAGCAGCGCCGCGCTGGTCTGCGACCGTCCCAGGTACAGGGCGATGTTGAGGTCGGACACGGGCGAGCTGGCCGGCTCGGAGACCCGGCCGCCAGCCGGCAGCGGCACCTCGGCGTAGGCGACGAAGCTGCCTCCCGGACCGGCGGCCGCGGTGGCATACCCGAGCCGCGCCACGCGGCCGGCCGTGATCTTCGTGACCACGAACGTGCGGCTGACCGCGGCCCGGCGCAGCAGCGCCGTCATGGCCGGGCCGGCCGGGGCCAGCAGCGGCCGGGTGCCCACCTGCGTGACCAGCTGCGGCGAGCTCCTGCCGAGGCGCCACAGGGACGCCGTCGCGAACGGCCCTCTGGCCGTGACCAAGCCGCTCAGCCCACGGGCGAACATCGCGGCGCTGCCGTCCGTCGCTGCCGCCAGACTGGCGGCGCCGCCCAGGTGATCCTCGACGTAGAGCGGGTCGGCCGCCGCTATCTCGTCGCTGACCAGGCGGGTCTCCAGGGCGAGCAGCTTGGCGTTGGTCCGGTGATGCCCGCTCGCCGTCACGATGGAGAGCGTGATCGTGATGCCGAGACCGACCACCAGGACCACGGCAGCAGCGGCGTGGGGCGCCCAGCTGCGCCTGCTGCGCCCAGGGGAGCCATCCATGCCCGCCGGGCGTCCCGCGATCGCCATCGTGCTCCCGTCCGGTGAGCGTGCCTCAATCTAGCAAGGGTGCGCCCGCGCGGCGCGGCAACATAAGTCCTTTGAATCAAGTTTCGGCCGGCAGATGGCCGAGCCTGGGCGGAGCCGCCGGCCCGGGCCCGGAGCTGCCGAGATTGGCAAACCCGGCCGGCGAGGCGCACGCTTGGGGGACGGCAGCAGGGCTGGAGGCGAGACACATGACCGCGCAGGCAACCCGCGGCACGGCCGGGACGGCGAAGCAGTGAGGGCGGCAGCGGAGGTGGGCAGGGCCGCGATCGACGCGCTGGTCCCGCGGATGACCGAAATCTGCGGGCCGGACGGCGTGCTGACCGATCCTGCGCAGCTGGCCACCTACGAGTGCGACGGTCTCACCTCACACCGGTGCTCCCCCGGCCTTGTCGTGCTGCCGACCACGGCAGAGCAGGTCGCCGCCATCGTCACCGCCTGCGCCAGGGCGAAGATCCCGTTCGTGGCCCGAGGCTCGGGCACCGGCCTGTCCGGCGGGGCACTCCCCCGGGGCGACGGCGTCCTGGTCGTGACCTCCAAGATGCGCCGCGTCATCGCGATCGACCGGGAGAGCCGGCGCGCCATCGTCGAGCCCGGGGTGACCAACCTGGCCGTGAGCAAGGCCGCCGAGCCGTACGGGCTGTTCTACGCGCCCGACCCGTCCAGCCAGGTGGTGTGCTCGGTCGGCGGGAACGTGGCGGAGAACTCGGGCGGGGCCCACTGCCTCAAGCACGGCTTCACCGTGCATCACGTGACCGGCCTGGAGGTCGTGACCCCGGACGGGGAACTGACCTGGCTTGGCGACGGCACCGGCGCCGCCCCCGGCTACGACCTGGTCGGCGCGTTCGTCGGCTCGGAGGGCACGCTCGGCATCGCCACCAAGATCATCGTCAAGCTGACCAGGATCCCGGAGGCGGTGACCACCCTGCTGGCCGCGTTCCGGACGATGGGAGCCGGCGGTGCCGCGGTTTCCGCGATCATCGGCTCCGGCATCCTGCCGGCCGCGATCGAGATGATGGACGCGCTCGCGATCGAGGCCGCCGAGGCCGCGGTCGCCTGCCGCTACCCCGAGGGAGCCGGGGCGGTGCTGATCGTCGAGCTCGACGGGCCCGCCGGTGACACCGCGCGGGAGACGGCGGCGGTCCGCGCGATCTGCGAGAAGGAAGGCGCCTACGAGATCCGGGCGGCGCACGACGCGGCCGAGCGCACGGCGATCTGGACCGGGCGGAAGTCCGCGTTCGCCGCGGTGGGCCGGATCAGCCCGGCCTACATCGTGCAGGACGGCGTCGTGCCGCGGACCGCGCTGCCCGAGGTGCTCGACCGGATCGCCGAGCTGTCCGCCGCGTCCGGGATCCGGGTTGCGAACGTGTTCCACGCGGGCGACGGCAACCTGCACCCGCTGGTGCTGTTCGACGACGCCAAGCCCGGTGCCGAGCAGGCCGCCGAGGAGGTGTCCGGCGCGATTCTCGACCTGTGCATCTCCCATGGCGGGTCGATTACCGGCGAGCACGGGGTCGGCGCGGACAAGTCCAAGTACATGCCGAAGATGTTCGGGCCCGGCGACCTGGACACCATGCAGCTGCTGCGCTGCGCATTCGACCCGGCCGGGCTGTGCAATCCGGGCAAGATCTTCCCGACGCCGCGGCTGTGCGGCGAGGTTCCCGGTGTCCGGCGCGAGCCGCACCCGCTGGTAGCAGCGGGAACGGTGGACCAATTCTGATGGCCGTAACGCGACGCCGCGTGGCCGGCCGCCGATGACCGCCGGCTCGATCCCCGGCGCGCTCGCGCAGGCCTGCGCCGACGTCAGCGAGGCCGGGCCGGGCGACGAGGTCGCCGGCGTGGCGCCGCGCTTCGTGGCCCGTCCCGCCGGCGTGACCGAGGCGGCCGCGGTGCTGGCAGCCGCCTCGTCGCTGGGCATGACGGCCGTCCCGCGCGGTTCCGGAACGAGACTCGCCTGGGGCAGTCCGCCGGCCAGCTGCGACCTGGTGATCGACACCTTGCGGATGAACCGGGTGCTCGAGCACGCGGCCGGTGACCTGGTCGTGCGGGCGCAGGCGGGGGTGGGCCTCGATCAGCTCGCCGCGGTGCTCGCCGAGGCAGGCCAGCGGCTGGCGCTCGATCCGCCAGGCCTTACCCACCCAGACGGCGCCGGGGCCGGGACGATCGGCGGGGTGCTGGCGACCGGCGCGGCCGGCCCGCTTCGGCTGCGCTACGGCACGCCGCGCGACCTGGCGATCGGGATCACCGTGGTGCGCGCGGACGGGACCGTGGCCAAGTCCGGCGGCAAGGTCGTGAAGAACGTGGCCGGCTATGACCTCGGGAAGCTGTTCGCGGGCTCGTACGGGACCCTCGGCCTGATCGCGGAGGCCGCGTTCCGGCTGCATCCCCAGCCCGCCGCGGCATCGTTCGTCACCCTGGACGCCGCGGATCCGGACGAGGCGCGGGCCGCGGTCGCCGCCGCGGCCGGGTCGCCGCTCGCGCCGTCGGCCGTGGAGCTGGACCGGCCGGCCCGCGGCGAGCCGTTCCGGGTCGGCGTGCTGCTGGAAGGCGACGCAGCGGGAGTGGCCGAGCGCACCGTCGCCATGACGGGGCTGCTCGGCTCCGGTTCCGTGGCTCCGGACCCGCCGGCCTGGTGGGGCGGCGGCGCCGCCGCAGCGGCGGATGGCACGCTGATCAGGATCGCGTTCTGGGCGGCCGAGCTCGCCGGGGTGCTCCGTGCGGTTGATGCCGCCGCCGCGGCAGCCGGGCTCGACCCCGCGGTCGGCGGCTCGGCGGCGGCCGGTGTGCTCTACGCGGCCGTGGCCGAGGGCGCGCCGGCGTCCGCGGTGGCGCAGTTCGTGACGGACCTGCGCGCCGCGATGGGCAGCGGGGGCAGCCCGCTGGCCGGCGGGCCGCCGCAGCGGGGCAGCGCGGTCGTCCTGCGCGCCCCGGCCGGGGTGCGCGCCGCCGTCGACCTCTGGGGCCCGGCGTCAGGGCTCCGCCTGATGCGGGCGATCAAAGACCAGTTCGACCCCGAGCACAGGCTGGCTCCTGGCCGGTTCACGGGAGGGATCTGATGGCAGTGCAGGAATCCGGTCAGGGCCCGGTGCCGCTCGAGGGATCTGCCGAGCTGCGCTCGCTGGCGAGCGACTGCGTGCACTGCGGGTTCTGCCTTCCGGCCTGCCCGACCTACCAGCTGTGGGGCGAGGAGATGGACTCGCCGCGGGGCCGGATCCACCTGATCACCCAGATCCTCGACGGCGCCGACGGCAGCGCCGCGGCAGCCACCCACCTGGATCGCTGTCTTGGCTGCATGGCCTGCGTCACCGCGTGCCCGTCCGGTGTCCGCTACGACCGGCTGATCGAGGCCGCCCGCGGCTGGAGTGAGGAGGATCCGGAGCGGCCTGCCGTCCGCCAGCCGCTGCCCGCGCGGTCGGCGCGGGACCGCGCGCTCCGCGCGGCGATCTTCCGGCTGTTCCCCTATCCGCGCCGGCTCCGGGTGGCCATCGCGCCGCTGCGCGCCGCGCAGCGGACCCGCCTCGACGCGCTCATCAACCGCAGCGGCCTGCCGGACCGGCTGCCCCCCGAACTCGCTGCGGCGCTCCGGCTCGCGCCGCAGCGGCCCGCGGCCCGCGGCCGGGTCCGCGGGACGCTGCCCGAGCGGGTGCCGGCCCGCGGCACCCGCCGGGCAACCGTCGGCATGCTCACCGGGTGCGTGCAGCGGGTCTTCTTTCCCCAGGTCAACTCCGCCACAGCGCGGGTCCTGGCGGCCGAGGGCTGCGACGTCATCGTCCCGGCCGGCCAGGGCTGCTGCGGCGCGCTGTCCTCGCACGGCGGCAGGCGGGCGGAGGCGGCCAGGTTCGCGCAGCAGACGATCGTGACCTTCGAGCGCGCTGCCGTGGATGCCGTCGTGGTCAACGTGGCCGGCTGCGGCTCGGCCATGAAGGAGTACCGCGAGCTGCTCGCCGACGACCCGGTGTGGAGCGAGCGGGCCGCCGCGATGGCCGCCAAGGTCCGCGACCTCAGCGAGTTCCTCGCCGAGCTCGGCCCGGTCGCTCCCCGTCATCCGCTCGACCTGACCGCCACCTACCACGCCGCCTGCCACCTCGCGCATGCCCAGCGGATCACGGTGCAGCCACGAGAGCTGCTGGCTGCGATCCCCGGGCTGCGCCTGGCCGACATCGCCGACGGCGGCACCTGCTGCGGCTCCGCCGGCATCTACAACCTGGTCGAGCCGGGGCCAGCCCGCGAGCTCGGCCAGCGCAAGGCGGCGGCCGTCGCGGCCACCGGGGCCGACCTGCTGGTGTCGGCCAACCCGGGGTGCAGCATGCAGATCGCCTCGGCGCTCGCCGCGCTTGGCACCCCGATGCCGATGGCGCACATCGCCGAGGTACTCGATGCCTCCATCCGGGGCGTGGGCGGGCGCCAGTTCCGCGCGTCGCTCGGCTGAGCACGAACCGTCGCGTACCGGCCCGAAAGGCCACTGACCGGCGGCGACACCATGGCAATGTCACTGTGACGCAGTATGACGTCGTTTCTCTTTGACTTTGACGCTATATGATGTCACTATGACGTCATGGAGCTGTCAGACTATGTGGCGAAGCTGCGCGGCGAGCTCACGTCCATCACCCGGTTCGCGGGCGAGGACGTGGCGAAGGCCGCCGAACTGCTTGCCGAGACCCTGGAGTCCTCGGTCCGGCTGACCCTGCTCGACGTGCTGTCGGCCGCTGCCGCGGACATCACGGCCAGGCTCGGCGACACCGCGGTCGAGGTGCGGCTGTCCGACG
>Ga0208725_1000201_pt1 | contig 13754 bp, 9 predicted proteins | sample MicForSoSWNH13_O_FD_188004 | JGI IMG/M metagenome (GOLD analysis project Ga0208725, IMG submission 188004) | Forest soil microbial communities from Harvard Forest Long Term Ecological Research site in Petersham, Massachusetts, USA - MetaG HF011... | ecosystem: Environmental > Terrestrial > Soil >... | reverse complement strand
CGGCGCGGTCTTTGAAGAACGCGCTCCACCAGTCGCCGCCGCGGTCCTCCAGAAGGGCGTCGAGCATGTGCGGGTCGTCGTGCACCCGCCGACTCTAGCGGCGGACCGCCCGCAGGACCGTGTCCCTGACCGTCACGGCCTTGCCGTCGAGGTCGATCGCCGGCCGTCCGATGGCGGCGGCGACGACGATCTCCCAGGAAGCGGAATCGAGCGAGGCGGCGAGCTGCTCGGCGGAGGGGAACAGGGCCAGGTGCCCGGCGCGCCCGACGTTCACGTGCAGGTCGTCGGGGTGGTGGGCGACGATCAGCAGCGTGCCGCCCGGCCGCACGGCCGCGGCCAGCCGGGCGTGCAGCGACTGCAGCTCGGGGTTCGGCAGGTGCATGAACTCGGCCGTCACCAGGTCATACCGCTCGGGCCCGGGACCCCAGGAGAGCAGGTCCTCGCGCTGCCAGCGGATGCTTACCCCCTCGGCCGCGGCGTGGGCGGCGGCCCGGTCCAGGGCCACGGCGGACACGTCGACCGCGGTGACGGTCCACCCGCGGGACGCCAGCCAGATGGCGTCGGCCCCCTCGCCGCAGCCGGCGTCGAGGGCCTCGCCGGGTGCCAGCTCGCTCGCCTGGGCGACGAGCTGCGGGTTCGGCTGCCCGCTCCACAGCCGATCGGCTGAGCGGTAGCGCTCGTCCCAGAATTCCTGGGTGAAATTGGTCCGGTCGTCGGGGTCGAACTCGGCGGTGTCGCCGTGCGGGTAGTCGTGTCCGTGACTCATGGCAGCACCTTGCCGCCAGCGCGGTCAGACTCGCAAACTGCTTTGCCAGTCTGGCAAACTGACGGCATGGACGATGACCTCGGCGCCGTACTCAGCGCGGTGGGCCCGCGGCTGCGGGCGCTGCGCCGGCAGCGCGACACCACGCTGGCCGCGCTGGCCGAGGCGACCGGGATCTCGGTGAGCACGCTGTCCCGGCTGGAGAGCGGGCAGCGCCGGCCGACGCTGGAGCTGCTGCTGCCGCTGGCCAGGGCGCACGGCGTGCAAATCGACGAGCTGGTCGGCGCCCCGCCGACCGGCGATCCGCGCGTGCACCTGCGCCCGGTGCAGCGCGGCGACGAGACGCTGATACCGCTCACGAAGCGCGCCGGCGGCGTGCAGGCCTACAAGCTGATCCTCCCGCACCGCGGTTCAGAGCCCGATCCGCGGATCCACGAGGGCTACGAGTGGCTCTACGTCCTGGACGGGCAGCTCCGGCTGGTGCTCGGCGATCAGGATCTCGTGCTGCACCCGGGCGAGGCCGCCGAGTTCGATACCCGGGTCCCGCACTGGTTCGGCAGCGCCCTCGCCCGCCCGGTTGAGCTGCTGACCCTGTTCGGACGGCAGGGCGAACGCGCTCACCTGCGGGTCCGCGGCTCCCGCTAATCTCCCGGCCCGGCACCGCGAGCCTGTTGCAGGTGCGCTGGGGCTGCTGTTGTCGAGGTGCTGCAACGGGATTTTCCGGCCACCCTGGTAACCATGAGCAGGATCCCGCACGCGCTGCACCCGCATTCGCACGACGCCGCCGACAAGGTGGACGCCGCCATGGAGGCGAGCGGCGACGGCATGCGGGTGCTCTGGGTATCCGCCTCGGTGCTCGCCGCCACGGCACTGCTGCAGGCGGCGGTCGTCGCCATGTCGGGTTCGGTAGCGCTGCTGAGCGACACCCTGCACAACACCATCGATGCCCTGTCGGTGGTGCCGCTCGCGGTCGCCTTCGTCGCCGGGCGGCGCCCGCCGACCCGCCGCTACACCTACGGCTACGGGCGGGCCGAGGATCTGGCCGGCGTCGTGATCGTGATCCTTATCGCCGCGTCAGCGGCGGTGACCACGTGGACGTCGGTCAGCAGGCTCACCCACCCGCAACGGGTGTCCGGGCTGGTCGCTGTGGCCGCCGCCGCGGTGGTCGGGTTCGCGGGCAACGAACTCGTGGCCAGGTACCGGATCAGGGCGGGGCGCAGGATCGGCTCGGCCGCGCTGGTGGCTGATGGGCTGCACGCCCGAACCGACGGCTTCGCCTCGCTGGCCGTGCTGCTCGGCGTTGCCGGGTCCGCGCTCGGCTGGCAATGGGCCGACCCGGCGGTCGGCCTGCTGATCACCCTGGCGATCCTCGCGGTGCTTCGCCAGGCCGCGGTCCAGATCTGGCATCGCCTGATGGACGCCGTCGACCCGGCCGTGCTCGATCAAGCGGAGCGGGCGCTGTGCGCCACGCCCGGCGTGCTTGGCGTCGGCCAGGTCCGGCTGCGGTGGGTCGGCCACCAATTGCAGGCCGAATGCGAGGTGATTGTCGACGCTGGCACCAGCATGGTCGAGGCACACCAGGTGGCGGTCAGCGCCGAGCATGAGCTCCGGCATGCCGTGCCGCACCTGCGCATGGCGCTGGTGCACGCCGACCCCCAGCCCGGCGAGGGTACCGACTACCACGCGGCCCTGGCTTCGCATCACCATCACTGAGCGCTGAGCGGGTGGGGATGGCATGGGCATCGCGTTTCCAGCTCGGTTATCCGAGTGGCTGGCGGCCGATGGCGGGTGGTTCGCGGCCGGCCAGCAGCCAGCTCACGACCACCGCGATCAGCGGCATGCCGACCAGGATCCACACCAGCGCGGCCACCGGTATGTTGCCCAGCTCGGAAAGCTGGTCCAGCTGGTTCGTCCTGAAGAAGCCGATCGCCGCGAGATAGCCCCCAGCCGTTCCGACGAGCGCCCCGGTCAGTGCGAGCGCGCCGGCGGTCGCCGCGGTGAGAGTGCGGCGGGCCGTGCCGCTCGCCCCGGTGGCGGTCAGCGTGCGCAGGTCGCCGGCGGTCTCGCTGCGGACCAGGCCGATGCTCATCGCGAGGATGCCGAGCGCGAGCACCATGCCGAAGATCGTGGCCACGTCGGTGATCTGCGTGTACGACGGGATGTTGTTGACAGTCTCGATGCTCGCCCCGGCCGTGGCCGCGGTCTGCTTTGCGTTGGTGATCTGGGTGGCGGTCAGTCCGCCTGGCGCCTGGATCAGCCAGCCGGTCGTGGTCGCCGTGAACTTGAACTCCCGCATGGCATGTTCGGTGATCACCGTGTTCGGCGCCGAGGTCCCCGAAGGGAGGGCGCCGATCTCCTGGATCGGCGGGTTGGCCAGACAGCTGCCCGGTGTGCAGGGGGTGCCCGGGGGGACCTTGGGGCTGTTCCAGAGCTGCATGTGCTGCGTCGTGGACAGGCCGGGCCGCATGGTGAGGAAGTCGGCGTCGGGGTTGACCTGCGCCGGTGTGATCCCGAACGCGTTCAGCAGTTGCGGGGTCGCGAGGTAGGTGGTGCCGGAGAAGTTCCGCCCGGATCCGCTGTATTGCAGGCTGCCGCTGGGCGTCTTGAGCGTGATCATGTAACGGTCATCGAGCGAGGCGGCGATGCGCTGTGCGGTCGTTCTCGTCGTGGCGAGCTGGCTCGCGGTCGGCGGAGGCCCGTTAGGGTTGCCGTGGCCCGGCGGGTAGACGATGAGCTGGCTGGACGTCAGGTTGGGGCCCACGTAGTCGAGCGCGTCGCCGAACCGGGCGGCGCCGACCACGCTGACGATGGACGCGATCAGCACGCTGAGGCTGATCGCCCCGAGTGCCGGGCCCGACCGGGCGCGGTACCGGGCCAGGTCCCGCAGTGCAAGGCGCACCATGACCGGCGTCCAGCGGCCGAGCCTGGCCAGCACCGCAAGGCAGGCCGGGGACAGCAGCACCACAGCGACCACGAGGGCGATAAATCCACCCGCGACCTCGCGCAGCTGGGCTGTGCTGTTCCCGGAGTCGCTGCTGCCCACGCCGGAGCCGGCGATGCCGAGCAGGAAGAACGCGACAGCCAGGAATCCGAGACCGAACGGAACCGCCAGGTGGCGTGCTGGATTCGGGGTGGGCGGGCGCCCGGATAGCGCGGCCACGACCGGAACCCGGGCGATCGCCCTGGCGGGCCGCGCGGCGGCGGCATAGGACGCCAGCACGGCCAGGACCATCGAGACCCAGATAACCGTCCACGGCAACTGGAACACGCCGATCACGTGGTGGCCGCTGGCCTGCACGTGCGGCCGGTAGGCGAGCCAGGCCGCCAGGCCGAGCGCGAACCCCGCTGTCGCCCCGACGGCACCGGTGGCGACGCCGTTGGCTCTCACGACGAGGCGGATATCGGACCGCGTGGCGCCCTGGGCGGCGAGCATGCCGATCGAGCGGAGCCGGCGCCGCGCCAGCACGGTGAACCCGCCCGCCCCGACCAGGGCGATCAGCAGCATGCCGAGCACGACGGCCGCGAGCGAGATCGTCTCCGGGTTGAACAGGGCCTTTGCCGCCACCGTCTGCGGGGTCGCCACGGTCGGGCCGATGTCCGACGGCGAGACGCCCCGTGCGTCGAACAGCACCGTCACCTGCGTCGGCGCGGTGACCTGGCCGGGCGCCACCAGGGCGAACTCGTCGAGCAGGTTCTGCGGGTTCGCCACGATGCCGGTGACCTTCCTGGTCACGCCGCCGACGGTCCAGGTGCTGCCGACCACGAGATGGAAGTCCGAGGCAACCCCGCTGGTCACCGCCACCTGGCCGGCACCGACCGGAAACTGGCCGCTGATCAGGGAAAGCATCGGCTGCCCGAACGGACCGCGCGGATCCTGGGCGCGCAAGCTGTAGGTCTGGATAGAGCCGGGAACTGGGAACGTCTGGTTCTCGATCACGTCGACCGTGCCGAAGCGGCGGGAGATCGACGCGATCTCCGCGGCGACGCGCGGGGCCGGCCCGGTGAACGTGGCAAGGTCCTGCGCGGTGCCGAAGGCAGCGGTCGCCGGGCTCGGCGTGGTGGTCGCGACCGCCGAGCCCACTACCGTGGCGGCCACCGCCACCGTGATCAGGGCCAGGATCAGCAGCTGCTGGCGCCACTCATGGCGCAGCAGCCGCACCGCCCAGCGGATGACCGCGCGGCGGGCGGGAACGCCCCCGTTCAGCGGCCTCCGGGTAGCCGGCCGTTCCGGCGCCATCGTGCTCATCGGGTGTCCCCCGGCGCGAGCAGGGACTCGGGGCCAGGTGCCGGGACGGTCTGGTCGGTCACCCGGCCGTCCCGCAGGAGCACCACCCGGTCCGCCCACGAGGCGAGCCCGGCGTCGTGAGTCACCACCACCGCGGTCATCCCGGCGTCCTTGCACGCGTCGTGCAGCAGGCGCATCACCGCGTCGCTGTTGACCGAGTCCAGCGCGCCCGAGGGCTCGTCGGCGAGCAGCAGCCTCCGCTCGCCCACCATGGCCCGGGCGATCGCCACCCGCTGCCGTTCCCCGCCAGAAAGCTGGTCGGGGTAGTGCGCGGAGCGCTCGCTCAAGCCGAACCGCTCAAGCGCCCGCAGGCCAGCGGCGCGCGCCTTGCGGGCGGACAGGCCGTCCAGCTCAAGCGGCAGCGACACGTTCTCGGCCGCGGTCAGCCCAGGCAGCAGGTTGAAGTCCTGGAACACATACCCGATCGTGCGCCGCCGCAGGCGGGCCTTGGCGTTGCCCGACATGCCCGCGACCGCCTGCTCAGCGATCAGCACCTCGCCGTCTGTCGGTTCCTCCAGCGTTCCCGCGATCGTGAGCAGCGTGCTCTTGCCGGAGCCGCTCGGTCCCATCACCGCGACCATCGCGCCCTCGTCGGCCGACAGGCTGACCTCCCGGAGGGCGTGCACCTTGGCGGTGCCTCGTCCGTAGGACCTGGACACCTGCCGCAGCTCTAGCATCCTCATCTAGATAGCCTCAATTCGGTCCCCGCCGGACGCCGTGCCCGGTCACCCGTAGCTATACGCCGCCGGGCATCACACCGGCATCACGCGCGGCGCCGTTCCCGGGCAGGGCCCGGGCGCCCGCCGCCGCGCGAAAGGCCAGGTCGCGTGCTGGCGCCTGGGGCGGCCGGGCGGGGCTGCGTGATGTCCGTGTGATGTCCGGCAGGGCATCATGGCCCCATGCGGGTGCTGGTGGTCGAGGATCACGCCGAGCTGGCGGACGACATCGCCGACGGCCTTCGTGACCAGGGCATCGGCGCGGACGTGGCCTACGATGGGCCGGCCGGGATCGAGAAGGCCCTGATGAACTCCTACGACGTGGTGGTCCTTGACCGGGACCTGCCCAAGGTCCACGGCGACGCGGTCTGCGCCACGCTGGTCGGGTCCGGCTCGGCGGCGCGCATCCTGATGCTGACCGCGGCCGCCACGGTCGGCGACCGGGTGCAGGGCCTCAACCTCGGCGCCGACGACTACCTGGGCAAGCCGTTCGCCTTCGAGGAGCTGGTCGCCAGGGTCCGGTCGCTGGCCCGGCGAGCCCCGGCCGCCGCCCCGGTGATCGTCCGCGGCGACATCGTGTTCGACCGGTCCCGCCGCCGGGTCAGCCGGGCGGGCCGGCCGCTGTCGCTCACCCGCAAGGAGATGGGGATCCTCGAGGAGCTCCTCGTCGCCGACGGGGGCGTGGTTACCGCCGAGGACCTGCTGGAGCGGGTCTGGGATGAGAACGCCGACCCGTTCAGCCGCACGGTCACGGTGACGATCGGCCGGCTGCGGCGCAAGCTCGGCGAGCCCGACCCGATCGACACCGTGGTCGGCAGCGGCTACCGGCTGCCATGAAGGGGAAAGGGGAGGTGGGCGGCGGGCGCGCGCCGCTGCGCCGGCTCTGGCCGCAGAAGGTCAGGACCCGGCTCACGCTCATGTACGCCATGCTGTTCTTCGCCGCCGGCTCGGCGCTGCTGGGGCTCACCTACGGGCTGGTCGCCAGCAGCCTTCCCACGCAGCCCGCTGCGGGCGCGAAGGTCAGCAGTCAGGAGCTGCAGATCCTGAGCCGGTGCAAGCCTGCCCGGGCGTCGCTGCTGGCCGAATGCAAGCAGGCAGAGGAGGCCTACAGCGTCGGCACCGCAGCGGGGTTGCAGGCGCAGCGCCAGCGCCTGCTGAGCGACTTGCTGGCGTTCTCGCTTATCGGCCTCGCAGGCATGACGGTCGCGTCGGGCGGCCTTGGCTGGTTCATGTCCGGACGCGTGCTCCGCCCGGTGCGGGTGATCACCGAGACCGCCCGCCGGGCATCCGAGCAGCACCTCGGCGAGCGGCTGGCACTGACCGGGCCCCGCGACGAGCTCAAGGAGCTGGCCGACACCTTCGACGGCATGCTCGAACGCTTGGACGCGGCGTTCGCCACCCAGCGCCAGTTCGTCGCCAACGCCTCGCACGAGCTGCGCACGCCGCTGACCGTGATGCGCACCGCGATCGACGTGACCCTGGCCAAGCCGTCCCCGACGGCGCGCCAGCTCACGGACATGGCCGTGCGCGTGCGGCGCTCGATCGACCGGGCCGAGATTATGGTCGAGGCGCTGCTCACCCTGGCCGTCAGCGACCAGGGCAAGCTCAGCACCGAGTTCACCGACCTGGCCACCTGGGCTGAGGACGCGATCGACGCCGCCGCTCCCGAGATCGAGCGCCTCGGCCTGCGGGTCGACGCGCTGCTTGCCCCGGCCGAGACGACCGGAGACCCGCGGCTGCTGGAGCGGATGATCTGGAACCTGGTCGGCAACGCCGTCCGGCACAACGAGCCCGGCGGCTGGGTCAGGCTGCGTACCGGCAGCAGGGACGCGGCCGTGTATCTCAGGATCGCCAACAGCGGGCCGTTCATCCCGGACGACGCCGTGCCCCCGCTGTTCGAGCCGTTCCGGCGGATGGAGGCCCGGACCGGCGTCCGCGACGGCGTCGGGCTCGGCCTGTCCATCGCCCGCTCCGTCGTCACTGCACACCGGGCGACCCTCACCGCCCGCAGCCAGCCCGCCGGTGGCCTCGACATCTCCGTCGTAATCCCCCGCGACCTGGACCCTCGACTTCAAATCCGTCCTTGATCAAGTGGCGATAAGGGTGCTACACCCTAATGGACGGTTACGTCCAGGGGACCTGATAAAGGCCAGAATGGTGGCGGCGGAATGTCCTTAACCTCTCGGAAGGCTGCCTCGTTGGTGGGTGCGGCCGCGCTCGGCGTCACAGCGATAACCGGCGCTAGCTGGACGGCCGGTTCGACCGCCCGGGCCAGTGTGCCGGGCCCCGGCTTTTCTAAGCTGAGCGCGAGCCAGGTCAAAACCCGCTCGTCCGGCAAGCGAGAGCGCGTGGTGGTCGTGTTCGACAACCAGCTCACCAGCCTGCCGGCGAACCGGGCCCACCGGCACGCCCGAGAGGCAACGGCCGCGTCCCTGCAGGCTCCGCTGGTAGCCCAGCTGAAGCAGGTCGGGGCCACGCAAATCACGGCTCTTTCGCTGCTCAACGCCGTGGCGGCGGCAATGCCGGCGGCCGAGGCACAGGCACTGAGCCACACCGCGGGCGTCAAGGCGGTCGTCCCGGACGGAACCATCGTCATCGGGGACGCCACATCGGTCATGCAGACGGTGGCCGCCTCCGGGGTGCGGAAGTCGGCCATTCCGGCAACGGCGGCCGACGGGCAGCAGTTGTGCAATACATCTCCGAACACGCCGCTGGTGGAGCCCGAAGCCCTCACCAGCATTCACGACGCGTCCAGCAACCCGAACGACCCATTCGAAGCGTCCAAGATCGCGACGGGCCAGGGCGTCATCGTCGGGAACGTCGACGCCGACTCACTCGCCGGGAACCCCAACCTGATCCGGCCCAACGGCGAGCACGTAGTCATCGATGCCACGAACGAGAACGAGAACGTCTTCAGCGACGAGTTCAACGGAGACGTCTCCACGATCGCCGCCCAGGGTACGGTCACCTACACCTACGCGTCTCAGCTGCCCTACTCGAACGTCCCCGCGAACTGCAGCTTCCGGATCGTGGGTGACGCCACCGGCGCCTCTCTCGTCAGCACCGGTTACTTCTCCGACACCAACTCGCAGGGTCAGACCGTAGCTCCCGAGTCGCAGGTCATCGCCGGGCTGCAGAACGCGGTGAACGAGGGCGTCAACGTCGTGTCGGAGTCCTACGGCTACGGCGCTCTGCCGGGCGCCAACGACGACCTGCTCGCCCCGACCAACGACGCCATGGTGGCAGCGGGCGTTGTCGTGGTCGAGAGTGCGGGAGACAGCGGCTCGTCCGGCACGGTCGAGGCCCCTGCCGATGACCCCAACGTGATCGACGCCGGCGGGACGAACGACCTCAGGCTCCTCGCCCAGGCCGATGGCTACACCAAGGGCTGGGAAGACGACAACATGACGACCTTGTCGTCGGGCGGCACCACTCCCTATGGCGATGTGGTGGACCTGGTCGCCCCCGGCTACCTGGCACTCGCTGCGGCCGGCCTCGGCCAGACTCCGCTGCCCCTGCCGACTGAGGCCTTCGGCGGCACCAGCGAGTCGGCTCCCTTCATCTCCGGCGCCGCGGCCGACGTGATCCAGGCCTACCGTGACACCCATGGCGGCGCCACCCCGACGCCAGCGCAGGTGAAGGAGATCCTCACCAGTACGGCAACCGACATTGGGGCCGAGGCAGACCAGCAGGGCGCTGGCCTCCTGAACGTGTACGCGGCCGTTGAGGCGGCTCGCCAGATGCCGGGCACCTCGCAGGCGCAGTCCAGCGCCCCCGAATTGGTGGACAGCCCCACCCAGCTCGACGTACAGGGCCCGGGCGGCTCGACGGTCGGCACATCGGTCACGCTGTACAACGCCTCATCCAGCCCCGAAAGGGTCTTCGGCACCTACCGGGTGCTCGGACGCGAGGTCAGCCTCGGCCGGCCCGTCACCGAGAATGTCAGCGCCCCGCCGGCGAGCGCCCCGATTCCCGCTCAGGGGGCGACCGCGGCGGCACCGATCAAATTCAATGTGCCGCCGGGCGTCAGCGTGCTCGATGCCGACATGCGCTGGCCGGACCCGACCAACAGCGATGACAACATCCTGTCGTTCATCCTGACCGACCCGGCCGGGAGGCTGGCCCAGAGCTCGTACGACTACGGCGCCGCCAACGGGCCCAACGCGAGCCCTGACATCCAGCACAGCACGGTCGAGCACCCGATGCCCGGGACCTGGACGGCCCAGATCCTGTGGGCCAATGGCCGCGGCCACGCGCAGAGTGCGCCGGACACTCCAGGGCCCTACACCGGAACCGTGACCTTCCAGGCCAGCGGCCAGAACTTCACGACAAGCCCGGCGTCGGCGCCCGTCGCCATCGCGCCGCACAGCTCGGTGAGCGTGCCGCTGAGCATCGCCCTGCCCCGGGCTCCCGGCGATGCCCCCGAGTCGGTGCAGTTCACGGGCCGCAGCGGACTCGAGAGCTCGGTGCCGATCGCCCGGCGTACCCTCATCCCGTCGGCGGGCGGCTGGTTCAGCGCCACATTGACCAGCTCGGTATCTCGCGGTCCGGGGCAGATCAAGACGTTCTATGTGGACGTGCCCCAGGGTGCGAGGGACCTCGATGTGTCGTTCTACGCGCCGGACCACGCCGCCAACGACCCGGTGTACTACTACCTGTTCTCGCCGGCCGACCTCGAGCCCGCCGTCACCGAGTCAGGGAACGTCGATGTCACAGCCACTGACACCACGCCGACGCCCGACAACCCGACCGGAAACGCCTCGCTCATCGCCACCGATCCCCAGCCAGGTCTGTGGGAGATCGACGTGATGCAGGGCGCCACGACCGACGGGACGGAGTTCTCCCAGACCGTCACCGGGGTCGTCGGGTACAACCAGCTCGCGCCCGTCACCGAGACCGGCCTCCCGGAGTCGGCGTCGACGACCATCGACTCCGGCGCCAGCGTCCCGATCACGGTGACGGTCAAGAACACGACGAACCACGTCGGGTACTTCGAACTGCAGCCGGCCGGCAACGACATCAGCGGTGGCAACACCGCCACGCCGGTAGAGCTGGCGCCCGGAAGCACGGGGACACTGACGGCGACGCTGTCGCCCACAGCAGCCGCGGGCACCGCGGTGAGCGGCATCCTCAGCGTCATCGACTCGACGGACTGGGCAGGCACCGAGCCCGCCCTCGGGTTCCCGGCGTCGTACTCCGACTTCCACGATTTCGCCTACGCCTACACGGTCGGGAGCTAGCTCGAGCGGCTAGCACCGGCAAACAACGGCACGGCGCGGGCCTCGTTTGCAGGCCCGGGCCGTGCCGGGCGCCCGTGGTCCACATGGACTCGCGAAGGTGCGGGAACTCGGTTCCCTGCGTGTGGATGCGCGTGGGATAGTCACTGCCATGAGCCGGTTCCGGTTACTGCGCGCAGGAATCTTACTTCGCGCGGGAATCGTCGTGCTCTGCGTCGCCATCGTCATGGCCGCCGGTGTCCTCATTGCCGTGATCGCACACGGAGCACTGCTCGTCAGGGTGATGGCCATGGTGCTTATGGCCGTCTGCGTACTGGCGGGTTCCGGCCTCGTCGCCGTGGGCGCAAGAAAGATCATCAGCCGCGCGGAGGATCAGCGGCCGGCAGTTGAGGATCGCGCCCACGCCGCGCGGGACGCCGAGAGGGGCTGACGTTCCTTGCTCCGCTCAGTGGCGGCTATTGGGGTGAAACGGTTCCAACCGGGATGGACAAGGTGGGCATGTCCCCGAAGCCAGGGATGATCGGGACCCTGACGAATTCCCACGGACCCACCGCCTTCAGGGTGGGATGAAATGGGGTCCATGGCAGGCTGAGGACCGGCGTCGAGGCAGTGTGCCACCAGCGCCAGAGGTCGAAATGCAAGACCACGCCCATGTTGCCTCCTTGCGCGTTCACCTGCTGGATATATATGCCGATAAGTCCCGCGTCGACCACGAGCAGCGTCAGCTCCGCCGCGATTGCTCCCGCGATCGCCACGTCCAGGGCCGCTACCGCGGCGGCCGTGGCGGCTGCCGCGCCGGCTTCTGCCGACGCCGTTCCCAGTGCGGCCTCAGCGCCCAGCGCAGCGTTGAGGGCACGTACCGCCGCGAGCGTGCCGCCGCCGGCGAACAGCGCCGTGGTCAGCGCCGCGCCGACGGCCGCGCCGACAGAAAGCCCCAGCTGGAGAAGGGTCGTGAGCTTCGCCGTCTGCTGATCGTTGAGGTAGACGCCCAGGTGCGCTAGCTGAATCCCCCACTGCCCGACAATGGGGAGGTTGGGTGCCGCGTAGTCCGAGGACGAGACGGTGATGCCCGACCGGCCGCGGAATTGAGCCAGGCTTCGCAGCTCGTTCTCCAGCGCGGTCAGGGCGTCCGCGAGGTCGACGAGCGCGTTCTTTGTTGCGCTGTTGGCGGCGCTCTGGACCTGGTTGCTGACTCCGGTCGGCGCGGAGGTACCTCCTCCAAGCGAGACGTACATGCTGCCGAGCGGGTCTATCTGGCTGAGAGGGTCGTTGCCTGCGTAGGCGTAGGGCGCGGTCGGCTGCGTGAGCCCGCCCGGCAGGAGGACGGGGTCGCGGGTCGTGAAGCGGCCAACCGCCGCGTCGTAGGTCCGGGACCGCAGGTAGATCAACGGGGGGAACTGCGTGAGCGCGAGTTCGCCGCGGTAGCCGAATTTCGGCAATGCCGGAGAAAGGAGCCCATGCTCGCCGTCATGCGGCTCGGGGGGTTCCGGCGTCCCGAAGATGTCGTACCCGCGTGCCTGCACCCATGCCAGGGTCTCCTCAGTGACGACGGCCGAGCCGAAAACATCGTGGTGGAAGATGGCCGCGGCCTGCTCCGTGCTGGCGAAGGTCCGGCCATAGCCGTAGCTGAAGTCTGCGTTCAGCGGCCCGGATTCGGGTCCTTCCATGTCATCGAGCCGGCGTTCGGCCCACTCGGTGAGGATCTGCGGGACCTGGTCCCCGGCGCTCCACCGGTACCGGATGGCGGCCGCCCGCTCTCGTTCCCCGCGCTCGCTGTCCACGGTATGGATCAAGCCGGTGAGCAGCCCGTCACCGTCGAACGTCTGATCAATCCGCTCAGTCGTCACCTCAGCTGGCGGCGCTTCGTCCGTGCTGGCGATCACGGCGGGCCGGCCGAAGCCGTCGTACGTGATCGTCCGGCGCCGCCTCCCGGCTGTCCCCTCGGTCAGGCGCCCCAGCGAGTCATACAGGAACTCGGTGCGCCGGCCCTCGGTCTCCATGGCCAGCAGCTGGTCGGCAGCGTCGTAACGATAGTGGGTCTCGGTTCCGCCGTGCCGCAGCCTGGTGCGGTTCCCCGCGGCATCGTAGCTAAGGCGCAGCTCCTCGTGGGGGTGGCCCGCCTGCCTTCGCGCCGCGTACACCAGCTGGCCAGCGCGGTCATAGCAGTATTCGTGATCGCATTCGTCCTCAGCGACGGTCCGGATCCGGCCGTCCGGGTCGTAGCTGAGGGTGGCCGTGGCAGTGGGGCGGCCATCGCTGACCGTCTCGAACCGGTGCAGCAGACCGCCCTCGTAGTGATATCTGCGCCCGTGTCCCGCGGGCAGCTGCTCGGTGAGCAGCCGGCCGTCGGGATCGAGGACGTAGACCGCGTCGCCTGCCCGCGGATCGTGCAGGAACATGAGCCGTCCGTTCAGGTCGTGGCCGTAGCCGATCCGCAGGCCATCGGGGTAAGTCAGCGCCATCCGCTGTCCGGCCGCGTCGTAAGCCCAGGCCAGCACCGCGCCGTCCGGCCCGGTGACGGCGAGCAGCCGGCCGTTGCCGTCGTAGGCGTAACGGGTGGTGCCGGTGGCGTCGGTCATGCTCGTCCGGTTCCCGGCCGGGTCATAGGTATAGCTCAGCTGCGCCCCGTCGGTCCCGGTCCTCTGCGTCAGCCGGCCGTCTGCGTCGTAGGACATGTGCTGCACGCCGCCGGACGGGTCGGTCACCGTGATCAAGTTCCCCGCGCTGTCATACGCCCGGGTCGTGACCCGCCC
>Ga0208725_1000200_pt1 | contig 13773 bp, 14 predicted proteins | sample MicForSoSWNH13_O_FD_188004 | JGI IMG/M metagenome (GOLD analysis project Ga0208725, IMG submission 188004) | Forest soil microbial communities from Harvard Forest Long Term Ecological Research site in Petersham, Massachusetts, USA - MetaG HF011... | ecosystem: Environmental > Terrestrial > Soil... | reverse complement strand
CAGCAGGTCGAAGATGGTCCCGGCGGGCGGGTAGTCGAGCAGGTCGTACGACGAGTCGTCGATCAGGCCGTGCGCCGTTCCCGCGATCAGGAAGCGGCGATTGGGGAACGTGGGGCCAAGGCACGAGCTGAACCACCGGTCGGCCAGCGGGAATGTCCGGGCCAGTCCGTAGTAGAACGGCAGGTCCCGCTCGGTCCAGTAGCCCATGGCCGCTGCCGCCGCCGCATCCGACGTGTCGGCCGTGTCCGCGGTGCCTTCCGCGGCCTGGGCCTGCACGTTCTGTGTGCTGGTCACGAAGCCGTCGCATTTACCCTCACCCCACTGCAGGTGGCTGGCGTGCCAGCTCTGCGACGGCACTCCCTGGCGCTGGACGGCCGAGGGCTGGTGAAACGCGCGGACGGTCTCGCCGCTGGTCCCGTAGTTGTACACGTCAGGCACGCCGTCGGAGGCGAGCTGAAAGCCCTCGCCGCGGTCCTGCAGCATGCCGAGGTAGTTGTCGTAGGAATGGTTCTCCATCATCAGCACGACGACGTGCCGGATCTGGGGCAGCAGGTCGGTGCCGGCGACTACGCCGGGACGGGGCAGTGACCCGGGCCGCGCGGCCCGCCGACTGGCCAGGCGCCTGACTTCATAACGCTCGAGTAGTTCCCACACGCCGATTCCGCCTCCGGAAGCTTCAGTGCAGTACCGACTTCCCAGCAGGAGCCGGCCCATTCCGGGAAATGGCTGGCGGATCGGCAGCAGTGCTTGGCCATCGGGGACTCACCTGCGGGATGGAACCTGCCGTGGCAGCGCGACCACCAGCAGCAGCGCGATCAGGACGAAGGCCACGCTGGCCAGCATGGCGAGCTGCGCGCTGTGGCTGAACGCGTTCGCCAGGGCGTCCGGGCCGGGCCGGACGCTGACCGAGCCGAACAGCACGGTGCCGATCACCGCGATGCCGATCGCGCTGCCGATCCGCTGCGCGGCGGTGAGGGTCCCGCTGGCGGTGCCCGCCTCCTGCCGCGGCACGTATGCCATGACGAAATCCTGGTTCGGCGCGATCACCATGCCGCTGCCGAGCCCCGCTGCCAGCAGCGGGCCGGCCAGCTCCCACCCGCTCGGATGCGGAGCTGTGAGATAGAGCACGGCGGCCGTTCCCGCGAGGCCGATACCGACCAGCAGGCACCCGGTGACCAGCACCATGCGGCCCAGCCGCGCCGACAGCCTGGCGCTGTTCGCGGCCCCGGCCAGGCTGCCGAGCGCGAACGGCGTCACGACCAGCCCGGTCGCCAGCGCGCTGCGGCCGAGCCCGACCTGCCACAGGATCGACAGCGTGAAGAACACGCTGGTGAACCCGGCGAAGAAGACGACCGCGAAGACGGCACCGGCGGAGAACGACGACCGTGCGAGCAGCCCGGGCTTGAGCAGCGCGTCCCCGCCGCGCCGGTCGGTGCGCACCTCCCACGCCGCCAGCAGGGCCAGCACCGGGACGGATGCACCCAGGGATATGTAGGTCCAGGCAGGCCAGCCGTCCGGCTGCCCCTCAATCAGGGGTATCAGCAGCAGCAACAGGCCCGCGGTGAGCAATCCGAGACCGGCCGGGTCGATCCCCCGCCGGGCGCGCGCCGTCGGCCGGGGCAGCAGCCAGGCGGCCAGCGGCAGCGCGATCGCGCCGATGAACAAGTTGACGATGAATACCCACCGCCAGCCCTCGGCCGCACCTCCGGCCTGAATGATCAGGCCGCCGAGCACCGGCCCGAGCGCGGTGGATGCTCCGATCACCGCACCCAGCGTCCCGAACGCCTTCGACCGCTGCGGACCGGTGAACGCGAGCTGGATCGTGGCGGATATCGCCGGGTAGAACACCCCGGCACCGAAGCCCTGCACCACGCGCGCGGCGATGATCTGGTCTGGGGTGCGGGATATCCCGCAGGCCACGCTGGCCACCGTGAACAGCGCAAGCCCGGCGATGAACTGCCGTTTGTGGCCGATCCGGTCCCCGATGCGGCCCGCAGGAACCAGCACGAGGCCGTACGCGAGCGCGTACCCGGACACGATCCACTCCAGGCTGGCTGGCGAGGCGCGCAGGCTGGTGTGGATCGTCGGCAGCGCCACGTTGACGATCGTGGTATCAAGCAGGGCCATGAAGGCGCCGACCAGCACGACGGCAACGGCCGGCCATCCGGGGCCGCCGGCCTGGGGCGGGACGCCGGGCGCCGGGCCGGCTCCGGTCTGTGGCGCGGGGCTGCCGGTCCGCCCGGTCACGGCTGGGCTCCGCCCTGAGACGCCGTGCCCGGAGCCCCGTCCCGGCGTCGCCCGTCAGCCCCGGCGCCGGCTGCCTCGCCCGTTTCCTGGGCCAGGGTCAGCGGAGCACCGATCCCCTCCCGGAAGTCAGCGGCGATCTTCGGCATCCGGCTCAGCAGCTCCTCGTGCCACCGCACCTCGGTCGCTGCCCGTTCGATGACGTGGCGGGTGAGCATCCGCTCGGCCTCGTTCAGGTACGGGTCGGCACGCTCCGCCTGGTGCCGCATGGAGAGCTCCTCGGCGCGCAGCGCTGCCAGCCGGTCCGCCACGATCTGGGCAAGGTCGTCCTCGGCCATGTCCCTGGCCAGTTTGAGGGCGAGGTCGAACGGGTCGTGCGGAAGGCTGATCTTGTGCAGGATCCCGTCGCGGATCGCGGCCAGCGACTGATTCCCCTCGGGCGTTATCTCGTACACCGTTCGTTCCGGCCGGTTACCGACCCGCTCGGTCCGGACCTCACGGACCAGGCCCTCGTGGGCCATCCGCTTCAGCGCCCCGTACAGCGAGCCCACCTGGATGTCGGTGTATCTCTCCGTCCGGTCGGCCTGGGCCTGCTGGCGGATCTGGTGGCCGTGCAGCGGGCCGCTCGTCGCCAGGGTGCCGAGGATGAACAGCCGTATTGATGACATGTGATTACTCTTACACGAGTAATCGCGCGAGAGCAACTCGTCGACTTGGGGTCTAACCCAGTTGTGCTGGCGGGAAGGGCGGTCGCCTGGCCCGGCGAGGGGCGTCGAGCGCTGACCGGTGAGACCAGGCTGACGACGGCGGCTAGTGGATCGGGGGCAGGGACTGGCCGGGGCCGAGCACGGTGCGGAACGGGTCGCCACGCTTGGCCAGCCGGTGCAGGACCTCGCGGACCGTGAACCCGTCCGGCCGCAGCGACGGGTCGTCGAGTTCGGCCCACTCGATCGGGACGGACACCGGCGCCCCCGGAGCCGGGCGGGGGCTGTACGGCGCGACCAGCGTCTTGTTCTTGACGTTCTGCGTGTAGTCGAGCCGGGCGAGGCCGCCCCGCTTGTGCACGTCCCACTGCCAGCTGACCAGGTCGGGCACGACCGCGCCGACCGCCTTGGACAGTTGCTCCACCCACTTGCGGGTGTCCTCAAAGCTGGGGCCGCGCTCGATCGGTATCCAGATCTGCACGCCGGTGTGGCCGGTCACCTTGGGCTGCGCCCGGACCCCCAGGTGATCGAGCGCGGTGCGGTGCAGCCGGGCCAGCACCAGGACGTCCTCCCACGACGTCGAAGAGCCGGCGTCGATGTCGATAAGCGCGTAGGTCGGCAGGTCGGGCCGGTCGGTGCGGGAGGTCCAGGCGTGCCACTCGAGCGCACCGAAGTTCGCCGCCCACACCAGGGCGCCCGGCTCGTTCACGACCAGGTAGGTGGTGGATTCCCCGCGGTCGGCGTCCGGGTTGTCCCAGCGCGGCAACCAGTCGGGCGCGTGCTCGGGCAGTTGCTTGTGCCAGAACCCCTTCGCGCCCGCGCCCCCGGGGAAGCGGTGCATGTTCAGCGGACGGTCCTTCAGGTACGGCAGCACAACGGGAGCGATCCTCGCGGCGTAGCGGATGAACTCCCGCTTGGTCACCGGCGGCTCGTCATCCCGGCCGGGGAACAGCACCTTGTCCAGGTTGGTCACCTTGAGCCGACGGCCGAACACGTCCCACGTGCCGCCCGACCCCGGCATGGCGTCGAGCGCCGCGAGTTCGGCCTGGCTGGGGCCGCCCGCCAGGACGTCCGCCGCGGCCCCCGGGTCCGCCGGGACTGCCCTGTCCGCCGCGACTACCCTGTCCGCCGCAACTCCCGGGTCCCCCGCCGGTGCCGTGTCCACTGCCGCACCGACCGGCACCGATGCCTGGTCGGGCGGCAGGTCGGACCGCCACATCCGCTCCGGGTCGGCCTTGACCTCGTCGTTGGTGCGGCCGCTGAGCACGGACCGCGGATAGTCCTCGGGGTCCCAGCCGGGAACGGCGTACTCGTCGTGCTTGTGCAGCAGCAGCCACTGGTTCTCGTCCTCGCGGGTGTGGCCCCGCTGTATCAGGATGAACCGGCCCCGGAGCTTCTCGCCGAACACATCGGCGTGCAGTTCGCCGGCGGCGACCGCAGCGGCGGGGTCGTCGGTCTCGTGCGGCTCCCAGGTCCCGGTGTCCCACACGATCACGTCGCCCCCGCCGTACTCACCCTTCGGGATGATGCCCTCGAAGTGCAGGTACTCGATCGGATGGTCCTCGACGTGTACCGCGATCCGCTTCACGTTGGGATCGAGCGTCGGCCCCTTTGGCACGGCCCAGGATGCCAGCACCCCGTTGATCTCGAACCGCAGGTCGTAGTGCAGCCGCCGGGCCCGGTGCCGCTGCACCACGAACTGGCGGGCGCCCGGATCACCAGGCTTGGGCGGTGCCCCTTCCGGTTCCGGCGTGCGCGCGAAGTCGCGCTTGTGCTGGTACTGCTCGAGCCCCCCGGCGCCACGATCCCCGCTCCGCTTGGGCATGGCTACAACCCCAGCAGCCCGGACGCGTTGTCGTGGCAGACCGCGCGCAGCCAGGGCTCGCCCATGTCGAGCCGGGCCAGGGCCTGCAGCTGGTGCAGATAGGAATACGGGATGTTCGGGAAGTCGGTGCCCAGCAGGATGCGGTCGCCCGCATCGGCCAGCCGGGGGCGCAGCCCGATTGGGAACGGGGCTATGCGTTCAAGGAAGTCGGTAAAGGCCATCGTGGTATCCAGGTAAACCCCCGGATAGCGCTCGGCAAGTCCGAGGAAATCGGCGTACTCGGGCGCGCCGAGGTGGGCGATGATCACGATCAGCCGCGGATGGCGGGCGAGCACCTCGGACATCGGCCCGGGGCCGGTGAACCGCCCCGGCATCGGGCCGGAGCCGCAGTGCACCACGACCGGCACCCGGGACTCGGCCAGCAGCCCCCAGACCGGGCCGAGCAGTTCGTCGCGCGGGTCATACCCGCCGACCTGCAGGTGCGCCTTGAACAGGCGCGCGCCCGCGGTGATCGCCTCGGCCACGTAGGCGTCGGCGCCCGGCTCGGGGAAGAACGTCGCACTGTGCAGCGCGTCCGGGGTCCGGGCCGCGAACTCAGCCTCCCAGCCGTTCAGCCAGGCCGCCATGCCAGGCTTGTGCGGGTACGCCAGCGCGCTGAACCGGCGCACTCCGAACGCCCGCAGCATCGCCACGCGCTCGTCCTCGGGCTGCCGGTACATGATCGGCCACGGATGGTCGGAGTGCGCGCTGCCCTGGTCGAAGAAGGCCCAGACCTTGGCTAGCACGTTGGCCGGCATGAAGTGCGTGTGGATGTCGACGAGTCCAGGCAGCCCGAGTTGGTGCCAGAACGCGACGACAGGCGCCGGCTCGCCGGCCGCTTCGCGCTCGGCCGGCGACACCGGATCCTGCTGGCTTGTCACACATCAAGTCTGCCAGGGCACCGCCTGGCCCCCCGGACGCGGCTCAGCCGCGCCGGGCAGGCGAAGGCAGCAGGTAGAGGTTTGCCGCGTAGCAGAGCAGCGCGACGCCGGTCATCACCGACATCGCCATGGAGTCCGCGGACTGGCTGGTGCTGGTGAAGCTGGTTCCGGCCACCGACGCGACGGCGAGCGCGAACAGGCCAACCGCCGACACGACAATGACGCTCGGGCGGCGGGCGATGACGGAGAGCACTAGCACAGCGAGCGCGCTCAGCCCGAGCAGCAGGCCGATCACGGCGTGAGCGCTGAGGATCACCGGCCCGTTCGCGATCGCGCTGCGCACGCTGCTGCCGTGGTCGGCGCGGGGAACGGTGACATACAGGTTGACGTACATCCCCATCAAGTACTCCGCGAGCAGCAGCACGAGGACGACCAGGCTGGCCCGCCGCACCCGGACCAGGCCGGCCCCTGCCGGCGGGCTCACCGCCCGCGTCGCCGACTGCGCGTGGACGCTCACCTGCTCGCCTCCCCGGTCAGCCCCGGCCGGCGCGGAATCCAGCGCGGGACCGTCCGCCGGTACTCCAGGTAGCTGCCGTCGAAACGGCGGCGCAGCACGCGTTCCTCGTACCCGGTGACGAACAGGTGGCAGCAGAGCGCCATGGCGGCCGCGTACGCCAGCAGCCACGGCGAAAGGAACAGCCACGCCTCCCCGAGCACAACCACCAGCGCGCCGATGTAGATCGGGTTGCGCACCCAGCGGTACGGCCCGGTCGCGACCACGCGCTGCGGCGCGTCCCACAGGCCGGGGGTGCCGTGCCCCACCGCCGCGAAGTTCCAGACACACCACCCGTACAGCGCCGCCCCGGCCGCAATGACCACGGCCGCCGGCCACGCGGCGGCCGAGACGGTGTCCCCATGATCGGTCGCGATACGCCACGGGAACCAGACCCCGCCCAGCCCGGGCACCACGATCGTGAACACGACGTTGCGGATGATCAGGCTCAGCGTGCGAGCCATCGTCGCTCATCTCCTTCCGCTTGGAATCCTGTACCGATGACCCCGGCCCGCACCGGAATGTGACGCCACCCGCGAGGCCTTTTGCCGTCAGAACGCCCGTCCCCCGAGCGAAGCCTCGCCGTCACAACGCCTCTCCCCCGGTGAACCCTCGCCGTCAGCACCCCCTCTCCGAGCGAAGCCCTCGCCGTCAGAACACCCCCCCGGCGAACCCCTCGGCGCCAAACACCCCTTCCCCATGAATTGAAACGTGTTCTAGTTGTCCGTAGGCTTGCGGAACCCAAGAGGCAGGGGCGCGTTCATGATCCTGGATCGGTTTCGTGTGACCGGCCGCGTGGCGGTGGTGACCGGCGCCGGCCGGGGCATTGGCGCGGCTACCGCGATCGCGCTCGCTCAGGCCGGGGCCGACGTGCTGATCTCCGCGCGCACCGAGGACCAGCTGGCCAAGGTGGCCCGCGAAATCGAGGCTGCCGGGCGGCGGGCCGCCGTCGTCCCTGCCGACCTGACCGATCTCGACGCCGCGGCCGGCCTGGCCGACGCCGCGGTGGACGCGTTCGGGCGACTCGACATCGTGGTCAACAACGTCGGCGGCGCGATGCCGCGGCCGTTCCTCGCAACCAAAGCCCGGCACCTGGCCGATGCGTTCGCGTTCAACGTCGGGATCGCGCACAGCCTGACCCACGCGGCCGTCCCGCACCTGCTCGCCTCCCCCGACCAGGCCGGTGCCGTGGTCAACATCTCCTCGGTGATCGGGCGGGTCTCCGGTCGCGGTTACCTCGCCTACGGCACCGCCAAGGCGGCAGTGGCCCAGTACACCCGGCTCGCCGCGGCCGACCTGGCGCCCAGGATCCGGGTCAACGCGATCGCGGTCGGGTCGGTCGCGACGTCGGCGCTCGACATCGTGCTCACCAACGACGAGCTCCGTAGCCAGATGGAGAGCGCGACCCCGCTCCGCCGGATCGGCGACGCGGAGGACGTCGCCGCCGCCGCGCTGTTCCTGGTCTCGCCGGCCGGCGCGTATATCACCGGGAAGGTCATCGAGGTCGACGGCGGGCTAGACCGCCCCAACCTCGACTTCGGCATCCCGGACTTGTGAGCGGCCCGCGGACGTAACGTTCCGGGCGGTCGGACTGATGCAAAGTCGTGACCAAGATTTTTTATCCGCTGTCACGGTCCGGGCGTCTCCATATCAGGTGATGGGCGATGGAGCCCGCTAAGGGGGTCAACTGATGAAACTTACCCGTGCGCGCGCCCTGCTGGGAGCCGGGCTGATCGCGGCTGCCGGGGCCACGAGCGCGATCGTGGTCACGGCCGGCCCGGTGGCCGCCGCCTCCAGCCAGGTGGTGCTGGTCAACTGCGCCGGCCATGGCAAGGTCCGCCCGGCCGTGTATGACATCGGCTGCATGCCGTCAAGCGAATACGTGGCCGGACTGACGTGGACGAGCTGGCGCTCGGTGGCGTTCGGCAGCGGCACCCTCAAGGTCAACAACTGCACGCCGACCTGCGCGCAGGGCAAGTACATCAAGTACCCGATCCTCACTGTGCTGTGGCGCGCGAAGGCGTGGCCGAAGCACCCGGGCAGCGACTACTTCACGAGGCTGACCTGGATCTTTACCGGCAAGCGCCCCGCGCACGTCCGGGTGAGCCAGACGTTCACGCTGCCGGCCACGTAGCCCGCACGCACCGGCTCACACCGGCGCGGCCTGGCCGGCTCAGGACAGGTAGCGCAGCACCGCGAGAACGCGGCGGTTGTCCGCCTCGGACGGCGGCAGGCCCAGCTTGGCGAAGATGCTGGCCACGTGCTTCTCGACCACACCGGCCGAGACCACGAGCGCGGCGGCGATGCCCGCGTTGGACCGCCCCTCGGCCATCAGCGACAGCACGTCGCGTTCCCGAGGGGTCAGCGTGGCCACGCCCTGCGCCTGCCGGCTGACCCGGAGGAGCTGGCTGACCACCTCGGGGTCGAGTGCGGTGCCGCCGGCGGAGACTCGGTTGAGAGCGTCGGCGAACTCGGCCACGTCGGCGACCCGGTCCTTGAGCAGGTAGCCGACGCCGCCCGCGTTGCCTTCGAGCAACCGCGCCGCGTACCTGGTCTCGACGTACTGGGACAGCACGAGCACGCCGGTTCCCGGGTACTCGCGGCGCAACTCGATGGCGGCGCGCAGCCCCTCGTCGGTGTGGGTGGGCGGCATCCGGATGTCCACCACCGCGACGTCGGGGTCGTGCGCGGCCACGGCCTCAAGCAGCGCGCCGGCGTCGCCGACCGCGGCGACCACCTCGTGCCCGCGGTCCGTGATCAGCCGGGTCAGGCCCTCCCGGAACAGGGCCGCGTCCTCGGCGATCACGACGCGCATCGGCCGGCCTCCGCCATGTCCACCCTCGGATACTGCCATGAGGCTCAGGCGTGCATCGGCAGCGTCACCGTGACCTGGGTCGGGCCGCCCGCCGGGCTCGCGACATCGAGCTGGCCGTCGACGGTGCGCACGCGCTGGGCCAGGCCGGCCAGGCCGCCGCCGAGCGCCTGGTTTGCCCCGCCCGCGCCGTCGTCGGTCACGCGCAGCACGAGCGTCTCGCCCCGCCCGGCCAGCTCAATGCTGATCTTGTTCGCGCCGCTGTGCTTGACGGCGTTGGCCAGCAGTTCGGCGGCGCAGAAGTACCCGATGGTCTCGATCGCCGGGGCGGGCCGCTGCGGTATGTCCGCGGTCAGCTCGGCCGGGATCACGCTGGTGGCGGCCAGCGTGGCCAGCGCGTCCGGCAGGCCGTTGTCCAGCGCGGGCGGGTGGATGCCTCTGGCCAGGTTGCGCAGGTCGGCCAAGGCGTCCTTGGCGCCCTGGTGAGCGGCGTCGACCAGTTCGCGGAGTTCGGGATCGGTGTCGGCCTGGAGCTTTTCCCTGGCCATGCCGAGGTTCATGGCCAGGGTGGCCAGCCGGATCTGGGCTCCGTCGTGCAGGTCGCGTTCGACCCGGCGCAGCAGGGCAGCCGAGTCTTCCACCGCGAGTGCCCTGGTCTGCTCCAGGTCGGCGACCCGCTGCGCGAGCCGGCCTCGGCCGAGCATCCCGCGCATCATCCAGCAGTCGGCCGCCGCGGCCCCGCGTGCCACCCACGGCGCGGCCAGCACCATCGCCGCGCCGGCCGCGAAGGCAGCCCAGGTGCCGGAGTAGGTGGCAACGCTGAATCCGCCGAACGGGGTCAGCACAACTACCGGGTGCAGGTGCACATCGGCGGGGTGGTTGCGGAACAGCGGCCACCAGAACGGGTAGCTCAGGCCCGCGAGCCCGAGGGCGCCGAACGCGACCGCGTAGATTTCGGCCACCGTGACCGGCAGCTTGACCAGGACATATGCCGCGGCCCGCCAGCCGGGCCCGTCGCGGAAGATCGCCGTTGCCTGGCCGAAGACGCCGTGACCGCGGCGCCGCGGTGGCGGTTCCCCGATGCGCCGGCCGAGCAGCCCGGCGGCCAGGTCGCGGTGAACCGCCCCAAGGCGGCGGCCGGCCCAGGGGATCGCGATCGCCAGGAACAGCAGGACGGCAAGCAGGCTGCCGCCCGCCAGCAAGCCCCTGGCGGGGATCGCGACGCCCCTCGACAGCATGCTCACGATCCCCTCGATCGCCACGGCGGCGAACGGAACAGCGAGCAGGGCAAGCCCCAGCGGCGCCTCGATGAGGCAGAACAGCAGCTCGCGCCCGGTCCGGGCGGTGACAGGCGCCCGGGCCACGGAGATGAGCAGCGTGGCCAGCGGGCTGTCCGGCCGGCGGCCGGGCGGCCCGCCCGCGGCTGCCGGGTTCACCGGGCCGACGGCACCCATGCACTCATTCTCCGTCTTCTCCGTCAGGCGTCACGCCGGGCGAGCAACCACGACCCAAGCGCGAGTGCCGCGGCCGCGTACAGGCACAGCATGCCCAGCCCGGCCCATGCCGACAGGAGGTGCCCGCAGGCCGCGGAGCTGCCGCCGCAGGTCTGCGGCCTTGTCGTGCTCAGCGAGTTCCCGACGATCATGATGGGCATGTACGCGCCCGCGGCGTGCGATACATCGCCGATGAACGTGGCGGCGACGTACACGCCGCCGACGAGCACGGCTATGGCGGCACCGCTGTGCCGGATGATCGCGCCGATGCCCAGGCCGAGCAGGCCGATCAGGCAGAAGCTCGCTCCGGAGAACACCACGGCGCGCAGCACGCCCGGCTGGCTCAGCCCGGGAGACGGAATGCCGTGCTGCAGCGCGGCGGCGCCCGCGAAGAACGAGATGAACGCGGCAGCCTCCCCGATGGCCAGCGTCACGGCGCCGAGGACAGCCGCTTTCGCGGTGACGACCTGCGGCCGCCGCGGTATCGCGGCCAGCGTGGCCCGGATCATGCCGGAGCTGTACTCGCTGGTCATCGTCAGCACACCGAGCACGCCGGCCAGCAGCAGACCGGGCACGACGCCGCCCAGCACGTTGTTCGTCAGGTCCTCGGTACCGTTCCTCGTGTTCATCCCTACCGCGACGCCGATTCCGATGGTGCCGGCCACCGTGATCACCAGCGTCCACCAGGTGGAGCGCAGGCTGCGCAGCTTGATCCACTCCATCCGGGCGGCGTGCCGGAACCGGTAGTGCCCGGCCGGCATGCGTGCGGCGATCGCGGTCATGACGATGCTCCGTTCCGTGAGATAGCCGGCGGCCACGCCGCCGGCTCGACCCTGTCGTGTGCTAGGGCCGGAGCGCGGTACTGGGCGCTCGCCTCGGTCATCGCCAGGAACGCTGCCTCCAGGGACGGCGCGCCCGCGGACATCTCGGCCACCGAGGTGTCGGCCAGCAGCCGCCCCTGGCCGATGACAACCAGCCGGTCGGCCATCAGCGCCATCTCACTGATGAGGTGGCTGGAGACGAACACCACCCGGCCCTGAGCGGCGAGCGACCTCAGCAGGTCGCGGATCCAGTGAATCCCGGCCGGATCGAGCCCGTTGACCGGCTCGTCCAGCAGGAGCACCGGCGGGTCGCCCAGCAGCGCCGCGGCGATGCCGAGCCGCTGCGCCATGCCGAGCGAGAACTTCCCGGCACGCCTGCCCGCGACGCTGGTCAGCCCCACCATGTCCAGGACATCCGCGACGCGGCGGCTGGCGATGCCATTGCTTGCCGCCAGCGCGGCCAGGTGGGAACGGGCGCTGCGGCCCGGGTGGAACGCCCTGGCCTCGAGCAGCGCGCCAACCTCGCGCAACGGCCAGCGCAGGTCGTGGAAGCGCTGGCCGCCGATGCGGACCTGGCCCGCGTCCGGCTTGTCCAGGCCCAGCATCATCCGCATCGTGGTGGACTTGCCCGACCCGTTGGCGCCGAGAAAACCGGTCACCGTGCCGGGCCTGAGGTCGAAGCTGAGCGCGTCGACCGCGAGGGTGGAGCCGTACCGCTTGGTCAGCTCGCGGACCTCGATCATGTGACCTCCCGGATGGCTGGCACGCCGGTGCGTGCCTTCTGGAGATCACGCTAGGAACTGGGCGGCCGGAGCGTAACGCGGCTATCGCCCGTCTTCACCTGGGGGATTTCCCCCAGCCACGGTCAGGGTGGCGGCGCGGGGCGGCCCAGCCGCCCGGGCGTGGCGCCATCGTCGATCTGGATCTGATCGAACCAGCCGCACCGCGGATCCCCGTCCGGGCGGTCGAAGCGGCTGACATAGGGCTTGAGATCGATGACCGGCGTCCCGTCGAGCAGGTCGACCCCGGCGAACCGGACGACCGGGCCGGCGACCTCGAGGATCTGGATGAGGCTCAGCCCGATCGAGTTGACCCGCCGCGGCCCGCGGGTGGCGAAAATGCCCATCCGGCGCTGCTGGCTGCGCAGCAGAAACGGAACCTGCCGGAGCGGCGTCGCCTCACCGGGCCGGTCCGGCCGGTGCAGCCACGTGAGCAGCCAGGCGTAGTCGAAGCCGTCGAGCCCGTCCAGGCCCTCGGCGTAGGCACCGTCGATCTCGATGGTCCCGTGCCCGGCCCGGTTGAGCGCCGCCTGGATCGGCGTGGCCTCGTGTTCGGCGTAACCTGTGCGGACAATGCCGATCACCGGCAGCGGGACATCCTCCATGCGGCCATGCTGCCACGGCCGCCCACGGAGCCCGTTACGGCGTTGCGATCATGACCTCCGTGGCCTTGATGATGACGGACACCTGGTCGCCGTTCTTCAGGCCCAGGCGCTCGCGCGAGGAATCCGTGATCGCGGCGGTTATCTGGCCCGCGTCCACGCTCACCGAGATCTCGGCCATGACCGTCCCCGACTTCACGTTCTGCACAGTCCCGCTCAGCTGATTACGCGCGCTTATCTCCATGAACTCCCCCTGTTGTTATCTCTTTGCGACTCGGCCCCGGCAACTCTTCACGCGGTCCAGTCATTTTCTAGACCAATATGTCCTTTTCTCGGTTACCGAAACCGTGAAAAGAAGAGATGATCGTGCCGGCTTGCCGGGGCCGCGGGTCGTGGGCGGGGCTGGGGTCGGGGGGCGGCCGGGCTGCGGGCGCGATCACGGAGGGTAGGTGCGGATGGCGGACGGGGGAACCACAGCCCAGAGCTGGCCGCCGTCGTCCAGTTTCAGGTCGTCGACGGCGGCGGGGTGCACTTCGGCGGTGATCGTGGGGGCGCCGTCGACGCGGACCCGGACGCGGTCCCCCATCAGGTCGACGGCGCTGATCTGGCCTGGCCAGACGTTTACCGGGGACGAATCCACTGCGGGGCGGTCGCGGCTCACCGAGACGTCGTGCGGCGCGATGACCGCGAGAACCTGCCCGGACATGTCCTCGGCGGTCACGAGCCGACCGCCGCCGTCCAGGTCCAGGGCCGTGCCGCGGGCGGTCCCGCGCAGCAGGTTGACGCCGACGAGGTCGGCGACGTACCGGGACCTCGGCCGCGCGGTCACCTCCGCGGGCGTGCCGCTCTGCGCGATCCCGCCATCCTCGATCACGAACATCCGGTCGGCCAACGCGACCGCGTCCAGCAGATCGTGCGTGACCATCACGTTTGCCGCCCGCGACTCGCGCAGCGTGGCCCGGAGCTGGCGCCGGACGTCGGTTTTTGTTGACACGTCGAGCGCGGCCAGCGGCTCGTCCA
>Ga0208725_1000199_pt1 | contig 13786 bp, 10 predicted proteins | sample MicForSoSWNH13_O_FD_188004 | JGI IMG/M metagenome (GOLD analysis project Ga0208725, IMG submission 188004) | Forest soil microbial communities from Harvard Forest Long Term Ecological Research site in Petersham, Massachusetts, USA - MetaG HF011... | ecosystem: Environmental > Terrestrial > Soil... | reverse complement strand
CGACATGCCCCAGCACCCGCGCGTCCGGCCGGGCCAGGTACCTGGCGCCGACGGCGGTCATCGCGCCGGTTCGGCACGCGGTGATCAGGGTGGCGTCCATGATCGACAGCGGGATCCCGGTGCCGGGGTCGTAGAGCGTCAGCAGCCCGAGCTCGCTGGGCAGCCCACGGGTGTAGTTGCCGACGAAGTCGCCGACGACCTTGACCCCGGACAGGCCGCCCGCTGCGAGCCCCGGCAGGTGCCCGCGGAGCACGTTGAAGTGTCCCGCGACCCCGTCGCCGGGCACGAGGTGCACCCGTGGCTCGAAGACGACGCGGCCCTCACCGTGAGCGAGGACCGCGCCCTCCACGGCATCGACGATCTGGGCGCCGGTCAGGCCGAGCGCGTCGATGTCGGGACCGGACAGGAACCGGAGCCACAGGGATGGTTCCGCACCCGGCTCAGCCACGACGGCGTGCGCTGCTCAGCTCTTGGTCGTGTTGTACAGGAAGATGTGGCCGATCGCGGTCGGGTAGGCGCCACTCACGTTCTTCCCGGTAGCGGTCAGGTAGTTGTAGAAGTAACCGAAGATCACCGGTGTCTGGTCCAGCAGCAGCGTCTCGATCTGCCCGGCGATCGTGCGCTGGGTGGACAGGTCGACGGTGGCGATGTACTGGCTGACCAGGCTGTCGTACTGGGTGTTGTTGAAGTGCGCCGCGTTCCACGAGCCGGTGCCGGTCTTCGCATTGATGGTCTCGAGCGGGGCGGTCAGGAACACGTTCGGCACGCTGCGGTGCCCGTAGTCCACCAGGCTCATCGTGGCGTCGAGCCAGTCCGAGTTCCCGAACGTGGCCTTGCCGTAGTAGGCGGACGAGCTCTCGACCGTCAGTCCGATCGTCACCCCGATCGCCTTCGCGGACTGCGCGACGATCTGGGCGTATTCGGGGATCTCCAGAAACTGCTCGGTGGTGAGGTGGGTGCTGAACCCGCTGGAGTGACCGGCGGCGGCGAGCAGCGACTTCGCCTTGGCGATGTTCTGCGTGCGCTGCGCGACGCTGGTGTTCGTCGAGGGGAAGACCGGGGCGAACGGGCTGTCGTTGCCGATGTCCGCGTACCCCTTGAACAGCGCCTGCACGATCGCCGGGCGGTCCAGCGTGAGCGCGATCGCCTGGCGCACCCGCGGGTCGGTGAACGGCGCCTGGTCGCAGCGCATCGAAAGCTCGCGGTGCGCGCTCGACTTCAGCCGGATGATGTTGTACGGGGCGCCGGAGGCGAGCAGCTGCTCGGCACCGGCCACCGCGAACTGCCCGACCACGTCGATCGACCCGTTGGACAGCGCGAGGATCTCCGGCGTCTGGTCGGCGTAGAACGTGAACTGGGTCTCCGCCGGGAGTGCCTTGGTGCCCCAGTACGACTCGTTCCGGGTGAACGACGCGCCGACCTTGGCCGTGTAGCTCTTCAGCACGAACGGCCCGGTGCCGATGAAGGAGCTCTGCCAGTCCGCCGGGTTGTAGCCGTTCGGGATGATGATCATGTTGTAGTTGTCGGACGAGGTCAGGTACGGGAAGTTCCCGTTCGGGGCCGCGAGGTGGAACGCGACCGTGAAGTCGTCGACCTTCTGTACGCCCGACGGCGTGAGCACCCCGCCGAAGTTGGACAGCGCGTTCGACGTGTTCTTCGGGTTGGACTGAAGCTGGTAGGTATACACGACGTCGTCCGCGGTGAGCGCCTTGCCGTCGTGGAACTTGACCCCCTGGCGGATCTTGAATGTCCACACGTCCGCGGTGGCGTTCGGCGTCCAGCTCTCGGCAAGCACCGGCTTCAGCGTCAGGCTCTGGCCGGACAGGCAGAGGTACTCGCCGGTCTGGGCCAGCATGTCCAGGCCGCCCTGGTCGGCCACGGTCAGCGGGTTGATCGCTGCGGTGGGCACGACGATTCCGACCCGGATCGTCGCCCCCGCCTGGCCGGCTGAGCTCGGCGTGGACGACGGCGACGAGCTGGAGCTCCCGCACGCCGACACGATCGCGCCGAGCAGCGGCAGCGAGATTCCGACGACCGAGCCGCGCCGAATGAAGTCACGGCGCGACATCCTCCCGGCGGCGAACTCGTCGATGACATGGTTCGCGATGTCGCCCTGGCCCTCTCTCAGGCGGCTAAGGCGGCGAGGGTCTGCATTCACGGGGATCCTCCCTAACTCACCGGGTGCCCACGCGGGGCCGGTGTGAGTGAAAAAAGCTACGTTCCTGGCGGGCGCTTGTCACGGCGCCTGCCCGACACGCTGCAGGACTGTTAGCTGATCGATGGGAATGTGGCAGCTCATCAGGTGGCCGGGCGCGACCTCGCGGAGCGGCGGCTCGGTCGACTCGCACTCGCCCGTGGGCAGCCGGCGCGGGCAGCGCGTGTGGAACACGCAGCCGGACGGCGGGTCCGCCGCTGACGGGATCTCGCCCTGCAGCCGGATCCGGTCCGGGCGCTGCCCGTCGAGGCTCGGCACCGCCGAGAGCAGCGCCTCGGTGTAGGGGTGATGCGGCCCGGCGAACACCGTCTCGGCCGGGCCGACCTCCATGATGCGGCCGAGGTACAGAACGGCGATGCGGTCGGACAGGTACCGCACCAGGCCAAGGTCGTGGGAGATGAACAGGTACGTGACCCGCTCCTTGGCCTGCAGGTCGACCAGCAGGTTGAGGATTGCGGCCTGCACGGACACGTCCAGGGCCGAGGTTGGCTCGTCGCAGACCACGACGCGCGGGCCCCCGGCAAAGGCCCGGGCGATCGCCACCCGCTGCTTCAGCCCGCCGGACAGCTGGCTGGGGCGCAGCGACAGCTGACGGTCCTCCATCCGGACCGACCGGACCAGATCGGCCAGGCGCTCGCGGAGACGGGCCCCGGACAGGCCGGCCAGCCGGGACAGCGGCCGGCTGATCAGGCGCCGGACCGTGTGGCGGCGGTTGAGCGCCGAGTCCGGGTTCTGGAACACGATCTGCAGCGCCTTCAGCTGGTCCCGGGTGCGGCGTCGCGCGTCAGGGGCCAGCGGCTGGCCGTCGAGATCGATGACCGAGCCGTCGTCCGGCGGGATCAGGCCGAGGAGCGCGCGGGCCAGGGTCGTCTTGCCGCTGCCGGACTCGCCGACCAGGCCAAGCGTCTCGCCGGTTTCCAGGCTGAGGTCCACGCCCACCAAAGCCTTGACCGCTTCGCCTCGCGAGCGGAACGTCTTGGACAGCCGCTCAAGCCGGACGACCGGCCGGTCGGCGTCGCGTACCGGGGGGATATCCAGGCTAACCGGGGTGTTCCTGGGCAGGTCCTCGGTCTGCTCGTACAGGTAGCAGCGTGAGGTCCGGTCGTCGCCGACGGGGAAGGCCGGCGGCGCCGCGATCCGGCACTGCTCCTCGGCGATCGGGCAGCGCGGCGCGAAGATGCACCCCGTCGGCTCGTCGCCGGGCGTGGGCAGGAAGCCGGGGATCGTGTCGAGCCGCCCGTGGTCCTTGCGCTGACCGCGCCGCGGGATGCAGCGCAGCAGGCCGACCGTGTAGGGGTGGCGCGGTCGGTCGAACACCTCTCGGGCCGGGCCCTCCTCGATCAGCTCCCCGGCGTACAGGACGCCGACGCGGTCGCACATCTTGGCGATCACCGCGAGGTTGTGGCTGATGAACAACACCGAGGTGTCGAACTCGGTGCGCAGCTCGGCGATCAGGTCCAGCACCTCGGCCTCGACGGTCGCGTCGAGCGCTGTCGTCGGCTCGTCCAGGATCAGCAGGGAGGGCTCGGCGGCCAGCGCCATCGCGATCACAACGCGCTGCGCCATCCCGCCGGACAGCTGGTGCGGGTAGCGGTCCATCACCCGGTGCGGGTCCGAGATCTGCACCTTGCGCAGCATGCCCTCGGCGTTTTTCAGCGCCTCGGCGCGGTGCAGGCCGGCGATCTCGTACACCTCGGCAACCTGGTGGCCGACCTTGATCGAGGGGTTCAGCGCCCGGCCGGGCTCCTGGTACACCATGGACACCGTGTGGGCCCGCAGGTCGCGCAGGGCCGCGTTGCCCATGGCCAGCGGGTCGGCTCCGTTGATACGGATCGTGCCGGCGCTGACCCGGCCGTTGCGCGGCAGGTACCTGGTGAGCGCGAGCGCCACCGTGGACTTGCCCGAGCCCGACTCGCCAACCAGGCCGTACGACTCGCCGTTGCCGATCCGGAACGACACGTCGCGCAGCGCCCGCCGGTCCTGGCCGCGCACCCGGTAAGTGACGTCGAGGTGCTCGACCACCACGGTCGGGCTGCCGGCTCCCGCGGCGTCTGGGGCCGCCGTCGTGTCCGCCGCGGTCACGACGCGAGCACCTGCTCGATTGAGTCCGTGACCAGGTTGACGGACACGATCAGGGAGGCGATGGCGAGCGCCGGGAACAGCGTCTCCCACCAGTAGCCGGCCGGCAGCACGCCGTAGTTCGCGGCGATGTCCGCCCCCCAGTCGGGCGTCGGCGGCTGCACCCCGAAGCCAAGGAACGACAGCGTGGCCACGGTGAAAATGGCGTAGCCGAGCCGCACCGTGAACTCGACCACAACGACCGGCAGCACGTTCGGAAGTACCTCGACGGCCATGATGTGCACCGGCTTCTCGCCGAGCAGGCGGGCGGACGACAGGTAGTCGAGCTGGCTCTCAACCAGAACGGCGGACCGCACGGTCCTGGCGATCAGCGGGGTGAACACGAGCCCGATGACCAGGATCAGGGTCAGCGTCGACGGGCCGAGCGCGACGATGAACAGGAACGCGACGATCGCGACCGGCAGGGCCAGCACCGCCTCGACGACCCGGCCGATCAGGATGTCGAAGACTCCGCCGAAGTAGCCCATGATCAGGCCGAGCCCGGTCCCGAGCAGCGTGCCGAGGACGGTGGCGGCCACGGCTATCACCAGGATCGCCCGGGCTCCGGCGATCACCCGGGACAGCACGTCGCGGCCGAGCTGGTCGGTCCCGAACCAGTGCGCTGCCGACGGCGCTGCGTTGGTGGCCAGCAGCTGCTGGGTGAACGGGCTGTGCGGGGCTATCGCCGTGCCGAAGACCGCGCAAACGATCCAGAACAGCAGGATCGCCGCCCCGGTGAGGAACGTCGGGCGGCGCAGCAGCAGCCGCCAGGGCGTCATGGGCCGGCCCATCGCGCTATGCGCGGCCGTCAATTCAGGGGCTTCGGCCGGGGTGGGCGAGCCCAGATCGCTGGAGCCGATCATGTCGGTCATCCGGCGCCGCCCAGGCGCAGCCGCGGGTTGAGCACGGTGTAGAGAACGTCCGCGACGAGGGTGGCGACCATGTACACGACGCCGATAGTGAGCACGCCCGCCTCCAGCATCGGAAAGTCCTTGGCCGTGGCGGCCGTGAAGATCAGCTTCCCGATGCCCTGGTAGTTAAACAGCGTCTCCACCACCACGAGACCACCGATCAGGTAGCCGGTCTGGGTGGCGATCACCGTGATCGTCGGGAGCAGCGAGTTGCGCAGGATGTGCCGCCGGATCACCACCGACCGCTTCAGGCCCTTCAGCGTCGCGGTGCGCGCGTAGTCGGACTCGAGGGCATCGATTGTGCCCGCCCGCGCCATCCGCGCGATGTACCCGAACAGGATCAGCACCAGCGGGATCGCGGGCAGGATCAGGTGATAGATCTGGGACCCGAACGACGCGCCCGCGCCTGCCGAGGCCGAGACCGGGAACCACTTCAGCTCGACGCCGAACACCACGATGAGCACGATCCCGGACACGAACTCGGGCACGGTCGTCGCGGAAAGCCCGGTGACCGAGATGATCCGGTCCGTGGCCCGGCCGTAGTTCAGCGCCGCGACCACCCCGCCGAAGATGCTGAGCGGCACGACGATGATGAAGGCCAGCGCCCCGAGCTTGATCGAGTTCACCAGCGCCGCGCCGATGAACGGCGCGACCGGGGACCGGAACTGGTAAGACAGGCCCATGCTGCCGTGCAGCAGGCCGGTGAGCCAGCTCCAGTACTGAGCGAGCAGCGGCCGGTCGACGCCGAGCTGCTGATCGAGCGCGTGCACGGAGCTCTGCGCGGCCAGCGGGCCGAGGATCGCCCGGCCCGGGTCACCCGGGAGCACCTGCCCTGCGAAGAACACAATAACGCTGAGCAGCCAGAGGGTGACGACAGCTAGCCCGAGGCGCCTCAGGATGTATGTCGCCACGACTCCCCCTGGGACGCTGCGGACGGCATCGCATGCGTCATCGGATGACGCCAAATCCTAGTTACCGGTCGGAATAGCCGCAACGAAACGGACACCCTTCACACCCGAAACGTAACCTATCCTGCGCCGCCGCTCGCGGTTAACCTCATCGTCATGGCGGACAATGTGATGCTGACCGGCGAGAGCTTCGTCGGCGAAAGCGCCGAAGCCGCGCACGTCAACACCGTGCTCGGCCGGCGTGTCGGGCTGGTCGGGGTGGCCTGGGCCACCGCGCCGTGAAGATCACCGCGGTCCGGCTTGACCGGATGCGGCTGCCGCTTGACCCGCCGTTCCTGGCGGCCTGGGACCCGGTGCCGCGCCGGCACTTCGACGCGACGCTGGTCCGGGTGGAGACCGACGAGGGCGTGACCGGGTACGGCTCGGGCGACACCATGGACGGCTTCGAGTCGTTCGAGGAGCTGTTCGTCGGCCGCGACCCGCTGCGGATCGCCGCGCACGTGGCCGTGCTCGAGACGATCAGCTTCCACGCCGGGCGGTACTGGCCGGTAGAGGCCGCGCTGTGGGACATCGTCGGCAAGGTGTCCGGCCTGCCGGTGTCGGTGCTGTTCGGCGGGGCCGCCCCGGGCCTGCCCGTGTACGCGTCGTTCGGCGAGCTTCGGGGTCCCGAGGAACGGGCGGAGGCGGCTCTGGCCGCCGTGGCAGCAGGCTTCCGGGCGGTGAAACTCCGCATCGGCGCTCGCGACCTCGCGGCCGGGCTGGCCGCCGTGCGGGCCACCCGCCGCGCGGTCGGCGACGACGTCGCCATCATGGTCGACCTGAACCAGTGGTGGCGGATGCCCGGTGACACCTCGGCCGCCCTGGACGCGCAGGCGGCCCGGCGGCTGGCCGGCGAGCTGGCCGAGCTCGGCGTGCTGTGGCTGGAAGAGCCGCTGCCCGCCAGCGACACGGCTGGCATGCGGGCGCTGCGGGAGCAGACCGGGATCAGGATCGCCGGCGGCGAGATGGCGCGCGGCACCGGCGAGCTGCTCGACGCGCTGGCGGCCGGCGCGCTCGACGTGGTCCAGCCCGATGTGGTGCTCGCGGTCGGTCTGCTCCGGGCCCGCACCGTGGCCGAGCTCGCCATGCTCCGCAACCACTGGTTCACCCCGCACACCTGGACCAACGGGCTCGGCCTGCTCGCGAACCTGCAGGTAGCCGCCGGCGTCGGCGGCGGCCCGTACCTCGAGTTCCCCTACGACCCGCCCGGGTGGACCGAACGTCGTCGTGACTTCTTCCTGGCCGAGCCGGTGCTCATCGACTCCGGCGGGTTCCTGGCCGTGCCCGACCGGCCTGGCCTTGGCGCGGACATCGACGAGGCCGCGGTCGCGCGGTGGGCGCGGCATTGACCGGCGGCGCCCGTCCCGGCGAAAGGGAGCAGCGATGAAGGCTGGCTTCGTCGGCCTCGGCCACATGGGCGCGCCGATGAGCCGGGATATTCTCGCCGCCCGGCACGACCTCGTCGTGCACGACCTGCGACGGCCGGCCGCGGCGACGCTCGAGGCCGCGGACGTGGCAGAGGTCGTGCTCGGCCCGGCCGGTCTGCCGCCCGGAGCCATCTGGATCGACATGTCCACGTCCGTTCGGCCGCTTCGCATCGACGTACCAGGGAGGTGACCGTGCACTCCGTCATCGCCGGGACCGAGATCGCGATCACTCCCACGCCGGCCGCCTACGTGGGCAGCGGCGCGGTGGGCAAGCTTTCCGGGATTCTCAGCGGCACCGCCAGCGACGCCGCGGTTGTGGTTACCGACGCCGCGCTCGCCGCCACCCCGGTGGTCGCCAGCGTCACCGGCGTGCTGGAGGCGGCCGGGATTGCGGTGGCGCTCTTCAGCGAGGTGCACCCCAATCCGACCACCGGCGACGTCGCGGCCGGAGCGGATGCGGTCGCCGCGGCCCGCCGGGCCGGCTCCCGGGTCGCGCTGGTGGCGGTGGGCGGCGGGTCGCCAATCGATGCGGCCAAGGGAATCGCCCTCGCCGCCGTCAACCCGCAGCGCGGGCGGGACCTGGACTACCGCGGCCAGTTCTCCGCCCGCGCGCTGCCGGTCGTGGCCGTCCCCACGACCGCAGGCACCGGCGCCGAGACGAACGCGTTCGGCGTCGTGACCGATCCGCAGACGCGCCGCAAGTTCTACGTGGGCCACGCCAGCTCGATGCCTGCCGCCGCGATCCTCGACCCCGACCTCACGATCGGGCTGCCGCCGGCGGTGACGGCCGCGACCGGCATGGACGCGCTGACTCACGCCCTGGAGTCCTACCTTTCGGTCCGCGCCAACCCCTGGTCGGACGGCATCGCTCTGCAGGTCATCCGCATGATCTCGGCCCATCTGCCCGTGGCGCACGCCGACGGCCGGGACCTGGAGGCTAGATGCCAGATGCTGCTGGCCGCGCACATGGCGGGCATCGGGATGGCCACCACCGGCCTCGGCCTCTGCCATGCGATCGGCCACGCGATCGGCGGCCGGTTCGGCATCGCACACGGCGTCGCGCTGACCGCGGTGCTGCCGCAGGTGCTCCACTTCAACGCGCCGTCCTGCGAGGCGCGCCTGGCCGACGTCGCGCACGCCCTCGGCGCCGCCGACCCGAACCGGGACAAGGCGTGGAACGCCGGTGCCGCCATCGACGCGGTGGCCGGCCTGGCCGGGCGGGTGGGGCTGACGGAGCGGATGGCCGGCCTGGGCATCACCGCGGCGGACTTCGACGACATCGCCGCCGACGCAATGGACGACGAGGTCCTCGCCAACACGCCGCGCCAGCCGGCCCCCGCCGACATCCGCTCCATCCTGCTCGCGGCCGAGTGAGCCCGCCCCGGCGGGGTGAGCCCGGCCTGGCGGGGTGAGCCTGGCCTGGCGGGGTGAGCCTGGCCTGGCGGGGTGCGCGCGGACCGGCGGTGTGAGCCTGGCGGGGTGAGCCTGGCCTGGCGGGGTGCGCCCGGACCGGCGGTGTGAGCCTGGCGGGGTGAGCCTGGCGGGGTGAGCCTGGCCTGGCGGGGTGAGCCTGGCGGGGTGAGCCTGGCCTGGCGGGGTGAGCCCACCCCCGGCGGAGTGCGCCCACCCGGCGGAGTGCGCCCGCCCCGGCGGAGTGCGCCCGCCCCGGCGGAGTGCGCCCACCCCGGCCGAGTGCGCCCACCCCGGCGGGGTGAGCCGCCCCCGGGGCGTCTTTACTTCATTCTGCGGTCACATTTAGGACATATCGTCCGTTCAAATGGTTCAAGCGAAGCAAGAGACGTGGTGATCAAGGGATTGCGGGGGGCCGGGCGCCCCGGTAGCGGTCGTGGCAGCCGGGACAATGGATGATGAACCGGTAGCGGCGGCGATCCGCCGTGGCTCGCGATCACCGACTCGACGAGGAGGCGGCCATGACTGCTGCGCCCCCACCCGGCCGGCAGGCTGCCGGGCCCCGACCGGTCCGAGCGCCCCGCGGGACCGCCCTGACCTGCAAGGGGTGGCCGCAGGAGGCCGCGATGCGGATGCTGATGAACAACCTCGATCCCGAGGTGGCCGAGCATCCGGACGAGCTCATCGTGTACGGCGGATCTGGCCGGGCGGCCCGCAGCTGGGACGCGTTCGACGGGATCGTCGCTTCCCTGCGGGACCTGGAAGCGGACGAGACCCTGCTGGTCCAGTCGGGCAAGCCCGTCGGCGTGTTCCGCACTCACGAGTGGGCGCCGCGGGTGCTGATCGCCAACTCGAACCTGGTGCCGCAGTGGGCCACCTGGGAGGAATTCCGCAGGCTCGAGGCCGCCGGGCTGACCATGTTCGGCCAGATGACCGCCGGTTCCTGGATCTACATCGGCACCCAGGGCATCCTGCAGGGCACCTACGAAACGTTCGCCGCCGTGGCCGCCAAGCGGTTCGGCGGGTCGCTGGCCGGGACCATCACGCTTACCGCCGGGCTCGGCGGCATGGGTGGCGCGCAGCCGCTCGCGGTCACGATGAACGGCGGCGTCGCGATCTGCATCGACTGCGACGCGTCCCGGATCGTCCGGCGCATCGAGCACGGCTACCTGGACGTGGCCGCCGATGGCGTGGACGACGCGGTGCGCCGCGCGACCGCCGCGCGGGACAGGGCGCAGCCGCTATCGATCGGGCTGCTCGGCAACGCGGCCGAGCTGGTGCCGCAGCTGCTGAGGATGGGCGCGCCGATCGACGTCGTGACCGACCAGACCTCGGCACACGACCCTCTCTCCTACCTTCCGCGTGGCGTCCGCTTCGAGGACATGGCGGCGTTGCGGGCCGAGGACCCGGCCGGGTTCACCACCCGGGCACGGGAGTCAATGGCCGCCCACGTGGCGGCGATGGTCGGCTTCCAGGACGAGGGCGCCGAGGTGTTCGACTACGGCAACTCGATCCGCGGCGAGGCGGAGCTGGCCGGGTACGAGCGCGCGTTCGATTTTCCCGGATTTGTCCCCGCCTACATCAGGCCGCTGTTCTGCGAGGGCAGGGGCCCGTTCCGGTGGGCCGCGCTGTCCGGCGATCCTAAGGACATCGCGGTGACCGACGCGGCCATCCTGGACCTGTTCCCCGGTAATGAGGCCCTCGCCAGGTGGATTCGGCTGGCCGGCGAGAAGGTGCACTTCCAGGGCCTTCCGGCCCGGATCTGCTGGCTCGGTTACGGCGAGCGGAACCTGGCCGGGGTGCGCTTCAACGAGCTCGTCCAGCGCGGCGACGTGCAGGCGCCGATCGTGATCGGCCGTGACCACCTGGACTGCGGCTCGGTCGCCTCGCCATACCGCGAGACCGAGGCGATGGCGGACGGCTCCGACGCCATCGCCGACTGGCCGCTGCTGAACGCCCTGGTGAGCACCTCATCGGGCGCGTCGTGGGTGAGCATCCACCACGGCGGCGGGGTTGGCATTGGCCGGTCGATCCACGCCGGTCAGGTCTGCGTGGCCGACGGCACGCCGCTCGCGGCGCAGAAGCTGGAGCGGGTGCTGACCAACGACCCCGGCATGGGCGTGATCAGGCACGCCGACGCCGGATACGACCGGGCGGCCGAGGTCGCCGCCGAACGCGGCGTCCGGCTGCCGATGTCCGGTGCTGAGGCGCCGGCTTCATGATCCCGGTGGATTTGTTGCCGTATATGCGAAAAACCCGCCACGATTATGAAAGGCCGCCCGGCCCAGGAGGTCGCGTTGGGGTTCGCTGAGTTGTGGGACGCGCTGCTGCCCCTTGGCCGGGACGCGGGCACGGGCGGGTACCGGCGCTACTCGTTCACCAAAGCGGACATGGCCTGCCGCGAATGGTTCGCCAGCGCCGCGGCGCAGCGCGGCATGCGCGCTAGCACGGATCGCAACGGCAACCTCTGGGCCTGGTGGGATGTGCCTGGCGGGCCGGGTGCGCCGTTCGCCGGGTCCGGTAGCGCCGTCGTCACCGGGAGCCATCTCGACTCGGTCCCCGACGGCGGCGCCTACGACGGCCCGCTGGGCGTCGTGTCGGCGTTCGCGGCGATCGATCAGCTCCGGGCGCAGGGGTTCACCCCGGCGCGGCCGGTCGCGGTCGCCGCGTTCTGCGAGGAGGAGGGTGGCCGGTTCGGCCTGGCTTGCCTGGGCAGCAGGCTGCTCACCGGCGCCGTGCAGCCGTCCGCCGCGCGGGCACTGCGCGACGGCGACGGGGTGACCCTGGCCGAGGCGATGGCCGGGGCCGGGCTCGACCCGGCCCGGCTCGGGGCCGATGACGACCTGCTGGCCAGCCTCGGCGCGTTCGTCGAGCTGCACATCGAGCAGGGCAGCGCGCTTGACGGGCTCGGTGCGGCGGTCGGGATCGCCGAGGGCATCTGGCCGCACGGCCGCTGGCGGCTGGACTTCACCGGCCGGGCCGACCACGCGGGCACCACGCGGCTGGCCGACCGCAGGGATCCGATGCTGCCGTACGCGGCAACGGTGCTCGAGGCCAGGCAGGCGGCGTCCGCATACGGAGGCCTGGCCACGTTCGGGAAGGTCACCGCGGAGCCTGGCGCCGCCAACGCGATCAGCTCGGCCGTGCGCGCGTGGCTTGACGCCCGGGCGCCGGAGCAGGGCGTGCTCGACCACATGGTCACCCAGATCGAGGCCACCGCGCGGCGGGCCGCCGACGCCCAGGGCGTCGAGGTCAGCATGCGCCGGGAGTCGTTCACACCCCCGGTGGAATTCGACCCGGCCCTGCGGGCCCGGCTGGCAGCCGCGCTCGCGGCCCGGGGCCCGGCGGCGCCGGCGCTGGCCACGGGCGCCGGTCACGACGCCGGAGTGCTGGCGGCCCGGCTGCCGACGGCGATGCTGTTCGTGCGCAACCCGACGGGGGTGTCCCACTCGCCCGCGGAGCGGGCCGAGCCGGCCGACTGCGAGGCCGGGGTCGCCGCGCTGGCCGCGGTCCTAGCGGAGCTGGCGGGCTGATGAACGCCCCGGTGCGTGCCTGGCACGCCGAGCTCGCCTGGCTGCCGGGCCGCGGCGTCTGCCCCGACGTGCTGATCGAGGCGGCCGGGGACCGGTTCACCGCGGTCACGCCGGAGGTGCCAGCCGCCGACGTGCCCCATGACCTGCGCGCGGGCCTGGCCCGGCTGCCCGGCCTCACCCTGCCAGGCCTGGCCAATGCGCACTCGCACGCGTTCCACCGCGCGCTGCGCGGTGCCACCCAGGTGGGCCTCGGCACGTTCTGGACCTGGCGGGAGCGGATGTACCAGGTCGCGTCCGGGCTCGACCCGGACAGCTACCTGGCCCTGGCCCGCGCTGTCTACGCGGAGATGGCGCTCGCGGGTATCACCTGCGTCGGCGAGTTCCATTACCTGCACCACGGGCCGGGTGGCGTCCCGTACCAGGATCCAAACGAGATGGGCCGGGCGCTGATCGAGGCCGCCGGGCAAGCCGGCATCCGGATCACGCTGCTGGACACGTGCTACCTGGCCGGCGGGCTGGGCATGGACGGCGCGCCGCAGCCGCTGGAAGGCAGCCAGCTTCGGTTCGGGGACCGCGACGGCGAGGCGTGGGCCGCCAGGGCCGAGGGCCTGGGCGCCGACAAGCATGGGCTGCTCGGGCCGCTGGCGCGGGTCGGGGCGGCGATCCACTCGGTGCGCGCCGTGCCGCTCGGCCAGATGCACCCGGTGATCGCCTGGGCGCAGCGCTACGGCGCGCCGCTGCACGCGCACGTGTCCGAGCAGCGGGCGGAGAACGAGACGTGCCTGGCCGCCTACCGCCGGACGCCGGCCGAGGTGTTCTACGACGCGGGCGTGCTCGGGCCCCGGGCTACGGCCGTGCACGCCACCCACCTGGTCGGCCGCGACGTCGACCTGCTCGGCGGCAGCCGTACTTACGTTTGCCTCTGCCCGACCACCGAGGCAGACCTGGCGGACGGGATCGGCCCGGCCCGCGAACTGGCCGGGGCCGGCTGCCCGCTGACCCTCGGCAGCGACAGCCAGGCGGTGATCGACCTGTTCGAGGAGGCGCGCCGGGTGGAACTGGGGGAGCGCCTCGTCACCGAGCAGCGCGGGCACTTCCGGGCCGGCGAGCTGGCCCGGGCCGCCACCACGGACGGGCATGCCAGCCTCGGCTGGCCCGACGCCGGGGAGATCGCCTCGGGCGCGATCGCCGACCTGGTCACGGTGACGCTCGACTCGCCACGGCT
>Ga0208725_1000198_pt1 | contig 13844 bp, 11 predicted proteins | sample MicForSoSWNH13_O_FD_188004 | JGI IMG/M metagenome (GOLD analysis project Ga0208725, IMG submission 188004) | Forest soil microbial communities from Harvard Forest Long Term Ecological Research site in Petersham, Massachusetts, USA - MetaG HF011... | ecosystem: Environmental > Terrestrial > Soil... | reverse complement strand
AGGTAGGCGGGCAGCCGCTGGCCGAGGATCCGCGGATAACCGCCCGCGAGGATCCTTCGGGTCAGCTGGCCACCGAGGCCGTCGAAGCCGACCTGGCGCATCCGCAGCCGGGTTCCGCCGGCGGTCTGTTCGAGCGTAAACGTCACCGTGGTGTCGATGTTGCCGCCGGCCCACGACCACACCATCCGCGTCGGCGGGTCAAGCTCGAGGACCTCGCAGCGCACGATGCCGTCGAAGCCCAGGGCCCGGAACGGCCGGGCGCGGAACGTGAAGCGGTGGCCGACGGCGGGTTTGAAGTCGTTGGGCATGAACCAGGCGGACAGCGCCTCGCCCGAGGTCAGTGCCGCCCAGACGCGGTCGGCCGGATAGGGGTACGTCATCGTGACGTCGATGTCGGCCTTCATCCGGGTGTCTCCTCGAGGTAATCGCCGAGTGCCGCAAGACGTACGTGCCAGAACCGCTCGAGCTCGTCCAGCCAGTCCCGCAGTTCCTCCAGGGCCGCCGGACGCAGCTGGTAGTACCGGTGCCGGCCCTGCTTTCGCGCCGTGACCAGGCCGGCCTCGCGCAGCACCCGCAGGTGCTGCGACACCGCGGCCTGGCTGATGTCCAGGCCGGTCACCAGCTCGGAGACCGGCCGGTCTGCCGTGGCCAGCCGCTCCAGCAGGTGCCGCCTGGTGCCGTCGGCCAGCGCAGCGAACCTGTCGGCCGGAGCGAACTTGCCGGGCGGCAGGCCGCGGTGCTTGCTCGGTCGTCCGGGCCGCTCGGCCATGCCCGGGACATTAATTAGTTTTTATTTATGTGTCAAGGCTGGGGCTGCCGTGCCCCTGCCGGGAGGCCCTGCGAGAATCGGTGCGGCCACGCCGAACCGACGAACTGGGGCTGGGAATGACCGCACGCATCCTCGACGGAAGGGCCACGGCCGCCGCCATCAGGGAGGACCTCACCCGGCGGGTGGCCGAGCTCGCCCGCCGCGGCATCACGCCTGGCCTCGGCACGGTCCTTGTCGGTGACGATCCTGGCAGCGTTTCTTATGTCAACGGCAAGCACCGGGACTGCGCCCAGGTCGGCATCGCCAGCATTCCCAGGGAACTGCCCGCCGACGCCACGCAGGCCGAGGTCGAGGCGGTCGTGGACGAGTTGAACGCCGATCCCGCGTGCACCGGCTATATCATCCAGCTGCCGCTGCCCGCCGGGCTCGACGCACAGCCGCTGCTGGAGCGGATGGACCCGGCCAAGGACGCGGACGGCCTGCACCCGGTCAACCTCGGGCGGCTGGTGCTCGGCGAGCCCGGGCCGGTGCCGGGAACGCCGGAAGGGATCATCGAGCTGCTCCGGCGCTACGACATCCCGCTGGCCGGAGCGGACGTGACCGTGATCGGCCGCGGGATAACCGTCGGGCGCACGCTCGGCCTGATGCTGACCCGGCGCAGTGAGAACGCCACCGTGACGCTCACTCACACCGGCACGAAGGACCTCCGGGCGCACACCCGGAGCGCCGACATCGTCGTGGTTGGGGCTGGGCGCCCCGGGCTGCTGACGGCTGACATGATCAGGCCCGGCGCGGTGGTCGTCGACGTCGGGATCACGCGCACCGATGCCGGGCTCGTCGGCGACGTGGACCCGGGGGTCGCCGAGGTCGCCGGCTGGCTGGCGCCGGTGCCCGGCGGGGTCGGCCCGATGACCCGGGCGATGCTGCTGTCCAAGGTCGTGATCGCGGCCGAACGGAGCGAATGACCTCCGGCTGCCGTCGTGCCGCGGCGCTCCGGGTCGTAGCGGGCCCAGCGATGCCCGGCGATGCCCCGCTGGACCCGCGAAGGTCCATCGCGGGTCCAGCGGGACGCGCCGTTTTGGCCCGGGGTCTACTCGCAAGTAACCTATGGCGGAGGCCGTGGCCGGTACCCGGGGCTGCGCCCGCCGACGTGGTTTGGCAGGCTTAACCTTGCGCTCGCCTGAGTCGGGGTCGCGTGACACCGAGCCGGGCCGCAAGTTTGCAGAAGGAGGTCGGCCGCCGGTTATGAACATCGTCGTCTGCATGAAGCAGGTTCCCGACACGTGGTCGGAGCGGACCCTCAGGCCCACGGACTCGACGCTGGACCGTGAAGCGGCCGACGCGGTGATCAACGAGCTCGACGAGTACGCGATCGAGGAGGGCCTGCGCCTGGTCGAGGCGAACGGCGGCGAGGTGACGATCCTGTCCATGGGACCGCAGAAGGCGAGTGAGTCGATCCGCAAGGCGCTGTCGATGGGCGCCGACAAGGCGGTTCATCTGATCGACGACGCGCTGGCCGGGTCCGACGCGCTGGCGACCTCGGCGGCGCTCACCGCCGTGCTCGGCCGGATCGGGTTCGACCTGGTGATCCTGGGCTCGGAGTCCACCGACGCCCGGATGGGCGTGATGGCCGCGATGCTGGCCGAGCGGCTCGGCGTGCCGCAGCTGTCGTTCGCCAGCAAGGTGGACGTGGACGGGACCGCGATCTCCATCAACCGGCAGGCCGACTACGGCTACGACCGGGTGGAGGCCAGCCTGCCGGCGGTGGTGAGCGTGGTCGAGAAGATCAACGAGCCGCGCTACCCGTCGTTCAAGGGGATCATGGCAGCGAAGAAGAAGCCGGTCGAGACGCTGAGCCTGGCGGACATCGGCATCGAGCCCGACCAGGTCGGCCTGGCCTCTGCGGCCACCGAGGTGGTCAGCTTCGCCAAGCGGCCGCCCCGGCAGGCCGGCACGGTCGTCAAGGACGAAGGCGACGGCGGCGTGAAGGCGGCCGAGTTCCTCGCCGCGCAGAAGTTCATCTGAGCCTGGGTTCACGCAGGCTGCGTTCAAACCGAGGCTGGAGGGGCCCGTTACATGGCTGAAATCCTGGTGCTCGCCGAGCACGACGGCGAGACGGTCAAGAAGGTCACCTGCGAGCTGCTGACCCTGGCCCGCCGGTTCGGTGAGCCCTCGGTCGTCTGGGCTGGCCCGGGCGCCGACGGCGGCCGGGAGCGGCTGGCCGAGTTCGGCGCGGCCAAGGTGTACGTCGCGGGCGGCGACGAGCTGAGCGAGTACGTGGTCGCGCCGAAGGCCGAGCTGCTGGCTGGTCTTGTGGCGGACAAGTCACCGCTGGCGGTGCTGGTAGCCAGCACCGCCGAGGGTCGCGAGGTCGCGGCCAGGGTGGCGGTGAAGACAGGTTCTGGCCTGATTACCGACGCGGTCGACCTCGGCGATGACCTGGTCGCCGAGCAGTCGATCTTCGGCGGCGCCATCGTGGTCCAGTCCAAGGTCCGCTCCGGGACGCCGATCGTGGCCGTGCGCCCCAACGCCGTCGCGCCGGAGCCCGCGCCGGGAGCCGCCGAGACCGAGAACGTGAGCTTCGAGGCCAGCGACGCGGCGAAGAGCGCGCACGTCATCGAGCGGGTGGTGCAGGAGCGCGGGGAACGCCCCGAGCTCACCGAGGCCTCGATCGTGGTCTCCGGCGGCCGCGGGGTGGGCAGCGGCGAGAACTTTGCGCTGATCGAGAAGCTTGCCGACTCGCTCGGGGCTGCGGTGGGCGCATCCCGGGCGGCCACCGACGCGGGCTGGTACCCGCACCAGTTCCAGGTTGGCCAGACCGGCAAGACCGTGTCGCCCCAGCTGTACATGGCGGTCGGCATTTCCGGTGCGATCCAGCACCGGGCGGGCATGCAGACGTCCAAGACCATCATGGTGATCAACAAGGACGCCGAGGCCCCGATATTCGAGCTCGCCGACTTCGGCGTCGTGGGGGACCTGTTCCAGGTGGTTCCGCAGCTGACGGAGGAGATCGAGAAGCGGTCACAGGGCTGAAAGAGGCGTATTCGGGTCACCTGCCGCTAGCCTGCCCCAGCTAGGCTGATTCATCATGGGATACCTCGATGCCGGCGGTGGCCGCCGGGCGCCGGCCTCGCCCGTTTACCTGGACCACGCGGCGACCACCCCGATGCTGCCCGAGGCCATCGAGGCGATGACCGAGGAGCTTGCCGAGCTCGGCAATCCTTCGTCGCTGCATAATGCGGGCCGCCGGGCGCGCCGGGTCGTCGAAGAATCGCGGGAGCAGATCGCGGCCGCCTACGGCGCCCGCCCCAGCGAGGTGATCTTTACAAGCGGCGGGACCGAGGCCGACAACCTCGCCGTTAAGGGGCTGTTCTGGGCACGGCGGGCAGCGGATCCCGCGCGGCGGCGCGTGCTCACCGCGCCGATCGAGCATCATGCGGTCCTCGACAGCGTCGGGTGGCTGCAGCACCATGAAGGCGCCGAGGTGGGCAGGCCAGCCCTCGACGACGTCGGAAAGATTGGCCCGGAGGCGCTGCGCGAGGCCATCGAGACCGATCCCGGCGCCGTCGCGCTGGTCAGCATCATGTGGGCGAACAACGAGGTCGGCACCATCCAGCCGATCACGGAGCTGACCGGTGTTGCGCGCGAATACCGGATCCCGTTCCACAGCGACGCGGTGCAGGCCGCTGGGCAGCTGCCGGTCAGCCTGGCCGACAGCGGCGCCGCCGCGCTCACGGTCACCGCGCACAAGATCGGCGGCCCGGTCGGCGCCGGGGCGCTGCTGCTCGCTCGGGGAACTGACCTGGTACCGGTTCTGCACGGCGGCGGGCAGGAACGCGACGTGCGGTCCGGAACCCTGGATGCCCCGGCGATCCGGGCCTTCGCCGTCGCCGTCGAGATCGCCACCGCGCGCCGGGCCGACGAGACGAAGCGGGTGGCCGGGCTGCGTGACGACCTGATCGCGCAGGTCCTGGCCGCGGTGCCGGACGCGATCTTGAACGGCGCCCCGCCTGGCCCTGGCCGGCTGCCGGGCAATGCGCACTTCTCGTTCCCTGGCTGCGAGGGCGACGCGCTGCTGATGCTGCTGGACGCCAAGGGCATCGCCTGCTCAACCGGCTCCGCGTGCACGGCGGGCGTGGCAGAGCCCAGCCACGTGCTGCTCGCGATGGGTGCTGACCAGGCGCGGGCCCGCGGGTCGCTGCGGTTCTCGCTCGGGCACTCGAGCACTCAGGCCGACGTGGACGCCCTCGGCGCGGTCATCGGCGAGGCCGTGGAACGGGCCCGCCGCGCAGGCGCCCGCTGACGGCTGGGCGGGCCGGTCAGGCGGGGTTCCGGGCGCGGATCAGGTTCATCGCGGTGAGCGTGAGAACGGCCTCGTCGTTCTGATTGATCAGCTCGGCCTTGGTGCGCACCAGGCCGCGGTCCGGCTTGGATCGTGAGCGGCGGGTCTCCACGAACGTGCACCGCAGCCGCAGCGAGTCGCCCGGGCGTACCGGGGCGGGCCAGCGCAGTTCATCGATGCCGGGGGAGGCGAGGCTGGCCACCTTGGACAGGCAGTGGTCGGCGAACATCCGCATCATGATTCCGGCCGTGTGCCATCCGCTGGCGATCACGCCGTGGAACGGTCCGGCGGCGGCGAACTCCGGATCGACGTGCATTGGCTGCGGGTCGAATGCCCGGGCGAAGTCGAGGATCTCCGCTTCGGTCACCGTGATGTACCCGTACTCGTAGACCGCGCCCTGGACGTAGTCCTCGAAGTAGCGGTCGTCGATGGGAACGGCGAAGTCGTCGGCGCTGAGGGTCTTGGTGCTGAGCGGGGTGACTCCCTGCTGCATGCGCGCTCCTTCTTGTCGATCTCAGCACAGTCTGCCGGGGTCCCATGGCGGCGGCCAAGTAGGCACCGGTTGCCGCGGGGTGCCCGTGGCCGCATACCCTCGAACGCGATGACTTCACTTCGCGTGCTCGCCGCGATGTCCGGCGGTGTCGACTCGGCTGTCGCCGCCGCCAGGGCCGCCGACGCCGGTCACGACGTGACCGGCGTCCACCTTGCGCTGTCCAGAAACCCCAGCTCGTACCGGACCGGAGCGCGTGGCTGCTGCACCCTTGAGGACGCCAGGGATGCGCGCCGCGCCGCCGACGTCATCGGCATCCCGTTCTACGTCTGGGACCTGGCCGAGCAGTTCCACCGGGACGTGGTACAGGACTTCGTCGATGAGTACGCGCGCGGTCACACGCCCAACCCATGCCTGCGCTGCAACGAGAAGATCAAGTTCGCCGCCGTGCTTGACCGCGCGGTGGCGCTCGGCTTCGACGCCGTTTGCACGGGCCACCACGCCCGGCTGGCACCAGCGGACGGCGACGCCGGCCCGGAGGCGGAGGGCGGCGGCCAGCGGCTGCGGCGCAGCGTGGACCAGGCCAAGGACCAGTCGTACGTGCTCGCGGTGCTGAACGGCGAGCAGCTGGCCCGGGCGATGTTCCCGCTCGGCGACAGCACCAAGGACGAGGTGCGCAAGGAGGCTGCCGAGCGCGGGCTCGGGGTGGCGGACAAGCCGGACAGCCACGACGTCTGCTTCATCGCCGACGGAGACACCAGGAAGTTTCTCGAGGGCAGGCTCGGCATGCTGCCGGGCCGCATCGTCGATGGCGAGGGCATGGTCGTCGGCAATCACGACGGCAGTTACGGCTTCACCGTCGGCCAGCGCAAGGGACTGCGCATCGGCACCCCGGCACCGGACGGCAGGCCTCGTTATGTCCTGGACATCGAGCCGGTATCGAACACGGTCACTGTCGGCCCGGCCGAGGCTCTCGGCGTCGCCGACATCGAGGCTGGCCGGCCGGTGTGGAGCGGGTGCCTGCCCCCGTCGGCCCCGATCGAGTGCCTGGTCCAGCTGCGCGCGCACGGCGAGCAGCACCGGGCGAGCGTGTGGCTGGACGGGAGCACCCTGCGGATCAGGCTGAGCCAGCCCGCCCGCGGCGTCGCGAGGGGACAGGCCGCTGTCCTGTACGACGGCGACGTCGTCCTCGGCAGTGCCACGATTACCGGAACCCGTCAGGCGGCCATGACCCCCTGAACAGGCCAACGCCCCGGGCCTGGACGACCGCTGCCGGCTTGGAGACGGCTGGAATCAATAGCTGAATCTTGTCGCTCGCCCCCCACCGGGCAGGTAGCGTGGCCTTCCGCTGCCGGCGCTGCGATGTGGACTGTCATGCCAGGACAGCGCCGGCGGCTCGCGAATCACCTCATGTCGACAGCCCGCCGGAGCGGGCCACGCTGGTCCGTGAGCGCAAACCGGTCCCGTCAGCGGGGGTCGTAGTGCTCGTAGCGGTACTGCGCCGAAGGGCGCGAGTGGTACTTGGCCATGACACCTCCTCGTCCGCTCAGCGTGATCAGCGGTAACTGAAGACCCGCAGATCACATGGTTCCTAGCGGTATTTAGCCCGCGCCGCCTGTCCCGTTACAGCGGGCCCGGCGCGGGCCCTGTTATGTCGTCCGGCGCGAAGACCGGATGAGCATTGTGATTCGGGAGCATCCGGTCCGCGGTCAGCGGGGGTCGTAGTGCTCGTAGCGGTACTGCGCCGAAGGGCGCGAGTGGTACTTGGCCATAGCACCTCCTCCGTTCAGCTCGTCGTAATCGGCAGCCCCGGGCCGAAGCAGCCCGTGACTGGCCTCGTCCGTGACCCGCTGCCGGACGGGCCACGTAAGTCTGCGTAATCTGCGTCACTGCCAGTACGCCCGGCGGCTCATGCCGCCGGGCGTACCTCTGGACTGCTAGCGGTGGCCCCTCACGTCGTCCGGAACCTGGCCCACGGACACGGCGAACTGGTTGCGGTCGGCCGGGTAGACGCTGATCGTCAGCCGGAAGGGCTGGACGAGGTCATCGAAGGCCACCCGTTGTACCTCGAACACCGCGACCCGGCCGTCGTCGGGCAGCTTGAAGAAGGCGGTCTCGTTGCTGTCCGGGGCACGGACCGTGACCTTGTCGCGGTAGCCAACCTGGCGGAGCCCGAGCCTGGTGCCCAGGTAGGCGACGGCACCCTCATCGATGTTGGTGGCCTGGATGAGCTTGATCGCTCCGCGCTCGACGAGGCTCATCGGGTAGAACGAGGTCTGCAGCGACCAGGGGGTTCCGTCGATGTAGCGCTGCTGGTGCCTGCTGACCACCGTGGAGCTGTCCGGAAGCTTGAGCTGGCTCTGAACGACGCCGATCGCCTGCTGGATTTCCACTCTCGGCTCGGTGGAGGTCGGCTCGCGCCGGGTCGCTTCCACCTCGGCGACGTAGACCGGGCCCTCGTCGTCGCGGCCGGTGCCCGGATCCCCGGTCAGCTGCGTGACAAACGGCACGATCTTGTCGACGACGAACGTCCCCTGGCCGGGGCGGGTCTCCACCAGACCGCGGGTGATCAGCCACTTCATCGCATCCCGGACCGTGTTACGTGACGCGTCATACCGCTCTCTGAGCTCGATCTCGGTGGGTAGCTGGCTGCCGTTCGGCAGTGCGCCTGACTCGATCTTGTCGCGCAGATCGTCGGCGATCCGGCGGTACATGGGATCAGGCATCCGACCTCCGAGAGGCCGTATCGCCTGCTTTGCAATCCGATGTCAGCATAGTACCAAAGGTTGGTACCGCTCGACCGGCAGGGTTCATGGGGGTCACCCTAGCAGTCCAGGTCCTTGGGTACGCAAGGACCTGCCGGCAAATACGCCGGCCGGCCGGTACACCGACACCCCGTCCGCCCGGTAGTCGAAGCGGAAGCCGGTCGCCTCCAGGTAGGCGATCACGACCGGCAGCGAGCGGCGGAAGGCCCGGAGCGGTGTCGGCCACACCAGCACCCAGCCGATGCCCAGGCGGCGCGCGTCTCGGCGCTCCGCCGACAGCCGCGCCGCCGAGGCCACCCGATGCCGCTGGGCAGCGACAAGCCCGCGGTAGAAGGGGTGCGTGCTGATGGCGCCGGCGGTCGGGCCCGGCACCCAGGAGGTGTAGGCGACCGCCCGCGGGTGGCCGTCGGCCGTGGCCAGCAGCAGCGCCGGGGCCGCGATCCCCTTGCCGTACAGGTTCAGGCCGCCGCGCAGGCCGAACGGCACGTCCAGGACGATCGAGCCGGAGCGGTCGGCGGCGATGGGCCGGTCCAGCGCGGGCATGGCCGACGGCATGATCCCGATGCCGGGGCTGCCGGACCAGCCCGCCTCGAGCATCCCGAGCGCGACGGCAATGGCAACAAGCGCCCGGCCGCGCCCGCCGCGGCCGAGCAGCCACTGGATGGCGAACCCGGCCAGCAGCGCAGCGGCGGCAAGCCCGACCAGCGCCAGCCGGTCGGCCTCACGCAGCCCCGAGAGCAGCGGGAGCCGGACCAGCCAGGTGTACGGCATCAGCGGGGACACGGGCACGCCGTTCCAGGACCAGGCGAGCGGGACGTAGTCGCGCCCGCCGACGTGCAGCGTGGGCCCGAGCGCCAGCACCGCCGAGCCGAGCCACGCCACGGCAAGCAGCCAGGCGCTGCGCCGCCGCCGGGCAGCCGCCAGCCCGAGTAACGCGAGCACGGACAGCGCCACGCCGAAGGTCGGGACGCCCTCGGCGGGCGCCGGGGTCTGGAAGACCGATGCCAGGCCGTGCAGCCCGAACACGGCCAGCCGCGGCGACGGGGCGAACAGCCCGGGAAGCCCGGCGGCGTACTTCACGTAACCGCGCACATCCGGCCTGGCCACGCCGTCGGCCAGAGCCTGGACCGCTACCGCGGCCAGTTGCGGGCTCGCGACGGCCACCGTGACCGCGGCGCCGAGCGCGACGCAGCCTGCGCGGGCCCGCGGCGCTGCGGCGACCCAGCCCGCGAGCACCAGGGCGGCCACGGCGATCGCCATGACCGCCGTCTCCAGGTTGACCAGGACCGAGGCACCAAGCACCAGGCCAAGAATGACCGCCTGGCGGTGCCCGGGACGCCGGCGCAGCCGGACCGAGGCCTCGACGGCCAGCGGCAGGAACACCGCGCCGACGCAGACGTCAAGGTGGTACCAGGCCTGGAACGACAGCATCGTGGACAGGCCGAAGAACGCGCCCGAGGCCACCGCAGCGGCCTCGCTGCGCAGCCACAGGCGGGCGGCGCGGTAGGCGGTATAGCAGGCCGCACCGGGAGCCAGCGCGGTGAGCAGCGCCAGCGAAGCTGCAGGGCCGAACGCCAGGGTGACCGGCGCCATGACGAGCCCGGCAAGCGGCATGGTGGTGTCGAAGCCGAGCTGCACCCCGGCCGGCGCGGCCATGTACCCGGTGAACCACGGGTCGCCCAGGTGAGTCACCTGGCGAGCGACCCACCACAGGTCCCAGACATAGCTGGACACGTCGTTGCTCGCCGGGAGCCTGCCGGTCAGGTAGGCGGCCCTCGGCCAGGTCACCGCGATCCCCGCGGCGCCGTAGCACACGGCGAGGACCAGGTGTCTCGCGGCGGGACGCGCCGCGACGGCCCGGAGCCGGCCCCAGCGAAACGCCAATCGCTCCGCCGCGGCACCCGCCGGCGGCAGCCCGCGCAGGATTAAGGGTCGGTGCATGCCTTTCTTCCCCCCGGATAGCGCCTGCTGCGCGGTGGCAGGCGTACTGACCTGGCATTGGGTGAGTGGGGTGAGCGAATTACCCTACCGCGGGTGTCGGTGCCGCCCGCTAGGCTCTGCTGCGTGGGCGATGAGTCACAGCGGTTTGCATGGCCGGATGCAGCCGCCACCGGGGTTGGCTCCATGCCGGGCACCGACCCGGCCGAGGCCGTCGCCGTGGTGCTTGGCGAGCTGCCGGACCTTCCTCATCTCCCCGAGCTGCCAGCCCGCGGGGTCGGAGCCGACCTGACCGGGCGGACCGCCGCGCTGCTCGTCGACCTCCCGGTCGAGATGACGGCTGGCCGCTGGAAGCTGACCGCACGCCCGGGCCGCGATCAGCGCCGCGCCGCTGGCCTGCTGTCCGCCGACCTGGACGCGCTGCAGGAGGCGGCCGCCGACTGGGCCGGGCCGTTCAAGCTGCAGGTCTGCGGGCCGTGGACGCTGGCGGCCACGATCGAGCTGACCCGCAGCCAGAACCCGGCGCTGGCCGACCCCGGCGCGGTGGCCGACCTGACCGACTCGCTGGCCGAGGGCGTGGCGGCGCATGTCGCGGAGGTTCGCGGCCGGCTCCCCGGCGCCACGCTGCTGCTGCAGCTCGACGAGCCCGCCCTGCCCGCCGTTCTGGCCGGCTCTGTGCCGACCGCGAGCGGGCTCAACCGGGTGGGAGCCGTGGACAGGACCGTGACCCGCGACGGCCTGCGCTCGGTGCTGGCCGCAACGACCGCGTTCGGCCTCGTGCACTGCTGCGCGAGCGGGATCCCGTTCGAACTGATCAGGGAGGCGGGGGCGCAGGCTGTTGCGTTCGACCTGGGCCTGCTGCGGCGCGAGGACGAGGACAACCTGGCGGAGCTCGTCGAGGCCGGCCTCGGGATCTTCGCCGGTGTGATTCAGAGCCCTCTACGCGACGGGGAATCCGCTCACCGTTCGCCCCGGGACTCTGGTGCGGATGTGCTCGGCCTGTGGCACCGGATGGGGATCCCGGCCGGCGGGCTCGACCGGCAGGTGGTGCTCACGCCGGCCTGCGGGCTGGCCGGGGCGTCGCCAGCCGCTGCCAGGGCGACGCTGGCGCGGTGCCGGGAGACGGCGCGGCTGCTGCCGGAGCTGATCGAGGAGGGGTCAGCATGAGCGAGCCTGCGGCCCGGCAGCGGCACGCCGCCCTGGCCGTCGAGATCACCGAGCACCTGCACCGCTACCACGTGCTCGACGCGCCGGTCATCTCCGATGCCGCGTACGACGCGCTCATGCGCGAGCTGCTCGGGCTCGAGGAGCGGTACCCGGACCTGCGCACGCCTGACTCGCCGAGCCAGAAGGTCGGGGATGTCATCTCCACCGACTTCGCGCCGGTGGAGCACCTGGAGCGGCTGCTCAGCCTGGACAACGCGTTCTCGGCCGAGGAACTCGACGCCTGGGCGGCGCGCACCGAGCGGCTGGCCGGCCCCGACAACCCGGTGGGCCCGTACCTGTGCGAGCTGAAGATCGACGGCCTGGCGGTGGCCATTGTCTACCGGGACGGGGCCCTGGTGCGGGCCGCGACCAGGGGCGACGGGGTGACCGGCGAGGACGTCACGCCAAACATCCGGACGATCGCCGCCGCCCCGGCCCGGCTGACCGGGTCGGGCTGGCCGCAGGTCCTCGAGGTGCGCGGGGAGGTGTTCCTGCCGGTCGAGGCATTCCACCAGCTGAACGAGCGGCAGGCCGAGGCGGGCAAGCCGCTGTACGTGAACCCGCGGAACACGGCCGCTGGCTCGCTGCGGCAGAAGGACCCGCGGGTCACGGCGACCCGCCCGCTGAGCCTGATCGTGCACGGGCTCGCCGTGCCCGGCGCCGGCGCGGAGAGCGGCATGCCGACGCCCGGGGACGAAGCGGTGGCCGACAGCGCGCCGACGACGCAGTCCGGCTGGTACGAGCAGCTGCGTGCGTGGGGGCTGCCGGTCAGCGACGTGTACAAGGTCGTCGACGACCTGGACGGGGTGCGCGAGTACATCAGCTACTACGCCGAGCACCGGCACGACCCGCCGTACGAGATCGACGGAGTGGTGATCAAGCTCGACCGGCTCGAGATCCAGCGCTCGCTCGGCGCCACCAGCCGGGCGCCGCGCTGGGCGATCGCCTACAAGTACCCGCCCGAGGAGGTGACCACCCGGCTGCTCGACATCCGGGTCAACGTCGGGCGGACCGGCCGGGTCACCCCGTTCGCGGTGATGGAGCCGGTCAAGGTCAGCGGTTCCACGGTGGACCGGGCCACCCTGCACAACGCCGACGAGCTCGGCCGCAAGGGCGTGCTGATCGGCGACATGGTGGTGCTGCGCAAGGCGGGGGACGTGATTCCCGAGGTGGTCGCGCCGGTCGTGGACCTGCGCACTGGCTCGGAGCGCGCGTTCGAGTTCCCCACGGCGTGCCCGGAGTGCGGAACGGTGCTGGTGCGAGGAGGGGAGGAGGGCAAGGAAAGCGTGGACTGGCGCTGCCCGAACGCCAGGTCCTGCCCTGCCCAGCTGCGCGAGCGCCTGTTCCACCTGGCCGGCCGCGGCGCGCTGGACATCGAGGTACTCGGCTACGAGGCGGCCATGGCACTGCTCGACAGCGGTCTCGTGGCCGACGAGGGCGACGTGTTCGCGCTGACCGAGGAGAAGCTGGCGAGCTGCCCGTTCTTCGTCAACAAGCAGGGCGGGCTGACCGTGAACGCGGTCAAGCTGCTGGGCAACCTGGAGGAAGCGCGGCAGCGGCCGCTGTGGCGGATCCTGGTCGCGCTCTCGATCCGGCACGTGGGGCCGACCGCGGCCCGCGCGCTGGCCGCGGCGTTCGGCTCGGTCGACGCCATAGCGGCGGCCTCGCCCGAGCAGCTCGTCGAGGTCGAGGATGTGGGCCCGACGATCGCCGCCTCGGTGCGTGACTGGTTCACGGTGGACTGGCACGCAGCGATCGTGGACAAGTGGCGCGCGGCCGGCGTGGCGCTGGCGCAGGAGGGATTCGTCCCTCCCCTGCGGGTGACGGGGGATGGGGAGTCGGCCGCTGAGGTGGGTGGCGGGCCGCTGTCCGGGGTTACCGTGGTCATCACCGGCACGCTGGCCGGGCTTACCAGGGACGAAGCTGCCGAGGCGATCACCAGCCGGGGCGGGAAGGTGTCGGGCTCGGTGTCGAAGAAAACCAATTTCGTGGTGGCGGGGACCAGCCCAGGGTCCAAATACGAACGGGCGGTTGTGCTCGGCGTCCCGGTGCTGGACGAGACCGGTCTGGAAGTACTGCTTGACCAGGGGCCGGCGGCGGCGCGCGACAGCGCCGACTCGCCGGATAGTCGTGCTTGAGACGGTGAGGTGAGGCACGCTGTAAAGGCAAGTGCGTGGAAGCGGCGGAAGTGGCGGGGTGCGGTTGCCGGGACAGCTAACGAGCCAGTGAGCCCCGGGCTCGTAACTGAATAGTAGCCAGATGACTACAGCCTGACGTGTTGTAACGGATAGTATGCAATTGGCTTCGGGAAGTACGATTTTCGCCGTACGCTTC
>Ga0208725_1000197_pt1 | contig 13854 bp, 12 predicted proteins | sample MicForSoSWNH13_O_FD_188004 | JGI IMG/M metagenome (GOLD analysis project Ga0208725, IMG submission 188004) | Forest soil microbial communities from Harvard Forest Long Term Ecological Research site in Petersham, Massachusetts, USA - MetaG HF011... | ecosystem: Environmental > Terrestrial > Soil... | reverse complement strand
ACTCCGAAGCTCAACACTGCCCCGAAGAACTCTCACTCGCACGACAACGTCCGGTCCGCCAGGCGGCAGACCGGACGCTCAATGCTCTACCAGCTAGACCCGATCTCCGCGGTTAATCCGGATGGCTGTGGCGCCAATTCCAGTAATCCCTCTGCTCTTTATGGTTGGCGTGCGCGTATTCGTGATCGTGCCGGTGATTGTCCGACAGGTACACTCCCCACGCGTGACGCTCGTGGTCATCCCAGTTGTGATAATCGTGGTGACCCGAGTCATAGACGCGTACCTGAACCCCGTCTTGCGGCACAGGCGCGGCCATCATTGACACGGGAACCGCCAAGGCGGCAGTCAAAAATAGCGCAGCGATGTAACGATGCATGTAGAAGTCCTCCAACTCTGAAATTCCGCTCGTGCTACGCGGTAGCCTCGACTATGCATGCGGCCCCGCCGCGCCGATGTGCGATACAGCACACTGTATCGCAGACGACATCAGAGCCTGCCGCGCCCGACCACGTCGCAATGCCCGTCGCGCTCACTTGAAAGCGTCGGTATGCCACCCCGGATTCACCCACTCTCCGTTGCGCCGGACAAAAATCTCCGTCGCGCGCCCCGAATTCACCGTGCGCTTCCCGTTTTCTTCTGTCTCCACCAAGTACGATGTCCAGATGACGGCCACGTCGCCAAACCGCTGGATCTCCGTCCGTGGAAATTCCAGGCGCAGCAGTTTTCCGCCGTCCGCCTGAAACTCCGCCGCGGTGCGCAAGACGTCCGCCTGGTTCTTCCACTTCGCCTCATCCGAGCTGATCACAATCGTGTCCGCCGGCACCAACCGCTCCAGCGCCTTGGCGTCGTTCGCAAACCACGCGCGCCACACGCTCTCCCGCACTTTGAGAATTTCTCCACGATCATCCTGGCCAAACGCCATGCCTGGTCCAATCAGCAAACCCAAAACGCAAATTCCGATCATCATCCGTACGTTGCGACGCATATGCTCCTCCTTTGAATTTAATCAACCGCTCAAACACACCCGTACACTCGACAAAATCTCAGAGCGCAAACTGTTCATCGCGCAACGAGAGCTGCGCGCCCCGCGCGGAAAATCATCCCTTCACCGCACTTTTCTTCAGTGCGCAGCCCTCGCAGGCTGAGCTTGATAAGAACCGGGTACCGTCCGCGAAGAAATTGCCAGCCGATTCCACGCGTTGATCGCCGCCACCGCCAAAGTCAAATCACACATTTCTTTCTCGCTGAATTGCGCGCGCAGTTCTTCGTACACCGCATCCGGCGCGTGCCCATCGGTGATCAACGTCACCGCTTCCGCCCAAGCCAGCGCCGCGCGCTCCCGCTCCGTGTAATACGGGCATTCGCGCCATGCATCCAGCGAATACAGCCGCTGCTCTTTCTCCCCGCTCGCCCGCAGATCTTTCCAGTGCATGTCCAGGCAGTAAGCGCAGCCATTAATCTGCGAAGCGCGCAGCTTCAGCAAATGCAGGAGGGGTTGTTCCAATCCGCACTCCTGCAAATATTTCTCCAGCCCCAGCATCGCTTCATACACTCCGGAAGCCGCCTTCATGAAATTAAATCGCGCTTCCATAATTCCTCCTCTGCTCACATTCACAATTTGCCAGATGACGCCACTCACGGTCGCGCAACTGCGTAGCGATCCCCATAGAGCGCCAGTAAAACCGCTCCCGCGGACGCCGAAAACACCGAATAGTCCATCGGCGACTTGATTCCAAACGAAATCGCCATCGCAATTCCAAATAGCGCCAACAGGACCGCGCTTCCAAGCGCCACCCATCGCGGCCACAAGCCCAATATTAGCAAGACGCCCAGCGACAACTCGGCCGCGGTCGCAGCCCACGCCAAATACGGAATAGAAAACGCGGGCATGAACGAGTTCACTTTCGCGGTATAGCTCACGAACCCCGCGAAGTTTCCATATCCAACATTCCTGCCCGTGTACAACCCGAACCGGTCCGCAATACCCGACAAGAAAGCTGCGCCCAACGCGAGCCGCGCGTATATGATTCCCCACCGCTTCCAATCCACCGTGCGCGGCATCACCGCCGCGCCACTCGCCGAATTTTTCGCTGGAGCAAACGATGTCCCGCGCATGATCAGTTCCCTCCCGGCCCCGCAGCCGCGCCGGCCGCGACGCTCAGCGGCGCATCATGATCGCAAACGAAAAAGGCAACGAACTTTGCAGGCTCCGTCGCGCTCGCATTCGCCGAAACCGCATGCACGCCATTCGCCGCCTCGTAGAAACTCTCGCCGGGCTTGTACACCGCCTCCGCCTCACCGCGCACCTGCGTTCGCAACGTGCCCGCCAACACGTATCCAATCACCGGGCAAGGATGACTGTGGGGCGCAGACGATTCGCCCGGCCCATAGTTCACCTCCACCAACGTAACCTTCAGATGATCGCCATCCATCTTCGGCAGCGCCTTCGCCAACACGATTCGCGCCCGCTCACTTTTCTCCTGCCGCTGGGTATCGCTGCGCACCTGACCCCACCCCAAAAACCCTGCCGCGACGACGCATGCAGCAGCCGCAGTGACTCTGCTTCGCATTCCGTAAGAACTCATCGCTCCCTCCCGCACGTTCGAACTTAAATCCATAGCGGTCCATCTACAAGGTCCATTTATGGTATTTTGCCTGTACCACTTTTATGGCTAAAAGAGCTGCCACCTTCGAACTCGCCCTACCACCTCGCGATCCGCGCATCTCTGTCCACCGCTGGCTCTACTCGGTGGTCCGCTCCGCCATCCTCGAAGGCCGCCTGCATCCCGGCGCCCGCCTCCCTGCCACGCGCGATCTCGCCACGCAATATCGCCTGTCGCGCGGCACCATCGTCAACGCCGTCGAGCAGCTTAAATCCGAAGGCTACGTGCAAGCTCGCACGGGATCGGGCACGTACGTCAGCAACATCTTGCCCGACGAATTGCTGCAGGTCGCCGCGAACGCCAAGCCGCCGCTGCCGCCGCGACAACAACAGCAACAACCGCAGCAGCGAAGCCGAGCACAGAAATTTTCCGCTTACGCCAAACGCGTTCAGCTGTTCCCGACCTTCGCGCCCCGCCCCAGTCGAGCCTTCCGGCCCAACCTGCCAGCCCTCAATCTCTTCCCCACCACGTTGTGGGCGCAGGTCGCCGCCCGTCGCCTGCGCAAAGTCTCCACAAGTTTCCTGTTGGGCTGCGAACCGCTCGGATATGTGCCGCTCCGCCGAGCCGTCGCCGATTACCTCAGCTCGTCGCGCGGGGTGAATTGCACCGCCGATCAAGTCGCGATCGTCTCCGGCGCGCAGGAAGCCTTCGACCTCGTCGCGCGCCTCTTTCTCAATCCCGGAGATCGCGTCTGCATGGAAAATCCCGGATACATCGGCGCGGCAACAGTTTTCGAATCGCTAGGTGCAACAATATTGCATGTGCCGCTGGACGAAGAAGGCATGAAGCTCCGCGAAACCACGCTGCGCAACGCTCGCCTTGTGTACGTCACGCCCGGCCATCAATTTCCTCTCGGAATAACCATGAGCCTTTCGCGCCGGCTTCAACTCCTCGAAACCGCTCGCAAATCCGGCGCGCTGATCCTGGAAGACGATTACGACAGCGAATTCCGCTACTCCGGCCGCCCGGTGCCAGCGTTGCAAGGCCTCGATCGTCACGGCCTCGTCCTCTTCACCGGCAGCTTCAGCAAAGTTCTCTTCCCATCGCTGCGCCTCGGCTATCTTGTACTTCCCACGGACCTCATAGATCGCGTTTCCTGCACGCTTTCGATCACCCGCCGCCACGCTCCGCTTATGGAACAAGCGGTCCTCTGCGATTTCATCACCGCAGGACATTTCGGCCGCCACCTCCGCCGCATGAGGCAAATTTACGCCGAACGCCTGAGTGTCCTCTTGCAGTCGGCCCGCGAAAATCTCACCGGCTTGCTTGAAATTTCAGGGATTGAAGCTGGCTTGCAAACGGTAGGCTGGTTACAACGTGGCATAAACGCAGAATCAGCAGCGACAGCGGCCGCCAAGCGAAACGTGGAAGTCATCCCGCTGAGCATCTACAGCCACGACAATGCCGCGTCAACAGGATTGCAGCTGGGATTTGCGGCGGTTGACGTGAAAGAAATCCGCCGCGGCGTGCAGGATCTGGCGATCGCGCTCGAAGCCGCGCGGATAGTTCCTCATCGCCGCTTCGATTTTACGTCACCTTGATTTTTGTTCAGCGATCCATTTATCAGTCCGCGCTTCCAACAAATCCAGCGGCAAAGTCCCGCCATTAATCATCTCATCATGAAAAGTCCGTATATCGAACTTCGCGCCGAGTTCCTTCCGCGCCCGCTCGCGCAGTTCGCGGAACTTCAGCTGGCCCAGCTTGTAACTAAGCGCCTGCGCCGGCCAGGCAATATACCGGTCGGTCTCCGATTGGATCGTCGGTTCATCCACAGCGCCAGAGTTGCGGAAAAATTCCACCACTTGCTCGCGCGTCCATCCCTTCGAATGGATTCCCGTGTCCACTACCAAACGCACCGCGCGAAATAGCTCCGACGAAAGCCGCCCGTAATCCGAAACCGGGTCCTGATAAAATCCAACTTCCTTCCCCAATTGCTCCGCGTACAGGGCCCATCCTTCGATGTAAGCGTTGAATCCCAGCCCGTGCAGCCGAAACTTCGGCAGCCCGGTCAGCTGCTGCTGCACGGAAAGCTGCAGGTGATGTCCCGGAATCCCTTCGTGATAAGCGATCGCCTCATCGCCCACCAGCGAGCGGTTTGAAAAATCAGATGTCGCCACCACCACGCGCCCCGGACGCTTCCCATCCGGCGTCCCCGTCACGTAATGCGTCGCCGCGGCCGCCTGAAAGGCGGGAATCGCCTCCACTGTCACGGGCGATTTCGGCAGCAAGGTGAAAAGCTCCGGCAGCTTTGGCTGCATCTCCGCGATATAGTGCCGGAAATCGTCGAGAATCTGTTCCGCGCTGGTCGGCTTATATTTCGGATTTTTCGCGATGAATGCGCGGAACGAAGCGAGGTCGGCGAATCCTTCCTTCTTCGCAATCGCCGTCATCTCTCCTTCGATGCGCGTAATTTCGCGCAACCCGAGCTGATGTATTTCCTCCGGCGCCAGGTGCGTGGTGGTGCGCCCGTAAATATCGTTCTGGTAGCGCTTCTCGCCGTCCGGCAGCGAGGTTACGGCTAGCATAGTCCGCCCTTGTGGCGCGTATTCCGTGCGCACAAATGCGGCAAACGTGCGGTACGCCGGAATCACATCCTTATTGATCTCGTCCGTGATTTCTTGCGTCAGCCGCTTCTGCTCGTCCGCCGAAATATCCGCTGGATATTTCTTCGTCGGCAGCAGAAACGGGTCTGCTTCGATAATCCCTTCACACTGCACGGGAATTTTCTCGAGCAAAAAACGCACCGGCATCAGCTTGTCCTGCATTCCCGCGCGCATCACCTCGGTGGTCTGGTTCAGCACGCGCGGAATTTGCTGCAGCCGCGCCACGTAATCCTCGTAGTGCTTCACCGAATCCAGCGGGACCGAAAGCGGCAAATCCGCCAGGCTGGTGTGGATGCCGTTCATCTGGTTCACCGGCATCTCATATTCCTTCAACTTGAAATCCGCGATGCGCTGTTGCAGGACGCGCGCCATCACGTCGTGCGAGAGCTGATCCTGATCAGGGAAACCAGCGGTGGGAACGGCCTCGAGTCTCGCCAAAAACGCTTCGTTAGTTTTTTGCCGCTCCGCAATCGCGGCCAACGACTCATCACCGAGCTTATCGTTGTAGCGATAATCACCGAACGCCGTCGCGCGCTCCGGGAAATTCCGCAGGTCAGATTCGTACTGCTCCTCGAAGATCGCATTCTGCGCCGCCACGCGCGACTCCACGCTATCAGCGGGCTTCTGCGCGCGAAGCGAAGCAGCTACACACACAGCGACAGCAACGCCGAGAAACATTAAGTTTTTGTGGATTCGCATAGGCCACGGATTCTATCAGATTCACAAATCTCCGCTAGAGAAAGCACCGCCAATCAAGCGTGCGTGCAGGGACGGTGTTACAGCTCAAGAATTGAAGTGATTTTCGACGGGGCACGGCTTCAGCCATGCCGTAATTGCCGTGGCATCAAAGCGGCCAAAGCCGCTGAGGGAATGATTTATGAATTCTTACCGAGACTCTTCACGGCGCGACGGCCGCGCCACCACTCAATCCCGCCAGCGCCCGCTTATAATCCGGATCCTCGGGCGAAATCTCCACAGCTTTCGCATACGCCGCCCGCGCCTTCACCCGCTCGCCCCGCTGCTGGTAAATCCAACCCATCTCAAAATAAGCGTCGGACTCCTTCGGATTCACCAGTACGGTCTGCTGAAAAGCCGCCAGCGCATCGTCCATCTTCTCCTGCTTCTCCAAAATTTTTCCTTGCACGTACAGATATTCCGGATGGTAAGGCGCCCGCGCCAGCGCCTGCCCGATCGCATCGCTCGCCTTTTCAATCTCGCCCGCCGAATAATAAAGTTTCGCGAGTTGCGCGTAAGCCCCCGGGTAGGTCGCGTCCATCGCAGCCGCCTGCTGCAAGACCGCCAGCGATCCCGCGAAATCGTTCTTTATGGCCAACTCATCCGCCTGCTGCACCAGATGCTTCGCCTGAATCTCATTTTCCTTAGTTGTCCGGTCGTTCTGCGACGCCTTCTCGAATTCCTGAAGCGCCGCCGCGGCCTTCTCATCCTCTCCGGCGCAACGATACGCTCGCGACAGCAAAAATAAAGTCTCCGAATCCGCCGCCGGCGATGCCGCGCCGTCTGCGTCCCCGCCAGTCAACGGTTCCAGTGCCAACACCGCCCGCGCGCAGCGCGATTTTATTTCTTCCGCCGTAGCCCCTGCCGGCACGCGCACCAAAATTTTCCCCAGCAGCGCCCGCCCCCGCGGATTCTGGGGCTGCAGGTCCACCACTTTTTCCGCATCCGGCAGCGCCAAGCCGTCGCGGTTCTGGTTCGCATAAATTTCCGCGCGCGTGTAAAGCGCCAGCGCATTTTTCGGATCGCGCGCGAGTACTTTGGCAATCTGTTCCAGCGCCATAGCCATATCCGCCGCGCCGCCCTTCGCCTTGTACGCCACAGCCAACCGATTGCGCGCGTCCAAATTCGCCGGCTCGATCGCCAAAGCCGCCGTCAAGTGCGCAATCGCCGCATCGTAAGTCTGCAGCTCCAGCTCCAGATCGCCCAGTATCGCCAGCGGCGGCGCACTCCTCGGATGCTCGCGCCGCGCTTGCTCCAAAATCTGGGTAGCCGCGTCAAAATTGTGCACTGCGCGAAACGCCTGCGCCAAACCAATCTCCGCTTCCAGATTGCGCGGCGCGATCCGCAGCGCTTCGCGATAATCCGCAATCGCCTCAGCGTATCGCCCGCCAGCCGCGGCAGCGCGCGCCTGTTCGACCAGAGTCACAGCCGGCCCCGGCGCCTGCGCCAATGCCACCAGCGGACCAGCCACAACACAAGCGCACACCATCACCGCACCCAACAGCAGCGCGCATTTACACGTTTTTTCGAGCGCCACAAACATCCGCGGATTATAACATCCGCTATTGACGAGGTCCGTTTTGGCACAGGCCTCCGTTCCAGCAAAATGCCGTTTTTTCTTGACTCATTCTGCGCGGAGAACTATAAGCTCGGTTGGTGCCACGGGTGTCCTGCCGCCGGAACTCAGCCAAGGGAAACCAGCCTCCAACAGTTTTCAGCCGCAACAACACAAGGGGATCAATCATCACCATGGGCCTGAAGCGAGTTTTGCCGTTAATCATGAGCGCGGTCGCCATCGTCGCGCTAGTCTCCATCTCCGCCAGCACCGCCAGCGCGCAAACCAAGCGCAAAGTAATCATCGATCAAGACGCCCGGGGCGCCGCCACCACCGATCAGCAATCCATCCTGATGTTCCTGCAATCGCCCAACGTCGAAACCCTGGGCATAACCGTCGTCAGCGGCGACATGTGGCGCGACGAGGAAGTAGCCCACACTCTCCGCATGCTCGAACTCACCGGCCACCAGGACATCCCCGTATATCCCGGCGCGGTCTATCCCCTAATCAATCGCATGGACATGATCGAACGCTGGGAAAAACTCTACGGCACGGTCCACTATCAAGGCGCATGGAACGGCCACCGCCCCGGCATGAATCTCGGCGACGGCCTGCGCGGCAGATATCACCTGCCCTTCGAAGTTCCCGATCTCGCCGAAGGCAATCCCACGCTAAAAGCGCAAAGTGAAGACGCCGCCCATTTCATCATCCGCATGGTCCACAAATATCCGCACGAAGTTACCATCTACGCCGGCGGCCCCATGACGGACATCGCCCAAGCCATCAGCCTCGATCCGCAAGTCTCCGAACTCGCACAAGAACTCGTCGTGATGGGTGGCAGTATCGCTCCGATCGTCCCTAAAGATTGGATCGCCGAAAATCGGCGCGAATTCAATTTCTGGTGGGACCCCGAATCCGTGCACATCGTCCTTACTTCGCCCTGGCACAAAATCACCGTCACCACCGTGGACATTTCCGTCAAAACTCGCATGACCAAGGAACTGATCGCCGAAATTGCGAAATCGCCCAGCCCCGCCTCGCAATACCTGGCAAAATATGCCGACGAAGAATTTATGTGGGACGAGCTCGCTGTCGCCGGCTGGCTCGACCCCACCGTCATCACTCAACAAACGCAATTTTTCATGGACATCGACATTTCGCACACCGCGGGCTACGGCAACGTCTTGGTCTGGACCGACGGCGCGCAACCGGGCCTGGGCGAGCAGCTCGTCAACATCCCCGAAGAACTGAACAAAGAAAAATTCTACAAAATGTTTGTTGACCTGATGGCGCTGCCACCCGCCGCCCATGAGGCGACAAAGTAGAAGTGGAGTTTCTGCACTTGTAGGGGCGAGTCGGAACTTAATCGCGGCTATGGGAATGTCAGTTTTGGTTTTTCGCGCAAGCGAGTGAGAGAATCGAACCCATGTCAGCCATCACAGCAAAAGTTGACGTCGTCGGAATCGGCAGCTGCACCGTGGATTATTTCGCCATCGTGCCGCGCCTGCTAGGCCCCGAAGAAAAAATCAACGCCACGCGCATGGAAATTCACGCCGGCGGCGTCACCGCCAATAATCTCACCCAGGTCGCGCGCCTCGGCGTCAGCACCGGCTGGCTGGGCCTCATCGGCGACGACGAAAACGGCCGCATCATCCAGAAAGCCTTCAGCGACGATCGGATGGATCTTTCCGGCATCGAAATTGTGAAAGGTGATCATTCCGCGCTCACCTGGATTCCGGTGGACGTCAGCGGTGAACGCTGCATCTACATGTTCCCCAACGTCACCGGAAAAATCTCCGTGCACCAGGTCCTCCATCGCTTCGCAACACACATTCAAGCGGCCAAACATTTTCACACCGAAGCCTCACAGCTCCCCATCGCTCCCGTGAAAGAAGCCATGCAAGTCGCACACGACGCCAAAGTCCGCGTCATTTTCGATCTCGACGTCTCCCCGAGCTTTTTCGCCGAATCCAATCTCGGCACCCAAGGCGAACTCTGCACGGCGCTCCGCCTGGTGGACGTCCTCAAACCTTGCAAAGCCGCTGCACGCGAATTAACTGGCGAAGGCGATTACGAAAAAGTCGCCACGGCGCTGTTGCGCATGGGCCCGTCGGTAGTCGCCATCACGCTGGGCGCCGACGGCTGCCTGATCGCCACGCCGAAAGAAGTCGCCAAAGTTCCCGCTTTCAAAGTGGACGTAGTGGACACCACCGGCGCAGGCGACGCGTTCATGGGCGGCCTCTCCTTCGCCCTGCTGCAGGGCTGGAATTGCGAAAAAGTCGGCCTGTTCGCAAACGCCTGCGCGGCGCTCTGCTGCACAAAAATCGGCGCCCGCGCGATGGCCAAACTCGATGAAGTAATAACATTCATCAAACAACAAAGCCCAAAAGGCGCCGCCGCATTCTAGTGGTCGCGACCTGCCGTTGAAGTTGAATTAGCTGCGGCCGCCCACCTTTTTAGACTGGCGTCTTTGATGTTGCCGTTGAATTTGTAGCGCCGGCGTCCCGTCGGCTTTTTGTCTTTGCAGGGCTTTAGCTCCTGAACCCATACGTTTCATTCGCACCTGAACAAAGGACCTCAATGTTCACACCAACAACCTTCGGCACCGCCCTGCTGATGATGTTCGTCACCGCCGCATGCTGGGGCTCCTGGGCCAACACCTACAAAGGCGTAAAAAATTATCGCTTCGAACTCTTCTACTGGGACTACGCCATCGGAATCTTCCTCGCCGCCCTGGTCTACGCCCTAACAATGGGCTCGACAAACGGGGGCCCCACCAGCTTCCTTAATAATGTCCGCTCCGCCGACCTTTCCAACATCGGCTGGGCCCTGCTAGCCGGGATCATTTTCAATCTCGCGAACCTCCTCCTAGTCGCCGCGATAGACATGGCCGGCCTGGCCATCGCATTCCCCGTAGCCATCGGCATCGCCCTGGTAGTTGGCACAGTCCTCAGCTTCGTCCAACAGCAACGGGGTAACGTAATGATGCTAGGCGCAGGCGTCCTCTGCGCCGTCGTCGCCGTAATCCTCGACGGCAAAGCCTACGGCGAACTCGGCGCCAACAAAGAAGCCTCGCGCAAGAGCATCATCGTCTGTGTAATCTCCGGTGTGCTGATGGGCCTATGGGCGCCGTTCTCGACTCGTGCGCTCACGCACGGAAATACGCTCGGCCCCTATAGCATCACGGTATTTCTCACCGGTGGCGCGCTGCTTTCCTGTCTCTGGTGGAATTTGTACTTCATGAAGAAGCCGCTGGTAGGCGAACCCGTCGCATTCAGCGGTTTCTTTCGCGGCCCGGTGAACGGCCACGTCCTCGGCCTGCTTGGCGGCGCCATCTGGACCACCGGGACAGTTTTCAATCTCGTCGCTGCCAGTTTCACCGGCGTCGCGATCTCCTACTCCATCGGCCAATCCGCTCCCATGGTCGCCGCCCTGTGGGGCATCTTCGTCTGGAAAGAATTCGCCGGCGCGAACAAACGTGCGCAAGCTTTTCTCGCGCTGATGTTCATCTTCTACTTCCTCGCGATTTTTCTAATCGCGCGCGCCAACACTGCCGGCTAGGTTGACGGCGGCCTGCGAAACCCACCGATCGCAGCCTCGATCTTTGCCGCCACCGCCAACACCGCTTCATCCTCCCACGGCCGCCCCACAATCTGTACTCCAATCGGCAAACCCTGCGGCGAACGCCCTACCCGCACCACCGCCGCCGGATTTCCTAGCAAATTGAACCACTGCGAGTAGCTCATTGCCTTCAAATATTCCACCTTGCGCCCCTGCACCATCCATTCCCGCTCGCCATGACGAAACGCCGGAACTGCGCAAACCGGACAAAGCAAAATCGGAAAAGTTTCCATCTGCCGCAGCAATCTTTCGCGCAAAGCATCGCGCCCCATCAAAGTGTGCAGCCACTCGCGCCCATCCATCGCCGGCTCCAGCGCCACGCGCTCGCGCCACGCCCGATACATCGGACTCAATTCCGCCTCGCGCCCTTCCACCGTCGAAGCAAAGGCCATCTGCACCGCGCGCCCAAATAAGTTCCACCAGAGCTGCCACACTCGATCCAGATTCTGCGGCCGCCAAGCCTCGACTTCAAATCCTTGCGCGCGCAACGCTTCCGCCGCCGCCCGCACCGCTGCAGCAGTTTCCGGAGTCACGGGAGTCACGCCGTCATCCTCGAAATAAGCCACGCGCAGGTTGAGAATTTCCGCATCGCTCCACACACGCAAAGGCACCGGTGCCGATGCCGGATCCCCAATGTCCGGCCCCGCCATCACCGCAAATAATCGCGCCACATCCGCCACCGTTCGCGCCATCGGCCCCACCACGCCCAGCTGCGAAAACGGTCCTGCCGACACGGGATAATGTCCCGTGGAAGGCACGCGCCCTGGCGTCGGCTTCAATCCGCAAATCCCCGAAAAATGCGCCGGGACGCGTATCGAACCTCCGCCGTCGCTGCCGACTCCTCCGGCCGAACATCCCGCCGCAATCGCCGCCGCTTCGCCCCCGCTCGATCCGCCAGGTGTCCGCTGCAAATCCCAAGGGCTGTTCGTCCGCCCGTAAAGAGCATTGTCCGTCTCATAAGCCATCAAAAATTCCGGCACATTTGTATTTCCCAGCAGAATCGCCCCAGCCCCGCGCAATCGCGTCACCAGTGTCGCATCTTCCGCAGGAACGTAGCCGCGACGCAAACGGCTCCCACACTCGCAAGGCCACCCCGCCACATCTACACAACTCTTCACAGAAATCGGCACGCCGTGCAAAGACCCAAGCGAATCAGAATGCGCACGCGACCCCGGCCCAACCGCAGCCTCCGCAATCTCCGCCTGCGCACGCGCTGCATCCACGTCCACATACGCAAACGCATTCAACTGCGGATCCCGCCGCGCATTCAATTCCGCAATCCGCCCCAAATGCGCGTCCACTAACTCCACAGGCGAAACCGCCCGTGCACGAACCTGCTCCGCCATCTCCACGGCCGAAAGAAAATTCAAGTCATTCATAGTGGACGCCAAAAACCTCACAATGAATCCTGCCAACGCGTACAAGCGCAAACGCGTGCGCCAGTCTAGCACGCGTGCTAGCGCGCCCCAGGGTGTTGACGCTGCATTTGAATTTGTAGCGGCCATCCCGCCATTGTGGGATGTGCGTCTTTGACTTTGACGCGGTAGAATGTCCCACGCACGCAGAAAGGGAGAGTAATGATCCGCATCACCCGCGCAACAATTTTCCTGGCGCTGTTTGCCTGCACGCTCATCGCAGCCAGCCAAGAGCAACAACAGCAGCAGGATCAGCCACAGCAGCAGCAAACGCAACCCACACAGCCTCAGCATCACACGCGCACCCACGCCGCCGCCCCACAAAAAGACGATGATTCCACCGCGCAAGAACCCGCCGCAAACCCCCGCGCCGACGTGATCCGCGAAAACAATTTCGGCGTCTCGCTGATGAATCGCCAGCAATTCGAAAAAGCCCTCGGCAAATTTCAACGCGCCTGCATACTAGACCCACAGACCGACATCGGCTGCCTCAACTCCGGCATCGCCTTCCTCAACATGCAGCGCTTCGACGAAGCCCGCGAAATCCTGCAGAAATCCGCGCAACGCGATCCGCGCAATCCCTGGGCCTGGTTCAACCTCGGCCTGATGGAAAAAGCCGGTGGAGACGCCGACGCCGCGATCGTTGATTTCCAGAAAGTTGCCGCGCTCGATCCCTACGACGCCGACACCCAATATTTCCTGGGCCTGATTTATTCCCAGCAGCAGCAGTACGACAAAGCCATCGCCTGCTTCCAGCGGGCGCTCGAACTAAATCCCTTCCAAGTTTCCGCCGAGTTCGGCATGGCCCAAGCCCTGCAACGCAGCGGCAAAACCGCCGACGCCAAAATTCACTTCGACCGCTTCCAGCACATGACCTCGCAAAAACTCGGCAAGCCGGTCAGCTTCATTTACGGCGAACAAGGAAAATATTCGCTGGCCGAAATCATGCAGCCAGCGCCCGAGCCGGTTCCTCAGGCCATGCCCGTACATTTCGTCAACGTCACGGCCGCCGCCAACTTGCCGACCTCCGCCGCAGCACGCGTCGCAACCGCGCAAGCAAACGCCAGACTCGACACGACGACGGGCGCGACGGCATCGGCCGGCGTCACAATTGGCGCCGCTTGGCTGTTCGCGCATATCGCCGGTGCGCCGCGCGGCGCTGCGATGACGCATGCATTTTACTGCGGCACCGCGCCGTCATTTGACGACATCGCGGCGGCGCTCAAGGCTGACGATGTTGCCTCGAGCCGGATCGGCGACAC
>Ga0208725_1000196_pt1 | contig 13858 bp, 12 predicted proteins | sample MicForSoSWNH13_O_FD_188004 | JGI IMG/M metagenome (GOLD analysis project Ga0208725, IMG submission 188004) | Forest soil microbial communities from Harvard Forest Long Term Ecological Research site in Petersham, Massachusetts, USA - MetaG HF011... | ecosystem: Environmental > Terrestrial > Soil... | reverse complement strand
TTCGGGCCCAACGGCAACCGGATGCCGTCGTTCTTCAACTGGGTGACCCAGGTCGGCTTCGAGATCGAGGGCATCGCCCTGATCGTGCTCGCCGCCGTCGCGCTGATGGCCAAGGCCGGCTTCCTGGCCGGGGTCCCGGCAAAGGTCATCTTCCTCATCCTCGCCGTGCTGATCCAGGCGGTCCTGCCGCTGCTCGGCCACGCCGCGGTGCTGCGGGTGCTCAAGTGGCTCAGCATCCCGTTCGTCGTGCTGTTCGTGGTCATGGCGATCCTCACCACGTCCAAGGTGAACCTGCACGTCCCGGTGCACGGCGCGGGCTGGGGCTCGCTGTTCGTGTTCCTGGCCCTGGTGATCTCCGCCGGCGGCCTGGGCTGGACCGAGAACGGCAACGACTACTCGCGTTACCTGCCGCCTGACGCCAACCCGCAGCGCATCGTGCTGGCGGTCGCGCTGGGCGGCGCGATCCCCTCCGCGCTGCTGGAGATCCTGGGCGCGGCGGTCGCGACCGGGGTACCGGCGGCGACGTCGATCACCGGGCTCACCGCGAGCCTGCCCAGCTGGTTCGTCTGGCCCTTCCTGATCTTCGCCATCTTCCAGCTGTTCGCGATCAACACGATCGACCTGTACTCCTCCGGCGTCACCCTGCAGAGCCTCATCCCGCGGCTTCATCGCCTGCACTGCGTGGCGATCGACACCGTCGTCTGCGGTGCGTTCGCCGCCTACGCGGTCTTCTCGTCCAGGTTCTTCTCGCTGCTGGCCGACTTCCTGCTGTTCATCATCGTGTGGCTGGGCCCGTGGTGCGCGATCTACCTGGTGGACTGCTGGCTGCGGCGCAACCGCTACGACAACGCGGCGCTGCTGAACGAGCGGGGCGGCCGCTACTACCGCAACGGCGGGGTGTTCTGGCCCGCGATCATCGCCCAGGTGGTCGGCATGGTGGCCGCGGCGCTGTGGCTGAACGCCTACTCGCCGTATGTGTCGCCGCTGTCCAGCCGGGTCGGCGGGTCGGACTTCAGCGTGTTCATGGGCCTGTTCTTCGGCGGCATCACCTACTGGCTGCTGGCCCGCAGGTCCGTCACGGCCGAGGCCGCGGCGACCCCCACCACGGTGGTGTAACGCGTCAGTCACTTTGACCGGCCTTAACGCTATGCCTGCCGAACTGGCCCGGCAGCAGCTGCTGGCGTGCTGCTCGTCCGCGCGCTGGGCCGCCGAGGTCGCGTCCGGCCGTCCGTACGGCTCGGCCGGTGAGCTGCTGGCCAGCTCGGATGCGGCGATGGCCGGGCTGGCACCGGCCGACCTGGAGCAGGCGCTGGCCGGTCACCCGAGGATCGGGGAGCGCCGCGGCACAGACGCCCGGTCACGCCGCGAGCAGGCCGGGGTTCTCGGCGCGGACCCGGCCACGATCCAGGCCCTGGCCGAGGGGAACGAGGAGTACGAGCGGCGGTTCGGGCACATCTACCTGGTCTGCGCGACCGGCCGCAACGCCGCGGACCTTCTGGCCCTGCTCCGCGAGCGGCTCGGCAACGACGACGGCACCGAGTGGGGCGTGGTCCGCCGCGAGCTAGGGAAGATCAACCGGATCAGGCTGGCCAAGATGCTGGACGGGCAATGACCCAGATAACCACGCATGTGCTCGACACCGCGCGCGGCGCCCCGGCGGCCGGTGTGCCGGTCCGGCTGGAGAGCGTGTCCGGGGCTGGCCCGGACGAGATCGGCCGGGCCAGCACCGACGCCGACGGGCGGGTCGGTGACATCGGGCCGGAACGGCTGCCGCCCGGGACCTACCGGCTCGTCTTCGACACCGCCCGGTACTTCGCGCAGCAGCGGACGGCCGGGTTCTTCCCCGAGGTCGTGGTCACCTTCACGGTCGACGGCGAGGGGCAGCATTACCATGTTCCGCTGCTGCTCAGCCCGTTCGGATACGCCACCTATCGCGGGAGCTAACGCCATGGCGATCGTGCTCGGCCCCAACCAGTACGGCAAGGCGGAGACCCGGGTCGTGCGGGTCTACCGGGACAGCGCACGGCACGAAATCCGGGACCTCAACGTCTCCACGCTGCTGCGCGGCGACTTCGCCGACGCGCACAGCCGCGGCGACCAGGCGAAGGTGCTCCCCACCGACAGCCAGAAGAACACGGTTTTTGCATATGCCAAGGAAGCGGGAGTAGGCGAGATCGAGGACTACGCCCTCGACCTAGCCCGCCACTTCGTCACCGACATCGCGCCGGTCACCGCGGCCAGGGTGGAGGTCGAGGAGTACGGCTGGGAACGGATAAGCGTGGCGGGCCAGCCGCACCCGCACGCCTTCGCCAGGGCGTCGAGCGAGGTCCGCACCACCGCGGTGACCGTCACCGGCGAAAGCCAGCCGCCGGGGTGCTGGATCGTCTCGGGCCTGGCAGGCCTCGTCGTGATGAAGTCGACCGGCTCGGAGTTCTCCGGTTTCCTGAAGGACCGCTACACCACGCTGGCGGAAACCAGGGACCGGATCCTGGCGACCTCGCTGACCGCGCGCTGGCGCTACCAGTTGCCCAACGGCAAGCCAGAGAGCTGGGACGGCGCCCATGCCCAGATCAGGCAGATCCTGCTCGAGCGGTTCGCCGAAACCCACAGCCTCGCGTTGCAGCAGACGCTGTGGGAGATGGGCAAGGCGGCCCTCGAGGCCAGGGACGACGTGGCGGAGATCAGGCTGTCCGCGCCGAACCGGCACCACTTCCTTGCCGACCTTGCGCCGTTTGGGCTGGACAATCCCGGGGAGGTGTTCCACGCTGCGGATCGTCCGTACGGCCTGATCCAGGCCACCATCGAGCGGGACGACGCCGAGGACGCGGGCCCGGCCTGGGACTCTGCCGCCGCCTTTGCCTGATCCACGAGCGCGGACGATCCCAGTCAATGCGACCGGGAACCGTCCGTCTTGAGCGATCATGGGGATGGGGAGCGAAACGATGGAGTTTCTGCAGCCCACCAGTTGGGGCGATGCGCTGGCCGCGAAGGCGGCGCGCCCCGAGGCGGTGCCGATCGCCGGGGGCACCGACATCATGGTGGAACTCAACTTCGACGCCCGCCGCCCCGATGCCCTGCTCGACCTGACCAGAGTCCCCGACCTGGCCCAGTGGACCGCCGACGGCAGCAGGATCCGGCTCGGCGCCGGGGTCAGCTACGCAAGGGTGATCGACGAGCTCGGTGACCGGCTGCCGGGGCTGGCCATGGCGGCCAGGACGGTGGGCTCGCCGCAGATCCGCAACCGGGGCACGGTTGGCGGCAACCTTGGCGCCGCGTCGCCCGCCGGCGACAGCCATCCGCCGCTGCTCGCGACCGGGGCCGAGATCGAGGTCGCGTCCGTCCGCGGGGTCCGCGCGATCCCCGCGGCCGGCTTCTACACCGGCGTGAAGCGCAACGCCCTTGCCGAAGATGAGCTGATCGCGGCGATCATGATCCCGCAGGCGACCGGACCGCAGCAGTTCAGCAAGATCGGCACCCGCAACGCGATGGTGATCGCCGTGGCATCGTTCTGCATCTGCCTGAACGCGCAGGACCGGACGGTCGGCACCGGCATCGGCTCGGCGGCGCCCACGCCGAGGCGGGCGGCGGATGCCGAGCTTTTCCTGACCGGAGCCCTGGACGAGGCCGGCCTGTGGGAATCGCGGGCCGGCCTACCGGCCTCGCTGGTCAGCGAGTTCGGAGAGAAGGTGAAGGCCGCCGCCTCCCCGGTCGACGACGTCAGAGGCACGGCCGCCTACCGGCGCCATGGGCTCGCGGTCATGGCCAGGCGTACCCTGACCTGGGCCTGGAACTCCTTTCAGGTGAGCGGAGGCTGACCGCATGCGGATCACGGCAACGGTCAACGGCGAGACCCGGCAGGCGGACGACGTCTGGGAGGGTGAGAGCCTGCTCTACGTGCTGCGGGAGCGAATGGGACTGCCCGGCTCGAAGAACGCGTGTGAGCAGGGCGAGTGCGGCTCCTGCACCGTGTACCTGGACGACGAGGCAGTGTGTGCCTGCCTGGTCTCGGCCGGCCAGGCGCAGGGCCGCAGCATCGTCACGGTCGAGGGCCTGGCCCCGGCGGCGGGCGGCCTGCATCCGGTGCAGCAGGCGTTCATCGAAGCCGGAGCCGTGCAGTGCGGGTTCTGCACTCCCGGCCTGCTGATCGCAACGCACGACCTGCTGCGCAAGCGCGCGCGGCCGACGGACGCCGAGATCCGCGAGGCGCTGGCCGGCAACCTGTGCCGGTGCACCGGGTACGAGAACATCCTCGCGGCCGTGCGGCTGGCCGCGGACCGGTGGCAGGACCGCGCGTCGTGACCAGCCTGATCCTCAGCGGCTGCCACGTGCTGACCATGAACGCGGAGCGGGAGGAGTACCGGGCCGGGCATGTCGTCGTGGAAGGGGACCGCATCACCGCCGTGGGTTCCGGGCCGGTACGCAACGCCGACGGGCACTGGGTGGACGCCACCGGCTGCCTGGTCACCCCCGGACTCGTCAACACGCACGATCACCTGTACCAGTGGGCGACCCGGGGCTGGGCCGTCGACTCCCCCCTGTTCGGCTGGCTGACCGAGCTGTACCCGGTCTGGGCGCGCATCGACGCCGAGATCCTGCGGGCCGCCGCCACGGCGGCCCTGGCCTGGCTGGCCAGGACCGGCTGCACGACCACGATGGATCACCATTACGTGTTCCCCAAGCGCGGCGGCGACCTGCTCGCCGCGACCATCCAGGCAGCCACCGACGTGGGCCTGCGGTTCCATCCCACCCGCGGTTCGATGGACCTGGGGACGAGTTCCGGCGGGCTGCCGCCGGACGATGTGGTGGAGGACATCGGCGCGATCCTCGCCGCGACGCAGTCGGCGATCGAGCGGTTCCACGACCCGTCGCCCGGCTCGATGGTGCGGATCGGCGTCGCACCGTGCTCGCCGTTCTCCTGCACGCCGGAGCTGCTGGCCGAGTCGGCGGCGCTGGCCAGGAGCTACCCGGCCGGCAGCGGGGTCCGGCTGCACACCCATCTCGCCGAGACCGCCGACGAGAACGACTACTGCCTTGACCGTTTTGGCTGCACGCCAGCGGAGTACGTGGACTCGCTGGGTTGGCTGGGTCCCGATGTCTGGCTGGCGCACGCGGTGCACCTGAACGACCAGGCGATCGGCAGGCTCGCCGCGACCGGGACCGGGGTCGCGCACTGCCCGTCGTCCAATGCCAGGCTCGGCGCCGGGATCTGCCGTACCCGCTCGCTCCTCGACGCCGGCGTGCCGGTCGGACTCGGCGTGGACGGCCCCGCCTCCAACGAGGCAGGCTCGCTGGTCGGCGACGTCACCGCGGCGGCCCTGTTCGCCAGGGCGGTCGGCGGCGCTGGGGCGATGTCCGTGCGCGAGGCCGTGGAGCTCGGCACGCTCGGCGGGGCGAGGGTCCTCGGCCGCGACGCCGAGATCGGCTCGCTGGAGCCAGGCAAGCTCGCGGACATCGCGTTGTGGCGACTCGACAGGCTGCCGCACGCGGGCATCGCCGACCCCGTCGCTGCGCTGGTGCTCGGGCCGCAGCCGCCGCTCGAGCTGCTGCTCGTGGGCGGCCGAACGGTGGTCGAGCGGGACCGCGTGGTGACCGTCGACGAGCAGCTGGCCGCCGACGCCGCCCGCCGGGCCGGCGACGCCCTGGCTGGTTAGCGGTGGCGGCTAGGCCACATGGTGCTCTCTGCCGGGCTCTGCGGAGTTGACGCGCGGGGTGTCCATGCGGTCCAGCCAGGCGATAAACCTGGCCATGACGGCGCCGACCCGGTGCAGCGCCGCGGGAGCCCGGCCGGCCAGCCGGGTGAGCTGCTCGCGATCGGGCATCGGCTCGCCCGCGGCCAGCCGGCCGAATATGGCCAGCATCGCGGCAAGCCGGGCATCCGACCGGCCCACGGCCTCACCGATGGTGTCAAGCTGCCGCTGCTCACCGACGGACATGCACATGGCGGGCGCCTCCCCAGTCCCGGCCGATAAACTATCGTGTCACGATGTAATCGTACGCTTCGCCACCGTCAGCCGGCCAGCATACGCGTATCGTCGGGAAGCGTGAGCACGCCCACCCGAGCGCCCCAGGCACCGGTAGCCCCGGCCGCCCCGGCCACCGCCGGCGGCATCGGTGCCAGCGCCCGTCGCCCGGACGCGACGCCAAAGGCGACCGGCCAGTTCGCCTACGGCAGCGATCTGTGGATGGACGGCATGATCTGGGGCGTCACGCTGCGCAGCCCGCATCCGCATGCGAAGATCCGCTCGATCGGGATCGGCGCCGCGCTGGCCACCGGCGGGGTCTACGCCGTGCTCACCCACGCGGACGTCCCCGGCCAGAACGCCTGCGGGCTCGAACTCACCGACCAGCCGGTCCTGGCCGATGGCGTGGTCCGCTACGAAGGTGAGCCGGTCGCGCTCGTGGCCGCGGACCATCCCGAGATCGCCAGGCAGGCGGCGAAGAAGATCGCGGTGGACTACGAGGTCCTGCCGCCGGTGACCGACGCGCGGCGGGCGCTTGACCCGGCCGCGCCGCAGCTGCACCCGCTGGGCGCCGGCAACCTGGTCCGCCATCTCAAGATCCGCAAGGGCGACCCGGCGGCATCGGCGGACGTGGTCGTGACCGGCAGCTACCGGATCGGCATGCAGGACCAGGCGTTCCTCGGGCCGGAGGCGGGACTCGCGGTGCCGGACGGCGAGGGCGGCGTGGACCTGTACGTGGCCACCCAGTGGCTGCACGTCGACCAGAGACAGATCTGCGCCGCGCTCGGCCTGCCGCCGGAGCAGGTCAGACTGGTGCTGGCCGGCGTCGGCGGCGCGTTCGGCGGCCGCGAGGACCTGTCCATGCACGTGCACGCGTGCATGCTCGCCCTGCACACCGGCAAGCCGGTGAAGATGGTCTACAACCGGCAGGAGTCGTTCTACGGGCACGTGCACCGGCACCCGGCGAGCATGCGCTACGAGCATGGCGCGACCCGCGACGGCAGGCTGGTCTACGTCAGGGCCGAGATCTACCTGGACGGCGGGGCGTACACCTCGAGCACCCCGGCCGTGGTCGGCAACGCCGGGACCATGGGCATCGGCCCATACGTGGTGCCGAACGTGCACGTTGACTGCTACGGCGTCTACACGAACAACCCGCCGTGCGGCGCGATGCGCGGCTTCGGTTCGGTGCAGGCCGCGTTCGGCTACGAAGCCCAGATGGACAAGCTGGCCGCGGTCCTCGGCCTGGACCCGGTCGAGCTGCGCTGCCGCAACGCGATGAGCATGGGCGACGAGGCGCCGACCGGCCAGATCGTGGACAGCCCGGCCCCAGTGGCCGAACTGCTGCAACGCCTGCAGGCGATGCCGTTCCCCGACCGCAACGGCGCCCGCGACCTGCGGGAACTGCCCGGCGGGGTGGCCAACACCACGCACGGTGAGGGAGTGGTGCGCGGCGTCGGCTACGCGGTCGGCTACAAGAACATCGGCTTCTCCGAGGGCTACGACGACTACTCGACGGCGCGGGTCAGGCTCGAGGTCATCGCGGGGGAGCCGGTGGCGACCGTGCACACCGCCGCCGCCGAGGTCGGCCAGGGCCTGGTCACCATCGAGCAGCAGATCTGCCGCACCGAGCTTGGCGTGGACGAGGTGCTGATAAACCCGATCGACACCCAGGTCGGCTCCGCCGGGTCGACGTCCGCGTCCCGGCAGACCTACGTGACCGGCGGGGCGGTCAAGGCCGCCTGCGAGCGGATCCGGGACCGGGTGTTCACCCGCGCCGAGGGCTACCTGGGCCGGACCGCGACCGGGCTCTCCGGCGGCTGCGTGGTGTCCGGGACCGAGCGGATCCCGCTCGCCAAGGTCGTCGGTGACGAGGTCATCGAGGAGACCGTCGAATGGCGGCACCGGCCGACCTACCCGATCGACCCGGAGACCGGCCAGGGCTTCGCGCACGTGCAGTACGCGTACGCGGCGCATCGCGCGGTGGTGGACGTCGACACCGACCTCGGCCTGGTCAAGGTCGTCGAGCTGGCCTGCACCCAGGACGTCGGGAAGGCCATGAACCCGCAGGCGGTCGAGGGGCAGATCCACGGCGGCACGGCACAGGGCCTCGGCCTGGCGATCATGGAAGAGATCCAGGTGAAGGACGGCCGGATCGCCAACCCCTCGTTCACCGACTACCTCATCCCCACGATCCTCGACATGCCGCCGATGCGGGTCGACATGCTCGAGTACCCCGACCCGAACGCGCCTTACGGCTTGCGCGGCGTCGGCGAGCCGCCGACGATCTCCTCGGGCCCGGCGGTCGCCGCGGCGATCCGCGCGGCCACCGGGCTCGACCTCTGCCAGATCCCGATCAGGCCAGAGCACATCACGGATGGCCCGTGACAGCCGGGCGCGTGGACGCGATGGCTGCCGAAGCCGACCGGATCCTGGCCGACGCCGACCGGGACCTGGCGGCCGGCTACCCGGGGCCGCGGCCCGGCCGCCAGCCGGTACACACGGTCTACGTGCCCGCCGACAGGTTCGGCGCTGGCCTGGCCGCGCGGTGGGGGCGCCAGGCTGCGGCGGCGCTGGAGAGCTTCGCCCCCGGCCCCGGCGAGTTCGGCGCGGTGATGGGCCTGCCGGCCGGCCTCGCGGCCGACGTGCGGTCCCGGGTGCTCGCCAAGCTCATCGCCGAGCCGGTCGAGGACCTGCGGCTGGACTTCGAGGACGGCTACGGCCTGCGCGGCGACGACGCAGAGGACGCCGACGTGCGCGCCGCGGCCGCGTGCCTGGCCGCCGAGATCGCGGCCGGCGCCGCTCCGGGCCGCTGCGGCTTGCGCTGCAAGAGCCTGGAACCCGGCTCCCGCCGCCGGGCGATCCGCACGCTGGACGGGTTCCTCGCCGAGCTGCTGTCCCACGGCCCGCTCCCGGACGGCTTCGTGGTAACGCTGCCAAAGGTCACGTCGGCCGACCAGGTGACCGCGATGGCGCGGCTGTCCGAGCAGCTGGAGCAGGCGCACGGCCTGGCACCCGGGCGGCTGGCCTTCGAGGTGCAGGTGGAGACCCCGCAGCTGATCCTCGGCGCGGACGGGACCGCGACCGTCGCCCGCTGCGTGCACGCGGGCGGCAGCCGGCTGACCGGGCTGCACTACGGCACCTACGACTACAGCGCCGCGCTAGGTATCGCCGCGAACCAGCAGAGCATGGAGCATCCGGTTGCCGACCACGCCCGGGCTGTGATGCAGGTCGCGGCCGCCGGCACCGGGGTCAGGCTCAGCGACGGCTCCTGCAACGCGGCGCCCGAGGGCAGCGCCGGCCAGGTCACCGGGGCCTGGAAACTGCACGCGCGGCTGGTCAGGCGGTCCCTTGACCGGGGCTACTACCAGGGCTGGGACCTGCATCCGGCGCAGCTAGCCAGCAGGTACGCGGCAACATTCGGTTTTTTCAGGGAAGGGCTCGAGACGGCGGCTGACCGGCTGCGGGGCTACCTCGAACGCGCCGGGGGCCCGGTGCTCGAGGAGCCGGCGACCGCGCGCGCCCTGGCCGGGTTCCTGGCCAGAGGGCTCGACTGCGGCGCGGTCACCGAGCCGGAAGTCACGGCGCTGACCGGCCTGGACCGGCCTGGGCTCGATGCGCTCCGATAGCCGGCAGCTCGTGATCCGGGCCCGCCGCGCGGTGCTGCCCGACGGCACCCGCCCGGCCACGGTGCGGCTCACCGACGGCATGATCTCCGATATCGGCCCGTATGACGGCGAGGTACCGACCGGGGAGACAGCCGTGCTAGCCGACGACGAGGTGCTGCTGCCCGGCCTGGTCGACACCCACGTGCACATCAACGAGCCGGGCCGGGACGACTGGGAGGGGTTCGCCACGGCGACCCGCGCCGCGGCGGCCGGCGGGATCACCACGATCGTCGACATGCCGCTGAACTCGATTCCGCCGACGACCAACCCGGCGGCGCTGCGGATCAAGCGGGAAAGGGCCGCGGGCAAGGTGCACGTGGACGTCGGCTTCTGGGGCGGCGCCGTGCCGGGCAGCGCCGGCTTCATGGCCCGGCTGCACGGCGACGGAGCGTTCGGCTTCAAGGCCTTCCTCGTCGACTCCGGGGTGCCCGAGTTCCCGCCCGTGGACCAGGCCGGCCTGGGCGCCGTGATGGAGCAGGCCGCCGCGCTTGGCAGCGTGGTACTCGTGCACGCGGAGGACGCCGCCGCGATCGCGGCTGCGCCGCCCCCGGCCGGGCGCAGCTACCGGTCGTTCCAGGCCTCGCGCCCCCCGGATGCCGAGGTGACCGCGATCGCGCAGGTCATCAACGCAGCCGAAGGCACCGGGGCGCGGGCACACGTGCTGCACCTGTCGGCAGCGGACGGACTGCCGCTGCTCGAGGCCGCCAGGAGCCGCGGCGCCGCGATCACCGTGGAGACCTGCCCGCACTACCTCGCCCTGGCGGCCGAGGACGTCCCGGACGGCGCCACCCAGTTCAAGTGCTGCCCGCCGATCCGGGAGCGGGCCAACCGCGAGCGCCTCTGGCAGGCGCTGCGGGATGGGATCGTCGACTGCGTGGTGTCCGATCATTCGCCGTGCCCACCCGCGATGAAGCACTTGGCGGACGGCGATTTCGGTGCCGCCTGGGGCGGGATCTCATCGGTGCAGCTGTCGCTGCCCGTGGTGTGGACCCAGGCCCGTGAGCGCGGCTTTTCGCTTGATGACATCGCCCGGTGGATGGCGGCGCGGCCCGCCGAGATCGCCGGGGTGGCCGGGAAGGGCAGGATCGCACCGGGGTTCGACGCCGACCTGGTCGCGTTCGCGCCGGACGACACCTTCACCGTGGACCCGCTGCGGCTGCATCACCGGCACAAGGTGACGCCGTACGCGGGCCAGCGGCTGCACGGCCTGGTGCGCCGGACCTGGCTCAGGGGAGCGCCAGCGGACGGCCAGCAGCCCGCTGGCCGCCTGCTGAGCCGGGGGGAGCGAACCAGATGACCGATTCCGGCGCCACAGGCGCCCCGGACCTTGCGTCACGGGCACTCGGCGGGAGTGTGGTCTTTGCGACCGATGAACTGTTCGCCGAGAAGGAAAACCTGATCAAGCCGGAGGCCCCAGCCTTTGCCGCCGGGCAGTTCGGGAACCGCGGGAAGATCTACGACGGCTGGGAGACCCGGCGGCACCGGGCGCCGGCGCATGATCACGCGATCGTCAGGCTCGGGATCCCCGGCATCGTGCATGACGTGGTTGTGGACACGTCGTTCTTCCGCGGCAACTACCCGCCGCAGGTGTCGGTGGAGGCGGTCGCCGCCGACGGGTACCCCTCGCCCGGTGAGCTCGCCGCGATGCGGTGGCAGGCGCTGGTCGAGCGCGCCGATGCCGAGGGCGACTCGGCGAACGCATACCAGGTCCGCTCCCCGCTGCGGTGGACGCACGTGCGGCTGTCGATCTACCCGGACGGCGGCGTGGCGAGGCTGCGGGTGCACGGCACGCCGCTGCCCGACCCGCGGTTCCTGACCGGGACCATCGACCTGGCGGCCCTGGAGAACGGCGGCCGCGTGACCGGCTGCTCGGACCAGTTTTTCGCCTCGGCCGGCAACCTGATCCTGCCCGGCCTGGCCGCCGGCATGGCGGGGGGATGGGAGAACGCGCGGCGGCGCGGCCCAGGCCACGACTACGTGATCATCGCGCTGGCCGGACCCGGGGTGCTGCGCCACGTCGAGATCGATACCTCATGGTTCGTCGGCAATGCGCCGGACCGGGTCCGGCTGCTCGCGGCGGACGCGCGGGACGCTGCGCTGCCGCCCGATTCGGCATGGCGGGAGGTGCTCCCGGCCACCGCGGTCCAGCCGGACACCAGGCACAAATACCTGGTCGAGGGCGGGCTGGGCGGGGCTAATGCCGCCACCCACGTCCGCCTCGACGTGATCCCGGATGGCGGGCTGGCCAGGCTCAGGGTCTACGGTGAACTCATCCCCGACGCGCTGGCCGGGCTCCGGCAGCGCTGGCAACACGCGCTGCCACCCCCCCGAGAGGCGTAAATGAGCGAAGTTAAATTCGGGCTTTTCTTCCCCCAGTTCGCGGAGCTTGCGGATCCCGGCCGGCTCGCTGACCTGGCCGTCGTGGCCGAGGAAGCCGGCTGGTCCGGGTTCTTTCTGTGGGATCACATGCTGGCGCGGCCCGGCATGGCGGTCTGTGACCCCTGGATCGCGATGGCCGCGGTCGCGACGGCCACCCGCGAGATCAGATTCGGCGCAATGGTCACCCCGCTCGCCCGCCGCAGGCCGTGGGTGCTGGCCAGGCAGGCGGCCGCGCTCGACCTGCTGTCCGGCGGCCGGCTCGTGCTCGGGGTCGGTCTCGGCGACGACGGCTGGAAGGAGTTCAGCTCGTTCGGCGACGCGGCCGACCCGCGGGAGCGCCGCGTGCTTCTCGACGACTCGCTCGAGGTGCTGCAGCGACTGCTGGCCGGCGAGAACGTCGACTTCGACGGCGAGCGCCTGCACGTGCACTCCACGCCGTTCCTGCCCAGGCCGGTTCAGGACCCGCTGCCGATCTGGGTCGCCGGCCGGTGGCCGAACCGCGCGCCGCTGGCCAGGGCCGCCCGGATGCAGGGCTGCTTCCCGATCTTCGCCGGCGACCCGGATTTCCCGGATGCCGACGACCTTGCCGGGGTGCGCACCGAGCTGACCCGGCTCGGGGCTGCAGAGGACTACGACCTGGCCATCACGTCCAAGATGCGGCTGCTCGGGGCGTCCGAGCGGGCCAAGGCGGTGGCTACCGCCGAGAACAACGGGGTTACCTGGCTGCTCGAGGGGTTCGGCCCGGGGGTGCCGGCCGCCGAACTCGAGGCTGTCGCGGCAGCCGGCCCGCTGCGGGCGTTATCACTCGCTGCGTGGTGAGACCGCGCCGCCGCCGTTGATCGCCGACCGTTCGGCCAGCTTCTCGTGGATGACCACATGCATCACTGCGTTGATGAGCGCCAGGTGCGTGAACGCCTGCGGGAAGTTGCCCAGGTGCCGTCCTGATTTAGGGTCGATCTCCTCCGCGTACAGCAGCAGCGGGCTGGCGTAGGAGAGGATCTTCTCGCACAGGTCCCGCGCCCTGCGGTGCTCCCCGATCTCGGACAGCGCGGAGACCAGCCAGAACGAGCAGATCGTGAACGTGCCCTCGTCGCCGGACAGGCCGTCGTCGGTCTCGCTGACCTGGTAGCGGAGAACCAGGCCGTCCCTGGTCAGCTCGTCCGCGATCGCCAGCACCGTGGCCTGGATCCGCGGGTCGTCCGGCGGCAGGAACCGCAGCAGCGGCATCAGCAGGACCGACGCGTCGAGGGCCGTGGTCTCATAGTGCTGGCAGAACACGCCGCGCTCGTCCAGCGCGTTCGCGATGATGTCGGCGTGGATCTCGTCCGCGGCCTTCTGCCACAGACGGGCAGTGTCCGCGTCCTCGCGGAGCCTGGCCAGCCGCGCCCCGCGGTCCGCCGCGACCCAGCACATCATCTTCGACGAGGTGAAGTGCTTCGGCTCGCCGCGGACCTCCCAGATGCCCTGATCGGGCTCGCGCCAGTGCTCGAGCGCGTGCTCCACCTGATGCTTGGCCATCTGCCAGACCCGGTCGTCGAGGCGGTCCCGCGACCTTGTGTGCAGGTACAGGGAGTCGAGCACCACGCCCCATACGTCGTTCTGCTGCTGGTTGCGCGCGGCGTTGCCGACCCGGACGGGCCGGGCGCCCTGGTATCCCTGCAGGTGCTCGAGCACGAACTCGTCGATGTCGGACCTGCCGTCGATGCCGTAGACGATCTGGAGGTCGCCGCGGTCGCGCTCGACCACGTCGGCGAGGAAGGCGAAGTAGTCGCTGGCCTCCCACTCGAAGCCGAGCGTGAACAGGCCCCAGAGCGCGAACGTCGCGTCCCGGATCCAGCTGTAGCGGTAGTC
>Ga0208725_1000195_pt1 | contig 13930 bp, 13 predicted proteins | sample MicForSoSWNH13_O_FD_188004 | JGI IMG/M metagenome (GOLD analysis project Ga0208725, IMG submission 188004) | Forest soil microbial communities from Harvard Forest Long Term Ecological Research site in Petersham, Massachusetts, USA - MetaG HF011... | ecosystem: Environmental > Terrestrial > Soil... | reverse complement strand
GCGCTCGGCTGGCGGAAGATGCTCGATCCGCCCGGCTGCGCGGGCGGGTAGGGCCGGGCTTCGGCTGGCGGGTATGCCTGGGCGGCCGCCGCCTGGTGCGGCTGGGCCGGCGGCTGATACGGCTGGGCTGGCGGCTGATACGGCTGGGCTGGCGGCTGATACGGCTGGGCTGGCGGCTGGTACGGCTCGGCCGCGGGCCGGGAAGGCGGTGGCGCCGGCACGACGTTCGTGGGCGGTTCCGCGTCGCGCACCGGCGAGGCGACGGCGGTGACATCCCTCCGGGGGGCCGCAATCGAGCACCATAGCCGCTGGCCGTCGTCTGGGTGGCCGAGCCGCAGCACGCAGTCTTTGGTGATCTCCACCCGCTGTACTCGCTGGGAGCCGAGGAAGGTGCCGTTGGTGCTGCCGAGATCCTCAAGCAGCCAGGTGGTGCCCTGGAGCCGGAGCACGGCATGCTGCCATGAAACCCTGGCCTCATTGACCACAATGTCCGATTCCGGATTACGGCCGATGCTGTAAGAGCGGCCAGCCTCCAGACTCCGATCAGATCCCTGCGTCCGGACCACAAGTGCCGGTGTATTTGACGAGATCTCCCGCCCGATCGTCATCTCCTAACTCTAGAGCGCCATGACCCAAATAATCATCTGTCTGGCCTGGACATCCCTGAAACCGGGCATGTTCGTAGCGTCCCGTTCAGCCCCGGTTTCAGATACGGTTCGGGGTGACTGGAGGAGGGCGGGTGGGCGACCAGTTTCCTCAGGCATTCAGCGAGTTCCCCATTGGCGCGCAGATTGCTGGCTATCGGCTCGAGGAGCAGATAGGCCGCGGGGGGATGGCGGTTGTCTACCGCGCCCACGAAGCCCGCCTTGACCGGAATGTCGCGCTTAAGATCCTGGCCCCGGGACTGGCGGCCGACGAAGCGTTCCGGAAGCGGTTTATCCGCGAATCGCGAATCGCGGCGGCCGTCGACCACCCCAACATCATTCCGGTGTTCGACGCTGGCGAAGCGGACGGCGTCCTGTTCATTGCGATGCGGTTCGTGGATGGCCTTGACGTCCGCACGCTGCTGGACAGCGAAGGCCCGCTGCCCGCCGGGCGGGCCACCGACATCATTGCCCAGGTGGCGTCGGCGCTGGACGCCGCGCACGCCCGCGGGCTGGTACACCGCGACGTGAAGCCCGCCAACATGCTGATCGACTCGGCCGCGGGCGGCGGCCGGCAGGACCACGTGTACCTGTCCGACTTCGGGCTTGGCAAGCAGACGCTCACCGACCTCGGCCAGACCGGCCTCACCTCCCATGGGCAGTTCCTGGGCACCCTCGACTACATGGCGCCCGAGCAGATCGAGGGCCTCCGGGTCGACGGCCGCGCCGACCAGTACGCACTCGCCTGCGCGACTTTCGAGATGCTCTCCGGGGCGCCACCGTTCCGGCGTGACGGGGGAATGGCGGTGGCATGGGCAAAATTGTCCGAGGCCCCACCGCTGCTCAGCGTCCGCCGCGCGGACCTGCCCGGGGCGATCGACGGGGTCATGAACCGGGCGATGGCAAAGGACCCGGCCGACCGCTTCGGGACCTGCGGTGAGTTCGCCACGGCACTGCGGGATGCATGCGGCCTTGGCCCGGCCGTGCCAAGGCCATTGCGGGAGCCAACCGAGGTTGCCAAGCCCACCTGGCCGCCGTCCGCGCCGCAGTCGCCGGTCGGGACGATCGCCGCCGAGGCCGCACCGTCCGCCGAGGCCGCACCGTCCAGCGAGGCCGCCCAGGCCAGCGAGGCCGCCCAGTCCGCCCAGTCCGCCCAGTCCGCCAAGGTCGGCGAGGCTGGTGGGGCCGGTGGGACTGCTGAGGCTGCTGCCGGAGCGTCAGGGAGTGCCGGGCCGCCCACCCAGGCGGCGCAAATCCCCGCTGCTCGCCCGGCTCGCCCGACGAAGCCGGGACCGACCGAGCCGGACCAGGCCTACAACCAGCTCTACCGGGACCGGGGGTCTTCCGGCCGTGGGGCCGGCACCGTGCCGCCGGGGGGCTACGGCGCGGTCGCCGAGCCGCTGCCCGGCCGCCCGTGGTGGCGATCGCGCGCCGCCGCGTCCATTGCGGCCGCGATCGTCGTGGTCGCGGTCGTGGCGGTGGCCTTCGCCGCGCTGCACCACCCCGGCACCACCCCGGCCCGCAAGAGTACCGGGGGCACCAGGGCGGGCGGCGGGCTCGCGGCGGCCGTCAAGGTGCCAGGCTGCACGACGGCGGCTGCGAAGCCGGCCTCGCTTACCGGGGTGAGCAGCCAGAAGGTCGCCATCGGCGGCTCGCCGTTCGGCATCGCGGTCACGCCCGATGGAAAGTACTCGTTTGTCCCGACCGGCAACGATGTGGTCGTCCTGAACAACAGCAGCGGCTCGTCGGCACCGACGCCGGTGGTAACGATCCCGGCGGCCGGTGCCAAAAAGGACGATGCGATCACCAGTGACGGGAAGTACGTCCTGGCCGCGGCGAACAGCGGCGCATACGTGATCAGCGCGGCGGCGGCCGAGGCCGGCAACGCCAACGCGGTGCTCGGCACCCTTACCAGCCCGGGCGGCAAAGGAGCGGTTGGGGTGTCGATCTCCCCCAACGGCGACTTCGCGTTCATCACGCTGCAGAACAGTGCCGAGATGGCCGTGTTCAACCTGCAGAAATCGGTCGCAGGCGGCTATGGCCAGTCCGGTTTCGTCGGGATGGTCCCGCTCGGGCAATCGCCGATCGGGATTGCGCAATCACCTAACGGCCACTGGATGTATGTGACGACCGAAAACGCCGCGGGGAAGCTCTACGTGCTCAGCATGAGCCGTGCCGAGACGGACCCGAAGGATGCAGTTGTGCAAGCGGCGGCGGCAGGATGCAGCCCGGCCCGCGTGATCGTGTCCGCAAACGGCAGCGTCCTATGGGTGACCGTCCGCGATAGCAACGCGCTTGTCGCCTTCTCTGCCGCTAAGCTGCTCACGAAACCGTCAGAATCCCTCATCGCCAGGGTCAATGTGGGGCAGACCCCGATCGGGCTGACCTTCATCAAGGGCGGTAGCGAGATCATGATCGCCGACTCCAACCTCAAGAACGTGGCCGGGGCGAACACGCTTGCCCTGATCAGCACCCAGCGAGCGCTGGCGGGCCAGAATCGCGGTGCCTTGCTGGGGTTTGTGCCGACAGGCCAGGTGCCGCGCGAAGCCGCGCTGGAACTAGGCGGGCAGACCCTCCTGGTGACCGAGAACGGGTCGGGTCAGCTGCAGGTCATCAGCGTAGGGAGCCTGCCGTGACCGGATACGATCGCCCGGTCCGCCGCCGGCACCCGCTGCGGGTCCTCATCATCGTGCTGATCGTGCTGATCGCCCTGCTGGTCGCCGCCGACTTCGCGGCGCGGGCGTACGCCGAGAACAAGGCGGCGTCCGAGATCCAGCAGCAGGGGTTCCCCAAGAAGCCGAGCGTCGACATCGAGGGGTTCCCGTTCCTGACCCAGGTCGCCGCGCACCAGTTCCACGACATCCAGATCAGCTCCAGCAACGTCACCGAGGGCCCGCTGGACATCGAGAGCATCAACGCCTCGCTCAAGAACGTGCACATCAACGGAGCGTTCAGCGGCGGCACGATCGGCACCCTGCACGGGACCGCGGCGATCACCTTCACCGCGCTCGAGAACGCGGTGACCTCGCAGGCGGGCCCGCTGGGCCAGCTGGCCGGCGCGGGGCTTACGTTCTCGGCGGCAGGCCCCAACGAGGTGAAGGCCACGCTGAACGTCCTGGTATTCAGCGGAACCGCGATCTGGCGGGTGACCAAGGCCGGCGGCAACGACATCAACATCCAGCTCGTCTCGACCGGCGGGCTGCCCTCTTCCCTGCTCAGCCCCGTCAGCGATATCACCCTGCACCTGCCGTCGCTGCCACTCGGCCTGACGATCCAGAGCATCAGCGTCAACTCGTCCGGCCTCGTCGGGGTTCTGACCGGCAAGAATGTAAGCTTCGGCAGCTAGGCCCGGCGAAGGCGTTTCGTACAGGGAAGTCGGTTTGCTGAAGTGCGCTTGACGATCATCGGCGGCGGGGTCATGGGCCTGATGACCGCCTACTACGCGGCGCCGCTGGCCGCGAGCGTGACGGTGCTGGAGAAGAGCCGGGTCGGCGACCCGGCCACCGCATCGTTCTCGCTGACCCGCTCGGCCAGGAACGACTACCTGGATCCGGAGTACGCGCGGTTGGCCTACGAGGCGCGGCGGCTGTGGCTGGAACTGCAGGCGCAGTGCGGTGAACCGCTGCTGGTCGACTGCGGCTGCCTGAACCTGGCCAAGCGAACCGTGACGCCCGACCTGGCCAGCACGTACGCGTTCCGCAGCTACGCCGTGCTCGAGCAGCTGCAGCTGCCCCGCGAGGCATTCTCCGCGGACGGGCTGCGGCGCCGGTACCCGCAGTTCGCCGCGGACGCGGGCCGGCTGGACGTGGATGCCGGGCTCGTCGACGTTCCGGCGGCAACGTCGTTCCTGCAGACGGCGCTGCGCGCCCGCGGCGTGCGGGTGGCCGAGCACCGGGTGCCGCGCGGCATCACCAGGTCGGGCGGTACCTGGACGGTCGACACCGACGCGGGCCCGGTGGAATCGGACGTGCTCGTGGTCACCGCCGGGCTCGGCACCAATGATGTGCTCGGGCTGCTGCCGGGCCGCGCGGCCCGGTTCCCGCTGCGGCCGGACCGGCCATCGCAGTCCAAGTACTTCATCCCGGCTCCGGCTGACCGGGAGCGGTTCACCGAGCGGGCGCTGCCGGTGTTCGCCTATCTGGACATCGGCATCTACGGGCATCCGCTGTATGACGGGAAGACGCCCGGGGTCAAGATCGGCTTCTACAACCCGCCGGGCGTCGAAAGGGCGGACAGCCCGATCCACAGCGTCGAGGACTTCGTGGCCGAGTGCATGCCGTCGCTGCGCGGCGCAACGGTGGTCGACGTCGCCGAGGCAAGCGGCGCTGACGTGTGCTTTTACGACCTGGTCGACGACGGCGACTTCATAATTGGACCGGTGCCCGGCGCGGAATCGGTATTCACCGGTGTCGGCTGGCGGGGCACGGGATACAAGTTCGCGCCCTGGGCGGGTCTCGTGCTGGCCCAGCTCGCGCTGCAGCAAGGGACGGTGTACGACATCCGCCGGTTCGCGCCCGGCCGGTTCGCCGGCGGCGCCGGTCCGGCCGGGAACGAAGGTGCGGCATGAGCGGGCCCGGTCTGGCGCAGCGGCTGCGTGACGGCACCGTCCTCGGTGCCCTGGTGGCCGGCACGTATTCACCGGCGCTGGAACTGCACCCTATGTATCGCGCCGCGGTCACCGCGAAGGACGCGAGCTTCGCCGCCCTCTGGAACGCCTCACCCGCCGGATAGCAAGGGCGCGCTATTAGTGGGGAGCTTTCTCAGTCGTATGCACTGAGAAAGCTCCCCACTAATCAAGACGCTGCGGGAGCTGGGGAGCGCTAACTCACTCCGAGGTTGAAGTTGAAGTAGCCGATGTGGAATGACAGGCCGAAGCCGCCGAAGTGGTGGATGATCAGCGCCACCACCATTATGAGCAGGATTGCAATCAGGAGCCAGAACAGCCAGATGAGGAAGCCCGGTATGGACCACCGCCATGTACTCATGGCCGTTCAAACTTCCCCGCCAAACCGGAAAGCATGCGCGGATTTTCGGAAATCTTGGGGAACTCGGCGTCATCCCACGCCGTCGGCCTGGAGCCGGCCAGGCCGGGCCGGGTCGAGGAGCCTGGCGTAGCCGGGGTTGTCCGCCATGAACTCGGTGACGAAGCTGCAGTAGTTGGTCAGGCTCAGCCCGTTCGCGGCGAGGTCGTCGAGGGCCCCCCGGACCAGGGCCGTGCCCACGCCCTCCCCCTGGAACTCCGGCTCGATGATGGTGTGCCGGAAGATTGCCCGGTCGCCCCGGCGCTCGTAAATGATCACGCCGACGTCGTGGTCGCCCAGGGCCGCGACGTAGCGCCCGGACTCGGGGTCGTTCCGGACCGTGATTTCTGCGTCCATCGTTGCGGAGGGTGCTCCCGGGAGCGTTGCTGCGGAATGGGGTGCGCTTCTAAGTCTGAGCCCCCGGCGCGCTTTAGGCGACCCTGGCACTGGTGAAATCGCGGATCGCCGCGGCGAGCTGGGCCGGGGTCTCGAGCTGCGGCACGTGCCCGGTGCCCGGCAGCAGCCGGAACTCGGCACCGGGGATGGCGGTGGCGTAGGCCAGGCCATACTCCGGGTCGACGATCCGGTCGCTGTCCCCCCACAGCACGCTCGTTGGCACCTTGATCTCGGGGAGCCGTGCGTTCAGGCCCTTCTGCGACATGTCGGTCCCGGCGTAGACGGCCAGCGACTCGCGATTGCCGGCCATTACGCGACGCTCCTCCTCGCTCATCGCGGCAGGGTTGATCCGGAACGCGGCCGGGTCGTGGTAGCTGAGCTCGGCCACCTGGTCCAGCGTGAGCGAGAAGAAGTCGGCGACCGGGTGGCCCGGGACCTCGATCCCGACGGCGTCGACCAGGACGAGTCCGGCGAGCCGCGCGGATCCGGCCACCGCCATGTCGGCGGCGATCCAGCCGCCGATCGAGTTGCCGATGACGGTGACGCCATCGAGCCCGAGTTCGTCGAGCAGCGCGATGTAGAGCCGGGCGAGGTCTTCGATGCTGCTCAGCCCGTCCGGCCGCGGGGTGCCGCCGAAGCCCGGGTGGACCGGGACGATGACCCGGGCGGGCCCGGTGTCCGCGAGCAGGTCGGCGAAGCCGGCCACGGACTGCGGCCCGGCGCCGCCATGCAGCAGCAGGAAGACGGGCCCGGCTCCGCGGTCGGTGTAGCTGACCGGGACCGCGCCGATGCCGTCGGCGGTGATGGTCCGGGTCGCGGTGACGGGGGAGGCGTAGCCGGTGGCCGGGAAGGTGGCGTAGCGGGCCATGACGCCTACGACCTCCGCGGGGGTCATAGGCTGGCCGGCGGCGATCATGTCGCGCAGATCACGGAAGTACTGCACGTACAGGTCCGGGGTGAACGTGTTGAGCAGGACCGCTGGCTCGCCGGTGGCGTTGCCGAACGTGTGCGGCGCGCCGGGCGGGACCATCACCAGGGTTCCGGCCGGGGCATCGTAGGAGGTGTCGCCGACCGTGAACCGCGCCGTGCCGGAGACCACGTAGAAGCCCTCGTCGTGCCGGGCATGCCGGTGCTGCGGCGGCCCGTCGGTGTGCGGGGCAATGGTGATCTCGCCGAGGCCCAGCCGGTGCGAGGTCGTGCTGCCGTCCTCCAGGATGCGCATCTGCACCGGCCCGGACAGGGCGACCTCGCCTTCGTGCGGCCCGGTGATCGAGATCTCGGCCATGACGGCCTCCTGTTCTCATAAGAGTGACTCTCATGAGGAGAGTAGACTCACGGCGAGCTTTATGCAAGTATGCTCTCGTAACGAGAGAAGGCTTCACTGGAATGGGAGCGCCCGATGACGATGCACCTGAACACGGGCCGGTCCAACCAGAAGGAGCGGACGCGTACCGCGATCGTGACGGCGGCACGCGAGGCCATCGCCTCAGGAAACGAGATCACGATGCCGGACGTGGCCAGGCGGGCCCTGGTGTCCGAAGCCACCGCATACCGGTACTTCCCGGACCTTGCGTCGCTGATGCGTGAGGCGCTGGCCGGTATTTGGGACAGCCCGGAACACGCGATGTCGCCGATGTCCGGATCTGACGACCCAGTCGAGCGGATCGGCTTCGCCACCGAGGTTCTGCTCCACGAGGTGCTGGCCCATCAGGCCGCCGTTCGGGCGCTGATCGCGGCGTCCATCACCAAGCCGGCCGCGGCCGGGGTGCGGCCAGGTCGCCGCATCGGCCTGATCGACGAGGCGCTGCGGCCGCTGAACGCGACGATGGCGGTGCGGCGGCCGGCAGAGTTTGAGCAGCTCAAGCGCGCTCTCGCGATCGTGGTCAGCGCCGAGGCGCTGTTCACCCTCACCGATCTGCTCGGGCTGGCGCCCGGGCCGGCCATCGCCAGCGCGGTGCAGACCGCGCGCTCGCTCACGGCCGCCGCGATGACGGATTCCGCGTTGGGGAATATTCCGGGTGTAGCCAGAACGTAACACTGTGATACAGGTCATACGGCTTGTTTAGGGGTTTCGGTCACACCTAGTGAGTTTCTGCCTGCACTATGAGTGACCGAAAGTACCCAGGCTTGATGGTTGCCCCCGAGTAACGCGTCGCCCTGAACCGCGTCACATCCGCGTGGCCTCGCCGATGGCACGATTTCCCCGCCACTGGCCCGGCACGCCCTGGGTGCCGCCGAGCGCACACCCCCACTCGTGCGCGACGACACAGGATCTGATCTTGTTCTCTTCCCTTCGCTCTATCCTGCCTGCCTCTCTCAAGAGCTACCGCTTCAGCCGCAGGCCCGCCCGCGTGACGCTCGTCGCCGCCGGGGCCGCGTCGGCCCTGCTCGCCATCGCCGTGGTGGCCCTGGGCCTGTCCCTCGGCGGGGCACCCACGGCCCGGCCGGCCGGGCACTCCCACACGGCGCTCGCCGCGAACTCCGGGGCCGCCTCAGGGGCGGCCTTCGGTGCGGCGGCCGCCAGCTCGGCCTCCCGGGCGGCGGTGGCAGCGAGCGGGACCCGCCGGGGTACCCCGGCACCCCGGCATTCGCCGGCCGCGGCGCCGTCGCCCGCGCAGGCGACCGCGCACAACAGCCAGCGCCATCAGGCCGCGCCGCGAGGCCAGCAGCATCAGGGCGCGCCGCAGGCTCGGGCCTCGGCCACCCAGCCACGGCCTCAGCCGTACCTGATCTATGACTCGGTCAGCCCGCAGGCGATCCCCGGCGACCCGGTGGTTGCCACCTACGCCGACGGGCCGAACCCCGACCCGCCGTCCGCGGTGGCCAGGTTCTCGCACGTGATGTGGGTTGACATCGACGCGTCCGACCCGCAGGCCAGCGCGCTGGACATCGAGCCGGGCTGCGCGACGCCGGGGGAGGCCGCCGGCTGGGTCTCGGCCCGGCTCACCGCCGACCCGCACACGGTCGCCGTCCTGTACACGATGATCTCGCAATGGTCGACCGTGCAGGCGGACGTGTCTTCGCTGCCGGGCTGGATGCAGTCCCGCATCCGGTGGTGGATCGCGGATCCGACCGGCTCGCCGCATATCGTGCCTGGCTCCCAGGCCACGCAGTGGTACTGGGGTCAGAACTACGACATCTCGACCGCTCTGCCGGGCTTCTAGGTCGCGGCCGGCCCGGCTTGGCGGGCCACGCAACACGGTGGTGGGCACCATGCTGTTCAAAGAGCCACAGCGTGGTGCCCACCACAGCATTCATTCGTGGCGGGCGTGGCTGGGTGGCGGCCTAGCTGCGTGGCGGGCTAGCTGCGGGGCGGGCTAGCTGCGGGGCGGGTGGCCGGGCGCGACGTAGCCGGGGACCGACGGCCAGCGGACCGACAGAACCACCGAGGCCTCCTCGGCCCGCCAGGAGTGGCTGACGCCGTGGAACAGCACGTAGTCGCCCTGCTTGGCCAGCAGCACGCTGCGCCCCGGCAGGTCCACCCGGAACCGGCCGCTGACCAGCAGCACCAGGGCCGTGCGCCGCTCTTCGGCGACCCATTGCGCCCGCTCGTCGCCGGGCTCATGGATGCCCCATTTGATCTCGACGTCCTCGCTGTGCCTGACGTCGCCGGCCGGCCGGAAATGCCCGAGCAGCCAGCCGCGTTCGGCGGCGCCGTCCACCGCCGCGTTGCCCACATAGATCGTCTGCGCCACGAGCGGCGACGCTAACACGGGCCGCCCGGCGCCGATTCCGAACCGGCAAGGTTGGCCGGGGCGATGCCGCGCGTTCACCAGGCCGTCAGCGGGCGGCGGTCGCGCCGCCGTAGGTTCCGGCCATGTCTCCCGAGATGCCGCGTCAGCCACGCCAGGATCGCCCGTTCGCCGAACAGCACGAGGAGTGGATGGCGCACCTGCGCCGTCAGGTCGTCAGCCGCCGGACGGTGGTCCGCGGCGCGGTCGGGGCCGCAGCGGGCAGCCTGCTGCTCGGCAGCGGCCGGTGGTCCGGCCAGGCCGTGGCCGCGGTCCTCGCCGACACCGGGACCGTCGCCGACGGGTTCGTCGTGAACGGCCGCCACCTGTCGTTCGGCGAAGATCCGACGAGGGAGATGTGGGCCGGCGGGCAGCTGTTCAATATCCGCAAGTACAACGCCGTGCCGCCGCGGTCGGTCAGGGTCTGGGTCGACTACGGCCTGGACAGCTTCTACGGGCACACGGCCGAGGCAGAGATCCGGGAGCTGCTGACGCACGTCCCGGTGTGGGACGGAAAGCCGGGGGTGCTGCGGGCGTCCCGGACGCTCAACGCCAACCAGTTCTTCGTGCACGCCCGCATGGCCGGGCTGCGCCCCGGCACCCAGTACCACTACCGGTTCCGCTACGCGTCCGGCAACGAGATCGGCATGACCGCCGACGCCACATTCCTGACCGCGCCCGGCGAGGTGCTCGAGCCGTTCACGTTCACCGCGTTCGCCGACGAGGGCATCCCGGGCCCGTCCCTGGACCGCGACCCGTCGCTGTTGCCGGAGTCGGACTGGGGCATGTGGAACAACGGCTCGTACGACTCCGGCGACCCGGACCGGCCCGCCCGCACCCACGTCAATACGACCTCGGCCGTGATCAGGCAGATCACCAGGGTGCGCAATCTGACGAACGGGACCCCGTCGCGGTTCAACCTGCAGGCCGGGGACCTCTGCTACGCGCAGGCGCAGGGCGACATCCAGCCGATCATCAACCCGGACGGCCCCAACGGGACGCAGCCGTCGTCGGGCAACACCCCGGTTCCGCCGGCGAACAGCGGCGGCTGGGACTACTACGACCCGTGGATCTGGACCAGCTGGTTCCCGATGATCGAGCCGAGCGCCTCCACGATCCCGTGGATGTTCGCCACCGGCAACCACGAGCCCGAGATGTTCTCGGCGCAGGTGGCCGCCGACGCCGTGACCGTGGCCAACTACGAGCCGCTCGGCTACGGCGGGCTGGTGAAGCGCATGGACCTGCCCAGGACCGGGCCGGCGGCCTGCCCGTCGGTGTACAGCTTCCGCTACGGCAACGTCGGGATCATCAGCCTCGACGCGAACGATCTCTCCTGGGAGATCCAGGGGCTGCTGGGTTACAGCCACGGCGCGCAGGTCCGGTGGCTGGAAGACCAGCTGCGGGCGTGGCGTAACGGCCCGGGCGTCGACTTCATCGTGGCGTTCTTCCACGAGTGCGCGTTCTCGACCTGCAACGGGCACAGCTCCGACGGCGGCGTGCGCTCGAAGCTGGCCCCGTTGTTCGCCCGGTACCAGGTCGACCTCGTGGTGCAGGGCCACAACCACGTGTACGAGCGGACCAACCCGCTCATCTACGACCCCAAGACCAACAGCGCCCGCTCCAGCAAGCAGGCCGTGGCCGTGTCACCGCAGGAGCCCGCCGAGGTCGAGCCGGCCAAGGACGGCACCACGTACGTAGTGGCGGGCACCGCGGGCACGCCCCGGTACGGCTGGACCGGCAAGCACGAGACCGACCGCAACTTCGCCGCCGGCAAGGGCAGCGGCACGACCGTGGTCGGCGACGCCAAGACCCAGGCCGGCCCGTACGTCAACGAGCTCGACTTCAGCGTCAGGTACGAGACCGTGGACTGGTCACAAGCCCGCTACGACGACTATGGGTTCGTCGCGCTCGACGTCACGCCGGCCCGGCGCGGCCATCGGACCACGATGGTGCTGCGGTTCATCAACGAGCAGGGCCGCGAGCTGGACCGGGTGGTGTTCGCCAGGGTCGCGGGCGGCGTCGCGTAACGGCCCGTTTCCCTGACTTCAGGGGCCTGGTCAGACTTCCAGCGCGGCCGAGAGATCCTCGTCGACGACCAGGACAAGCTTGCCCCTGGTGTGCCCGCGTTCGATCACCTTCTGCGCCTCCGCGGCGTCCTGCCAGAAGTACCGGGCCTGCACGATGACCGTGAGTGACCCGTCGTCGAACCACGGGCCCATGTGGACCAGGCGGGTACCGCTCCGCTCGCCGTTGTACTGCTGCCAGCGGACCCGCTGCGCGTCGGGCAGGTCGGCGTGCACCGGCGTGGCGATCAGCGCGCCGTCGCGGGCCGCGCGGGCCGCGCCATCCAGGGACGGGGCGACGGTCGCCAGCACCTTCTCGGCACCGCCGTTGGTCAAGTCGCGTACCTGCTCGGGCCAGTCCGGCCTGGTGTGGTCGACGACGTTCGCGGCGCCGAGGTGGTGCAGGAACTCGTGGTTCTCCGGGCTGGCCGTGGCCACCACGTTGGCGCCCAGGATCCGGGCGATCTGCACTGCGAAGTGGCCGAGGCCGCCCGCTCCCGCGGTGATCAGGACGGTCTCCCCAGCGCCGAGCTTCAGCACGTCGGTCAGGCCTTGCTCCGCCGTCAGCGCGTCGATCGGCACCGCGCCGGCCTCGGTCGCGTTCAGCCCCTCGGGGATCGGGGCAAGCTGCTCGACCGGGCAGGTCAGATACTGGGCGTAGCATCCGGTCAGGCCCGGGTAGCCGTACACCGGCGTGCCGTCGTCCAGGGCGGCATCGGCGCCGGTGTCACCCACGACAACCCCGGCGAACTCGCCGCCGGGTACGTAGGGCAGCGAACCGGTGTAGCCGCCCTGGCGCAGCGTGACGTCCCAGGGGCCGACCCCGGCGGCGAGCACCCGGACGAGGACCTCGCCGGGACCTGGCTTCGGCAGCTCGGCGTCGGTGACCTGCATCACCTCGGGGCCGCCGAACTTGCTGACCGTGATCACCTGCATCGCCGCTCCGCTCTCCCCGCGGCTGGCCGCGGGCGCATCGTGCCGGAACTGTCCACCCTAACGGGATGTCAGGGCCGCCGTCCGGCTGGGAGGCCGGTGACAAGCACGTCGGACACGGGCCACCCGGGACGAGGATCTCGGGTGCGGGCGACCTTGCGCCAGCCCCAGCTCTGGAACGCGTTCTGCGCTGGGGCGGCCGTCGGCAGCACGGTCAGCGTCGCACGCTCCTCGGCCCGGCCGCCCAGGATGAGGTCGTGCAGGGTCTGGCCGATACCCTGCCGCCGCCACGACGCGCGGACCAGCAGATCGGTGAGGGCGAACGTGCGGCCGGGGTGCTCGGCGGTCTCATCGTCCGGCAGCGGGGTGGTCAGCTCACGCCACCAGGAGGTCGACGGCCGCAGCGGCATCCCGGCCGCGTAGCCGACCAGGTAGCCGCCGGACCGCGCCTCGGCGAGGGCGAAACCCGGCTGGCGGCGCTGAACCCGGAGCCGGCGGCCGTACTCGCCCTCGTCGTCGGTATTCCGGTAGGGCGGGTCCGCGTACACCTCGGCGTGCAAGTCCTGCAGTTCGGACTCATGCTCGGCGGCCTGCGCGCCGTCGAGCAGCTGGAACGTGATCTCGGGCGCGGGCACGGCCACCTTCCCTGCTGGGGTCTTGTGGCGGGTAACAACGCGGCGGCCCGCACGCGTCCCGGCAGGAGCGTCAGCGCTTCGCGGCGACCTCGGCGAAGGGTCCGAGCGTCCAGCCCGAGCCGACGGCGTCGCGCATGGCTTCCCAGCCGTTCCGGATTCTGTCTCATCTGTTACTGCCGGTGAGTGCAGGCTCCGGCGTCACCCGTTGCCGGGTGACAGTGGCGGTCTTACCCGGCCGTGATGACCGGCCGGTGCCGTCTTCGCAGTTCACCGAGGAGCACCCGGGCGAGCCCGTGAACCTCTCCTCTCCCTGCGCGTCCTCTCCCTGCGCGCAGGCCGGGTGATCACCCGGCCGGTTCCCGCCGCTACTGGCGGTACCTGAGACTAGCGCGCACGAGCGCGGCCAGGTTCAGCGCCGCGTTCAGGTCCCGGTCGATGACCAGACCGCACGCCGTGTTACCGCAACAGAACATGCGCTCGGAGCGCGGCAGGCTTGGCTTTCGCCAG
>Ga0208725_1000194_pt1 | contig 13977 bp, 11 predicted proteins | sample MicForSoSWNH13_O_FD_188004 | JGI IMG/M metagenome (GOLD analysis project Ga0208725, IMG submission 188004) | Forest soil microbial communities from Harvard Forest Long Term Ecological Research site in Petersham, Massachusetts, USA - MetaG HF011... | ecosystem: Environmental > Terrestrial > Soil... | reverse complement strand
GTGTCCACGGCCAGGCCTGGCACCTCGGCGCTGCCGTCGAGCAGCCCGGCGAGCAGGTCGAGCTGGTCCGGAGAGGTCGCGGTCCAGGCGAGCAGCTGAGCCCAGGCGAGCTGGTGGTCGGAACCGGGCTCGGCCGACCGCAGCAAACCGACGGCCGCCGTGGCGAGCTGCTGCTTGCCCTCGCCCACCCACGCCGGATCGGCCATGGACCGCAGCAGGCGCGCGGTCAGCATGTGCAGGCTCTGCAGCACCGACACCGAGGGCTCGCTGCCCATCCCGGACGCCAGCAGCCGGACGAACGCGGGCAGCGAGAGCTCGGCCTCACTGACCATGTCGACCGCCGCGCTCCAGCACACGGCGCGGGCCAGCGAGTCGGTGAACTCGCCGATCCCGTCGGTCAGCGTGGCCAGCGAGCGCGGGTCGAACCGGATCAGCGCGTAGCCGAGGTCGTCGTCGTTGAGCAGGACGAGGTCGGGCTGCGCCGCGCCGACCAGGTCCGGCACGGGCGTGCGCGCCCCGTCGACGTCGACCTCGACCCGCCGGGTGCGGGTGAGCGCGCCGCCGACCCGGTTGTACAGCCCGATCGCGATGTGATGCGGCCGCAGCGTGGGGTGCTCGGCCGGCGCCTCCTGGAGCACGGCGAACGACGTGAACGCTCCGTCCGCTCCGACCTCGAACTCGGGTCGCAGCGTGTTCGGGCCGGCGGTCTCCAGCCACGCGCGCGACCAGTCGGTCAGCGACTTGCCCGAGCTCGCGGTCAGCGCGCGCAGCAGGTCGGCGAGGGTCGCATTGGCCCAGCCGTGATCGGCCAGGTAGTGCTGGATCCCGTCGAAGAAGCTCGCCCGGCCGACGTACGCGACCAGCTGCTTGAGCACCGAAGCGCCCTTGGCGTAGCTGATCCCGTCGAAGTTCGCGATCGCCTCGGTCAGCGTCGGCACGTTCGCGGCGACCGGGTGCGTAGACGGCATCTTGTCCTGCATGTAGCCGACCGCCTTGCGGAGGTTGGCGAAGGTCGTCCACGCGTCGGTAAACCGGGTCGCCTCGGCGGTGGAGAGGAACGCGCAGAACTCGGCGAACGACTCGTTCAGCCACAGGTCGTCCCACCACTTCATCGTCACCAGGTCGCCGAACCACATGTGCGCCATCTCGTGCAGGATCACCATGGCCCGGGTCTCGTACATCAGGTCGGTGACCTTCGAGCGGAACAGGAACTGCTCGGAGATGGTCACGCAGGCCACGTTCTCCATCGCGCCCCCGGCGAACTCCGGCACGAACACCTGGTCGTACTTGGCGAACGGGTAGCCGGTGCCAAACAGCAGCTCGTAGAAGTCGAAGCCCTGCTTGGTGACCGTGAACACGTCGCCGGCGTCGAGATGCTTCGCGAGCGAGGCCCGGCAGGCCAGCCCGAGCGGGATCACCTGGCCGCCCGGGGTGGTGTGCGCGTCGGTGACCAGGTGGTACTCACCGGCCGCCACGGCGGTGAGGTAGGTGGAGATGCGCGGCGTAGGCGGGAAATGCCAGACCGCTGTGTTCGCCCCGTCCTCCCCGGGCCCGGCCGGCTCGGGCTCCGGCGCCGGCTGGTTCGACAGCACCGTCCAGTGCGCGGGCGCGGTGACGTGGAACGTGAACGCGGCCTTGAGGTCGGGCTGCTCGAAGTTCGCGAACACCTTGCGTGCCTCGGCGGGCTCGAAGTTCGTGTACGTGTACACCCGTGAGTCGGCCGAATCGACCGCCCAGTGCATGCCCGCCCCGTCGCCGGCGTAGCCGCAATCCGCGACGACCCGAAGCTCGTTGCGCTCGGCCAGCCCGGTCAGCTCGATCCGCCCTCCATCCGCGCACGCCCCGTCGACCGGCACGCCGTTGAGCACGACCTCACGCACTTCCTTGGCGACCAGGTCGACATAGGTCGACGCGCCCGGCTCGGCGCAGCGGAACCGGATCACGGATACCGAGCCGAACACCTCGCCGCCACGGGTCAGGTCCAGCTCGACGTCGTAGTCCTCTACCTGCAGCAGCCTGCTGCGGTCAGCGGTTTCGGTTCGGGTGATCTCTGCGATAGACACGGCTACATCCTTACATCGGGCCGTTACGCCACGCCTCCGGGTTAGCGACGTGCGGCCCCGCCGTATCATCGCCCCACCAGGACACCGAGGCTGACCAGGCGAGCGGTGGGCTAAACGTTCCGGCCTGGAACACGAGAGGACGCGGGCTCGATGACACATGAGGTGGCGGGCGTGATCGCCCGCGGCAAGGGCGCCGAGGTCGAGACCGTGCGGGTGCTGGTGCCCGATCCCGGTCCGGGCGAGGCCCTGGTGCGGGTGCAGGCGTGCGGCGTCTGCCACACCGACCTGCACTACCGCGAGGGCGGGATCGGCGACGACTTCCCGTATTTGCTCGGGCACGAGGCGGCCGGCGTGGTCGAGGCGGTCGGCCCGGACGTGACCGGGCTCGACCCGGGCGATTTCGTGATCCTGAACTGGCGCGCGGTGTGCGGGCAGTGCCGTGCCTGCGCGCGCGGCCGCCCCTGGTACTGCTTCGCGACCCATAACGCAAAGCAGAAGATGACCCTGGCCGACGGCACGGTGCTGTCGCCCGCGCTCGGCATCGGGGCGTTCGTCGAGAAGACACTGGTCGCCACCGGGCAGTGCACCAAGGTGAATCCGGCGATCAAGCCCGAGGTGGCCGGGCTGCTCGGCTGCGGGGTGATGGCCGGCCTCGGCGCCGCGCTGAACACCGGGCAGGTGGGCCGCGGCGACTCGGTCGCGGTGATCGGGTGCGGTGGCGTGGGCAACGGCGCCGTGCTCGGCGCCCGGCTGGCCGGCGCCCGCAAGATCATCGCGGTGGATGTCGACGACCGGAAGCTGAACTGGGCGCGTGAGTTCGGCGCCACCGACGTGATCAACTCGCGGGAGGCCGACGCGGTCGAGGGGATCCAGGCGCTGACCGAGGGCAACGGCGCCGACGTGGTGATCGAGGCGGTCGGCCGGCCGGAAACCTACCGGCAGGCGTTCTACGGCCGCGACCTGGCCGGCACAGTGGTGCTGGTTGGCGTGCCCACGCCGGAGATGCAGCTCGAGCTGCCGCTGCTCGACGTGTTCGGCCGCGGCGGGTCGCTCAAGTCGTCCTGGTACGGGGACTGCCTGCCGTCGCGCGACTTCCCGATGCTGGTCGACCTGCACCTGCAGGGACGGCTGCCGCTGGAGAAGTTTGTGTCCGAGACCATCGCGCTCGACCAGGTCGAGGCGGCGTTCGCGAAGATGCAGCGCGGGGAGGTACTGCGGTCCGTGGTCGTGCTGTGACTGGTGACGGCGACGGTGATGGTGACGCGGGCCCGGCCGTGGCGCGGATCGCGATGTGGTCCGGGCCGCGAACCATCTCCACGGCGCTGTTGCGCGCCTGGGAGAACCGGGCCGACACGGTGGTCGTCGACGAGCCGCTCTACTCGTACTACCTGACGCACAGCGGGGTCGTGCACCCAGGCCAGGACGAGATCGTGGCGTCCATGTCGCCTGACTGGGCGGAGGTGTTCGGCGAGCTCAGCTCCGGCCCGCTGCCGGCCGGCAAGACCGTGTACTACCAGAAGCACATGACGCACCACCTGCTGCCCGAGGTGGACCGGGGCGCGCTGCGCGGGCTGCGGCACGCGTTCCTGATCCGGGACCCGCGGCAGCTGCTCGCCTCGTACGCGCGGGTGCGCGCCGAGCCGGTCCTCGCCGACCTGGGTCTCGAGCAGCAGCTGGAGATCTTCCGGCTGGTCGGCGGGCCGGTCATCGACGCCGCCGACGTCCTGCGCAAGCCTGCGCCGATGCTGGAGGCGCTGTGCGACGCGCTCGGCGTGCCGTTCGACCCGGCGATGCTGTCCTGGCCCGCCGGGCCGCGGCCGACCGACGGCGTCTGGGCCCGGTACTGGTACGACGGGGTCTGGAAGTCCACCGGTTTCGGCCCGTACCGTGAGCCTGCCGACGACCTGCCCGCCGCGCTGGAGCCGCTGGCCCGGCAGTGTCGTCCGTTTTATGATGAAATGTACGCGAATCGGCTGGCACCGTAGTGGCGTCGGCCGCGTCCGCCGGCGGCCGATTCCGTTAACTCGGTAGCTGGATTGCACATAGAACCACTCAGCCACCGAGTTAATGAAAAGGCGGCCCGTCGGGCCGCGCCGGGAGAGGAGTTTCGATGCTGCAGCAGTTCGACGAACGGAACCGGGATCTGATCGTGAACGTCGGCGGGCGCTTGACGCACCGGGACGAGGCGGCGGTCAGCCCGTTCGACTCCGCCGTGCAGGGCGGCGACGCGGTCTGGGAGGGCCTGCGGGTCTACAACGGCAAGATCTTCCGGCTGGACGAGCACCTGGCCCGGCTGCGGCGGTCGGCCAAGGCCCTGGCGTTCGACTCGGTGCCGTCCGACGAGCAGATTACCGGCGAGATCCGACGCACGCTGCAGGCCAACGGCATGACCGACGGGGTGCACATCCGGCTCACCCTGACCAGGGGCGTGAAGATCACCAGCGGGATGGACCCGCGGCTGAACCAGTCCGGGCCGACGCTTATCGTGCTGCCCGAGCACAAGTCGCCGGTCTACGACACGTCCGGGATCACCTTGATCACCTCGAGCCTGCGCCGCGCGGCGGCGGACAGCCTCGACCCGAAGATCCATCACAACAACCTGCTGACCTCGATCCTCGCCAAAATCGAGGCCAACGTCGCCGGGGCCGACGACGCCCTGATGCTCGACAGCCGTGGTTTCGTCGCCGAGACCAACGCGACCAACGTCTTCCTGGCAGCCGGGGGCGTGCTGGGCACCCCCACGGCGGCCGCGTGCCCCGAGGGAATCACCAGGGCCACGGTGCTTGAGCTTGCCGCCGAGGCCGGCATCGAGAGCGTGATCGGCGACTACTCACTGACCCAGTTCTACACGGCCGAAGAGATCTTCGTGACCGGCACCATGGGCGGGATCGCGCCGGTGGTTGCCCTGGACGGGCGGAAGATAGGCGACGGCGCACCGGGGCCAGTCACGGCCCAGCTGACCAAGCTGCTCGCCGATCTCACCGCGCGGACCGGCACCCCGGTCACCTGAGGTCCTCCCCGCCCGGCCTGCCATCGCCCCTGTGGCGGCAGACCCCGATGGCGGACAATGGGCAACATGACAGATACACGCGAGATACCCACGATCGCGCTGCCTGGCAACGTGATGATGCCCATGGTGGGCTTCGGCACCTGGCCGATCCGCGGGCGGAAGGCTTGCGAGGCCGTGGCGGCGGCGCTGGAGGCCGGGTACCGCCATGTCGACACCGCGACCATGTACGGCAACGAGGAGGAAGTGGGCCGCGCGGTGCGCGACAGCGGCCTGCCGCGGCAGGACGTCTTCATCACCTCGAAGTTGCGGGCCGGCGACGCCGGGCGGGAGCGGGCCGAGCTCACGCGCTCGCTGCGCGCGCTCGGCACCGACTACCTCGACCTGTGGCTGATCCACTGGCCACCGCGCGGGAAGACCAGCGTGTCAGCCTGGCGGGCGCTGCTGGACCTCCGCGACGAGGGACTGGCCCGGGCGGTCGGGGTCAGCAACTACTCGCTGGCGCAGATCGACGAGCTCATCGAGGCCACCGGCGAGGCACCGGCGGTCAACCAGATCCACTGGAACCCGCAGCGCTACGACGCGGATCTGCTGGGCGGTCTGCAGGAACGCGACGTGGTCGTCGAGGGGTACAGCCCGCTGAAGGACACCAACCTGAACGACCCGGTGCTGACCGAGATCGCCTGGGCGCACAGCGTCACGCCCGCGCAGGTCGTGCTGCGGTGGCACCTGGAGCACGGCATCGCGGTCATCGTGAAGTCGGCGGACCCCAAGCGGATCGCGAGCAACCTGGACCTGTTCCGCTTCTCGCTCGGTGCCGATGAGGTCGCGCGGATCGACGGCCTGGCCCGCTGACGGAGCGGGCGGGCTGACCGTGCCCGGCAGCTCGGGCTTCCTGCCGTCACGGGACGGGTTCGCGTTCACGAACGCGTGGCCGTCCGCTCCAGCGGTGACGGTGCGCACGCCGTTCGGCCGCATCGGCGTCGGTGACGACGCCGCCGGCCTGTGCGGCGGCATGGTCTTTGCGTCGCTCGACTACTGGCACGCCCAGGTCCGCCCGCCCGCGGCCAGGCCCGCGCCGGGCTCGGCGCTGCACAACTACGTCGTGCGCCGGCTGATCGCGTCCTGGCACCTCCCGGGCGGCGTCGCCCGGTACTACCAGTGGATGAACCTGCCGGACGGGGACACCAGGGTCAGCGCGGGCCACCGGCACCTGTTCACCGAGCGGGGGGTGTCCCGGCGGACCGTCGCGGGGCACTGGCCGCGGATCCGGGCCAGCCTCGACGCCGGCGTTCCCGCGGCCCTTGGCGTGGTCACCGTGGCATCGGCGAACCCGGCGAAGCTCCGGCACAATCACCAGGTGCTCGCGTACGGCTACACGCTCGCCGGAAACGAAGTCACGGTCCGGGTGTATGACCCGAACGCCGGCCAGGACGACAATGTAGGCATCAGGTTCGACGTCTCCTCGCCCGGCCGGGCGACCGCGTTCCGGCACAACCTGAGCGTCGGCTGGCCGGTGCGGGGCTTCTTCCTTGCCGCGTACTCCCCCGCCACTCCCCCGGCCGGCTGATCCCCGCAGCCCGCCGCAACCGAAGGAGCCAGCCATGGCCGAACACCACATCGCCAAGGGCGACCTGGTCGAGGACTTCGAGCTTCCCGACGAGACCGGCACGATGCGCAAGCTGAGCGACCTGCTGACCGGAGGGCCGGTGGTGCTGTTCTTCTACCCGGCGGCCATGACCAAGGGCTGCACGATGGAGAGCTGCCACTTCCGGGATCTGGCCAAGGAGTTCGCCGAGGTCGGCGCCGTACGGGTCGGCATCAGCCGGGACAGCGTCAGCAAGCAATCGCGGTTCGCGGAGAAGCACGAGTTCGGCTACCCGCTGCTGTCCGACCCCGACGGCCGGGTCGCGCGCCAGTTCGGCGTGCGCCGCTCGGTCCCGCTCGGGCCGCTGGCCACCAAGCGGATGACGTTCGTCATCGGCACCGACCGCCGGATCCTCGAGGTGATTCACAGCGAAGTCAGCATGGACGCGCACGCCGACCGGGCCCTCGAGGTCCTCAGGGCACGCGCGGCGGCGTAGCCGACGGGTGATATGCCCGAAATACGGGCGACCGGCGAAGTAAGAGTCGTGCTGACCGGGATCGCTCGCAACTGTTCTTGCCCAGACCCGGGTGGGTAGGTCCCGGATCCGGAGGGGGGCGCGGCATGACCACAGACAAGGCGATACTCGGGGCACAGCCGTTCCTGCGCGGGATGGCGGACGATCACCTGGCCAAGCTAGCGACGCTGTGCCAGCACATCGCGATACCGCCCCGGCAGCGGCTGTTCGAGGAGGGCACGAGAGCCGACCGGTTCTGGCTCATCGACGCTGGCCAGGTCACGATCGACACGACGGTGCCCGGCCAGGGCCGGCTGATCATCACGTCCCTGGGCCGCGGTGACATGATCGGCGTGACCTGGCTGCTGCCGCCGTACCAGTGGCGGTTCGGTGCGGTGACCGCGCAGCCGACGCAGGCGTACGAGTTCGATGCCCCCGCGGTGCGCGCGGCCTGTGACGAGGATCCGAGCCTGGGCTACGAACTCGGCCGCAGGGTCTCGGGCGTGCTGGTCCGCAGGCTGGAGGCGATCCACCGCCGGCTGCTCGAAACGTCCGCACGTGGGGAGCCAGCCCTGTAGCTCCCCGCCGCGCGTTGCGGCGATGAAATCCTCGGCCACGGGTCAGTGGTGCCCCTGGACGGCGATGCCTTGCATGAGCAGGTCGATGACGGCTGTGACTCGCTGCAGGGTGGGGGCTTCGTGGAGCAGCAGGCGGCGGAACACGATCGGGCCGATGAGGGCTGAGGCCGCGAGCTGCGGATCGAGGTCGTCGCGGAGCTCCCCGCGTTCGATGCCACGCCCGAGCAGGGTCTCGACCTGCCCGAGGATCTGGCTGGTCAGCCGGGCGATCATCGCGGCCAGTTCGGGGTGGTGGGCGGCCGCTTCGACCAGGGCGGGCATGCAGCGTTCCCATTGCGAGGTGTGTGCGGCCTGGACCCGGCGGGCCAGAAGATCCAGCAGATCCTGGCGGACCGATCCGGTGTCCGGGAGCGGCCCGGCACCGTCGAGCCTGGCGATGGCGGCTGCGAGCAGGTCGTCTCGGGTGGGCCAGTGCCGGTAGAGGGTGGTCTTGGCGACGCCGGTGCGCTGCACGACGCCTTCGACGCTGAAGCCCGAGTAGCCGCGCTCGGCGAGCAGCTCAATGGCCGCGCCCAGCACCGTCGCCCGGGTACGGGCCACTCTCGGGTCGACGTTCGCGGCGTGCACTGCGGTCACCTGGCTGCTCCCGTTCCTATTGCTTTCGATACGCTACAGTAGCGTAGTGTTTACCTGAAGGGCGGGTGATCGAGATGGCGTTTGTGCTCGTGACGGGTGCGGCCGGGACGCTTGGGAACGCGCTGGTACCCAGGCTCGTCGGCCAGGGGCACCAGGTCCGCGTCCTGCTTCACCGCCGGTCAGCGGGCTTCCCGCCCGAAGTGCAGGTGGCGCGAGGCGACGTGCGCAGCCCAGCCGACCTGGCCGAGGCCGTCAGCGGCGTCGACACGGTGATCCACGCGGCCACCTCACCATTCCGGCAGGCTGCGGCGACAGAACTCGAGGGCACCCGCGTCGTTCTCGCCGCTGCCGGCCTGGCCGGCGCCCACGTCGTCTACCCCTCGATCGTCGGAGTCGACCGCCTCGGCGGGACGTACTACCGGGCGAAATGGCAGGCCGAGCAGCTCGTGGCATCCGTCAGCGGATCGACGATCCAGCGGGCGACGCAGCTGCACCCCACCCTGGACAAGATGCTGAGCCATCGCATGTTCCCGGTCACCGCGCACCTGGCCTTCCAGCCGCTTGACGCCGGCGACCTCGCCGGGCGACTGGTCGGCCTCGTCGAAGCCGGCCCCGCTCGGCGGGCGGAAGACCTCGGCGGGCCCGAGGTGCTAGCGCTCCGCGACATCGCCGCCGCCCGGCGAGCCATCACCAGCCGCCGTACCGTGCTCATCCCCGTTCCCGCCCTCGGTCCGCTGCGGGCACTCGACGCCGGCCGCCACCTTTGCCCAGACCACTCCGGCGGCCATATCACCTGGGAGCAGTGGCTCTCACGCAATCCACAGCCGGGGGCACCGGACGACCACCGGCAAGGGCGATACCCGAGGCCGGTCCGCTGAGATCAGCGGCCGGACGCCCAGCGGCGGAGCATGTCGATCCGCGCCCGGATCTGCTCCGCGGTGGCCTCGGGCAGCGGCGGCCCGCCGCAGGCCCGGCGCAGATCCGCATGGATCGCGCCGTGGGCCTGGCCGGTGCGGTGATGCCAGGCCGCGATCAGGCCGTTCAGCTCCTTGCGGAGGGCTGCCAGCACCTCCCTGGTGGGAGCAGCCGCCGGAGCGGTGCCGGGCCCGGCGGAAACGGGCTGGGCGCCGCGGCCGGCGGGAACGGGCTGGGCACCGGGGCCAGCCGGAGCGGCAGCTGCAGCCAGGCGTGCGCGCTGCGAGGGAACGGCGTTCTGCTTGACCTGGTCCGCGCGCCGCTTGCGCAGCAGCAGCGTTACCTGCTCCGGCTCGAGCAGCCCGGGAAGGCCGAGGAAATCCTCCTCCTCGGCTGACGCGCCGAACTCTCCCCCGTCGTACAGCACCCGGTCGAAGTGCGCCGATCCCCCCAGCGCCGTGAACGCCGGCTCGCCGAGATCGTCGGCGGTGTCGCGCTGACGCTGCGCCTCGGCGAGCTCGCGCTCGGGATCATCATCGCCGCGCAGATGCAGTACGTGGTCGCGCTCGGCCTCCAGCTCTGCGGCATAGCCAAGCAGCACCGGCACCGAAGGCAGGAACACCGAGGCAGTCTCGCCCCGGCGGCGCGCCCGGACGAACCGCCCGACGGCCTGCGCGAAGAACAGCGCGGTGGAGACGCTGGTGGCGAACACCCCGACGGCGAGCCGCGGTATGTCCACGCCCTCGGACACCATGCGGACGGCCACCATCCACCGGTCCCCGGACTCGGTGAACGCGGCGATCTTCCTGCTCGCCGACGGGTCGTCGGAGAGCACGACCACCGGCCGGGTGCCGGTCACGCGCCGCAGCAGCGCAGCGTACCCACGGGCGGCGTCGTGATCGCTGGCGATCACCAGTCCGGCCGCATCGGGCATGTCCCGGCGCACCTCGGTGAGCCGCCGGTCGGCGGCGTCGAGCACCCGAGCCACCCACTCGCCTTCCGGGTCGAGCGCGGTCCGCCACGCCTGCGCGAGCTGCTCGGCGGTCAGCGGGGCGCCCAGGGTCGCTGCGATCTCGTCGCCGGCCCTGGTGCGCCAGTGCATCTCGCCCGAGTAAGCCAGGAAGATCACCGGGCGGACCACGCCGTCGCCGAGGGCCGGGCCGTACCCGTACACGTAATCGGACGCGCTGCGCCATGCGCCGTCCGGCTCCTGGGTGTAGGTCACGAACGGGATCGGGTTGGCGTCGCTGCGAAAAGGGGTCCCGGTCAGCCCCATTCTGCGGCGCGCCGGGCCGAACGCCTCCCTGGCCGCCTCGCCCCAGGACAGCGCGTCGCCCGAGTGGTGGATCTCGTCGAAGATCACCAGCGTTCGCCGGTTCTCGGTGCGCTGCCTGTGCAGCGCCGGGTGCGCGGCCACCTGCGCATAGGTCACGGCGACCGCGCTGTAGTCGGCCGACACCCGTCCCTGCGCGTTGCGGTACGCGGAATCCATCCGGATCCCGAACCCGTGCGCGGCCCGCGCCCACTGATGCTTGAGGTGCTCGGTGGGCGTCACCACGGTGACCGACGCGATCTCCCGGCGCGCGAGCAGCTCTGCCGCGATCGTGAGCGCGAACGCAGTCTTGCCCGCTCCCGGGGTCGCGACCAGCAGAAAGTCACGCCGTGGCAGCCGGAAGTACTCGTCATAGGCGTCCCGCTGCCAGCTCCGCAGCGACCCGAGCAGGTCCCGCCGCAGCGGGACCTCGGGGTTACTTTCGTCGTCGTCGCTCGCTGCGAGGGGGTTGCTCACAGGGCCGAAAGGCTACCAGCCTGGGTGCCGCCGACCTGGCTGGCCACGCTGGCGAATCAGCCAGGCAGGTCGTTCGCATCCGTGGATCTGCTGACGGCGCGGCTCTTCTCCACCTGCTCCCGCAAGGGCAATGCTTCAGCGCAGCCTGCGCAGGAACGGGTCCGGCGATTCGGCCGGGCCGACCAAGACCCGCACGCCGGCGATGCGGACCCCGTCCGGTCGTGCGATCACCGGGTTGAGCTCAAGCTCGGCGACCTCGGGGAGGTCGTCGGCGAGCCTGGACACCCGCAGCAGGACATCGGCCAGCGCGTGGGTGTCGGCCGGCGGCGCGCCGCCGGTGCCGGACAGCAGCGGCGCGGCGTCCGTCCCGCGGATCAGCTCGTCCGCGTCGGTGTCGGTGAGCGGCGTCAGCCGGGCCGCCTGACCGCCGAGAACCCCGGTCGCCGCCCCGCCCAGCCCGAACACGACAACCGGCCCGAACACGGGTTCCTGCCGCACGCCGATCAGCACCTCGACGCCGTCGGACGCGACCGGTCGGGCCGGCGAGGAAGGCGGCGCCGTGGCCTCCGGTGCGAGCGGTATCCCGTAACACGACAGCAGATCCGCGGCCTGGGCCGACGGCAGCCACCCGCCCGCTGGCTCGCGGGCGAGGAACCCGGCGATCAGCGCCCCGGCCTCGGCCGCGCGCAGCCCGGGCAGCTCGGGAACCGTGCCGTGCTGCCGGTCGAGCCAGGCGCGGTACCGGGCAGCGTGGCCGAGCGCGCGGGCGGCACCTTCGGGGTAGGCGTAGGCGGGCAGACCGCTGACGGCCACGTTCCGGCCGGCCGGGTCGGCGTCGCCGGCGGCGGCCGTCGCACGGCCGGCGGCCGGGCCGTCGCCGCTGGCGAGCAGCCGCACGGACTCCGCTTGGTCGACGAGCACGACGGCGACGGGCTTGCCGAGCGAGGCCGTGATGATCGCGGTGCGCAGGTCGGCGATTGCCGTGGGCACCGCCACGGCGAGCACGGCGTCGACCCCTTCGTCGGCGGCGACCGCCTCCAGGCAGGCCCGGAACATCTCGTCGCTCACCGCGGCCGTCGTGTCCACCGGCCCGGACACCGCAGCGCCCGCCGGCAGCAGCCGGCGCAGCCGGCGCCTGGTGACTTCGGAGACGCGCGCGACCTGCAGACCGTTGTCTCCGCACGCGTCTGCGGCCAGCACGCCGACCCCGCCCGCGTTGGACACGATCGCGACCCGGTTGCCCGCGGGCAGCGGCTGGCAGGCGAGCAGCGCCGACGCCCCGACGAGCTCGCCGAGGCTGGTGGTGACGATCACGCCCGCCTGGCCGAACAGCGCCTCCTGGGTGAGGCGGGGGGTTGCCGTCGCGGCGGTGTGCGAGGCGGCGGCGCGCTGGCCCGCCGCGGACCGGCCGCCGACGACCGTGAGCACCGGCATCCGCGACCCGACCCGGCGTGCCGTGCGCGCGAACTTGCGCGGGCTGCCGAAGGACTCCACGTAGAGGACGGCCATCCGGGTCTCGCCGTCCTGCGCCCACCACGTCAGCAGGTCGTTGCTCGACACGTCGTACTTGTCGCCGACCGAAACGAACGACGACACGCCGATGCCAAGCCGGGACAGCTGCTCGAGCAGCGCGACGCCGAGACCGCCGGACTGCGTCACGACCCCGGCCACCCCAGGTGCGGGGCGGCGGGCGGCGAAGGTCGCGTTCAGGCCGACCGGCGGCACGATCACGCCAAAGCAGTTCGGGCCGACCAGCCGCATCCCGTGCCGGCGGCAGATCGCCAGCAGATCCGTGCCGTGCGCGCCCAGCCCTGTGGTGATCACGATCAGGCACCGCACCCCGCGGCGGCCGCATTCCGCGGCGGCCTCGAGCACAGCAGCCGGAGGCACCGCGATCACCGCCAGATCGACCGACTCTGGCAGGTCACCGATTGACGCCACGCACCTGACGCCCTCCACGGTCTGCGCGCGCCGGTTGACAGCGTGGACGCTGCCACCGAAGCCGGAGCTCACGATGTTGTGCAGGATCGCACGGCCCACACTGCCGGCCTCGCGGCTTGCGCCCACGACCGCGATCGACGCGGGCCTGAGCAGATGGCTCAGGCTGGCCACATCCGCCCGGCTTTCCCGGCTGGCCACCGACGCCAGGTAGGCGTCCAGGGTCTGGTCGGCCCGGTTGCCCGGCAGCGGGAACGTCAGCTCGATCACGCCGTCGGCGAATTCTCGTTGCACCGGCAGGCCGGCCTCCGCGAACACCCGCAGCATCGCCGCGTTTTCCGACAAGGTTTGCGCGGTGAAGGCCCGTAGCCCGCGCCGCCGGGCCAGCGAGACCAGGTGTTCCAGCAGCAGGGTGGCGATGCCGCGCCGGTGCAGGTCGTCGGGCACGGCGAACGCGATCTCCGCCATGCCCGGCTTCGCCGTCGGCTCATAGCTCGCCACGCCGACCAGCCTCTTGCCGAGCCACGCGGTCAGCACCGCGTGGTCGAGGTCCGGCTTGCGGGCTACCCGCCGCCCCTCCCGCTCGGCCGAGATCGGGCTCAGGCTGAAGAACCGCAGGTAGATGTTGTCGGGAGACATCGCGGCGTGCATCTCGCGCACCGCCTCGGCGTCCTGGGGCCGGGCGGCGCGGATCTCCACCGTGCTGCCGTCATTCAGCAGCGCATAGGTGCTGGTTCCTGCGGTCGGGCTGGTCACAGCCGTCTCCTTCACCTGCCCGGCCTCATCGTCCCACACCGTCCGGCCGGGCATTGTGGGACCCATTCCCGATCGGCAGCGCCAACTCCTCACGGGTTCGGTAACCGCAAAACGGTCTAAATAGGGGCACCAAATGACTGAATCGCGTGAAATGTGGGCTGGCGCGGTGGCGAGAGGGACTCCAAGTCGCCTG
>Ga0208725_1000193_pt1 | contig 14017 bp, 11 predicted proteins | sample MicForSoSWNH13_O_FD_188004 | JGI IMG/M metagenome (GOLD analysis project Ga0208725, IMG submission 188004) | Forest soil microbial communities from Harvard Forest Long Term Ecological Research site in Petersham, Massachusetts, USA - MetaG HF011... | ecosystem: Environmental > Terrestrial > Soil... | reverse complement strand
CCAGACCCGGCGGGCGCCGAGCCGCCGCGTCATCCTCTCCGGAGTGGCGGCCGTCGTCGTGGCCGTCGCTGTCGCGGTGATCTTCGGCGTCCTGCAGGGGCCGCCAACCCTGGCTGGCCGCCTGACCACCTCCTGGGAGCCGGCCCGGTCACTGCCCGTCGGCGCTCAGCCCGCTCGTGCTCCGGCCGGCACCTGGCGGCTGATGAGCTACCTGGCCACCCGCGGCTGGCAGGAGAACACGGCGGGCCCGGAGCCAGGGTTGCTCACCTGCCCGACGGCAGCGACCTGCTACGTCGAGGGAGACAGCTCGACGTCGCCGAGCGGGCCGGCGGACATGAACTCGTTCTACGTATCCACCGACGGCGCGCAGACCTGGAGCGTCCTCCCGGTACCGGACGGTGTCACGTTCACCTCGGCGCTGTCATGCGCTTCCGCGACGGTCTGCACGGCGGGCGGGCTGTACTACGGTCATCAGCCGGTGTACCTCAGCACCGCCAGCGGCGGCCACTCCTGGACCGTGAGACCGCTGCCGGCCGGCGTGGGCCAGATCCTCGACCTCGACTGCGTCACCGCGAGCACCTGCCGGGGACTGGCATCGGCCTCCGGCACACCGATGAGCCCGGGTTTTACGATGCTCATCTCCGACATGCACTTCGTCGTCACCTCGGACGGAGGGAGGCGCTTCACCGTGGTGCCGTTCCCGGGGGGTGAGTCGATCCAGAGCGTGACCTGCCCGACCGCCTCTCACTGCGTGGCGGTCGGCCTGTACAGCAGCTCCAATCCCCGGACGGGTCCCGACCTCGACCGCGGCGTGCTGCTGACCTCCGATGACGGCGGCATGACCTGGCTGCAGGGTGCCTGGCCGCGCGGCTACGGCCCCGGTGTGTTCCCCGACGTCACCTGCGCGGACGCCAGCCACTGCGCGATGATCGGCTTCGTCGAGCGCAACGGCAGGGAGGGCGATCAGGTCGGCTACACGTCGGGGAAAGACGCCGTGCAGTACACCGTGATCGCGTTCTCATCCGACGGCGGAGCGACCTGGACGGCCAGCACGCTCCCGCGCACGATCCCCTACCCGATGATGGAAGCCCTGACCTGCCCAACCACGCAGACCTGTTACGCGGCCGGAAGCGATCTCATCGCGCAGCGGATCGGCAACACCTACAACGAAGGATCCGCGGTCGTCGCCGTCACCAACGACGCAGGCCGTAGTTGGCAGCGGGTCACCTTCGCCGTCCCCGCGAAGGTGCCGGGCGGGATGCAGGGCGACTCGTTCATGGACATCGGCCAGATCCAGTGCCCGCTGCCGGACGCGTGCGTCGCGATCGGCGTCTCCGACCAGGGATCGACCTCCACGCCGATCTACACCAACCACGGCTAACGCCGGCCGCCACCGGGAGAGACCAAGGGGAGAAAGACCTCATCGACGATCTCGGCGAGGAATTCACCACCCGGATCGTCCAGCAGATCGGCGGATCCTTCGGCGCCGCCATCTTGGCCCTCATCCTGGCCAGCGCACTGCCCAGTCATCGGGCCGTTACGCCTGCCGCCGCCGGACTGGCCTTCGGCACCGCGTTCTGGTGCGCGATCGGCCTCACCGCGGTCGCGCTGCTGCCCGCCGTTATCCTCCCGGCGCGGCGCCGATGAGCCGGTCGGTGGCCGGATCCGGCACGCCGTCGAAGTACTGGCTGAGCACCTGGGCGAACACGGGCTCGCCGGGCGCGGCGCGCAGGAACAGGGTTACCGACGAGCGCAGCTTCATCGCGTCGGTCTCGCCGAAGATCTGCTCCGCGGTTCGGCCTTGTGCTGCCGACACGATGCCCGCGCACTCGATGAGCCGCGGGCCGAGCACCGGGTGGGCCAGGTAGGCCCTGGCCTCGTCCAGCGAGGAGATCGCGTACCGCTGCGACGTCGGGCTCCACCCGAGGCCTGCGATCTGCGGGAACACGAACCAGATCCAGTGACTGGTCTTGCGCCCGCGGCGCAATTCAGCGGTGGCGTGGCCGTAGGTGCCGCCGGCGTCCTGCGCGGCGACGAAACGGCCGAGGTCATACGGATCGTCCACGGTCAGGTCCCATCCCGCTCAACAAGATCTCGCCAAGGGGCAAGTAATCCGGATAAAAGTTAGACGACCCAGGTCATACGGGTCGTCTGTGGTCACGCCCTGTCCTGCTGCAAATCGAAATCTGCCGCTGGAGGGAGCCCCGCCGCACCCGATGAGTTCGCGCCTCGGCCTACGTCATCACCGATGACGACATTAGAGGAGCAGGATGGCCGTTGCCCGGCGAGGACTCGCTCGTCGTGCTGAGCCCCGGGGAGACCTCTGGCACCTGTCACTTCGCCGATGCGGCAAGCGATGACCGCAGCGGACTTGCAAGGACCCGTGTCGACCACCTCGTCATTGAAACGCCCGACCAGCAAGGAGCAACAGATGAGTGAACCCACCACCAGCCTCGACACGCGGTTCAGCCAACCCGGGTCCGCCGCCACGCCCTGGCAGACGACCCTGCAGGCCCTCAAGACCGCCGAGTTGTCATGGATCACCACCGTCCGGCACGACGGCAGGCCGCACGTCAGCCCGCTCGTCGCAGTCTGGTTCGACGCAGCGCTGTGGTTCTCCACCGGTCCCACCGAACAAAAGGCCGTTAACCTGCGCACGAACCGGAACGTAATCGTCACGACCGGCTGCAACAGCTGGGACCAGGGGCTTGATGTGGTCGTCGAAGGCGAAGCGACGCGCGAGATCGACGATGGCGTCCTTACCCAGCTCGCCAAAGCCTGGACGGCCAAGTGGGACGGCCGCTGGCAATACCAAGTGCGCGACGGTGCTTTCCACGACGACCCCGGCGGGGAGGTGCTCGTCTTCCGTGTCACCCCGAGCAAGATCCTCGCCTTCGGCAAGGGAACCTTCACTCATACCAGCTACCGTTTCGCTACGCAGACGACCGCATAGCGGGCCTGCGCGGGAGCGCAAGCTGCACGTACCGGGGGATGACGAGGGAGCCTCTCGCCCGCCACCAGACCACAGCAAACTGACCAGGGCCGACTCTTCGGTAGTTACTGTTGGGCACGTGACGTCCCAGGGGAAACGCGAAGAGCTCGCGGCGGTCTTTGGCCGTCCTGGCGTCGCCGACGCCTACCAGCACCGGCCACCGTACCCCGGCGAGGTCTTCGACCTGCTGGGGCGGCTCATCACCGACCAGCCCCGCACCGTGCTGGACATCGGGGCGGGCGAAGGAGCGCTCGCCCGGCCGCTCGCGTCGCGCGTCGACCACGTTGACGCGGTGGATCTGTCGGCGGCGATGGTTGAGGCGGGACGCGGCAGGCCCGGCGGCCGGCGCAGCAACCTGAGCTGGATCGTGGGTGCTGTCGATACCGCCGGTCTTGGCGGGCCGTACGCTCTGGTCACCGCCGGGGCAGCGCTGCACTGGATGTCCTGGAAGCCGACGCTGGCCCGGCTGCGCGCGGTGATGACACCAAGCGCGTTCCTGGCGATCGTCGAGCACGGTCACCATGACCTGCCGTGGGGCGCCGAGCTGACCGATGTCATTACCCGCCACTCGCGCAATCCCGGCTACGATCCCGGCTTCTCGCTCGTTGACGCGCTCGCCGTCGGCGGCCTGCTCGAGATCACCGGCCGCGCGGTGACCGCGCCGGTGCCGTTCCGCCAGTCGCTGGCGTCCTACGTCGAGCACTTCCACTCGACGGCAAGCCTGGCCAGGGAGTGGATGCAGGCCGACGAGTCCGCCGCGTTCGACCTGGCGATCGCCGACGCGGTCGCGCCGTACGCTAGCGGCGGCATGCTAGAGATGACGGTCGTGGCCCACCTTTCCTGGGGCCGTCCCGTTCCATAGTGGTAGAAACGGCACATGAGCGCACCGGCCGTTCCCGACCTCACTGACGTGCTCGCGGCACGCCAGCGCATCGCCCCGTACCTGCGCCCGACCCCGCTGTACCGCTATCCCGCGCTCGACGAGCTGACCGGCGCGCGGGCCTGGGTCAAGCATGAGAACCACCAGCCGGTCGGCGCGTTCAAGGTGCGCGGCGGCGTGAACCTGGTGAGCCAGCTCGGCGCCGCCGAGCGCGACAAGGGCGTGATCACGGCGTCGACCGGCAACCACGGCCAGTCGGTCGCCTACGCGGCGAACCTGTTCGGGGTGCGCGCGATCGTGTGCGCGCCGGAGCAGGCCAACCCGGTGAAGGTGGAGTCGATGCGGGCTCTCGGCGCCGAGGTGGTGCTGCACGGGCGCGATTTCGACGAGGCCCGCGAGCACTGCGAGCAGCAGGCCGCCGAGCACGGCTACCGGTACATCCATTCGGGCGACGAGCCCGCGCTCATCGCCGGGGTCGCCACCTACGCCCTGGAGATCCTGGAGGCGCAGCCAGACACCGAGATGATCGTGGTCCCGGTCGGCGGCGGCAGCGGGGCCGCTGGCACCTGCGTCGTGGCCAAGGCGGTCCGGCCGTCGATCCAGGTCATCGGCGTGCAATCCGAGGCCGCCCCGGCGGCGCAGCGGTCCTGGCACGCGCGCGCGTTGCGCACGGACACCACATCGACCCTGGCCGAGGGACTGGCGACGCGGACAGCGTTCCGGCTACCGCAAAAGATTCTGTGGGAGAAGCTCGACGACTTCGTCCTGGTCTCGGAGGACGCGCTGCAGAGCGCGGCCCGGGTGATGATAGAGAAGACCCGCAACCTCGTCGAGCTGGCCGGTGCGGCGGCGCTCGCCGCCGTGCTGTCGGACCCGGGCAGGTTCGCCGGAAGAAAGGTGGCGGTCGTGTGCAGCGGCGGCAACATCAGCCCGGCGCAGCTGCTGGCGCTCTGGCCGGACGCCAAAGCCTAAGGAAAGGGATTGACCCGGCTACGCCCAGTACGTGTCGACGCGCTGGCCGTGGCCGGGTCAATCCTTGTGAGCCCGTTCATTTCAGGTGTGCTGGCGCTCAACGCGCCGGCCATCCTTTCGCGGCGGTCCTGAACACCCAGAGGCTGAATGGCAGGATGACGGCCGCGAGCACCAGGACCGGCAGGCCCCACACATTGGAGATGTTGACCAGGGCGATGCCCGTGACGACCAGCACCAGCACGGCCACCATCCGCAGGATCACGGCGGTGACCCGGACGGCCGGGATGTATTCCCAGTACCGGATCAGGGCGCGCTGGAGGCGGGGGCGGGTTCGCAGGGTGGCGCGGCTGGCGGTGCTCATGCCGGATCGCGGGGGAGTTCCCTGGAGGGTAAATTGTGCGGACATTGCCTTGTCCTATCTGCTGGGAAGCGGCCGGCTTTCCGGCCCTCAGCTATAGGTTCGCCCTCCCGCCGGGCCGGCGGCAGGGGTCGGCTTACCCCTTTCGCCGCGCGGTCCTGGGCCGGGGTGGTTCTACCCACACCGGTCTTAGGCTGTGGCCAGCTTCGCGATCTGCGCGTGCGTGGCGAACCACGTGTGGCCCTGCCCGGCCATCTGAGTGATCACGCTGTCCAGCATCCGCACCAGGTAGCCGCGGCCGATGGCCTCCGGGTGCATCGTGTAGGTCACCGCCCGGCGGTCCTGGCGGGCCGACTCGAACTCGGCCAGCCAGATCCGCTCCACTGCGGCCGGGTCGGCGAGCAGCCCGCCGTGATAGGAAGTCCAGCCGAAGTAGGGCCAGTCGCACAGGCTCCAGTGGCCGGGGAGCTCCAGCAGCGGCTCGGTTCCGCTGGTTACCCAGTACGGCCGGTCGTCGGCCATCAGGCTGGAGTCGTAGGAGAAGCCGAGCTCGCCCAGCAGGTCCAGGGTCTCCGGGGTCAGCTCCCAGCCTGGTGACCGGTAGCCGTCCGGCCGGACCCCCAGCTTGCCCAGTGCGGTCAGCCCCTCCTCCAGCTCGGCACGCTGCGCCGGGGCGTCCAGGTCATCGGTGCCCCGATGAAGATACCCGTGGTGGCCGACCTCGTGACCGCCCGCCAGGATGGCCTCCACGGCGCCGGGATGCTGATCGGCTGTGTAGCCGGGCACGTAGAACGTGGCCGTGACATCCAGCTCGGCCAGCAGCTTGAGAACCCGGTCCAGGCCCCGGGCCGGGCCGAAACGCCCCTGCGACAGCATGGTCAGCCGGCGGGCATACTCGGGACCCGCGCTCAGCCAGGGAGCCTCGCCGTCCACGTCGAACGTCAGGGCCACGGCCACCTCGGCGCCGCCGGGCCAGGCGGGAAAGCGCGCGGGCGGGTTCTCCATGATCGATCCAATCGTGAGATGGTCCACGCGATGACGAGTCTGCCACCCGGTCAGGACGGCGGCGACGCCGCCGTCGGGCGATCAGGCTTGTCCAGGTCTCCGCGTGCTCGGTCTGACGTGGCGATGCCCTCGCAGATGATCCGTTGACGGGAACTAGAACACGTTCTACCGTCGCCTGGTATGTCGTTCCTTCTGGTCGCCAAGCCCAGGCCGCATGTCACGCTGGTCACGCTGAACCGCCCCGAACGGATGAACGCAATGTCGTTCGACGTGATGATCCCGTTCCGGCAGGCACTAGAGGAGATCAGCCGGGACAACGACACGCGCGTGGTCGTGGTCACCGGTGCCGGGGCCGGCTTTTGCTCTGGGGCGGATCTGGTCGATTCCGGCCGCATCCCGGATATCGACGGACTCACCCTCCCCGGCATCTCGCTGCGGGCCATGGAACTGCTCGACGACGTCATCCTCGCTCTCCGCAAGATGCACCAGCCGGTGATCGGGGCCATTAACGGCCCCGCGATCGGCGGCGGCCTGTGCCTCTCGCTTGCCTTCGACATCCGGATCGCCGCGGACAGCGCCTACTTCCGCGCGGCGGGCATCAACAACGGGCTGTCCTCCGCCGAGCTCGGCCTCAGCTACCTGCTGCCCCGCGCGATCGGCGCCTCCCGCGCCTTCGAGATCATGCTCACCGGCCGTGACGTGGACGCCGCCGAGGCCGCCCGTATCGGGCTGGTCTCACAGGTCACCGCCGGCGACGAGCTGCTGGGCGCCTGCTATGACATCGCGGCGCGGATCACCGGCTGGAGCCAGGTGGGCGTGGAGCTGGCCAAGCGGCTGCTGTGGTCGGGCCTGGACGCCGCCAGCCTGGAAGGGCACATGCGGCACGAGGGGGTAGCCCAGCTGTACGTGCGGAACCTGACCGGCAACTTCGAGGAGATGCTCCGGGCGCGCAAGGACGGCCGCACCCCGGTCTACCTGGACGACACCACGCAGAAGGACGACGTGCGCTGACTCGCCCGCAGTCAGCTGGTTCGCAGCGAGGCCTCCACGTCGAGCACGAGCTGAATTTCGTCGCTGACCACGACGCCGCCGGTGGGCAGCACCGTGTTGGCGGTAATGCCGTAGTCCGAGCGATAGAGCTCACCGGCAGCTGTGAATCCGGCCCTGGTGCCGCCGTACGGGTCCGGTCCGAAGCCGTTGACTTCGATTCCGAGCTCCACCAGCCTGGTGACGCCCTTGATGGTCAGCTCGCCGGTCATGATCAAGTCGTTGGCGCTGCGGTGCACGCCGGTGGACCGGAAGGTCATCGTCGGATGGTTGGCGACGTCGAGAAAGTTCTCGCTCTTGACATCGTTATCACGCGCCTCATTGCCCGTGGCGAGCGACGAGGTGTCAACGGTCACCGTGGCCGACGAGTCCAGCGGGTCAGCCGCGGTCACGATCTGGCCCTCGAACTTGGTGAAGTTGCCGCGGACCTTGCTGACCATCAGGTGCCGGGCGATGAACCCGATATGCGAGTGCACGGGATCGATGTCCCAGGTGCCGGCGATGTAGCCGGGGATATCGACGGGCTGTTCCGTCATGATTGTCTTCCCTTCTTCCGAGGTCCGCCGGGAAATGACGCCGCGCGGGTATTCAGCGGCCATCATCGCCTGCTGCGAGATTGCCCGCCTCTGCGGCGGTGAAATCCGCCTGGCCTGTGCCGTCCTGGAGGCCAGCGCCGCCCCGCAGCGCCTGGAAGCCCACACTGGCCAGCATGGCCGGGATGCCTACCACGGCTGCCACGTCCTTCGCCCGCGCCTCGTCCGGTAGCTCTTCCCACGGCACGAGGTCGGGATGCATGCGGCCCTGCCGGGCGGGCCCGTGCGCATACCCCAGCGCCAGCCGTTCCCCCATCCAGCGCTCATGTTCCAGCCGGGCGAGCAGCTGTACCTCCGCGTCATCGAACTCGAACGTCAGCGCCGGGTCGAATACCGGGACCATGAGGCAGCCGATCGCGGCCAGCTTCTCGCCGACCTGCCGCGCCTGGGCGCGGTTGGACTCCTTCACCTCGTCCGGCAACTCCTGCCACGCCCGCAGCTGCGGCCTGCTGCCCGGAGCCTCCCCCCGGCCGGCGGCGGCTTGCAGGTAGGCCCCGTGGATGGCTTGGGCCAGGTGCTCGGTGACCTGCGTGCTGGTGTAGCCGCTGAGGCTGTCGATGACGCGGTCCTGCGCGGTCAGGCGCGCTTTCATGCGGCGGCACTCGTGCAGGATCGCTCCGGCGTCGAGGAATGTCTGCTCGGAGCGGCGGTCGGAGGCCCGGCCAAGTACGTCCTGCCCGACCATGATCACCATCATGAAGATGAGCTGGGCCAGGGTGGACAGGAACGTCATGAACGCGAACGGGTAAGGATCAAACCGCTGCACCCCTACCTCCGCCAGGCCGATCCAGGCCACCTGGGTGAAAGCGGATATGTAGAAGGCCCACATGCTGCCCAGCCGCAGCGTCAGCCAGGCTGCGATCCGGTCGTTGACGCTCTCTGCCTGGTCGGCGGCCTGCGGCGGCGGCAGCACCCGGTGCCGCTGAATCCAGGGGTGCGGGCTGGAGTCGAGCAGGCTGATCCCTCGGCTGAGCGACCGGTCATGCCGGTCCAGGTGTTCCTGGAGGTCGGCGACCTGCTCGAAGATCGCCTCGGCGTCCTGATAGGTCTGCACCGCCCGCCGGTCGGCGGCCGTGCCCAGCACCCGCTGCCCAACCAAGATCACCGAGCACAGCAAGAGCTGCACCACGTTGTCCACGAACAGCAGGAACTTGAACGGATACGGATCGACCCCGCGTAACGGGCCCCAGGTCGCCAGCGCGATCCACCCGGCGACGATGACAAGCACCACGTACAGCGCCGGCATCGAGCCCACGCACCGGGTTATCGCCGCCGCGAGAGCGGAGTTGAAACCGGTCTGCTCGTCAGCGATCGTGACCGGACCGTGCGGCAGCTCAGCCGCGCGGGCACCGGTGATGGCACTAGCTTCCATGGTCATCGGGAACCCCCGGGCAGCCCGAGAAAGCCACATAGCCGAGTCTACTTCTCCAAACAAGTTCCTTAGTGGATGGCAATTGCCCCTTTCCGAGCGCTCTTCCACTGGTCATCGCGTTGCGTCTGGATGTGTTTTAGGCTCACTTTCAGGATTTGTTCGCGCCGGGTTTGGCTGTTCGGCGGTGGCTGGGTCCGTGGTGGGGGGTGGCCGCGGCCGAGCGGCCTGCGGTGAGCTTCGGTGGCCTGCTGCGGATCGGATCTCCATGGGCGCAGCGCGTAGAAACGACCCTCCGCGACTACGGCAGGTGAGCCAAGCCCGTGAGATAACAGGATGAGAAGGGCCGGTGACTGCTGCAAGGATTTCCCGCGTGGCAGATAACCGGGAGCATCCTGAAGACGGCCAAGACGCTGACGCCTTCGATCGCCGCGTTGGGCAGGTACTGGACGAAGAGGCGGGGCTGCTGGCCGAACAGAGTGATCTGCTGATCGCGGCCGGTTCCATCTCGGTGGAGCGCCCTACCGGAGTACTGACGGCGCACCTTAAGCCTCCCACCTGGTGGCGGCAGGGTGAGCTGGAGATCGCCGCCGTAACGGCGGGCAGGTCGGGGTCGGGCAGCATCCCGCTCAGCCGTGCGGCATACCGTGATCGCACCGGGTTGCGTGGCGAGATCAGGCTTCAGCTCGCCGTCCAGCTTGCCTGGCTGGAACAAGAGTGACGATGCCCGTCGGCGCTTCAGGTGCCGGTACCGACGCCGTGGTGGACGAAGAACAGGCCGCCTGGGTCGTAGCGTTCCTTCACCCGCAAGAGGCGGGCGTAGTGGTCGCCCCAGAACGCTGTCTGCCAGTCGGCTTCGAAGTAATCGGTTTCGTTGAAGTAGGAGGCGGGTTGCTCGCGGAAGGCTCTGAGCGGTGCCATGGCCGCGGTGACGAGCTCCGCCTGCTGCCGTCCCTGCGTGAGATCCGGCTCGTGGCCGGGGATGCCGGGATAAACCGACTGCTGCTTGGATGTGGCGATCGCCAGCGCGAAGGAGTCTAGGACCGCCGGGTTCATCGAGGTGTCCGCCGTCCGGCGGATGGCGTCCGCGGCGCCCCCGGCCAGGCCCTTGTTGCAGGCCAGCTGCACCGACCAGGACTGGCTGGCACGCACGAGCGCATCGACCAGGGCCGGCTGGTTTTCCGGTTCGAGAAGCTGCTGCGACAGCCAGGTCGACTGGAAGGTGTTCAGGAACCAGCCCACCTCGCCTGAATTGACCGACCAGTGGTAATAGTCCTCCGGTGCGCCGGGGAGAGGGTCGGGCACGACCAATGCGGGGATCAATTCAGGGAAGAATTGCTCGTACCACGCCACGTTCCAGAAATCCTGTCCCGGGACCGCCAGGAACCCCGGCTGGCTTCCCGCTTCCGCTCCGGTGAGCGTGTAGTCGGCAGGCCGGGCCGTGACCCAGTCGAAGAGCGGGGCCCAGGTCTGCTCGGCCTGGGCCTGGGTGAGCCCCTGGAACAGCATGAAGATGGTGATCTGGTTCCCGTTCCCGGTTCCGAAATCGATCTGCTCTCCCCAGTGCGGGTTGAACAGGCTCTCGCGGTAGAACGAGATCATCTGCCCGACCAGCGCCCGGTAGGCGGCGTCCGACGCGGCGGTGATCACAGCGGACACCAGGCCGAGATAGTCCGGCAGCGGATGGGTGCGCAGCGTGAACCGGGTGACGACACCGAAGGTCCCGCCCCCGCCGCCCTTGAGCGCCCAGAACAGGTCCGGATCCTGGAAGGCGTTGACGACCCGCACGGTCCCGTCCGCGGTGACGACCTCGGCCTCCAGCAGGTTCGCCGCCGCGGTGCCGAACGTCTTAGACCAGCTGCCGAAGCCGCCGCCCTGCGTCAGGCCGGAGACACCGACGGTCGTGCAGCCCCCGCCCTGCACATAGCGGCCGGCGACGGTGGTGACGGCGTTGTAGGCATCTATCCAGATCGCGCCGGCGCCCACGCTCACGGCCGGCTCGGGCTCGACCAGGCCCGCGCCGCCCTGGGGCACGAAACCGTCGCTGAGCTCGATCGCCTGCATATTGGGCCTGGTCCAGATCAGCAGCGAATCCGGCGCGTTCGACGTCCCCAGATAGCTGTGCCCGCCCGACTTCACGACCAGGCGGACGTTGTGCTCGCGGGCGAAGTTCACCGCGGCCGAGACATCGGCGCTGCTGGCAGCCAGCACCGCGTACGCGCTGGGCTCGGAGGTGAACGCATCGATCCAGCCGAGGGTCTGGGTCAGGTTGACGCTTTGATCGATGTAGAAGGGATCCGCCAGATTCTGGAATAGGTCGCCGCACGCGGCACTGCCGGCGTCCGGCTGGCACACCGTGAAGGCCGACTGCACCTGCACCAGCCGCCCGCCCACGCTCTCGTTGAGCGCCGCCCACTCCGCCGGGCTGGGCCAGCCCGGCTCGCCGGGCCGCACAGTTCTGGCCGGCTGCGCAGTCACACGAGGCGCGAGGGCGGCGAAACGGGAAAACAGCGGCAGCACAGCCGCCGCCTTCAGTAGCGTGCGTCTCTGCATTCCGGCTCCTATCGGGAGGGCTTCACGACCCGGCGGCACCTTTCGCGGCACAGCAGGGCGCGCAACGTGACCGAACCCACACTCGCCCGGGATGGCCGTCACGAGAAGAGCCAGTAGCCAGTCCAGGTTCCGTGAACCGTTTATCTTGAGTGGATCAGGCGCTCCCGCTGAAACTAACGTCGTGCGTCGGCACCAGACCAGGCAAGTTCACCGGCAGGTTCACTGGCAATGTTCTGGTCTGGCCGCTGCGTCAGCAGGTGTCGGGGAACGTGAGTGACGGGAACGCCAAGATCAGCGAAGATGCCCAGCGCTTGCTGCCAGTGGCGGTGTGCCTTGCCGGGCTTCCCGAGGGCGTACCAGGCACGGCCGAGGCCGCCGTGAGCACGGCCCTGCTGGTTTCTCAGACCCATCCGGGACGCCAGGCCTAGGGCAGCGGCAAACTCGGCACGGGCATCGCCGGGCCGCCCCGTGGCGAGAAGGGCCTCGCCCAGGCCGTTGAGTGCGTGGGCCTCACCGGTCCAGTTGCCGGTCTTGCGGAACACGCTGCGAGCCCGCCGTTGCAGGCTAGCGGCCCTGCGCAGCTGGCCTTGGTGCAACGCCACCGCGCCGAGTTCGCTGAGCATCTCGGCCATCTGGTCGAGGTTGCCTGCCTGGCGGGCAAGGTCTACGGCCTGCTGCAGGTGACCGGCAGCCTGCGGGTAGCGGCCCTGCCGCATGGCCACGATGCCCAGGTTGCCCAGCGGGAGAACCGCGCCCGCGCTGTCACCCTGCGCACGGTACAGGCCCAGGGCCTGCTGAAGCTGGCTGACGGCCTGCGGGTAGCGGCCCTGCAGGCGATGGACGATGCCCAGACCGCACCCCGCCCGGGCCACGCCACCGGTGTCGTCGGCCTGGCGGAACAGCTCTTGCGCCCGCTGGTAGTGCCCGGTTGCGTCCTGATAGCGGCCCTGCCTTATAGCGACGACACCGAGGCCGATCAACGCTCCTGCTTCCGCGGCGCGGTCAGCGATCTTGCAGGCTGCGCGGCGCGCGTGGCCGTGCAGGATGATCGCCTCGGGGTAATGGCCGCGTCCATCGAGGTACCACAACAAGACATCGGCCATTCGGATGGCATGGCCTGGCCAGCCGTTTTCGGTCATGTACTCCACGGCAGAAAGCAGGCAGGCCCGTTCGGCATCCAGCCATGTCAATGCCTCAGCTGGGCTGCCGATCGGCCCGGGGGTGATCGCGGCCTGTGCTTCGACCGGGCGCACCGCGGCGGGCGGCGTGCGATCGGCTGGGCGCAGAACCGCCATCGCCGTGGCGGCGGAATGCAGGTAGTAGTCGAACAGGCGGGTTAGCGCGCGATGCCGCTGGCGTTCGTTGTCGTGGCTGGCCGCAAGTTCGCGGGCATAGCAGCGCAGCAGGTCGTGCATGGCGTACCGGCCCGCCCGGGTGGGCTGGATCAGGTACCCGCGGGCCAGCACGTCAAGCAGACGGCCGGCCCGGGCCGCCGTGGTGCCGAGGAGCGCGGCGGCGGCGTAGCGATCAAGATCGGGGCCCCGGTGCAGGCCCGCCAGCCGGAACGCTCGCGCGGTCCCGGCATCGAGGTGCCGGTAGGACCATGCGAACACGGCCCGCACCGCGGTGTCCTCATCCTTGCCCGCGTCGAGCACGTCCAGCGGGTGCTGATTCTCCAGATCGCTGGCCAGGTCAGCGAGTGAGCTGGCCGGGTACATGGTGGCGATCTCAGCGGCCACCCGCAACGCCAGCGGCAGCCGCGAGCACCGCGCCGCCAGGTGTGCCGCGGCACCCGGCGTGGCGTCAACCCGGCTGCCGATCAGCGCGCGCAGCAACTCGACCGCATCCGGCATCGGCAGCAGGTCCAGGTCCACCCGCTGCGCGCCGTCTCTGGCCACCAGGCCGGCCAGCGCATTGCGGCTGGTCACCAGCGTCACGCAGCCCGGAGCAGCAGGCAGCAGCGGCCGGACCTGCCCGGCCTCGCAGGCATTGTCCAGGATGATCAGCACCCGCCGTCCGGACAGCAGGCCCCGGTACCGGGCCGCGCGCTGTTCGGTCTGGGCCGGGATATCCGGCCCCGGTACGCCGAGGGCACGCAGGAATCCCGTCAGCGCTTCGGCTGCCGTCATCGGCTCAGCCGGACCATAGCCGCGCAGGTTCACATACAGCTGCCCGTCCGGGAACCCCCCGGCCGCCTGATGCGCCCACTGGAGCGCCAGCGCCGTCTTCCCCACCCCAGCCGTCCCGC
>Ga0208725_1000192_pt1 | contig 14096 bp, 11 predicted proteins | sample MicForSoSWNH13_O_FD_188004 | JGI IMG/M metagenome (GOLD analysis project Ga0208725, IMG submission 188004) | Forest soil microbial communities from Harvard Forest Long Term Ecological Research site in Petersham, Massachusetts, USA - MetaG HF011... | ecosystem: Environmental > Terrestrial > Soil... | reverse complement strand
CCCGCCGCAACCATGCCCCCGACATTCCCGGTGCCCTGATCGACCAGGACCCAGCTCGCGGGCCCGGCGGTCCCACCCGGCCGCCAGTACGCCTTGACCGTAAGGGCGCCATCGCTGTACGTCCACATTTCCCGCATCTCGAGCTGCGTGAATGGGCAACGTCGGCGCTCCGGGTAATCGGCCACGCTTCCATGTTCGGCCCTCGCTCCAGACAGCGGGCAGGCAGGGCGGCTAAATGGACCTCCGCGCCGGCGACGTGATCCGTCACGTCGCCGGCGCGGAGCAGCCGTCTCAGCGGCTGGGGTTGGGCGGGCCGAGGTAGGGAAAGTGGGCGAGCAGGTCGTCGTGCGGCTTGAGGCCGGACGGCGGGACCTTGCCGTTGGTCAGCCAGGCGAAGCGCAGGCTGTAGACGTCGTCGGTGGGCACGCGTCCGTTGGGGTAGGTAGCGGGCTGAGTGCGGTCATAGTGCAGGATGTCGGGCAGGACTTGCAGGGCGGCTGCCTCGGCCTGCTCGGGGGTGTAGCCGCCGGCGTTTTGCAGGATCGTCGACCACGGTCCCAGGTAGTTGGCCACGTCGTCGGCGGGCTGGCGGGAGTTGAACAGGTTCTTCTCGCCATCGGGGTTGATGAACGGGTTGATGGTCGGGTTTCCGCCGCGGTCCATCTGCTCGAGTACGCCGTCGGTGTACCGGCTGATCGAGGCCCAGACGCCGATGACCGGGCCGCCGAGCATGTCGTCGGGTACCTCGAGCACGATGGAGTCGACGTTGTTGTCGGCGAAGTCGTCGTGCCCGGTCCAGACGAAGCCGTGCAGGGCGCCTTCGACGTCGGCGAAAAACGGGTCGCTGCGCAGCCCGGCGAACAGCCGGATCCGGCCGGCCTGAACGGGCTGCGCCGTGCCGTCGAAGCTGACGAGGATGTCCGAAGCGAGTACGTCGCCGGCCGGCTCGGGCTGGCGGGCCTGCTCGCCGGTGGCGTATTTGGCGGTCCCGGTCTGCGTGCCGTTCTCGTACTCGGAGAAGACGAACGTGAACGCGACGTCGGCCTGGTTGTCGCCGTCGGTGTCGATGTTGATCCGGTAGACCGCGCCGGGGTAGAACTCCGGGCCGGTGACCGGCGCCGGAATCGGCGGCGGGGCACTGGTCGGGTTCGAGTCCATGATCAGCACGGTCGTCCCAGGGTGCTGATGATGAAGCAGAGTGTGGTGATGTTCCGGGCTGGCGGACGCCTGGAAGACGAACACGTCGGTAAGGTCCAGGCGGCGGTCGTCGCCAGGGAACTTGAGGTTGTCGGCACTAAAGTGGTTCGACATTTTGCTCTTCCTTCTGGGTAGTGGTGTGAGCGAGTCGGGCGTCAGCTGCGGATGAAGTCGAGCAAGGCGGTGTTGACCTGGGCGGCGTGGGTCCAGGGGATCGCGTGCGGGCCGCCTTCGACGACGACCAGCTGCGCATCCTTGATCAGGGCGGGCAGCCGCTGGCCCGTCTTGTCCAGCGGCAGCACCCGGTCTTCGTCGCCCTGGACGACCAGCATGGGCACGTCGATTTCGGGGAGGTCGGCGCGGAAGTCGGTCGCCCAGGTCGGGATGCAGGCCACCGCGGCGCTGGCCGACGCGGTCACGGCCAGGTTCCAGCTGGCCTGGTAGGCCTGGTCGCTGACCAGGGTGCCGCGCAGGGTGTCGGTGTTGTAGAAGTTGTCCAGGAAGCCCTTCATCCACGCCGGGGCGTCGGCCGTGGCAGCCTGGATGAATCCGTCGAACAGGGCTTGTGGCACTCCTTCGGGATTGTCCGGCGTCTGCAGCAGGAACGGGGGGATCGGCGAGACCAGCACGCCCCTGGCCACCCGGGCTGAGCCGCGGGTGCCCAGATACCGGGTGACCTCACCGGTGCCCATCGAGTGCCCGACCAGGACGGCCTCGTTCAGGTCGAGGTGGTCCAGCAAGATGCTCAGGTCGGCGGCGAAGGTGTCGTAGTCATAGCCGGTAGTCGGCTGGCTGGACTGGCCGAACCCGCGCCGGTCGTAGGTGATGACCCGGTGGCCGGCTTCCAGCAGGGCCGGGACCTGCTTGTCCCAGGCACGGCCGCTGAGCGGGTACCCGTGGATCAGCACCACGGGCTGGCCCGTGCCGTGGTCTTCGTAGTGGATCTCGATGTCGGCGGAGTTTTCCCGGCCGACGGTGACTGCGGGCATGGGATGTCCTTCCTGTAGCGGGGGCAGTTAACTGATTTGGTCCTCACCCCAGAGTGGCGCCCGGGGACCGCGCATCGCGCCCGTGATATCCCGGGCCGGACCCCTGGTCCGGCGGCGTCACTACCGGGCGCTGGTGGCGGACGCGGGCGGCGTTGCCGGCCTGCGGCGCGGGGCTACTGTCTCGGGGTCCCGGGCACCGACAGCCGGAGCTACGAGCAGGCCTCTGAACTGCCTCGGCTCAATTCCGGTGGCAAGGTAGTACGAAGTTTGCGCTATTTCAGGCTGTTAGTGAATGTGCGTCTGCTCTGGGAGCGTGTTCGGGTTTTTGGCTGATGGTCGTAGCAGTTGCAGCGCGGTGATGGGGAAGAGGATGACGCTGAAGAGCCCTGCGGCGACGAGTGCGGCTGCGTTGGCCGGGCTGATGGCGTGCAGCTGAAGGCCGATGGTGGTGGCGGCGACGATGAAGGGCAGCGAGGTGGCCTGGAGCAGGCCCGCGGCGGCGACATCGCGGGTGCTGGGCAGGGCGGGCCGGTACAGGACGGCGGGCAGTGCGCGGACGATCAGCAGGGCCAGCAGGAACAGTGGTACCCGCAGCACGGTGGCGGGGGTGGAGAACAGCACGGAGAGGTTGAAGGTGAGGCCGCTGGTGACGAAGAAGACCGGGATGAGGAAGCCGTAGCCGATGGCGTCGAGTTTGGGGTGGAACAGCGGGTGGTTGTGTTCGGCGTCCGCGTCGACCAGGCGAAGGATTGTCCCGGCGATGAATGCGCCAAGGATCGCTTCGAATCCGAGGTGTGTGGCCAGGGCGCCCAGCCCGACCACGAGCAGCATCGACAGTCGAATGCGGATTTGGGCTGAGGTGTCGGCCAGTTTGCTGATCATCGTTGTGATCCACAGTGAGCGCTCGATGCGGAGCGTTGCGATGACGGCGAGGACAGCCAGGACGCCAAGCAGCGAAAGCAGCAGCAGTTTGGGGCCTATGGCGGTGGCGCGGCCGGAGAAGAAAAGGGAGAGCAGGATGACCGGGCTGAGTTCGCCGAGCGAGGCGCCGGCGATCGCGTACTGGCCGACGGGGCGGTCGGCCACGCCTGCGTCCTGCAGGATGGGAACGATCACGCCCAGCGACGTGGCCATGAGAATGATCCCGACGAGCAGCGGGCTTTCGGTGACGCCTGCTGCGTGCAGCACGACACCGATGATCAGCGCCAGCAGTGCGCTCAGGCCGAGTGCTAGTGCGGCCCGGCGGGCGCGAGGCCCGCGAAAGCGGCGGACGTCGATCTCCAGACCGGCGAGGAAAAGCAGGAACGCCAGCCCGATCGTCGACACCAGCCGTACCGCCTGGTCAGGTTTCACCAGGTCCAGCACCGCTGGGCCAAGCACAATCCCGGCGACGATCTCCAGCACCGGCCCGGGGACACGCACCCGCGGTACGGCCGCGAGAATCAACGGCACCGCCGCCGCCACCGCGAGCACGGCGACCAGATTGTCGAAGTTCATCGGAGCCACCGCCAGCTCGCAGTCAGGCAGCGGACCCGCATCGGGTCAATCACGAGGTGCCGCCGAGCGTGGGGGACCGGGGGCTGGGCTCCACTTTTCCTCGATGCGGGCGCAGCGCCAGACGAGCAGGGCGGCCAGCCAGGTCGCGAGGAACAGCCCGACGATCACGAACCCGGCCGTGTTGATGTTGAACCGGGACACCAGGCCCCAGAAGCCGGTGGTGCGGCTGAGCCCGTGGATCTCCTGCGGCAGCAGGCTGAGTGCCTCGACCGTGCCGATGACGAAGCAGATCGCGACGGACAGCCCGGTGATGGCCAGGTTGTAGTAGACCTTGCGGACCGGGTTGAAGAACGCCCAGCCGTAGGCCAGGTTCATGAACAGCCCGTCGGTGGTGTCCATGAACGTCATGCCCGCGGTGAACAGAACCGGCAGGCAGATGATCGCGTACCAGGGGATGTGCTGGGAGGCCAGCAGCGCGGTGGTAGCCAGCAGGGCGACCTCGGTGGCAGTGTCGAAGCCCAGGCCGAACACCACCCCCACCGGATAGAGCTGCCACTCCTTGGTGATGACCTTCATCCAGCGGCCGAAGAACCGGTAGAAGAACCCGCGGTTGGCCAGCTGGCGCTCCAGCTCGGCCTCGTCGTACTCGCCGCGGTGCATCGAGGCGAAGATCCGCACGATCCCGGCCAGGACTACCAGGTTCAGCAGCCCGATCAGCAGCAAGAATGCCGCCGAGACGACGGTGCCGAACAGTCCGCCGAACCGCTCGAGCCCCGAGCCCCTGTCCGAGACCGCGCCGAACACCATCTTCTCCGCCACGACGATCCCGACCCCGATGGCGACCACGACGGTGGAGTGCCCGAGGGAGAAGAAGAACCCGAACCCCAGCGGGCGCGGGGCTCCGGTGCCCTGCCGCTCGCCCAGCACTTTACGCGTGCAGTTATCGATTGCCGAGATGTGATCGGCGTCAAACGCGTGGCGCATGCCGAGCGTGTAGGCCAGTACGGCCACTCCCACCCCGAGTCCCTTGTAATGCGAGGGCACCACGAACACGAACAAGATGACGATCCCGGCCACGTGCAGGCCCGCGATAACCGCGTACATCGCGATCAGTCTGGCCCGTTCCCGGGCGGTCATCGCCGCGAACGACTGCCGTGCCAGCTGCCCGATGCGAGGCGCCCTGGATACGCTTGCCGCGGCTCGGCGGGCCGGAATGCTATTCGGCAGGGCATCCATTTCAGTCCGGCCTGTCAGCGCGGTATTCATTGGCGTCGCCTATTTCCAGCTATGTGTCTATTGCCGATAGCCCTGGCCGTAATGGCCGGGAGGGCTTGGGTCCTGGCCTCCACGATCGCGCTCGGCCGAGGCCACTCGCGCCCGTACGGACCCTGGCGCGGCCCCTGGTCCTGGCTCCCGGCACCGCCACCTCTACGGGGCACAAGGGGTGCCCGGCGCTGGGCCGCCCGGCCCCTGGAAGGCGAGGTCGTACAGGGCCCCGTGCGAAGGAATGTCCGTTATGACCGAGCGCCTCTTCTTGTCAGAGCCTGCTCGAGCTCGCGGCGGGAGCTGATATCCAGCTTGGCGAACACCTTGCGCAGGTGCCACTCCACGGTGCGGCGGCCGATGAACAGCTGTGCGCCGATCTCGGTGTTGGTTCGTCCCTCGCGGGCCAGCTGGGCGATCTCCTCCTCCTGCGGAGTCAGGTCGGCGCGGGAATCTTCGCTGCGCTTGCGCACCTTTTCACCGGTCGCCTGCAGCTCTCGCCGCGCGCGTTCGGCGAAGGCCTCGGCGCCCATGGACGCGAGCGCGTCGAACGCGGGCCGCAGCTGGTTGCGGGCATCGATCCGCCGGCTCTCCCGGCGCAGCCATTCGCCGTAGACCAGGCGGGCGCGCGCGAGGTGGGTCGCCATCCGGGTTCTGCCCAGCAGTTCGATCGCCTCGCGGTACTCCTCCTCGGCGGCGTATCCCCTGGATACCAGCGCCCGGGACCGCGCCGCCGCCCCGCGAGCCCAGTTGCTGCCGCTCGCCATGGCTACCTGCGACAGCTGATCAGCCGCCGCACAGGCACGTTCCCGCTGATCGCTTCGCGCCGCGGCTTCCACCAGTTCATACAGTGCCCAGGGCGAGATGACGATCTCGTCGACGGCGCTCGCACCGTGCGCCGCCTCGGCGGCGGACCGGTAGTTGCCGTGGCCGTTGTACAGCACCGCCTGCGCGTAGTTCGTGTAGGTCAGTGCCGAGCCCTCGCCCCGGCCCGAGGCACCGCGGGCCATCGCCTCTGCCAGTCCGCCCGCGCCCGGCGCGTCCCCGCGCCACGCGGCGAGCAGCAGCGGAACGTAGGGCAAGGTGACCTCTCTGGTCCCCGGGTCGACGCGCTCACGCTCCATCAGCAGGGCCGCCGCCTTCGACAGGTCGCCGGACTGGATGTGCATCTCGGCGAGATAGTCCAGCGCGAACGGAAGCCAGCTGAGGGTGCCATTGGCTCGCGCCAGCCGGACCTGGCCGGCCGCGAGCTCAGACCACGCCTCGTCGTCCCACAGGTCCATGGCGACGATGTCGTATGAGACGGACAGCCAGTCCAGCTCGTGCGGCTGCGCCCGGTAGAGGCGCAGTGCCTCCTTGAGCGTGGGAGCGGCGGCCAGGTACCCATCGGCCAGGCGGACGGCGAGGCCGTGGATCAGCAGCTGTGAGTGCGGCAGCGGCTCTGACCCGGACGGCCGCAGCGTTGCAGATCTCGCGGCGAGCGCGACCTGCCTCGCGTCCTGTCCGTGGGCGAGCCGGCCGGCGTAGATCGCGGCCACCAGGGCTTCGAGATAGGTCTGCCTGGCCAGCTCGGCGTCCAGGCTCTGCAGTCGCTGCGCTGCCCGCAGCATGAGCGGCGGCGCGTCGCCGCCCCGTCTCAGCGCGAACGCGATCTGTGCCCGCATCCGCTGTACACGTGCTTCGTCGAGCTCGCCCAGCGGTCCGAGCTCAGCCGTTACCAAGAGGGTTTGCGCGGCCTCGAAATCCCCGGCTGCATACTTCGCCTCGGCCGCCGCCAGAGCCCGTGAGGCGCGCTCGCCCGGGTCCGGAGTGAGCGCCACGGCCCGATCCCAGAAGGCCGCGGCCGCGGCTACCCCGCCTCGGCGCAGAGCACGGCTGGCCGAGTTGATGAGCTCCTCGGCCACCTCCTCGTCGGGCCCGACAGCCGCGTGGGCGCGGTGCCACGCCCGGCGGTCGGGGTCGGCCAGCGGATCGGTCACCGCTGCCAGCGCCGCGTGTACGGCTCGCCGGTCATCGGCGGCGGCGGCCCGGTAGACGGCAGAACGCACCAGAGGATGCCGGAAGCGCACGATCGCACCGAACTCCAGCAGGTCGGCCGCGGCGGCCAGGTTGACGGTTCCGGTGTCCAGGCCTAGCACCCGAGCCGCCCGGAGGATCACCGCCGGGTCACCGACCGGATCGGCCGCCGCGAGCAGGACCAGCCGCTGCACCTCGTCCGGCAGCTCACGCAGCCGCGCCGCGTACTGATCTTCGATGCGCCTGGGCAGATCTCCCGCGTCCGGAAGAGCGAACCCTCCGGCAAGGTCTGCCGCGCTCCGGCCTCGGTAGAGCTCGAGCAGGGCCAGAGGATGGCCGTGTGTCTCCTCGAGAATCCGGGCACGGACGTTCTCGTCGAGCGGACCTGAGGTGACCGTTGCCAGCAGCGCCCGAGCCGACTGTTCATCCAGCCCGCCCAGCCGCAGTTCCGACAGACCCGCCAGGTTATCCGGCGAGGGATCTCCGGGAGCGGGCGTCCGGGCCGCGAACACCAGCGCTATCGACTCCGCCAGCAGGCGGCGCGCAACGAATCCGAGGACCTGTGCCGAGGCCTGGTCGAGCCACTGCGCGTCGTCCACGACGCACAGCATCGGCTGCTCTTCGGAGGTCTCCGCCATGAGGCTGAGCACCGCGAGGGCGACCAGGAACCGGTCGGGGCTATCTCCGGAGGCAAGCCCGAACGCGACGCTGAGCCCGCGACGCTGGGGCTCGGCCAGTGACCCGAGCCGGCCGAGCATCGGCGCGCACAGCTGGTGCAGCCCGGCGAAGGGGAGCTCCATCTCCGACTCCACGCCGGCCACGCGGGCCACCCAGAAACCGGACGCCTCGGCGATCAGATGTCGCAGCAGTTCCGTCTTGCCGATCCCAGGCTCTCCCCGCACGACCAGGACGGCGCTCTCACCGCTTCGCACGTTCGCGATGAGCCCTCTCAGGATCTCCAGCTCGCCGGTCCTGCCAAACAGCCTGGGCGGAGGATGTACTGTCACACCCACCATCCGGAGCGAGGGCTAGCAGAGACCTTCACCGCAACGCTACCCCGCCACCTCAGACAGGCGGCAACGGGCCAGATGACCAGTCGGGAAGACCGGAACCGCCGGGCCCAGCTGCGCGGCGGGCGGCGCTGACCAGGTCGGGCAGGGGAGGCACGTCGGCCTAGCCGCCCGCGATCTGGCCGCCGTCGATGTGCAGGATCTCGCCGGTGATATACGGCGATGACTCCAGGAACAGGATGCCGTCGACAACATCGCTGATGTGGCCAACCCGCCCGAGCGGCAGAAGCTGGTCGCCGAGGCCGTCATAGCTTCCTGGCGGGTGCACCGGTGTCTGGATGATGCCGGGCGAGACGGCGTTTACCCGGATGCCGCGGGAGGCATATTCGACGGCCAGTGACCGGGTGGCCGCAGCCAGGCCGCCCTTGGTCAGCGCGGCCAGGACCGAGGGCGCACTGGAGTTCGCGGCCTCGGCGAGGGTGGCCGAGATGTTGACCACGTGGCCGCCGTACCGCCGCACCATCTCGGTGATTACCCGCTGGGTCAGCCAGAAGAACCCGGTGAGGTTAACCCCGACGACCAGGCCGTAGTCCTCGGCGGTGTAGTCGGTGAAGGGCTTGGAAATGAACACGCCGGCGTTGTTGACCAGGGTGTCGACGCGCCCGAACCGCTCCAGTGCTCCGTCGATGATCCGGTCGGCGGTGGCGGGCTTGGCGATGTCGCCCTCGACGGTGAGCACGTCCAGGTCCTGCGACGGCTTGATCGTGAGGGCATTGGCCACCACCGCCCAGCCTCGCCCGCGGTACCCGGCCACCAGGCCGGCGCCGATGCCCTGCGATCCTCCGGTGATGATGGCGACCCTCCGGTCGTTCGGGGTCATGGGATGATCATCGCCGGGTCGCTCGGGTGCCCGCTGAGCGGCGTGGTCTCGACGGTCATCCACGGGTCCAGCGGCAGCGACTTCAAAATCGCCTGCATCTCGGCGGTATTCCGGGCGTTCCACAGGCCCAGCGCGCGGGACTGGCCGGGCAGCCTCCACAGCCGCAGCAGGTAGCCCTGCCCGGCGAGCTCCTTCGCGCGCTGCGCCTCGCGCGCCTCGGTGTCGTCCACGGTCTGACCGGGCGTGCCCTCCGGGACGCTGATGACGAAGGTGGTCAGGAACTCCGTACCTGCGTTCCCGGCCGCCAGCGCCGGGTCGTTCGGGTGCGGCGCGAGTGGCGTCACCTCGTCGGTGCGCCACACCCGCAGCGGCATCGAGGCCAGGACTTCCTCGAGCTGGCCGCCGTCCGCCGCGGCGAACAGCCCGAGCGAGCGCCATTCCCCCGGCCGCAACGGCGGACGCCACAGGCGCAGCAGGTGCCCCGTTGCTGCCAGTTCGCGCGAGCGGGCGGCCTCGCGGGCCCGGATGTCGTCGACGGCCCGTTCCGGCGTTCCGTCCGGGACCTGGGTGGTCATTGTGACGAGGTACTCCATGGTCGGCTCCTGGGGGTGTTACGGTCTGCGGTCGGCTTGCAGGTACGGGTGGTGCATCGGTCGTCGGCCACCGAGTACTACCGTCGCGCCGCAGGGCGGACGGTCGCGCCCGTGATGACCCTGGCCGGTACCCGGGTCCCCGCCCGACCCTGGTGCAGCATCAGCGGCCGGTTCGCAGCAACTTCTTGACATTATCGATCGTTTTAATCGATAATCGGCACACTTCCCAGTCCCCGCGCCCGGAGGTTCAGAGTGTCGCTCAGCACGCTCATCGCAGATACGCGCAAGGCGGTCGCCGACGACAGCTCGAACGCGCAGGCGGTATTCGCCGCGCAAGGAACGCTGGTCGGCGTCACTGAGGTGGATGTGCAGACCGGGGCGCACACCTTCACGGTGGACGAACCGCCCGCGCTCGGCGGCGGTGATGTGGCAGCGAACCCAGTCCAGTACGCATTGGCTTCGCTGGGTTCATGCCAGGCCATTACCTACCGTCTCTGGGCCGAGCAGCTGGGCATCACCTTCGATTCCCTCACTGTGAGGGTAGAGGGCGATCTAGACATTCGCGGGTTCTTCGGATTCGACGACTCGGTGCGGCCCGGCTTCTCTGCGATCCGTGTCGAGGTCGCCGTGAGCGGGCCGGAGAGTCCCGAACGCTACCAGGAGCTTGCGGCGGCTGTGGACGAGCACTGTCCTGTCCTTGATCTGTTCAAGAACCCGGTGCCGGTGACCCGCACGCTCGCCCCGGCCAGCTGACCGGCCGGCCTTCCGGCAGCCCTGGTCAAGAGAGATCTTGCCGGGCAGAACAGGCCAAGACGGCACACCGGGGTGTATCTCGGACCGGGCCGATGCCAGAATGCTAAGACGCGTCGGCCGGTTCCGCCTGCCGCCGTCAGGGCCTAGCGGGCCAAACACCGGAAGGCGAGCGGCCACATGAGCATTCTCGGCACCAGGGTGGTGCGGACCGAGGACCCCCGGCTGCTGACCGCGGGCGGTACCTACGTGGACGACCTGCGACTACCTGAGCTGACCGATGCGGCGCGGGTCACGTTCGTGCGCAGTCCGGTGGCGCACGCGAAGATAACCGGCATGGACACCGACGCGGCCCGTCAAGCTCCGGGTGTTCTCGCCGTGCTGACCGTCCAGGACATGGACGACCTGGTGCCCCCGCCGCCTCCCGAGCCGGGCAGCGAAGTCAGCGAGGGTGCGCCGATGCCGATCGGCGGCGTGTGGTCCGAGCCGCTCCTGGCGGTGGACCGGGTCCGGTACGTCGGCGAGGCCGTGGCGATGGTCATCACCAGCGACAGCTACCAGGGCGAGGACGCTGCCGAGCTGGTCAGCGTCGACTATGAGCCGCTGCCCGCGGTGATCGGCATCGCTGGCGCGCTGCAGACCGAGACGCTGCTGTTCGACGCCACCGAGTCGAACGTGCCCGTGACATCGGGCGATGACGCGGACGACGCGATCTTCGAGGGCTGCGACGTGGTCGTGGAGCGGACCATTGTGAACCAGCGGCTCGCCCCGATGCCGATGGAGGGACGTGCCGCGGCCGCCCGGTTCGCCGACGGCAAGCTGACCTACTGGGTGAGCACGCAGAACGCGCAGATCAGCCGGTTCATCCTGGCCGGAGCGCTAGGCATGGATCCGGCGGCAATCCGGGTCATCACCCCAGACGTCGGCGGCGGGTTCGGCGCCAAGGTCGGCGTCGACCGGGACGCGATCCTGGTCGCCTGGGCGGCCAGGAAGACCGGCCGGGCGCTGCGCTGGGTGGAGACGCGCAGTGAGAACCTGGTCGGGATGACGCACGGCCGTGCCCAGGAGCAGACCATCAAGCTTGGCGGCACCAGGGACGGCCGGGTCCTCGCCTACCGGCTCGACGTGGTGCAGGACACGGGGGCCTACCCGCGGATGAGCGGCTTCCTGCCGTTCCTCACGAAGCTGATGGCGGTGGGCCCGTACGACATACCTCGCGTGCAGACCCACTCCCGGGTGGTCGTGACCAACACCACGCCGATTGCCGCCTACCGTGGCGCCGGCCGGCCCGAGGCGACGGCGGCGATCGAGCGGGCCATCGACCTGTTCGCCGCCGAGATCGGCGTGGACCCGGCCGAGGTGCGGCGGAAGAACCTGATCCCGCCGGACAAGTTCCCCTACGCGACAGCGACCGGCGCGACGTACGACACCGGGGACTACGTCACTGCCCTGGACAAGGTGCTGGACGCGGCCGGCTACGGCGAGCTGCGGGCGGAGCAGCGGCGCCGCCGCGAGCGCGGCGATGTGCTGCAGCTCGGCATCGGGCTGGCCAGCTACGTGGAGATCACGGCGGCGGACGCGGCGGCCGGGGAGACCGCCAGGCTGGCCGTGCACGGCGACGGCACGGCCACCGTGTACACCGGCAGTTCCGCGCACGGCCAGGGCCACCACACCGCCTGGGCCATGCTCGTCGAGTCCGAGCTCGCGATCCCGATGGGCAACGTCACCGTGATCCACGGCGACACCGACCTGATCCCCGAGGGGGTCGGCACCTATGCGTCCCGTTCGCTGCAGCTCGGCGGGGTGGCGGTGCACAAGGCGGCGATCGAGGTCAAGGAGCAGGCCAGGCAGGTTGCGGCGGACCTGCTCGAGGCCGCCGAGGCCGACCTCGAGCTGAACGCCGACAGCGGCACCTGGCAGGTCCGCGGCGACCCCGGAACGGGCCGCAGCTGGGCCGATGTGGCGACCCATGCCGGTGCGGACGGGCTCGTGGCCTACGTCCAGTACGCCGGTGGCGGCGCGACCTTCCCGTTCGGCAGCCACGTTGCCGTGGTCGAGGTCGACACCGAGACCGGCAAGGTGCGGCTGATCAGGCACGTGACCGCCGACGACGCGGGGACCGTGGTCAGCCCGGTGCTGGCCGAGGGACAGCGGCACGGCGGCATCGCCCAGGGCGTGGCCCAGGCGCTGCTGGAGGAGATGCTGTACGACCCCGACGGCAATCCGCTCACCGCCACGCTCGCCGACTACGCCGCGATCACCGCGGCTGAGCTGCCGAGCTTCGAGCTGGTGCAGAGCGAGACGCCGACGGACATCAACCCGCTGGGCGTCAAGGGGATCGGCGAGGCCGGGACGATCGGCGCCACCCCGGCCACACAGAACGCGGTCATCGACGCGGTCAGCCACCTCGGCGTCCGGCACATCGAGATGCCGACCACGCCGTCCAGGGTCTGGGCAGCGATCAGCGAGGCAACGCACAACGGAGAGGTAAGCGAGTGAAGGTCACCGTGACCGTCAACGGCAAGCAGGTCGCGGCCGAGGTTGCCGATCGCACCCTGCTGGTGCACTTCGTGCGTGAGGTGGCGAACCTCACCGCGACCAACGTCGGCTGCGACACCACGTCCTGCGGGGCGTGCACGGTCCTGCTGGACGGCAAGTCGGTCAAGTCCTGCACCGTGCTCGCCGCCCAGGCCGACGGGTGCGAGGTCACCACCGTCGAGGGACTCGCCGACGGCTCCGGCGAATTGCACCCGGTGCAGGCCGCCTTCCACGCCGAGCACGGGCTGCAGTGCGGGTTCTGCACCCCGGGCATGGTGATGGCCGCGGTCTCGCTGCTGGCGGAGAACTCCTCGCCCACCGAGGAAGAGGTCAGGTCGGCTCTCGAAGGCAACCTGTGCCGCTGCACCGGTTACCACAACATCGTCAGGGCAGTGCTGGCCGCCGCGCCGGCGGTCAGCGAGAAGAGGTCCGCGTGATCCCGGCACCCTTCACCTACAAGCGGGCCCTTTCCGTTGACGAGGCCCTTGACCTGGCGGCGCAAGACGGGGACGACGCCAAGTTCCTGGCCGGCGGCCACTCGCTGCTGCCGCTGATGAAGCTGCGCCTCGCCGTGCCCGAGGTCCTGATCGACATCGGCAGGCTCGGCGAGCTCCGCTACATCCGCGAGGAGGACGGCCATATCGCGGTGGGCGCGCTCACCAGTCACGACGAGCTTTCCCGTTCCGGCCTGCTGGCCAGCGAGGTACCGCTGCTCGCGCACGCCGCCGGGCAGGTCGGCGACCCCCAGGTCCGGCACCGCGGCACCATCGGCGGCTCCTTGGCACACTCCGATCCCGCTGCCGACCTGCCCGCTGTGGTCCTGGCGCTGGACGCGACGCTGGTCGCCCGCGGGCCGTCGGGAAGCAGGGAAATCCCGGCCGCCGACTTCTTCCACAGCCTGTTCGAGACCGAGCTCGAGCCCGGTGAGCTGCTGACTGAGATCAGGATCCCCAAACCGCAGACGCCCCGGCGGTGGGCGTTCCAGAAGTTCACCAAGCGCGCGATCGACTATGCGATCGTCGGCGTGGCGGTCCAGGGCGGCAGCGTAGCGCTGGTGAATATGGACCAGACGCCGGTCCGGGCCACCGCGGTGGAGCGGGCCCTGGCCGAAGGCGCAGGGCCATGTGAGGCCGCCATCCATGCCGCCGAGGGCACGAGCCCGTCCGCAGATATCAACGCCGACCGCGGCTACCGTGAGCACCTCGCTCGGGTGCTTGTCAGGCGCGCGCTCGAGGAGTCGCTGGCGCGCGGTTAGCCGCTGGCAGCAGGTAGCGAATCCGCGCGCGGAGTTCCCTGGCTGTTGCGCGGAACGCGTCGAGGTCGGCCGGGTGGGCGTGTGCCGGGTTCGGGATGCTCCAGTGGG
>Ga0208725_1000191_pt1 | contig 14119 bp, 14 predicted proteins | sample MicForSoSWNH13_O_FD_188004 | JGI IMG/M metagenome (GOLD analysis project Ga0208725, IMG submission 188004) | Forest soil microbial communities from Harvard Forest Long Term Ecological Research site in Petersham, Massachusetts, USA - MetaG HF011... | ecosystem: Environmental > Terrestrial > Soil... | reverse complement strand
AACGTCTGTGCGTTGTTGCTGTTGTTTACGGTGAAAACATTTATGCGCGGTGACCTGCATGATCCATTTCGGCAGCGCCTTCACTTTGCGCAATTTAGGCAGTTCGGACAGGAGATCGAGGCACACAGCTTGAAAAATGTCCGTCGAATCGTCCGGGCTAAAGCCATATTTCACGGGAATTGAGAAAATGAGGTTCTTGTACTTGAAGATCAGCGCGCACCAAGCCTCTTCGCTGCCTGCAACACATTCGCTGACCAGGCGCGCGTCTGGCCACGCTGCGCGTGCGTCGTCCAACGCCGGGAGTTTTCGGGCAACGGTGCGGGTTGGGCTCATCATTTATTGCACGTAAAGCTCTTCGATATTCCACAGAGCGTAGGGCACCAGGATCGCGGGGCGGAAATTGCCCACGCGATTCGCTGCGCCCACCAAAATATTGGGGCTGACCAGGCAAATCACCGGGAGTTCTTCGGCAACAATTTCCTGCACTCGGTCGTACAGTTTTTTGCGCTTAGAGTAGTCCAAGGTGACGAGTTGTTGTTGCATCAGGCGATCCATTTCAGATTCCCACGGCGTGGCCGGCTTTTCCTGGCGAGGATGCCAGAGATGAGTTTCGCCGTTTGACAGCCAGACGTTCATTTCCGACGTGGGATCGGCATCGCCGCTGACCAGGCCCATCACGGCGGCTTCATAATTGTGGGTGTTGAGCAGGCGGTCCACCATCGCGCGAAATTCCAGTGGTACGACTTGCACCGTCATTCCCAATTGAGTCAAATCGTCTTGAATAATCGTGGCGATTTTTGTGCGTTGCGCATTTGAGGAACTGGTGAGGATGGAGAATTCCACGTGGTCACCGCGTGGATCCACAAGGGAATCATCGTTCCTCCAGGAAAAACCCGCGGATTTCAGGAGTTCGCGGGCGCGGTCCAGCGAGCGCGGCGGCTGCGCGATGTTGGCGTCCAGCCATAGTTTATTTCCGGGCGTTACTTGATCCCAGATTGGCGTTGCACGGCCGCTATAGACCAGGCGGACGATTCCTTCGCGGTCAATCGCGGCGGAAACGGCTTGACGGAAGCGCAGGTCCTGAAACCAGGCCTGCTTTCTGGCAATTTCGGGTGGAACATTAGGACCCGGGTCGTTCAGATTAAAGAAAAGGAAATTGTATTCGAGGCCAGCGCCCAGATCGTCGAGGTGATAACCCTTCTGCGATTGCTGTTTTTGCAGCACCGCGAAATTCTCCGCGCTGAAGCGGCTGAGCACGTCGGTGTCGCCGGACTGGAATCGAATCACTTGCGCGTCCTCGCTGGGGACGAACAGGAATACGACTTCGTTGAGATATGGCAATTGGTTTCCGGCGCGGTCTGCTTTCCAATAATATGGATTGCGTTCGAGCACGACGCGTTGCCCGGCTACGTATTCCTTCAGGCGAAACGGGCCGAGCCCCGCGAATTGATTCGGCGGCATGGAAAGAGTCCACGCTTCAGAAAAACTGCCGGTCTGATAAGTGTTTTGCAGAAGGTGGCGCGGCAAAATCGCAATGCTGTCGAACAGTCGCTCCGCGGCGGCGTAGGGCTGCGCTAGTTCAAAGCGGACGGTGTAGTCGTCCACTTTCACAGCGTTTATAGGCTTTCCGCCTACGACGAGTAGGTCCCGTTGCGACGAATCTACTTTTTCATCGAGGTAAACCTGAAAGCTGAAGATGACGTCGTCCGCGTTGAACGGCTGGCCATCGGAGAAGCGGACGCCGCGGCGAAGTTGCAGCGTGTATTGGCGGCCGTCGCGTGAGACGCTCCATGATTGTGCGAGCGACGGTTCGGTCTTGAGCGAGCCGCGATTGATGTGAATTAAGTCGGCGGTGATGCAGCGAATCACGTCGCGCGAGGGCTCATCCAGCGCGAGGGCGGGATTCAGGGTTTTCGGTTCCGAACGCAGCGCGACCACGAGGCGGCCGCCGGCGTGACCTGTGGCGGCGCCGGCGATCATTCGATCTTCGCTGGATTTCTGCGGCCGTGCACGGGTGGCCGAGCAGGCGCAGAAAATCGCTATAAAGACGAGGCACGCCCGCCAGAGACGTACTTTTCCCATGTACTAACTCTTAACAGAGATTTCGCGGTTTTTACAGCGGCACGGATTTGTGAAGTTCCTGCAGAGCATCGGCGGCGGCGTAGAAAACAACGAAGAGCGGAATAAGGAGGAGCGCGGGCAGGAACATCCACCAGTACGAAGAAAGGACTGAATACTGTTGCAAAGAAGTGAGCAACGCGCCCCAGCTTGGCATGGGTTCGCCGACGCCGAGGCCCAGAAAAGTGAGAGTGACTTCGGCGAGAACATATTGCGGAACCAGGAGCGTGATCTGCGTGAGGAGAACCGCGTACGTTTGCGGAAGCACGTGGCGGCGCAGCAGGTACGCGTCTGATGCGCCAAAGCCGCGGGCTGCGAGCACGAAATTGCGTTCTTTGGCGCTGAGCGCCACGCCGCGGATCAGCCGGGCAGGACGAGCCCAGCCGATCAGGCCCATCACTGAGATGAGCAGGAGGAAAACCTGCCATTGCGAAATGTGCAGAGGCAGCGCGGCGCGCACCGCGAATAACAGATAGAGCCAGGGTAACGCAAGGAACAGTTCTCCTCCGCGCATGAGAATTCCGTCGAGCCAGCCACCGTAATACCCGGCGATGCCGCCGACGAGGATTCCGAGGGAGACTGAGAGAATGGCGGCGATCAGGCCGGCGAGCAGGGAAATTTGGCCGCCGTAAAGGAAGCGTGAAAATTGATCGCGGCCGTAGGCGTCTGAGCCCATCAGGAATATTCGCGCAGGTTTTTCGACGCCGAACAAATGTGTGCGCGATGGGATGAGGCCGGCGATTTTGTAGGACGTGCCGCGGACGAACCAGTGCAGCGGATAAGTTTGCTCCGAAGCGGCTTCCGCATTCGGTGAGGTCGAGGCCGAGTCGCGTGGATCGTAAACGAAGGGGCGAATGTGAAGGCTTCCGCCAGCATCAACGAAATGAAGAGTTGTGGGAGGCGCGAACGGAGTGTCGCGGTCTTGCGCGGCGAAATCGTAGGGAGCGAAAAAGCCGGCGAACAGGATGACGGAGGAGAACGCCGCCAACACCGCAGCTGACCAGGCTAGTTTTTGCCGCTGCGTCAATTTACTTGCTCCGTGCGGATACGGGGATCTGTGGCGAAGAGCAGCGCATCCGCGACGAGATTGCCAGCCACGAGGAAAACAGCCGAAAGCATCACCGCGCCGACCACCACGTAAACGTCTTTTGCCAGAATTGCGTCCACCAGCAACGGGCCGACGCCGGGCCAGCTGAGCACAACTTCCACGAGTAACGACGCGCTGAGCATCCCGGCAATCGAATAGCCGAAAAGAGTGATGAGGGGATTGGCGGCAACGGGCAGCGCGTATCGAAACAGCACCCGGTGTTCAGGAATGCCGTGGGCGCGCGCGGCACGGATGAAAGGAGAATCCAGGACTTCGATCATGGCTGAGCGGATGTGCCGGACCAGCGGCGGCAGCGTCGCAAGCACAAGCCCGACGACTGGCAGAAAAAGATGAGCGGCGAGATCCTGTACTTTTCCGCCGATGCTCAAATCGTCGAATCCGGCGGACATCATTCCACCGGTGGGAAACCATCCGGTGCGCACGGCGACCAGCAGCAGCGTTAGAAATAAGACCAAGTCCGGAATCGTGAGCAGCGAAGAGGTGATGATTCCACCGGCGCGGTCGCTCAATTTTCCGCGGCGCGCGGCGCTCCATATCCCGAACGGGATCGCGAGCAGCCAGGCGAGGAGCAACGAGGTTCCGGTCAAGAGTAGAGTGTTGCGCGCGCGGACGGCGAGAAGCGGGGCGACCGGCGTGCCATAGGCGAAGGAAACGCCGAGGTCGCCGCGGAAAACGGAATGCAGCCAATGTTCGTAGCGAATGGGAAACGGTTTGTCGAGGCCGTATTGCGAGCGCAGCGTGGCGACGGTATGAGCGGAAATTTGCGGGTTCAAACTGAGCGGAGTGAAGAAGTCGCCAGGCGCCAGTTGCAAGATGGTGAACGAAAAAATTGAAACGCCGAGGAGAAGCAGGACTGAGTGAAGCACGCGTCGCGCGAGGTATCTCATGGCGGCGGTCAGGCGGAGCGCTCGAGCAGAATGGATTCCACGGAACGCACGCTGGCGAGAAGTTCCTTCGTGTAAGGATTCTCAGGCGAAGCGAAGAGTTTCCGCGTGCTTTTCGCTTCCACAATCCTGCCTTGGTACATGACCGCGACATCGTCAGCGAATTCAGACACCAAACGCAGATCGTGTGAGATGTGCAGGAAGCTCAGCGAACGTGCTGCTTGCAGGTCGGCGAGCAATTTCAGGATCAGGGACTGATTGGCGGCGTCGAGATTCGAAAGCGCTTCATCCAGAATCAGAAGGCGCGGGCCGAGCGCGAGGGCTCTGGCGATTGCCAAACGCTGGCGTTGGCCCCCGCTGAACTCGAGCGGCGTTTTTCGTTCCCATGCTGGATCCAAGCCCACTTGCTCCATTAATTGCAACGCGCGCGCACGGCGCTGCGAGTTTGTTCCTTCGCGCTGAATCAGCAGTGGCTCCGCGATGATTTCGCAGGCGGTGAAACGCGGATTCAGGGCCGACGACGGATCCTGAAAAATCATTTGGATTTCGCGGCGCAGCGGGAATAGTTGCTCGCGATCGAGCACTAACAAATTCTCGCCTGCAAGTTCGATCTTTCCCGCGCTGGGACGTTCCAGCAGGGCGATACAGCGCGCGAGACTGGATTTGCCGGCACCTGATTCTCCTACCAGTGCGAGAGTCGTGCCTGGGAAGAGGTTGAGAGAAACGTCTTGAAACGCGTTGACGACAATTTTTTGGCGCGAGAAAGGGCGGCGTTGCACGTACTGTTTGCACAAGCCGGAGACGCGCAGGAGCGGCTCGAATCGCTTGCTGTCGGATTGCAGCGTTTCCCGTTTCATTCCCTGCCCTTGTCGTTCTTACGTCGCGGCGCGATCAACATCTACGTGACCATCTCGAGATCCAGATTTTCTGGAACGCCGGCCGCAGCAGCGGCGCGCAGCACCGCCCGCGTACAGACGTGCGACGGATTGCGATACAGCTGCTCGAACGGTCCCTGCTCGACGATGCGGCCATTCGCCATCACCATCAGCCGGTCGGCGAGGCTTGCCTGCACCTCCGGCGCGTGGCTGATCAGCAGAATTGAAATGCGCAATTCGCGCTGCAATTCACGCAAGAGGGCCAGCAGTTCGCTCTGACTGCGCGCATCGAGCGAAGCTGCGGGCTCGTCGGCGATCAATAGAGCGGGATTGCACGCCAGAGCCTGCGCGAGGACCACGCGTTGCCGCTGCCCTCCGCTTAACTGGTGCGGATACGCAGAAAAAATGCGCGGCGAATTCGCGAGACCCACTCGTGCGAGCGCCAATTCCGCTTCCGTGCGGCAGCGCTGCCATTTCCAATCGTTGTGGGCGTGAATTACTTCGGCAACTTGATCCCGTATTTTCATTACGGGGCTCAGAGCGAGTTCTGGTTCCTGGAACACGAGCGAAATTCCTGCGCCACGAATTGCGCGAAGAGAACGCTGGTCCGTCGAAAGCAGCTCTTTCGCCCGAAACTGAATGGAACCGGAGACGTGAGCCTGATCCTTCGAAAGCAGGCCGAGTAGCGCCAGCGCGATGCTCGTCTTTCCGCATCCGGACTCGCCCATCAGGCCCAGGACTTCGCCCTCGGCGATTTCAAAGCTGACGTTTTCTACGGCGTGGCGCTGGTTCGAGCCAGCACCGCGGTAGGAGACATTCAAGTCCGTTACTCGAAGCAAAACTTGCATTGAATCCTTCCCGCGGGCAAGCCGCGCAGAGAAAATACCGTTACTGCGAGCTTGAACGAGCGTGCCGAACGCGTTTCGAGCCGAAGGTAGGGCGCAAGTTGGCGACGCTAAGGCCTGTTGCAGGCTTCATATATAAAGGTAGTGGTGTAGGACGTGGGTGTCGATGGGCTGCAGGCAGGCGATAGCTGTGTAAGTTACTGGTACGAAAGTACTAAGCCAGCAAGAGTGGCTGAGCTTGGGGGCGGGTCTGAGACGCGCCCCTACAGATTCAAGAACATCGGCAATTTCAGCTTCCCGGATTGCGACGTACGCCAGCGGCTATCACTCGACGATTGCCACCCCGCGGCCGACTTACAGATCGAGGATCTCATCCAGTGCTTGCGCGTGGATGGGCTTGGCCAAGTAGCCGTCCAGGCCGGCCGCTAGGCAAAGCTCCTGATCGCCCTTCATGGCGTGCGCGGTGAGAGCGACGATGGGCCGATGTCCTCCTGTGATTTTTTCTTTCTCACGAATTCTGACGGTCGCTTCCTTGCCGTTCATCTGCGGCAGCGGTGTAACAATGAATTCGTAAAGACCATGCGCAGAGAGCGGCGTAGGGGTCCAACGTTCGTCGAAGGGGGATGTAGCTTGGGATGATCGGGCGCTGGAACAGGCCTATCCAGCGCAGCGAATCGAGTAGTGATCCCAGGTCCTGCTGCCTACCGGACTACTGTTTTATTTCTATCGCTTCCGGAAATCCACTGAGCTGGGAACTGGCGGAGCGGTCACGTATGCGCCACGCCCCTCGCGGCAATCGCTAGACTTTTCGCCAGACGAGCGTGAAGTCGTCGGCGGATTTCAGGGGAACCTCAACTCCGCCGTCGTCCCATCTGATGCTTACCAGTTGGTGACCTGCTTGCGCCGCAACAACCGCAGTCACCGTACCAGGTTGTTCCCGATTATTCTTGACGTGATCGCCCGTCTTAGGGGCTTCGCCACTCCGGTACGGCATGGTGTCCTCCGTTCCTCTAGTTGAAGTTTGTTGCGAGCTGGAACGTGAATCGGGAATTCAAAAGAGGCGTAGCCGATGCGCGGTGGGAGCAAACTCACACCGTTGAATCAGCGCGTCGTCTCAACAGCTCGATTGCGTCTGGATACTCAGCGACCCAAAAATACGATCGCGAACTGACTGCACCGTTTAACGATCGACTCAGCGGGCGACGAATCGAGTATTTAGCGGAGAGAAACCGCGGCTGGTGGCGCACGCCCCGCGGAAAAGAGTAAAGAAGTCTCGGCTGGAACATTCGGGCCAGATGGAAGTATCAATCGCGCGGGCGAGAGTTGGTGTAGCGGGGCCTTTTCTGCTTCGTCAACGCGGGCGCGCGACTGCGGCGGCAAACCAACCGCAGCTGCCGCCAGATGCCTGCCAGCAACCCAAAGTGTTTTCGATTCGCTGAATGCCGCGGGGAACGCAGTTGGTTCCGCGCGCGAAAAGCTCCCGTGGCCATCGTTCAGAAGTATCGCTACGGGCTGTCTGAACCATGCGGTAGTAAAAACCAAGTCAATGGCGTGATCTCCATTGACGTCGCGCGCCTCCATCCGCAGACCGCCGGGAGGCGCGAGAAGTTGAATGGATTGCCGCCCTGCTGTAGACAGCTGCAATTGAATCCAGTAGGCGCTGCCGCCGCAGCCATCATGACCAGTCTGAATGCTAGCGAGGTCCAGGCGATGATCGCCGTCAAAATCAGCAAAGGCGACCGTTAGTCCCGGCCCGAGCGAAGCCGCGGCGACGATCTGAATTGCTCCGCCCCTGGCGACGCTGTTCGCCGCCGAAATTAACAGCGCCAACAGCAGGAGCCAGAGAAACCGCCTGCTCGACGTCCGCGGGGCGCTTCTAAAGTTAATTCCGTTGTCGAATTCGCGAGAGAATTCAGCCACAACGCGCTCCCGAATGCCGTTACGTTCGGGGACTATACCATTCCGGAAGTCGCCGGAAAAGAGTGCGAACGCAGGACGCCCGTCCAGGTGATTCTAGTGGTTCCGAGCTTGTGATAATCTGGCGCAATGCAAAAAGTGGAAGCAAGTCGCGCCACTGCGTTATTGCAAGCCCAGCAACAAGCGGACGTGCTTTTCAGGGCGGTTGAAAGTGAGGGAGTGATTCGCGCCCATGTACTCGAAAGCCAGATCAACCAGGACATCTACGACCTGGCCGAGCGGATGTTTGGGATTTCCACCTACTGGCACAAGCGCATCGTTCGAGCCGGGCGCAATACACTCGCTCCGTACGACGAAAATCCTCCGGACCTGATGGTCGGAGAAGACGACATCCTTTTTCTGGATTTGGGCCCAGTATTTGAAGAGTGGGAAGCGGATTTCGGCAGGACCTTCGTGATCGGTTCCGACCCTATCAAGCTGAAGCTGCGCGACGATATCGCCAAGGCATTTGCCGACGGAAAGAAATATTTCCAGGATCATCCCGAGATCACCGGAGTCGAGTTATTCAAGTACGCGGAGCAACTAGCCGAACGGTATGGCTGGAAATTTGGCGGTGCGATCGCCGGCCACCTGATCGGGCAATTTCCCCATGAACGGATTCCCGGCGATAAAGTGACCCTCTATGTGCATCCGGAAAATCCGCGGCGGATGCGCGAGCTCGATGCCGACGGCCAGGAGCGCCATTGGATTTTGGAGATTCACTTCGTTGACCGGGCGCGCCAAATTGGCGGATTTTACGAGGAATTGCTGACTGTCGGCTGAGCCATGCGGCCGGTTCCAGGTTTTTTCTCCGGCCGTTCGGGCGACGCGGTAGTCCCGTGATAGTTTGGAAATGCAGGTCTAGTGAATGCGAGGGATCAAATGAGTGCGGCTCCGACGACGGCAGACCATGTACTTGCGGCGCTTCCCCCGCAAAAACTTTTTATCGGTGGAAAGTGGGTGGATAGCGATAGCGCAGAGCTTCTGGAAGTTCGCAGCCCGTCCACCGGCAAGTTGCTGGCGAACGTTCCGCATGCATCGGCAAAAGATGTTGACCGAGCAGTTGAATCGGCGCGCAGAGCGAGAGACGCGTGGCGCCTAACCCCGCCTTTCGAACGCGCGGCAGCTTGTCACCGGATCGCCGACCGCATTCTTGCGCACAGAGAACAGATCGCGGCGATCATTTCACTCGAACAAGGCAAACCGTACTTCGCGGAAGCTTTGCCGGAAGTCGAAGAGACCGCCGAGAATTTTCGCATCGCGGCCGAAGATGTGAAACGCCTGGAAACTCCGATCATTCCCGCGCGCGATCCCAACAAGCGCCTGTTCACTTTCAAAGTGGCGATTGGCACCTGGGGAATTATCACGCCGTGGAATTTTCCGACGGTCATCCCCTCGGAATATTTTGGCCCGGGCATCGCCGCGGGCAACACGATCGTATTCAAGCCGGCCGAGCAGACCCCGCTCTCAGGTTTATTCCTCGCGCAGTGCATGGCGGAAGCGGATTTGCCGCCAGGCGTCTTCAATCTGGTCACTGGGCTGGGACCGACCACTGGAGACGCGCTCGTCAGCCATCCCGGGATTGACGGCATTGGGCTGACCGGCGAAACGCATACGGGAGATACCATCCAGCGGCGAGCCGGCGTAAAAAAACTGCTCATGGAGCTTGGCGGCAACGGCCCGCAAATCGTCCTGGAGGATGCGGACCTGCACCGCGCGGCGAAGGCGGCTGCTTTCGGCGCGTATTTCAACGCCGGGCAGGTTTGCTGCGCCACGGAACGAGTGCTGGTGGATCGCCGCGTCCACAAAGATTTTCTCGAGCTCGTGGTGCAACAGGCAAAACTGGTTCGAGTCGGCGATCCGTTTCACGAAGGCGTCCACATGGGCCCGATGAATAACCTTCCGGTGATCGAAAAAACGGAACGTCATCTGGCCGATGCGCTGCAGAAAGGCGCGCGCATGATTTTCGGCGGGAAGCGCCTGGCGAAACAGCCCACGGATTTCTTTTTCGAGCCGACGGTGATAGACAACGTCAGTCCCGAGATGTTGCTAAATGATGAAGAGACCTTTGGCCCCGTAGTTCCGGTCATCACGGTTGACGGATATGAAAAAGCCATCGAACTTGCCAACGCGACTGGCTACGGCCTGCAGATGGCGATCTTTACGCAGGACATTGACAAGGCATTCTATTTTGCGGACCGGCTGCGCAGCGGCAACGTGGTTATCAACGACACCACGGACTATTGGGAAGCGCATGAACCATTTGGAGGCGGAGGCGGCACCAAGAGCGGCTACGGCCGGCTCGGCGGCCGTTTTACTTTCGACGACATGACGCATCTCAAGACCGTGGCGCTGCACATCAACAACCTGAGTCCGAAACAGTAAGCGCGAAAACGCGAGCAATCCAGAATGAGAGCCGGCCTCTAACTCGCGAGCAACACGCTGGCAATTAACGCAAACACGATTCCGGCGCCCTGCCGAGCCGTCAATTTTTCGTGGAGAAAGGCGATGCTCAGCAGAATCGTCACCAGCGGATATAGCGCTGAAAGCGTAACCACGGTTGATGCTTTGCCCTGATCCAGCGCCGCGAAGAATGTCAAAAATCCCACGAAGGCGAAAAAGCCGCCCAACGCGGCCCAGCTGAACCCCGGCAGCGACCATTCAAAATGAAATTTTTCCATGAACAGCACCACGACGGCGAACGCCAATACTCCTGCCGTCTGAAACAGCAGCGCTTGCTTCGGTTTCGAGTAGTTAGAGGCCAGCTTGCTGAAGACGCCCCACAAGCCCCAGGTGACTACGGTCAAAACGGAATACAGATACCAGGTTTTCAAAATCGCCTCCCGCATCGGCCCATATCGGCCCATATCGAATAGTCAGCCCGATGGAACCAGCGCCTGAAACATATCCCAATTAAGATTTGCGTTGAAGTTCAAATCGCGCTTGCGGATCGTACACCGACGCGCGTCCAGCTCGTAGCGAAGGACTGAGCACGATGTCTGTAGCGTCCGAAGCCTTGCGAGTCGTCAAACGCAGAATGATAAAACGTGAAGTTCTCGGGTCGTCAAAAGCCGATAACGCGCGATTTGTGAACCGTGCTCGGCGCTCCAAGACTGCCTACGGCGGGTGGGCCACCAGCCACGCGGAAATTCAGCGGCGTTCGTTTGGTTGGCGTGAAAGGGTGTGCCACCTGCTCGGCGTGTCACCTATTAGTGCGCCAAACCACATGCCCGATTACGCGACTAACCAGGAGTCAGCCCGTGGTTGACTAGCGAACGCGTCAACACCTGGGAGGATCCTGATGATTGCTGCTGAGGCCAGGAGTGCGTCACCGTGGCGAGGCGCCGGTATCGTGGAGAAGCACGACGTCGGATTCTAGGTGGGAGCGAAAGACGCCTAGAGTCTTGCCGTCGGGCGAGTATCCGTAATTTTGGATTTTCTCCGACGCAAAGTGCGTGAGCAACCGGCCCGCAGCGCCATCTAGCGGCTGAAGCCACAAGTTATCCGCGCCGTTTTCCTGAATGATGTAGATGATCGATTCGCCGTCTGGCGCAAACTGCGGGACTCTCGCAATTCGCGGATCCGGCTCGAGCAGCCGGGTTCGCGGCTCCGTTCCCGCAACCAAATTCACGATCGCGATCTGCATGTGCTGAACGCCACTCTTCAAGGCTATGAAGGAAAGAAACTTGTCATCTCGAGACAGGCTGATTCCTGAGATGCCGAGAAGCATGCCCGGCATCAAAGCTTCCTTGACTACCTCGGAATCGCCGCCCTCGACGGGAGTCCGCATGATCCGCGCGTTCACGAGATCGCTGTAATAAACCCAACGGCCATCGGCGGAGCACTTAGGTCCAACGTCTGCGACGCCGTGCGTGAGCTGCTTGAGGTTGGCCCCATCAGCGTCGATGCGCCAGAGAACTACCTTGCTGTTCTCGGGGTGCCCCTGCCATACAAACACGACGTATCGGCCGATCGGACACCCTACCGGCCTGAATATAAGATGATCGGGGTCAGCGAGCAGTGTCCTCCTGCTGCCATCGAGAGAAACGAGCTGCAAATCGCCATCGAAGTAGAAATCACTGTTGCCGGCCCAATCGAAGAAATGGGAGTCCTTGCTCTGAGCCGTCGCCGGGACCGGAGGAGTCCCGGTGAACCCCGCAGCAGGCAAGAGATAAAGCGTCTGGGTGGCTTTTTGCTGGACCGCCGCCAACGTCGTTCCATCTGCCGAGAGTGTAAGTGCCTGGTAGCTGTTTGTGTCCTTGGTGATCCGGCGAAATTCTCCACCGGGACTCGCGACGAATCCAATTTGCAAATGGTTGGGGGGCGGACTGCTGCCGGGCATGTAGGTGGTGAGAAGACCGCTGCCGTTCGGCAGCCACACGAGACCGCTAAGATCCCTATCATTGAACTCCGCAAATGGCCGCACTTTGCCGGAGACGCTATCCGCGAACTGAATCATGCTGAGCGCGCCGTTCGCGTAGAAGAGGAGTGAGGCGATTTGAGATCCATCTGGGGACCACGCAACCATGGCCGGCTCATCCACCGTGGCGGGTCCGTCGTATAGTGCGCGCGAATTCGTTCCATCCGCATTCGCTGTAAATACCCGAAACTTTCCCACGTCCGGATCGTTCGCCCGCACGAACACGATGCGCTTGCCTTGAGGCGCGAAGCTTACACCGCTGCCAATGTCATGGAGCACGGGTTGCGGCGCGCCCCCTAAAACCGGCGCGCGGTAGAGATCGAAGGTGCCCTCCGTTCTATTTCGAAAGTATATGTAATTGCCGTCGGGCGAGAAAATCAGATCCCGGTAAGAGGCATCCGCCGGCGCGAGCACCTGCGTATCACTATTTGTCGGAATGTGATGGAGCCAAAGGCTCTGCTTGCCTTTGTTTTCGATCACGCTGAGCAGGTACTTGCCGTCGGGAGAAATGGCCGCGCCAACGGTCTTTCCGTTATTTGTGATTTCGGTGATGGTGAAATCTGCGAAAGGAGCGGGGTTCGTTCGATGGAGCAGGGCATAGAAGCCATAAGCCGCAGCGGCCAACACCAAAATCGTGATCAAGACGCCCGCGGCCAAGCCGAACTTGTGTCGCCGCGCAGCGGCAGTGACCGCGGAGCTTCCCGACAGTGCCTCTCCAGAGGCAACGGAAGGCGAATCCGAAGCCGAGGGAAGGGTTCCGGAGGATTCGGACGACGCGAGCGAGCTGATTCCCGCGATGGGAACGCCACTCGAACTCGCGTCGCGCTTCAGTCGCTGCAAGTCCGCTCGCAGATCCGACGCGTGCTGGTAGCGCAGCCTTTGATCTTTTTCCAGCGCCTTCAGGATGATCCGCTCGAGGTCGGCCGACAGCGACGGATTCAACCGAACCGGCGCCGCGGGCTCGCGATTCAGAATTGCTTCGAATATCAGACCCGAGGTGTCGCCACGAAAGGGCAGCGCGCCCGTCGCCATTTCATAGAGCACCGCGCCGAAGGAAAACAAATCCGTGCGCGCATCGAGTTCCTTCCCGCCCACTTGCTCTGGCGACATGTAGGCCACGGTGCCGAGGGCTGAACCTGGGCTGGTGAGATATTCGGGCAAGTCTTGCGTCGGGCCTGTGGCCTCGCCTCCGCGTTCAGGACCATAAACTTTCGCCAGGCCGAAATCCAGAATCTTGGCGGTCCCGCGGGTGGTAATGAAAATGTTAGCGGGCTTGATGTCGCGATGAACGATACCTTTGGCGTGAGCGGCATCAAGCGCATCAGCGATTTCGATGGCTAGCGACAACAGCGTTTCCTGCGCCATGGCGCAACCGTCGATGCGATGTTTCAGCGTGACACCTTCCAGAAATTCCATGGCGATGAACGAATGCCCGTCCTGTTCGCCGATGTCGTGGATGGTGCAGATATTGGGATGATTCAGTGCGGAGGCGGCTTGCGCCTCGCGTTGAAAACGTGCCAGCGCGTGAGGGTCGCGCGCAACTTCAAGAGAGAGAAACTTGAGGGCCACGAAGCGGTGCAGCCGCGTGTCCTCGGCCTTATAAACCACGCCCATTCCGCCACCGCCGAGCTTCTCCAAAATGCGATAGTGGGAGATAGTCTGGCCGATGAGCGAGTCGGTCGCTGACATGTACGCGCATCTTAGGTTGGGCCAGAAGGCAAGTCAACGAAGAGGGACGCCCTGGCTGGCTAAGTCCTGATAAACGCGGTGATCTCAATGGGTCGACGCAACACCAAGCTAGAACCCGCCTGGCATTGAAAACAAATGCCTAAATCGCTTGTTGGGGTTAGACCAGCCGGAACTGTGCCCTGGCTAGGTTTTGGCCGAATACACCTAAGCACATGGTTCTCCCG
>Ga0208725_1000190_pt1 | contig 14249 bp, 12 predicted proteins | sample MicForSoSWNH13_O_FD_188004 | JGI IMG/M metagenome (GOLD analysis project Ga0208725, IMG submission 188004) | Forest soil microbial communities from Harvard Forest Long Term Ecological Research site in Petersham, Massachusetts, USA - MetaG HF011... | ecosystem: Environmental > Terrestrial > Soil... | reverse complement strand
GGCGCGGTTCGACGGGATGGACCGGGCGATCCGGCTGCACGCCGAGATCATCGACCGGGTGCCCGCAGAACGCGACCTTGCGATCAAGCACCTCGAGGAGTTACACGACGAGAAATTCGGCTCGATCGCGCTCCAGTTCGCCGAGCGAGACGTCCGCAGCGAGCAGGCGAGCGAGGGTGCCAAGCAGGCCCTCGACGCGGCGCTGCTCGCCCAGAAGGAACTCGTCGCCCAGCAGAACGAGGCCAACTCCGCCGCCGCCGCGAAAGCCGAAGCCAGCTTCACGAAGCAGATCGACCAGATCGGCACGATCATCCAGACCCTGGAGAAGGCCCTGGATGCGCGCATCACCGAGCTAAAGGAACGCATCGACCGCGGAGAAGGCTCGACCGCTGGCGCGGAAGGGTCTCGCTCCGAGCGGCGTCTTGACACCGGCCAGGTCCTCACGACACTGTCCGTCCTCGCCGCCGTGATCGGACTGTTAATTCTGGCGTTCCGCCATTAGATCTTGATGGCCCAGGCCGCTGGCTGGCGAGCCGGTGAATTTCAGGTCTCGGGCGGCGCGACCCAACCACGTGCACGGCTCGAGGAGTTGCTGCAGGTGGCCGCCTCGCCCGCATCTGGTTACCCCCGCGAAGCGCTGACGAGCCGCGACGTCAGCCGCGGCCCGACGCTGCCCCCGCTCCCTTCTGGTCGGCGCGCGGCCTGAGCGACTCGGCGCGGCCCTTGGGTTCCTCCCAGTCCTCCTGGCGGCCTAGGGCGGTCATATCGAGGTAGTAGTGCGTGCCGCCCACCTGCTCGGTGCCGCGCCCGTATGTTGAGTAGGTGTGGAAGACGCGATCGCCGACGCGAAGGAACACGCTCGTGCCGTGTAGCTCTGTCGGGATCTCGGCCAGATCGTGCGCCTCGGTGATCGCGGCGACGGGACGATAGTTGTAATCGGGATCGTCGACGGTGTCATCGAACGACACGCCGTAGTCGAAGTTGAACCGACTGCCGTAACTCGAGTACCACGGGAACGTCCAGCCCATCTTGTGCTTCCACCGCTCGATCTTTTCGATCGGCGCGCGGGAAACCACCGAGATCGTTGTGTCGCGTTCGTGCAAGTGGGCCGTATTCCCGTACTGGTCGACGCGGCCGGCGCAGCTCATGCAGCCGTCTTCCCAGTCGGGATCGAACATGTAGTGATCGACGATCAACTGATGGCGCCCCTCGAACAGGTCGAGCAATGTCCGCGAGCTGCCGTCGGCCGCGCTGAATCGGTAGTCCTCGGCGACCGCGACCATCGGCAGCCGGCGGCGCTCCGCAGCCAGCTGATCGCGCTCCTTGGTCAAAGCCTTCTCGCGCTCGAGAAGGGCGACACGAGCGTGAATCCACTTGTCGCGGGTGACGATCTCGGGCAGGCTCAAAGCTAGCTCCCTCGGGTTGGCGCATCCACATGCAAGATAGACCGCGGGCAGCTGAAGAACTCATCGCAGCGACGATTCTCACGATGATGGATTGATGCTATCGGCTCATCCGATTCTCGAAGCTGAAGAAGGGAGGTGTGGTTGCCGTCTTCATGACGGCTCCCTCCCACGGCCGCTCCGCGGCTTGGCAAGCGGCAGCGGGTCGGCGTGTGTGGGCCTGGCCGGCCTGCAGGTGGGTTGTCGTTCTGGCTAGTGGCGATGAGGTTGCCCGCAGGGTTATGGTCCGCGGGTCTGGCCATAGGCCAGCGCTTCGGCCAGCACCGGGTCTTGCCCGGCCAGCCAGTCATGCAGTGTCGGCGCCACCACGATGTCCGGGATGCCGAACCTGGCCAGCGCTGGGTTGATGACCGCCGTCGTGACCTCAATAAGCACGCCGTAATAGGGCAGCCGCAGGATGCGGCTGTTGCCGAACTCGTCGATCGGATCCGCGGCTTGCTGTCCGATCAGCAGGGCGTTAGTGGTTTGGTGCAGCGTGTAGGAGTCAAGTGCCGCGGATGATCCGGTGAAGTCGTTGATCAGGCCGAAGATCCTGCCACGCTGGTCGATCGCCGGGTCGGCCCAGATGCCATTGACCAGCGCCAGGAACGGCTGGTTGTCACCACCGAGGTTGTCCCGCAGGTCCACGATAAGGCGGTATGCCGGATGGGCCCGGAGCACGGCGAGCGCCCGCGCGGCCAGCTGCTGGAATCCGTCACCGGTCAGGCATTGGTTGTATTTCAGGTAGACGACCTGCTGCCGGCCAAGAATCTGCAGCCAGTAGGGCTCGGCGGCATGGTGCAGGTACAGCGGGGAAGGGACATAGGCCATCCCCGGCACGCGGCCGCCGGCCGCGGTCAGCCTGATCGTCCGCGGGCTGCCCTGGGCCGTCCGCACCGTGAACTCGGCCGTTGCGGCGGAACGCGTAACGCCCAGCCAGTGCAGCAGGTTCGCGTTATTCAGATAGCCAGGGCTGCCCGGGCTCGCACTACCCCAGTCGACATCCCAGCCCCGCGCCACGCCCGGATCCTGGTAGTCGATCTCCGCGTTCAGCTGGGCCAGGACCTCCCGGATCGGATGGCCGTCCACGGCAACCAGCCGCGCCCCAAGCAGCCACGGGTCAGCCGCCGGGACGCCGATGAGGTAGACGCCGTTGGCTATCCACCGGGCCGCGAACGGGTAGACCGGTGACGGCGGAAGGATCAGCTGGGTCTCGTCGTCGCGCAGCATCGCTACCATCCGCGCCATGCCCACGATCACCTGGCCGTTGGTCAGCTGGGGCACTTGCCGCTGAAGTCTGAGTGCGGCAGCCAGCCACGCCGTCCGGCTGACGCTGGTCAGCCCGCCGGCATGGGCCGGCGGCAGTTCCCGGGCCAGGTAGGTGACGTCCTGCTGCCAATTCCGGTCCCGGGCCGAGAGCGCCGGCCCCCGTCCGGCCAGCACGGCCGCCGACCCTGCGGCCAGGATCAGCACGGCTGCCGCGGCGGCTGCCAGCATCCGGCGCCGCCCCGTGGTCAGCGGCCGCGGTCCGGGGCCGGCCGACGCCCAGAGCCGTGCCGCTTTCGGCCAGGACCGGCCGCGTCGCTGCCCTTCGGCCATGACCCTGTTTCTCGTGCCTGGCTGCCCGCTGGCTTGCTCGCCGGTAGAGCCGCCCGGGTCGGTCATACCTAACTATGTCGGGCCTAGCGCAACGGCTCAAGCTGGCGTGCGATCCGCGCTGGATCACACTCTGGCGGTGTCGTGACGCAGCCGCCAGGTGGCGCCGGTCACGAAAAGCGCGAGCCACACGGCCAGGTTCACGATCCAGCCCCATTGCAGGGTGCCGCCGACCAGCGGATAGTGCACGAGCTGGCTGAGCCCGTACAGCGGCGTGAACTTGGCAAAGGTCTGCAAGCCCGGCGAGAACTGGCTGAGCGGGATGAACAGGCCGGCGGCGAAGCTGCACAGTGTGAGCGCAAGCGCGATGATCTGGGTGACGTTCTCGGAGGGCAGCAGGTAGCCGATGAACAGGCCGAAGGCGGCGAAGAGCAGGGAGCCGATCCACACGCACAGCCCGGTGATGACCCACAGATCGGCCGGCATTGACACCTTGTTCGTGACGGCGCCGATCAGATAGACGGCGAAGACTGACCCGGCGGCCAGGACCAGCGATGTCAGCATCTTGATCACGATGTATGCCGTAGACGACAGCGGTGTGACGCGCAACTGCCGGCTCCAGCCTGCTGCTCGCTCGATGGAGACCATCGCGCCGCAGGTCGCGGTGGCGGACACGGCGCCATACAGGGCGATGCTGATCATCTCGACGGCCGACAGGTTGCCGTGCCCGACTCTTTGGTGCACGTAGCTGTTGTTCAGGCCGAAGCCCCAGAAGAAGAGCACCGGCAGGACCAGCGCGAAGACCATGGTCCGCCGGTTGCGCAGCAGACGGCGCACTTCCAGGCGGACGGTTGCCGCCCTGAAGCCGCCGAGCGGGGGCGGTTTGCGCTCCAGGGCGGCCGCGAGGGCGGGCTGGGCGGTCATGTCGCTGCCCGGGCTGGGCCGGAAGGGCCGGACGGGCCGGACGGGCTGGCGGCGCCGTCGCCGGTCAGCGCGATGAAGGCATCTTCCAGCCCGCGTGAGGTGATTTCCAGGTCGCGGGCCGGGGTCTGGGTCAGCAGCCACCGGGCGACTGCGTCGGTGTCGCCGGAATGGATCAGGACGGTGTCTCCGCGCACCTCAACGCCTTCCACTCCCGGCATGGCCCGCAGCCCCGCCGCGTCAGCGCCTGGCAGGGTCGCCCGGATGGTCCGGCCCGACGCCAGGCCCTTGACCTCGGCGGCGGTCCCGTCAGCCACGATCTGGCCCTTGCTGATCAGAACGATCCGGTCGGCGTAGGCATCCGCCTCCTCCAGGTAGTGCGTCGCAAAGACGATCGTCCGGCCCAAGGCGGCGTCATCGCGGATGGCCTTCCAGAAGCCGCGCCGGCCCTCCACGTCCATTCCCTGGGTCGGCTCGTCGAGGATGAGCAACTCGGGGTCAGGAATCAGCGCCATCGCGAAGCGCAGCCGCTGTTGTTCTCCCCCCGAGCACTTCCCGACCAGCCGGCCCCCGATCGCGCTGATACCCGCCCGCTCCAGCACTTCGCCGACCGGGCGGCTCACCGCGAACAGGCTGGCGGTGTACTGAGCTGTCTCAGCCACCGTGAGGTCCTTAAGCAAGCCCCCCGCCTGCATGACCGCGGAGACCAGGCCCTTGCGAACCGCCTGGCGCGGCGCCATGCCGTAGACCTCGACCGCACCAGCGTCCGGGCGGGACAGGCCCAGGATCATGTCGATCGTCGAGGTCTTCCCGGCGCCGTTGGGGCCCAGGAAAGCCATGACCTCTCCGGAACCGATGGCCAGCGCAACTCCCCGAACGGCCTGTACCGGGCCGAACGACTTATGCACCCCCCGCAGGTCAACGGCAAGCGGCAGCGGGGCACCGTCGCGAGGCCCCGGTACCCCAGCAGCCTCCGCGCCGTCCCGGGCCATCCGAACTGTCACGACTGCCGGCCTCGCCGGCGACCTGGACTGTTACGCATCCCGGCCGCCCTTGCCAGGCCACCACCATGGGGCGAAAGAGCCCGTGCGCTGCTTGCGCCATACGGCGATCCCAGCCGCCAAAAGCACTACGACTATGACGATAATCAGCTCGATACTCATCTCAATACCTCCTGGCGCGGAACTGCTGGCCCGGCAGCGATGGGAGGGAAAGGACCAGCCCCGCTGACGTGTCCGGGCAGTCATCCGGCGTTTCTCTGGGCGGCTCGATGGCGGATCGCCTCGGCGGGCTGATACTGCCCGGAGGGAACTCAGCGCCGAGAGCCAGAACCCCGGGTCCGGAGGTCCAGTCCTTTCTGCCAGCCTACTCTGGCAATAAATAACCAGCAATATTATTCTGGAATAATTGCCGCACTCCACGGCGCCGCCGGAGACGCCGCCGAGTCGGTGCCGTCTGGGGGAGCGGGCGTCGTTGTGTCCCGTTGCCGTGCTGGGTTCCCGATAACCTGCTGATGAGCAAAATGCCCGCGACGACGGCAGGAGGCCAGCGTGACCGCGCAACCCGGTGACGCCGACATCGGGTGGCAGCGCCCGTCACATCTCCTGCTGCGGGCGAGGCGCATTCAGACCGCGCTGGTGACTCTGCCGGTGGCGCTCGTCGGCGGCATCATCGCAGGTGCGGCCGGATCGACCGGGCTTGGCCTCGGCATCGGGCTCGGCCTCGTAGTGGTCGGGCTGTTGTGCGAGCGGTTCCTCGCCCGCCGGGTCGCCGCGTGGGGTTATGCCGAGCGGCGCCAGGACCTGATGGTTAAGCGCGGGGTCATGATCCGCCGCCAGTCGGTCATCCCGTACGGACGGATGCAGTTCATCGACGTCACCGCGGGCCCGGTCGAGCGCAGCCTGGGCCTGGCCACGGTGCGGATGCACACCGCTGCCGCGGCCAGCGACGCGCGCATCCCGGGCCTGGACAAGGTGGACGCGGCGAAACTGCGCGACCAGCTTGCCTCACTGGGCGAAGCACAGGCAGCCGGACTGTGACCGCCCCGCCGCCCCCGCACCCGGCGCCGGCGCCGGCCGGGGACATGACGGCCTGGCACCGGCTGCACCCGCTGTCCCCGCTGATCCGCACCGGGCGTCATCTGATGGCCCTTGGCGTCCTCGTGCTGCTGCTGATCTTCGCCAACCACAGCGGGAACAACGACGACTTCATCAGCGACATCGTCGTGGTCGGGATCGTGCTGGTGGCCGGCGTGATCAGCTGGCTGGTCACCCGCTGGCAGGTCGCCGACGGCGTCCTGCGTATCGAGACCGGCCTGATCCGGCGTCAGTCGCTGCGCTTCCCGCTGTCGCAGGTCCAGGCCATCGACGTGGTGCAGACCGGGCTGGCGCGGGTGTTCGGCCTTGCCGAGCTCCGATTGCGGATGGCCGGGGCCGACTCCTCCGGCGGCCGCCTGGCTTGCCTGCCGCTCGCCGACGCCGAGCGGCTCCGGACGCAGCTGCTGGCCATGGGCCATGCGGCCGCATCGCCGGTGGCCGCCGGCGGCGCGTCGGCCGGTGCCGCGGCCCCGTCGGCGGGTGGCCCGGCCGGGTCGGCGGGGGGCGCGGCCCCGCCGGCCGTCGCCGCAGCACCACCACGGCCGGAGCGTGTGCTGTTCCGGGTTCAGTCTGAGCGCCTTGCCGGGGCCATCATCCTGAGCCGGAGCGGGGCGTACGCGGGTGCCGTGATCGCGGTGGTGATCGTGGTCATCGCGCTGACCGGCAGGCCAGGTGTGATTGTGCCGTTCCTGGTCTTCGGTTTCGGTGTCGTGGCCAGTGTCTGGCGTCGGTTCAACACCGAGTACGGGACCGTGGTGGCCGAGGCACCGGACGGGCTGCGGCTGCGGTCCGGACTCGTGCAGACCGTCGCCGAGACCATCCGCCCCGGGCGGGTGCAGGCCGTGCGCATCGTCGAGCCGCTGTTCTGGCGCGCGTTCGGGTGGTGCAGGCTCGAGGTGGACGTGGCCGGGCCGCGCCAGCGCCGGGAGAACCGCTCGGAGGGGCAGCGCCTGCGCGCGCTCATCCCGGTCGGCTCCCGCGCCGACGCGGAGCAGATGCTCGGCGAGCTGCTGACCACGCCGCCCCGGCCCACCCACCCGGCTCCGGCCAGCGCGCGCGTGAAGACCCCGCTGTCCTACCACTACCTGGCGTGGGCGGGCGACGACCGCTACGTGGTGGCCTCGCGCGGCCGGATCTGCCGGAAGACCACCTGGGTCCCGCTGGAGAAGGTGCAGAGCATCCGCTGGGTTCAGGGCCCGTGGCAGCGCCGGCTCGGGCTCGCCACGGTGCGGCTCGACGTCGCGGGGCGGCGGGTAACCGCCAGCATCCAGGACCGCAGCGTCGCCGAGGCCGACGAGCTCCTCGGCCGGCTGCCCGACCTCGCCCGCGCCGCGCGGTCGCGCGGCTTGGTCAGCTGACGGGCGGCGAGTTCGGCGGAGCGTTGCGTACCAGGAAGTCTGGGGGATCGGCGTTCATCCCGCCGATGATCGCCCGCACAAAGCCCGGGCTGCGCACTGCCGCCACCGCCATGATCAGCGCGAGGAGCACCGCGGACCCAGCCGTGGTCCAGCCGAGCCCGATCCAGTCGATGATCGGCCCCTGTGCGAGCGAGCCGATCGGGTACGCGACGCCGAGCGCGACCAGGAAGAAGCTAAGCACCCGGCCGCGGTAGGCCTGCGGCGCGCGGAGCTGGACCAGCGTGGTGAGCCCGGACAGCACCCCGATGTACACCAGTCCCACGAGGAACAGCAGTGCGACGCCCTCCCACCGGTTCTGCGCGGCTCCGTACGCGACGAGCACCGCAGGCAGCAGTGCCAGGTTCCAGATGAGCAGACGGCCGCGGCCGAGGCGGGCAGCCAGCGGGGCGAGGCAGAGCGCGCCGAGCACCGCGCCAGCGCCCTGGGCCGTGGTGAGCAGCGCCGTGGTCTGTGCGACAGCCTGGGCGCCGCCGTCCGTCAAGTGGTGCGCGACAACCGGGACCAGCGCGATGAACGGCGAGGCCAGCAGGGCCACCACCGCGATCGTGACTATCGCCGCCCAGCACGACGGCTCGCGCCGGGCGGCGGTGAATCCCTCCCTGAGTGCGGAAAGGAGGCCCGTTCGCACCCCGCTGGGCGGGCTGAACTTGACGAACACGAGGGCCACGACGACCGCGAGGAACGACACCGCGTTCGCCACGAACGCGACCGAGTACCCGAACGCGGCGACCGTAATGCCCGCCAGCGCCGGCCCGACAATGCGGCCGAGGTTCCACTCGGCCGAGTTGAGCGAGGCGGCCGCGAGGAATTCCCGCTTCGGCACCAGGTCGGGCAGGATGGCCTGCTGAAACGGGCCGATCAGCGCGGATGCCGAGCCCTGCAGCGTGACCAGGGCCACCAGCGCGCCGGGGCTGTCCCGCCCCGACGCTACAAGGATCGCGATCAGCGCCGCGGTGGCCGCGGCCGCGAGGTTGCCGATCGCCAGCACGAGGCGGCGGGGCAGCCGGTCGGCCAGCGCGCCGCCGATGGGGGAGAGCAGGCCGATCGGCAGGAAGCCTCCGGCGGCCACCAGAACGGCCCACGTCGCGCTCCCGGTGTCGGAGATGACGAGGGCGCCCACCGCGACCGTCTGCATCCACGAACCGACGGTGGAGATCAGCCCCGCGGTCCACAGCAGCGTGAAGCTTCGATGGCGGAACGGCTGCAGCGATGAGAATCCGCGATCCTTGTTACCGGCTGGCGTCCGGTCTGGCGTCCCGGCTACCCGGTCCGCGGACCTCATTCCGTCATGCCCGCTGGTCCACCTGCTGTCCCGCCCCGACCCATGGCAGCCAACCTACTTGTTCGGCGTGGCTGCGGCAGAGCGCGCCATGACCGTGTCCTAGTCCTGGGCAGCGATTAGCACCATGGCGAGGGGTTCGAGGGCGGCCATGAGCTCATCGAGCTCGTTCGGCTCGAGGCTCTCGTAGGGCCTCGCCGCGAGGTCGTCGGTGAGCGCCTCGACCCGCTGTTTGACTGCGCGGCCCGGTTCGCTCAGCGAGCCGTCATCGCCGATCAGGCCGCGATCGCACATCCCGTCGACAACAGCGGCAAGCTGCGCTGCCGGGAGGTGGTGGATGCGCCCGAACTTCTCCGCCGGCATGCCCATGTCGAGGGCGAAGAGGACGTGAGCCTCAAGGCCGCCGACACCCTCGATCATCAGGGCCGCGATGTGCCCGTCGCCACGGTGCTCGCGCAGCAAGGCTCCTGCGTGAAAGAAGCGGGCCACCACGTCGTCGGGGACCGGGATCGCGCGCAGCGCGGCGTACATGGGCCGGCCCTCGAACGGGGCGCTGGTCGCCGCCTTCATCAGCAGTTCGGTGGCGCGGGCGAAGGCGGGGGCGCCGACGCGATCGCCGAGAATTCGCCGCAGCGCCTGCACGCAGCCCGTCTGGCGAGCGGCGATCGCCGCTTCAGGCGTGGTGGTGCGCCACACCTTCGGAATGTGGCGAGCCACCTCGCCGGGAGCGAAGTTGTAGAACAGCGCGTCCACCACCTCCGCTGTGGTGAGCCCCAAGGGCGCCGCCCGTCCGGCGAAGTAGGTGTCCCAGTAGTTGGTGAACCCCAGGGCGAACATCGTCTCGTTAGGCTCGTCGGCTGAGTAAGGGATGAGGCCGATCGGCTCGACGAGCTCGAACATCCGGCGAGCCATCGGATTCATCGTCTGCTCCTCCTGCTGCAGGCCCGGCGCCCCTCGCGGGCACTCACGATCACTTGGACGACTGCGCGCCGCCAGACTCATCGCACAAGAATGCCTGACGGTCGCCGTCATGGGGGTGCCGCTTTGACGCCGACCGCCAGCTGACCGGGGCGCGCTCGGGCCTGGTCACAGATCTAGGCGGTGGCCCGACAAGACCTCGCAGCCGCCGCCGGTGACCAGCACGATCCATTCCAGCCGGACGCCTTCGCCGTCGCCGTACCAGCCCGGCTCCAGTGCCAGGACCATGCCCGGCTCCAAGACCGTCGGCCACCCAGGGACGATCCGTGGTTCTTCGTGGAAGCTCGCGCCGATCCCGTGACCGGAGTGATGTGGGTAGTTCAGCCCTTCCCGGACCAGAGCGTCGAGGTTGCCAGCTACTACTCCCGGCTTGACGGCGGCGATGGCCTGCTCCAGCCGGGTCAGGATCCGGCGGTGAATGGCCCGGGCGGTGGCGGTGGGCTCTCCCACCGCGATCGTGGAGCACGAGTCCGCCCAGTAACCGTCCCGGCGGGGCGAAAGATCAGCGATGACTAGCTCGCCCTCCGACATGAGCCTTAGGCCCGGCGGGCCTTCCCAGCGGTCCATCCCCGGCCGGCTGACCAGGTCGGCGACCCACGGGATAGGGGCACTGGCCTCGCGCTCCATCGCCGCAGCGACGTGCGTCCATAGGCCGAGCTCCGACGCGCCGGGAGCCGCATGATCGCGTACTGCTTGCTGACCTGCGTCGGCCACCCGGACGGACGCCCGGATCTTCACCAACTCGTCCGGGTCCTTGACCGCCCTGGCCACGGACAGGTCTGCCGACGCGTCGACCCAAGCCAGTCCGCGGGCCAGGGGAGCCGGCAGAAAGGCCGGTTCGGTCGCCATCACGCGGCCGGCCACCGCTGCCGCCAGGACCTGTTCCAGGTGCCCCATTGGGTCCAGCGGGCCGATGGAGTAACCGGGGTAGCTCAGCACTTCGCAGCCGGTGGCAGCGGCCCCCTCCACCTCGTCTTCTGAGACGATCAGAACGGGAGTTTCACCGGGCGCCAGAATGGCGACGGGCGTATGACTCCATGGGATCGGCCCGACACCGATGTGAGCGGCGTATCCGGTTAGCCAGGTGACGGTCGGGATATGGGTGGCCAGGACTGCATCGGCACCCGCTCGCCTGGCCGCTTCCAGCGCGCGCTCGTGTCGTGGCCACCTGACCCCGGTCACGCCACCGGCTCCGATCCACTCGCTTTCGGTCGGCCCGCCACCTCGGCCGGGGGCTCCGAAGCGCCGGTCCGGCGCTGATCAGATTGCTCGAGGTGGCTGGCCAGCGCATCCCCGGCCTGCTCCGGGTCCCCGGTTTTCAGGACCTCGACCAGCCAGCGATGCTCGGCCAGCGCTTCCCCCTTGTCCACGATCGATCGGTAAACAGGCATCTGATGCACCATGACGAGCCGGGAGATCACCTGGGACAGCCTGGTCAGAGTTCGGTTGTGGCTTGCCCGGACGAGCTGCCGGTGGAACTCGACGGTTAGCGGCCAGAAGGTCTCATCCTCGTGCAGGGCCCGCTCCATGGAATCGATGAGGCGGTCCAGCTCGTCTAGGTCTTCCCGCCGGGCCCGGGTGGCGGCCAGCCGGGCGGCACCTACTTCCACGATCTGGCGCGCCTCATAAATCTCGTTGATGGCCTCATCCGAGAGCAGCTGGGCCAGCATCTCGACATCCAGAGACTCTCCGGTGAGCGACGCAACGAAAGTCCCCCGCTTGCCCCGCGACTCCAGGAAGCCTCTCGCCACGAGCCCTCCTTTCGCCTCCCGGATGGTGGAGCGGCCGACTCCGAACGCTGTGGCCAGCTCCGCTTCCGACGGCAGCGAGTCGCCAGCCTTCAGGACACCGTCGCGGATTAGGCCGAGAATCTGGGCCGCGACTTGGTGAGCCGCAGAGTGAATCTCGACTGTCCGCACGGAATCAACGAGAGGACGGGCTTCGGTCACGGCATCACTTTCCTGGCGGCCTCCTTGAACCGGGCCAGGGCGTCGCGGTTGAGCTTGATCCCGAGACCCGGGGCGGTGGGCAGGGGGATGACCCCGTCTTGCAGCTGCGGCTCTTCTTCCAGGAGCTGCTTGCGGAGGTTTGACGCCGACAGCTCGGCCGGGAGGAACTCGATGAACGGGCAGTGGGGGGTGACCGCGGCCAGGTGCGTGGCGGCGGCGATGGAGATCCCGGTTTTCCACAGGTGGGGAACGACGGTGAGACCGCGTTCGGCGGCCATCTGGCATACCCTTACGGCCTCCGTCAGCCCTCCCACCCTGCCGATATCGGGCTGGGCCACCTTTACCTTGCCCTGGTCCATCAGGTCGGCGAACTCGAACCGGGTGGTGAGCCATTCCCCGGCGGCGATGGGGATAGCCTGCCCGGTGGCCACCTGGGCCAGTCCCGCCAGGTCGTCGGAGGCCACCGGGGTCTCAACGAAGAACAGGCCGAATGGCTCCCAGTCACGCAGCGTGCGAAGGGCTACGTCGGCGTCCCGGAACGCGTACTGCACGTCCACCATCAGCCCCATGTCCGGCCCGACTGCCTCCCTGACGGCGGCGATAACCTCGGTGCCCCGCTCCCAGGGCTCGCGCAGGCCCATGTGGGCGTACGGCCCGTCCAGCGTGACCTCTGCCTTCGCAGCGGAAAACCCTTGACTCTTGGCGTTGACGGCCCAGGCCACCAGCGAGTCGCGGTAGGCCCCGAAGCTCGATACCTCGGGCTGGAGCGAGGCATAGGGAGTGATCGCGTTTTTCACCGCGCCGCCCAGCAGTTCATGACAAGGCTGGCCCAGGGCCTTGCCCCGCAGGTCGTGCAGGGCCATGTCAATAGCCCCGATGGCGTTCACCACCACTCCCCGGCGGCCGTTCATGGCCGATCCTACGTACAGGCGCTCCCAGATCCCCTCCACGTCCATCGGGTCGGACCCGAGGAGCATCTCGGTTAGCCCCTGGCCCATGGTATGGGTCCCGGGGGCCTGGATGGCGGCCCGGGCCATCCATGGGTTCACGTCGGTCTCCCCGACACCGGAGATCCCCTCGTCGGTATGGATCTCTACCACGATGTCGTCCTGGGCCGAGCTCGTGGCCCCGATGTCGTAGTCAGGATCAAGCAGGACATGACACTCGACATCGATGATCCTCACGGCATCCTCACTTTCAGAGCCTTCCTCGCGACCTCAACTGGCGAGATACCCGCCGTCCACGACGACGGTGGTGCCGCTGACCCACCGGGACCCGGCGGAGGCCAGGAACACCGCCACGGCCGCGACGTCCCCGGGCTCGCCGCCCTCACCGAGCGGCCCGGCGCGATAGTGGCGGTAGGCGAAGGTATCTGCTCCCACCATTTCGTTCGCGGCCGTACCGGCCTCGGTGAAGATCTGGCCAGGGGCGATCGCGTTCACGGTGATCCGGTGGGGGGCGAGCTCCACCGCGCTGGCTCGGGTAAGCCCGAGGAGGCCGGCCTTGGAGGCGACATAGGCCGCCGCGAATTCCTCGGCCACGAATGAGTCGACCGAGGCCAGGTTGATGATGCGGCCCTGTCGGCCGCCGGCGATCATCGCCCGCGCCGCTGCCTTCGTCATGAGGAATGTCCCAAGGAGGTTTGTCTCCAGCACGTCCCGGAAGAGCTGCGCGGAATGCTCAAGCAGCGGAGCGAGAACCGGCGGCCCCGTCAGGGCCGCATTGTTCACCAGAACGTCCAGGCCCCCATGGCGCTCCACCACACCGGCCACAAACCGCTCGACGCCCTCCTCGTCCCGGACGTCGAGCTCCTCCATGCTGGCTCCCGCCACCTGAGAAGCCCGTTCCGCGCCGAGCTGCCCGACGACGACCTGAGCCCCTTCGGCCACGAACCGCTCCGCGATCGCGCGCCCGATCCCGGTGGCACCACCGGTCACGACCGCCACCTTCCCTGTAAAGCCTCCGCTGGGTGGCAAATCAGCCGGCCTCGCCGGGCGGTCCTGCCGGTGACGGCCCTCCGGGCGGCTCGTCGGCAACCGCGGGCTGCGGGAGGTCGCCCTCGTACACGGCGCCGGCCTTGCGCAGCCACTCCTCCCGGCCGGTCGCGGAGATTGCGAAAACCACGATCACGCCAGTCACGAGCATCCCGAGCGCGATCCAGGGCGCCGCCCCAACTGGCAGGGCGGGAAGCGGGACCAACGACTTGTAACAGACATACCCGAGGGCTGCGGTGGACACGACAGGGAACACGGCGTGGAGCCAAATGTTGAACTCCGAGCGGCGTTCCCGCCAGAAATACCGGACCACGCCGAGATTACCCAGGCTGTAAACGGCGGCCAGGCTCAGGGTGATGGCGACCCCCATCATGAAGAACTCCTGATTTGGCCCAATCCAGAACCCCAAGCCCAGCCCAATAGCGAGTGTCAGGAACGTCATGAGCAAAACGGCGTTCACCGGCGTGCCATATTTGGGATGCACTTTCGCGAGGGACTTCGGGAGTGAGCCCGTGATGGCCATCCGGTAAAAGACCCGGGTCGCTGCGTTGGAGCAGGCGATGCTGACCGCGAAGA
>Ga0208725_1000189_pt1 | contig 14336 bp, 15 predicted proteins | sample MicForSoSWNH13_O_FD_188004 | JGI IMG/M metagenome (GOLD analysis project Ga0208725, IMG submission 188004) | Forest soil microbial communities from Harvard Forest Long Term Ecological Research site in Petersham, Massachusetts, USA - MetaG HF011... | ecosystem: Environmental > Terrestrial > Soil... | reverse complement strand
CACTTCCCATTCGGCCACGTGATCACCGTGGACAGCGAGCACCAGTTCCGATTCCTCGAGTGACGTTAGCCGGGCTACCGTGTAGGCCGTGGCGAGATCACGGAGCGGATCCTGCGCAAGTACGACACGATCACGGTCATCGGTGCCAGCAGACACCCCGGCAAGGGGCGGAGCAGGGCGCGGGCCGCGCTTGCGAAGTCGCCGAAGCTGGCGGAACGAGCACGACCAGAGGACGATTAGTTGGCTGCTCCCGTTCTGAAAGGACTCCGCGATGCCCGACAGTGACACGCCCGTCCTGGACACCCTCACGGTGATGACCGCCGCTTCGCTGGAGAGCAGCGACCTGGCCCCACGCGAGTTCATGATCGCCCGGATCGCCGCCCTGGTCGCGGTGGACGCATCCGCCGCGTCCTATGCGCTAAACGTCGAGGCGGCGGCCGACTCCGGCATCACCCTCGATGACGTCGAAGATATTCTCGTCGCGGTGGCACCCATCGTAGGCACGGCCCGCGTGGTCTCGGCGGCAGCGAACATCGCCGAGGGGCTGGGTCTCGTGGTCGCCATAGCCGAAGCCGAGCTAGACGCAGAGGCCGACGACAACACTTAAGCCCAGAACCGTAAGTGCTCATATGGCGGGACGGCTACCGGCTCGGCGACATAAGGCCAGACCGCTCTTCGTCGGATCGAGCTCGCGGCGGACTACCGTGGGAGGCGGACGCGAGTTTATCTGCTTCCGCCAAGCGGGCATGGGGCACTTCGCCGCCCGGGGGCAGCCGCAGCTTCATAGCATCATTTCCGAAAAGTTCCGCGCCGGGCTTCTGGGCGCTCTGGCAGCCAACCGCGTCAGGCATCGACGATTCGGGGGGATGCCTATCGGCCCAACTCAGCAAATTTCGTTAGACTTGCACCCGAGTCGATGCCTTCTTGCCGTGATCTGGGGAAGGCGTCGCCGAACGCGTTAACGCTGGCCGACCACCGTGCCCGGCGGGCAAGCATTAAGCCGCCATCACCTGACTTCGGAGGCCAACACGGTGTCCCAGCTCAATCCGGCTCAGACGATCATTATCGCTGCGAATGAAATCCCGTGGAAGGTACCGGACGGATCGCCGCCGGACAGCGTAGCGGAAGCGGTCCTGGCTGGCGGCGAGGACCAGGATGGTGCCTACATGGTGCTTATGAAGTGGTATCCGGGGTGGATGAGCGCCCCGCATACCTACGTAACGGACCGCTTGTGCGTGGTCCTGTCGGGTGTGTGGTGGTGCAACAGCGGCCCGGACTTCGATCCCGGCAACGCCGTCCCCGTCTATCCAGGAGGGTTTGTCCGCCGGGTTGCGGGGACGCCGCACTACGACGGCGCGAAGGCGGACGCAGACGAGCCCGCTGTCATCGTGGTGACCGGGGTAGGGCCGGTGCGGCAGGCCTGGGTGGACTCGTCGCAGCCGGTGCTTCGGCAAGTGTGAGGGGCACCGATCAGATGCCGTACATACGACGGATATCGGTGGCCGACGCCGCCGATACCGGCTACCCGGACTACCAGGCTGTCTTCGTGGCGAGCCCCGAGAGCACGACCGTGCTGGCCGGCTTTCTCGGCAACGGCGGGCACCCGCCGCTGCATACCCACGATGTTGACCTGTTCTTTGTAATTCTTGACGGCAGCGCGACGATCCGGCTCGGACACGGTGAGCATCAGGGTAAAGCCGGCGAGGTGATCTACATTCCCGCGGGGTTCCCGCACGGCAGCGACAACCAGAGCGGCGCGGCCGAGCACCATCTGGAGATCCTGATACCAGGCGTCCGCCCCGGAAGCCCCTTTCTGACGCCGGTCGGATCTGCCGATGACGTCCAGCTACCCGCGGCCACGCCGTACGTCAGAAGCAGCACGGGCCCGCCAACCGAGACGACCAGGCATGAAGCACGATGGGTGCTGACGGACGAGTCGATGGGCGCCCGGACTGCCCGGGTAACGGCGGTGGAGCGGACGGGGCCCGAGGACCCGGGCACGCCGGCGACCCGGGACAACGACCGCCTCATTGTCGTGACAGAAGGCGAGCTAACTGCCGAGATCGCAGCGCAGCCGGCTGTCGTCCTGGCCCAGGCGGTCATCGTGATCCCGGCCGGTGTGGCGCACCGCATCTGGAACCCATCAGCCACCCCGGTTCGCTATCTCGACGCCGACATCCCGGCGCCGGACGCCTACGCGAAACTCGCCGCAGGCCAGTAGGCGAGCACGCCTGCCGACGATCGCCTGAGTACAGCGGGAGCCGGGCGCTCTAGAGTGGGGGGATAAATCTCGCCGTTCTCCGGGGTGCACCCCGAGACAAAAAACGATGAGGTGTCCTATGACCGGTGACGACACAACCATATCGGTTATTCGAGGCTCCCATCCTTCCCGTCATTCTGGGCCCGGCTACGCGGAACATCCGATAGCACGCGAGTTCGAGCTTAACGACGAAGTTACAGAAGCCGCGGCACGGTGGCTCGACTATGTGCCCTCTGAACACCGCCATCGGACCGCAGCATCGGACAAGCGAACTCTGGAGACACTTCAAGAGCACATGCGCAGCTGCCGCGAGCATCCCCTTCGGGCCCTGTGGACCGCACATCGCCACCTGACGGATACATCGACGTCGATCCGGGTCGCGTCGCTCGTGCTCGCCTCGGAGGCGCTCTGGTGGCTGGAGTATTTTGAGGATGCCAGGATTGCCGCCCAGGCGGCAGTCGAGGCCGACCCAGACTCGGCCCAGGCACGCTGGCGCCTCGCGGTCGCACTCTACCGGCGGGGCCGATTCAGCGATTCGGTCAAGTGCCTCGACGACCTTCTCGGATTGGTCGATCGGTTCGGCCCTGCGTGGGCGCTACGGGGCCAGGTCAAGGTCTGGCTCGATCCGGGTAACCGTGACGCGGGGCAGTCCGACTTCGCCGCTGCGGCGAAGCTGAATTCCGATTCGGGCACCTGGGTGGTGCCGTACCGGATGAAGCGCGAAGCCTTCGAGGCGAAAGTTGCGGAAGAGATCAGGATCCACGACTCGGAGGTAGGCGGTTCATCCAGTGTCTTCACCGAGGTGAAGTGGCTTCCAGAAACGTCCAAAGTCGAGAACGGCCTGGACCCGGACACGCGATGGCACGTGCCCGAAGTTTCACCAGGCCTCCCCGGCAACAGCGTGCTTCCGCTGGGCGGAGGATGGAATGCAGGGACGCCTTCGCAGCTGCCGATTGGAGCGACATTCATTCTTTATCAGCGGAACATTGAGAGTCTTAGCAAGGACGAGGAAACCGTCCGCAAAGAGATCCAGGAATCAGTGACCGAGATTTTCGACCAGGCTTACAATCTGCGCGCGAGGATCGCAGACAAGGTACCCGAAGAACATGCGGAGACTGCGGACGTCCCCGAGGACAAGGACAGATAGGAGTCTTTACTTCAGCGGAACCTGTCGACTCCCTCGCCGTCGTCGCGCTCCCAGCCGTAGGCAGCCACGTAGCCCCAGCAGTCCGGCTTGCTGCCGTCGGTGTCGGTAACACCGTAGGCGTCAGCGAGCTGGCGGGCGCTCACAACCATGCCAGCCCAGCGTTCGGCATCCGCGGCCGAGGCGAGCGCCGCGACGCCCCGGCCGATGTAGGTAGGCGACTCGGAGATCGCGAAGCCGGGTGTCTTGATGCAGGCCTCACGCCAGGTGTCCTCGGTGACGCCGAAGTTCGCCAGCATCCGCTCCGAGCGCAGCCAGCCGGGCGTGACGCCGACGGCAGTGACCGGATGATCCTTGAGCTCGGCGTTCAGGCCTTTCACGATACGGTCGACATTGGCTTTGACCAGGTCATAGTAGAAGCCAACGCCCGGCCGGAACTCTGCGTTAGCCTCCGAGGTGCCATCGGTCACCTCGATCACCAGGCCGCGCCTGCCTCCGGCCGTGGCCGTTCGCAGGATCAGCGGAATGGCGGCCGCGCTGGTGATGAGATGAGTGTGCACACCCATTTGCAGCATCCGCAGCCCGCCAGCCCAGTCGTGCTCCCACAGCGGCTTATCCCATTCGAAGTACCGGTCGCCACCGAAGATGTCATTGACGAGCACGTCCAGCCGGCCGCGGTCACGCTCAATCGCGGCGATGAGCGCCCAGACCGACTCGATGTTCTCGTGATCCACCACAAGCGACAGGCCCTCGCCGCCAGCGGCATGTATCAACTCACCGGTCTCCTCGATCGTCTCCGGCCTGTCCATCTCGGACGGGCCCGATACCCGGCTGCTGCGGCCGGTCGCATAGACGAACAAGCCCTTCCGGGCCAGTTCTACGGCGATCGCCCTGCCCGCACCGCGTGTCGCACCTGCCACCAGCGCGACGCGCATGTCCCGGTCTGCTTGCACGGCCGACTCATCTCCCTTCGCACCCTGGGTCGTGGCGTTCTACTCGAAGTTGCGGCTGATCCCGGAGGCGTCTGAGCCCTCTCCTCCGACGAACTGCATCGGATCGCCAGCGCCGAGATCGGCGATACCTGACGACTCCAGCGCGCCGACCGCCAGAGTGCGGCGCACAGCGGCGAAGGTGAGGACGTGCGCGAGCACTCCGCCGAGGCTGAAGGTCTGCGGAGGCTGGCATGTCGCGTCCAGGAAAGTGTCCCCGCCCGCTCCTGCCGCGACGCGGTCCACGATGGCTGCCCGGAATCGCGGGGCGGCATGGCCGAGGCGCGCACGCAGCCCCGCAGGCGAGGTCTGGCCGGCGGGGATGCTCGTCGCGCCTTCGACCGCACTCACCCACATCTCCAGCTGGCGGACAAGCTTGTCGCACAGCACCCGCAGGCTCGGCCTGTTGTCGATGCCCTCGACCGGCAGCTCGATCGGCTGGTCGAGAACCTCGTCGGGGACCCTGGTGAGCCGGTCGACGATGGCGCCGGTCAGCTCAACGTGATGGTCGTACATCCTGGTCAGCACGTCCATGGTGTCGCTCCTTTGGATAGCGGGCAGCCGCAGGCCGCCCGGAGGATGAAAGTGAATGCCGTTAGCGGCCTGAAGGTCGTGCACCGATCTGTGCTGCCGCCGGTAGCCCGTGGGGGTGATGCCGTAGGCGCGGAAGAATGCCCGGGTGAAGGCATCCGGTGCGGTATAGGCGGCCTCAGCGCCGATCTGGATGACGGTCTCCGTGGTCGATACCAGCCGGTGCGCCGCCCGTTCCAGCAGCAGCCGGCGACGGAACGCGCCCGGTGGTTCTCCCAGCGCTGCGCTCGCCAGCCGGTCGAAATGGAAGCGCGAGAGGCAGGCACGGCTGGCCAGCTCACCGGCGTCCAGGCCTGGCTCGTCCAGGCTCTGCTCCACCAGCCGGATGATCTCTTGCAACTCCGCCATGCCAGCCATACTGACCTGACCAGCCGGTTGCTGTCCCGACTGCCGTTGCTCTCTTCGGTCCCTTGCCGCCTCCAACTAGACAATTCGCAGGTGTCCTTCTGGGCGGTTCCCGTTCGTCGTGTGGTCGCAAGCGCGATCATCGGTTACGTCTACGGGAGCGAGGCTGAGATGAAGTACCTGCTTATCGTCGCCGGGAACACGGAGCACAGCAGTGACGGCACGGCGGCGCCGGAGGCCCTGGCGTACATGCAGCGCGAGCTCCCCCGCTGGATCGAGGAGATGAATGGCCGCGGCGTACGGCTGTTCGGCAGGGAGCTGGATCTTCCGGAGACGGCGGCGACGGTGCGGGTGCGCGATGGCGAGACGCTCGTGACCGACGGCCCGTTCGCGGAGACTAAGGAGTTCATAGCAGGCTTCGACCTGCTCGAATGCGCGGACCTCGACGAGGCGATCGAGGTGGCGGCCAAGAACCCGATATCACGGTTCCATACGCTCGAGGTCCGGCCGTTCATGGACGGGCTGCGGCTGGGTGGGGCGGCGTTCGCGTTCGGGCGCGGCGAGGACGGCGCCGCCAGGCCGTACCTGCTGATCATGTGGATGGGCGGAACCCCGGCGGCGCCGTTCGACGATCAGGCAGTGATGGATGAGGGAGAAGCCTGGCGGCAGGATCTGGAGGCACGCGGCCTGCAGATCCTGGGCAACGCGCTGCAGGGCACCGACACAGCCCGGACGGTCCGGGTCCGGGACGGGAAGACGCTGCTCAGCGACGGGCCGTTCGTCGAGACCAAGGAGTTCATCGCCGGCCTCGACGTCGTCAGCTGCGCTGATCGCGAGCAGGCGATCCAGCTCGCGGCGGCGCATCCGCTCGCCCGGTACTACGCGATCGAGGTACGCCCGTTTTACTGCGAATGACCACGCCGGAACCGCCGTCGGCCTCGAGCATCCTACGAAGAGAGGCAGGACACGCCGTCCTGGCCGGAACCGGCACCGGGCGGACGGCGTTGGAGATACGGGGACGGAGGCGGCCATGGACCCTGACGAGCACGACCGGCTCAGCCGTGTCGTTGATCACGAGGTAAAGCGCCACTTCCCGCCCGGCGCGGTGCGGCGGGCGGTGCTGCTGCGGCACGGGGATGAGCCAGGCATCGAGCCCGGGCAGCTGCAGTTGCGGGTGTTCGTCCGCGCGGAGGATGCGGCCGATGAGCAGGCGCTGGCGACGTGGCGGAACGCCCACCGGACGGCAGTAGACGAGCTCCGCCGCGACCTTTCGCGGCGGCTGCCCTCAGCCCGCCTGCTCGAGCTGACGTTCGACGACGCTGGCCCGGACGCGCCGCGGATCACGGTGCAGGATGACGGGTCACAGGCGGCCGAGCAGCTGTCTGCGCGCGAGATCGTGACCAAGGCCCTGGATCTGCTGCGGGCCAACTACGTGTTTCCGGAACGGGCTGAGCAGGCCGCTGTGGCGATCGAGTCGCGGCTGGCGGCCGGCGAGTACGACAACCTGGACGAGATCGCGCTCACCCGGCTGGTCACCCGGCACCTGCAGGAAGCCACCGACGACCGGCACCTGGCTCTGATGCTCGGTGAGGTGCGGCCGCCCCGGCCCCGGCCAGAACGCGAGCCGGGCAAGCCCGAGGACCGCGAGGCCAAGCGGATGGCGAGGTTGCAGCGGTTCCGGCTGGATAACTTCGGCATCCGCCGGGTCGAGCGGCTGGACGGCAATGTCGGCTATCTGGACCTGCGCCGAATGCCGCTCCCGGCCAACGCGGGCCCGGCCATCGCCGCTGCGATGGAGCTAGTCGGCGGAACGTATGCGCTCCTCATCGACATGCGGCGCAATGGCGGCGGGTCGCCGGAAGGCGTGGTCTTCTGGTGCAGTTACCTGGTCGACGAACGCCCCACGCACTTCAACGACATCTTCAACGCCGAGACGGGCGAGACGAGGCAGTTCTGGGCACTGCCCTATGTGCCCGGCGCCCGTTACCTGGACCGGCCGGTCTACGTGCTGACCAGCCGCCGGACGTTCTCCGGCGGCGAGGATCTCTGCTACACGCTGCAGGCCGTGAAGCGCGTGGAGGTCATCGGCGAGACGACCGGCGGCGGGGCGCACCCGACCCGGCCGTTCCCGGTCAGCCCCGCGATCAGCATCGGCATACCGTTCGCCCGGTCCGTCAGCCCGGTCACCGGGTCGAACTGGCAGGGCACGGGCGTGATACCAGACCTCGCCGTGCCGGCGGAGCAGGCCTGCGACGTCGCCTACGCCAAGGCCCTGCGGCACGTGCTGACCCTGGCCGACGTGCCGCCGCCGATCCTCGACGAGGCCCGGGAGGCCCTGGCCTCGCTGCCAGATGCGGTGTCACCTGCTGCCCCTAAGGGCTGACAGGCCTGGACATAATTCGGATGCCCGAACCGGTCGGCCGGAGAACAATTGCAGCCATGGGCTCGTCGCGCTGGCCGCTGGCGGGGCTGCGACTGCGGACCCCGGAACTGGAGCTGCGGTGGCCCAGCCCCGACGACCTCGACGCGCTGGCCGACCTGGCTGCCGCCGGGGTACACGACCCCGAGGTGCAGCCGTTCGTGGTCGCCTGGACAGACGCCTCCCCTGACGAGCGCGCCCGAAGCGCGCTCCAGTACCACTGGTCCCGCTGGGGCTCCTGGAAGCCCTCGGACTGGGTGCTGGAGCTGGCCGTGATCCGCGACGGCGTCGTGGTCGGCAGCCAGGGCATCGGCGGCCGCGACTTTGCCATGCTGCGCGAGGCGCGCACCGGCTCCTGGCTCGGCCGCCGCTACCACGGGCAAGGTATCGGCACCCAGATGCGGGCGGCAGTGCTGCAGCTGGCCTTCGAAGGGCTCGGCGCACAGTGGGCGGTATCGGGCGCGTTCGAGGACAACGCTGCTTCGCTTGGCGTCTCCCGCAAACTCGGCTACCGGGACGACGGCACCGAGTGGCACCTCGTGCGCGGCCGCCCCGCTCTCACGCGTCGGCTACGTCTGGGGCGCGCCGACTGGGAAGCTGCGCGCAGCATCCCCGTGGAGATCCATGGCCTGCCGCCCTGCCTGCCTTTTTTCGGGCTGCCGAGCAGCGGCTGACGCCATCCCAGCCTGCGGCAACTTGAAAGCTATGTATCCGGCTGAAATTCTCGACTTCTGCGCAGCGGCCGGCCAGGGTTGACCTCATGCCGACATACAACCCGGCCTTGCAGAAGGCCCACCTCGCCGACATCAAGTCCGACGTACATGGGCTCATCTCCAAAAAGACCGCCGAACTCGACGGCGTCGCAGTTACCGAGGTGACCTTCCAGGCTGGCGCAAAGTGGTCGAACGACCTGAAGGCATACGCCGGGACCGACCTGTGCGAGCTGCCTCACGTAGCCCTGGTGACGGCGGGCACATTGCGGGTGGTCCTGGGCGACGGCTCACAGGAGGACTTCTCGGCGGGCGACGTCATGCTCCTTCCGCCTGGCCATGACGCCTGGACTGTCGGCGATCAGCCATGCACGTTCGTCGAGTTTTCGAGGGGCAACGACTACTACGCGTAAGGCAACGTTCAGTAAGCCCTCACCGCAGCGCCCAGCATTCCCCCGGCAGACAAGACTGGCCATCAGCGCAAAGATAGTCACCTCAGCCCCGGCACCCTGAGAGGTAGCTAACTTGCGGCAGGTCGTCACCTTCGATGCCTACGGCACCCTTATCGACTTCCGGCTGTCGGATGTGGTGCGGCAGGTTCTTGCCGACCGGCTGCCGATGGATGGCGTTGACAGCGAGGAGTTTCTTGACGACTTCCGGGTCATGCGGTTCCAGGCCGTGCTCGAGCCCTACCGCGGGTACCGCGAGATCTTGCGGTCAAGCCTGCAGACCGCTCTGCGACTGCACGGCATCCCCCATTCACCGTCCGACGGTGACGCGCTCGTCGCGGCGGTGCCCGCGTTCGGGCCGTTCCCGGAGGTGCCGGACGCGCTGCGAGCGCTGAAGTCCCTCGGCTACGAGATCGCGATCATCTCGAACACCGACGACGATCTCATCGAGCAGAACATCGCGCGCATCGGCGTTGCCTTCGATCACGTGATCACCGCGCAGCAGGCCCGGTCGTACAAGCCGAGCCGCCAGGCCTTCGAGTACGCGTATACGGTCCTGGACATCCCGCCTGCCGGGGTGACGCACGTGGCGCAGGGATGGGAATACGACCTCATCCCGACCCGCGACCTGGGCCTGCGGCGCCGTGTCTGGATCAACCGGTACGGGCGGCCGGGCAGTTCCCTCTACGAGCCTTACGACGAGCTGTTCGATCTGTCGGCCGTGCCGGCGCTGCTCGGCGCGGGCCATTAGGGCTTTGGTACCCAGCGGAAACGGCGAACCGCGACGATCGCGCCGACGGCGCCCCATGCCGCGAGCACCCCGAGCTGCCGCCAGTCGGTGCCGCCGTGCTCGACAAGCACGCTGGTCAGCGCCTCGTTGAAGGGCCGCACCGGGAGCCAGGCGGTGACCCGCTCCAGAGCCGGCACATAAATCGGCGTGTAGGTCCCGGAGATGAACAGCAGCGGGAACAGAACCAGCTGAGCGACGGCGGGTGCGGCGTCGGAGTTAGAGATCACCGAGGCGACCGCCACACCCAGCGCGCAGAAGCACGCGGCGCCCAGCACTAGCGTGACGACGATCTGGGGCCAGTCCGACGGGAATGGCACTCCGAACAGCCGGCCCACACCGAGGATCAGCGCGATGTCGATGACGCTGACCAGGATGCAGTGCGCTAGCAGGCCGACGAAGTACACCCAGGCTGGCAGCGGCGTAGCGCGGACCCGCTTGAGGATTCCGTTCTGCCGCCGGGCCGCGAGCGCGACCGCGAGCTGGCCGTAGCACGATCCGAGCACCGACAGCGCGGCGATCGTGGGCACGTAGTACTGCACCGGCGACAGCCCGCCATAGTAGGAGCTCTTGCCGACGCGGCCGAACAGCACACCCATGAGGGCCACGAACACAACCGGGAAGATGAAGGTGAAGACCGCGCTCTGCGGATTCCGCCAGAACGACAGCTGCTCGTACCTGACCTGGTGGGCGAGCAGGCCGACAGTCGTCCTGCGGCGCGAGGGTCGCGCGGTGGTCACTATGGTCGTCATCTCGACGTCCTCTCCAGCACGCTCGCACGCGTGCCATCGCTGGTGAGCCGTAGGTAGATGTCCTCCAGGGTCGGCCGCTCGATGGTGAGCCCGGTCAGCTCGACGCCGTGGCGCACCGCCCAGTCGGTGAGGTGCAGCAGGGCCCGCGTCGGGTTCGCCGTCTCGACAGTGACGACGCCCGCGGCTGCCGTGGCCGGCAGCGGCAGGACCTCGGCCGGGACGTTCTCCGGCAGCCGGAAGGTGATGCGCTCCCGCCCGGCGTCCCGCCCGCCGAGCGTGGACGGCGGGCCGTCGGCAACGATCACGCCGCCGGAGAGCACGATCACCCGGTCGGCGAGCGCGTTCGCCTCTTCCATGTCATGGGTGGTCAGCAAGATCGTCGTGCCGGTACGCCGAAGCTCGCGTACCAGCTCCCAGGCGTCCCGGCGGGCGGCCGGGTCAAAGCCGGTGGTGGGCTCGTCGAGGTACAGCAGCTGCGGGTTGCCGATCAGGCCGAGGGCCAGGTCGAGGCGGCGTTTCTGGCCGCCAGACAGCTTCCGGGCCTTCCGGCGCTCCAGCCCGGTCAGGCCGACCAGGCCGATGACCTCGGTGACGCCCCGCGGTGCCTGGTAGTAGCCCGCCGAGCGGGCGATGGTCTCCCCGACGGTCAGGTAGGGCTCCACCCCGACCTCCTGCAGGACCAGCCCGGTGCACTCCCGCAGCTGGCGGGCACCGGACCTGTCGCCTGGGTCTAGACCGAGCACCTGGGCCACTCCCCCGTCGCTGGCCCGGAATCCTTCCAGAATCTCCAGCGTCGTGGTCTTGCCCGCTCCGTTAGGGCCGAGCAGGGCGACTATCTCGCCCGGCCGGACGAAGAAGCTGATGTCGCGGACGGCATGGACGGAGCCGTAGCTTTTGCGCAGCCCGGATACGCGGACTGCATCAGGCGTTGTGTTCATGCCCTCCAGTCCAACCCGCCGGCACGGCCGCCCGGCAGGGCCGCGGGTAGGGTCCTGGCGCTACCAATGGATGGCCTGCCCGAGGCGGCTGCAACTTTCGTAGGTTTCTGCCCCCGCCGAAGGTTTGCCATCAGGGGGTAGCCAGGGTGGCATGACATAGCGTGAGCCGCATGCGACTTCGGACGTGGCCACGGGGGCGCCGCCTGCCGGGCGACGCGTTCATCACGGCGTTCTTCAGGCAGCACCGCCTGGCCACCGATGCGCTCCTCGCAGCGTTCTTCGTCTGCCTCGACACCGTGGCCACGCTGGGCGGCAGCTCCTGGTGGCCTGCCCATCCCGGCACGCTGGCCTGGGTCATGCTCGTGGTTCAGGGGCTGGCCGACGCGTCTTTGGTCTTCCGCCGCCGCGCACCGCTGCTGGTCATCGCGATCCTGGGCGGGTTCACGCTGGCCGTTTCGCTGCTGATCTCGCCGGCTGGCCTGCTGGTCCCGGCCACGGCCGGCAACGTGTGGGCGCCCTACGGCACCGTTCTGGCCGCCTACGGGCCGTTCTACTACCGCAGGGACCGGCGTACGGCGTTCGCCGCGGTGGGCGTGCTGACCGCGATCGTGGCCAGGGTGTGGGACCCGTCGGCCACCGTGATCACGATCGGCGTGCTGCGTACGGCGCTCGGGCCGCTGCTGGCGCTGTACTTCAGCGCCCGGCACGAGCTGCTGCAGGGCCTGCGGGAGCGCGCGGAGCGGGCCGAACGGGAACGTTACCTGCTCGCCGAGCAGGCCAGGGCGGACGAGCGGGCCCGGCTGGCCGGCGAAATGCACGACGTCGTGACGCACCGGGTGAGCCTCATGGTGCTGCAGGCCGGAGCCCTCGGCATCACCGCGACCGACGAGGCCACGAGGCAGGCCGCGGAGGAACTCCGGGCCGCGGGCTGCCAGGCACTTGACGAGCTGCGGGACCTGGTCGGCATTCTGCGGACGGAACCTGAGGCCGACGCCGACCGGACGCCGTCGGTTTCCGGGCTGCCCGCGCTGATCGCCGAGTCGGCGGCCGTCGGCACGCCGGCCGAGCTGATCGAGGACGGCGACCGGTCGCTCGCCTCCCCGGTGGTCGGGCGCACCGCCTACCGGATGGTGCGCGAGGGGCTGACCAATGCGCGCAAGCACGCACCCGGCTCCCACGTGCTGGTCCAGATCGGCTACGGCGAAGCGGAGGTCAGAGTGATTGTCACGAACACCCCGGCCACGGGCCGGCTCGCCGCCACGAGCTCCCGCCTGGCCGGCACCGGGTCCGGTCTGGGCCTGGACAACCTGCGGCAGCGCATCGAGCTGGTCCACGGCACGCTGCTGGCCGGGCCGACCCCGGACGGGGGGTACCGGCTCGAGGCCACGCTTCCCGCGTACGTGCCGACCAGCGAGCCGGCGTCGCGTTCATGATCCGGGTAATAGTCGTCGATGACGAGCCAATGGTGTGCGCGCATTTGCGCACGATCCTCGGCTCGGCACCCGACATCGAGGTCGTCGACGAGGCGCACGACGGTGCGGCCGGCGTGGAGGCCGTGCTGCGCGGCCGGCCTGACGTGGTACTCATGGACCTTCGCATGCCTGGCGTCGACGGGCTGACCGCGATCGAGCGGATCGGCAAGCTCGCCGAGCCGCCGGCGGTGGTGGTGCTGACTACCTTCGACGCCGACCAGTACGTGCTGCGGGCGCTGCGCGCAGGCGCGGCCGGATTCCTGGTCAAGTCCACGCCGCCGCGGGACCTCATCGGGCTGGTGCGGGTGGCCTCGGAGGGCCACACGGTACTGTCCCCGGCTGCGGCCCGCCGCCTGATCGCCGCCTCAGCCGATGCGCAGCCAGCCCGCGAGCGCGCCCGCGGGCTGGTAGCAACGCTGACCGAGCGCGAGACCGAGGTACTCGGCTGCCTTGGCGAGGGCCTGTCGAACGCCCAGATCGCCAGCCGCATGTACCTGTCCGAGGCCACGGTCAAGGGGTACGTCTCCCGGATGCTGGTCAAGCTCGGCTGCGCCAACCGCACCCAGGCCGGGCTGCTCGCGCACGACGCCGGCCTGGCCGCACCGTCCTAGACACGCGGCCACGCTCATCCGGTCTGCCCGTGCCGCCGGCCGGGTGACCGCGGCCGTCCGCCACAATCGGTCTATGGTTTCTGAGATCTTCGAACCCGACCGGTGGCGTGCCGTCGAGGGATTCGCCTTCACCGACATCACCTACCACCGTGCCGTCGACTCGGGCACGGTCCGCGTCGCCTTCAACCGGCCCGAGGTCCGCAACGCGTTCCGGCCGCACACCGTCGATGAGCTGTACCGCGCCCTCGATCACGCCCGGATGTCGGGCGACGTCGGCTGCGTGCTGCTGACCGGCAACGGGCCGTCACCCAAGGACGGGGTCTGGGCCTTCTGCTCCGGGGGCGACCAGCGAATCCGCGGCCGCGACGGGTACCGGTACGCCGACGGAGAGACGGCCGCGGGCATCGACCCGGCGCGCAGCGGGCGGCTGCACGTGATGGAGGTGCACCGGCTGATCCGGTTCATGCCGAAGGTCGTCATCTGCGTGGTGCCCGGCTGGGCCGCGGGCGGCGGGCACAGCCTGCACGTGGTCTGCGACCTCACCCTGGCCAGCCGCGAGCACGCCCGCTTCAAGCAGACGGATGCTGACGTCGGGAGCTTTGACGGGGGCTTCGGCTCGGCCTACCTGGCACGGCAGGTAGGCCAGAAGTTCGCGCGGGAGATCTTTTTCCTCGGCGAGACCTACGATGCCGAGGCAGCGCACCGGATGGGCATGGTGAACGCGGTGGTGCCCCATGCGGAGCTGGAAATCACCGCGCTGGACTGGGCGAAGAAGATCAACGGCAAGAGCCCGACGTCGCAGCGGATGCTGAAGTTCGCGTTCAACCTCATCGACGATGGGCTCGTCGGCCAGCAGGTGTTCTCGACCG
>Ga0208725_1000187_pt1 | contig 14423 bp, 13 predicted proteins | sample MicForSoSWNH13_O_FD_188004 | JGI IMG/M metagenome (GOLD analysis project Ga0208725, IMG submission 188004) | Forest soil microbial communities from Harvard Forest Long Term Ecological Research site in Petersham, Massachusetts, USA - MetaG HF011... | ecosystem: Environmental > Terrestrial > Soil... | reverse complement strand
CCACGACCAGGCGCGAGTGCCTCCGAGTACTGCGCAACACCCGTCGGCACGACCACGCGGACCTGCCGCCGGAGGAGCAGATGCCGGTAGACCCTGACGCGGCGACTATCGAGCAAGAAGTCATCCTGGCCGAACGCAACGCCGCGTTGCGCGCGGCATTTGCCGAGCTCGCGCCCAGCTGTCACGAACTCTTGTCGATGCTGATGACCGACCCGCCGCTTTCCTACGCGGATGTCAGCACCAGGCTGGGCATTCCCGTGGGCAGCATTGGCCCGACACGGGCACGCTGCCTCGACCGGCTCCGCCAGTCCCCGCACCTCACCGGGATTCTCCGCGATGGTGACCCGCACGTCGAAGCCAGGAAGACGGGGAGGTGAGCACGGTGTCCGAAGGATGGGACGACGAAGTACTCATCACGACACTGCGGAAGGCTGTAGACGCCAGGCAGGCTGTGCCTGCTGAGTTCGTAGCGGCAGCCAAGAACGCCTTTACCTGGCACAACATCGACGCCGAACTCGCGCAGCTCACCTACGATTCCAGCCGCGACTCGGAACCAGTGCTGAGCACGCGATCCGAGGCCGCGTCGATCCGCTCGCTGACCTTCACGTCCGCGCACATGACGATCGAGCTCGAGGTCAGCCAGGACTCGCTGATCGGCCAGATCGTCCCGCCCCAGGCCGGGACGATCAAGATCCAGCACCGGGACAGCCCCGAAATGGAAGTTACCGCCGACGAGATCGGCTGCTTCTCGATCCATCCCATTCCGTCCGGCCCGTTCCGCCTGCATTGCCGGACCGAGGCCAGCCTCGACGCCTTCACTGGATGGATCACGTTGTGAATTAGAGAGATCCCGACTGTCGACGGGGTCAGCCAGCGCCCAGCGCAATGAGAGAGACCGCCGTCGCCTGCTGGATGGGGTCAGTAACGCCCATCCGGACGCCGCACAACGACTCGGCCAGGCTCTGGCCTGCCCGGAGGTGGCTGTGCAGGCTCACCATCAGCGGCACGACGGCCCGGTCGTTCAGCGGGACCACACCAGCGATGATCCCGGCCGTGCCCAGCGGCAGCAGGCTGCTGACCAGGCCGAGCAACTCATCGGCCCCTACCGGGGCCAGGACGCCGGAGTCACAGCTGGACAGCACCAGCCGGTACGGCGCGCGCCGCAGCTGCTCGAAGTCGTAGACGGTCAGTGGCCCGTCGTGCAGGTGCAGCGATGAGAACATCGGGCTGTCGGCGCGAAACCGTCCGTGCGCGGCGATGTGTGCCAGCCAGACCCCATCGAGCGCGGACAGCACCCGTGAGGCGGTGGCCTCGCCGTCCGACAGCACCGTGACGTCCCCGTACTGCCGGGCTACCTCGGGTACCTCTGCACCCTCGGTGACCAGGCCAGGCCCGCGGACGACCGTGACGCGACGGCGCCCCGGCGGCCTTTCCGCATGGGCACGCAGCCATGCACCAGCTGACGGTGCAACGCTGAACACACGTCCGCCCAGTGCGGGCAGCAGCGCCCACGGGATCGCGTGCAGCTTGCCCGGCGGGACGATAACGAGCGGCTGGTCGCCCAGATAACCGGCGGCCGGGCCAAGGATCGCGTCCTGGAGATCAGGACCGGCCGCCTTCAGGATCGCCATCGCGCTGTCGCGGTCGTCTCCTGGCCGGTCCCGGGCCAGGCGGCGCAAGGCAAAGCGAGCGAAGTCAACGGCGCGGATCGCATCCTGGGTACGCCCCGCCGCGAACTGCCGCACCCGCCCCGCTCCGCACAGGAGCACGTACAGACTGCCGTCGACATCGACGATCTCGATGAGCTGCGCAGTCCCGAGCTTCTCCAGCAGCGCCGCGACATCGATGGTGGCACGGCCGGTGTCGCCTATGCCCCGGGCTAGCAGCGACCGAGCACGCACCACTGCCTCAAGTCGCACTTGCTCCCGCTGGTGCGCGCCGATCGGAGTGCCCTGCCGCCGACCATCCTCCAGTCGGCTGGTTACCTCCCGCAGGGCGGCGAGCCCCGCGTTAAGTTCCGCGTCCGCGGAAGGCCGTACCGCAGGCACTGCAAGTGCAGTAGCCCGCCAGCGTTCCGTCCAGGCGAGCAGGAGCCGGGGCTGACGGGTCCGCGCGGCATGACGTTGAGCGAGCGTGGCCAGTTCGGCGCCGCGGGCCGTGGCTTGGGCCCGCAACTCCGAAGCGCCCAAGGTGAGCCGATGTTCATCCAGCACATCGAGGCCCCGTCGGCAGGCTGCGAGCATCCGGCCGGGGTCGACTGCCGCCTCCGCTCGCAGTGCTTCGGCGAGCCAGCCGCTGGCGCGCACCATAGCAGGGCCGCGCCGCCGACCTTGCGCTGCAGCACTGAGATGACGATCAGCGTCCTTGCCGCGCCCCACGTCCAGCGCTATTCGGCCGGCCAGCAGATGCGCCTGAGTGGCCGCGCTGGCGCCAAGTTCATCCAGCCGCTTGGCGGCCTCGTCCCCAGCACGCAGCAGTCGCGACGATATCGGTCCAACTGCGTATCGCGCTTGTATCAGCACCAGCCTGGCGTGCGCCTGACCCCACGCGTTTTGCTGGGACCCAAAGAGACGGTAGGCGGCGTGGGCTCGGTCCAAGGCTCCCTGCGGCTGCGCGGCGGCCAGAGCGCAGTTGGCTGCCACAAGGAGCAATTCGGCCTTTTTTGTGGACCAACCATGGGCACGCTCGATGTCGTGCACTGCAGTATCCGCCTCGGCCAGCGCCTCGGTGACCAGCCCGGCCGCCAGCAAGACGTCGCACCGGTCTTGGCTGAGAAACGGGGTAGGCACATTCAGCGGCCGAAAGCGCGCGGCGGCCTCGCTATGAAATGAAAGCGCGGTAGGAAGATCTCCGGACCGGAACGCGGCCTCCGCCCGGTTGAGCACGGTTTTGATCGCTTCCAGTTCCTGGCTGGTCTCGGCGTAGAGCTGCCCTGCAGACACAAAATCGGCATCCGCGCGAGCAGGCGACCCGGTGGCCAGGTAAACCATCCCGCGGCCAAGCAGCGCTCGAGCCGTCCAGACCGGATCGCCGGAACGCTGCAGCACATTGACCGCACGACGGTAGTCATCCAGGGCCGCGGCATACCGGCCGAGGTGCCACAGCATCACGCCGCGCCGGTGCAGGACCCGCCCTTCAAGGACGCCGTTAGCCAGATCAACAGCTCGGCCAAAGGCAGTGAGTCCGTCCGTCGTCCGGCCCGCGTAGATCAGCGCCGCACCGAGAGAAGCCAGCACATCCGCTTCACGATCCTGCGAGCCACTCCGGCGGGCCAGCCGAAGCGCGGCGCGGAGCTCACGGACCCCCGCGCCCACGTCACCGACATCGCGAAGGACGATCCCTGCAGCCTGGCGCGCTACCGACGCCGCATAGGGATCGGGCCGGGCCGCTAAGATCTCGCGCGCCTTGGCGAGAGCTTCGTGAGGACGGGACATCGCCAAGAGCGGCAGGTCGTCCACCTCGCGATGTCCGAGCCCAGCCGCGGACAAGCCTTCCACCACGGAGGAGATGCTAGATCCTCTTATCTGCGCGGTCGACACGGTACGTGCGATAAATACCCCGAACCAGTATCACATCGTCTGGTAGATCTCTCCGTACAGGCACAGGGGCCCAGGCGCATCCGCGCCTGTGGCCCCTGAGCCACCGGCCGCCTCAGGCCGGTTGCGAGCCTATTCATGAGTTCAGAAACCTGGGGAGACCCGCATGCCTGAACAGACAGATGATTGGAAAGCCGGGCTGGACCAAAGGGCCGTCGACGAGGTTGAGCACGTAATACATGCCTTCCGCCCGTCGCCTGACGAAGGAATCGACATCAAGGTCGCTCGCAATGGGGACCGTGTTGACTACCTGCACGCCGACGGCCAGATCCTGGTTCGTGACGAGTACCTCGGCCAGGTGCTTGAGGTCCTCGAACTGCCGGCCGAGCAGGAGGCGCGGGATTCCGGCCGGATCCGGCGTGTCATCGCGGGCGTGGTTCTGCTCACCCTCGAGGACAGCGAGCCTGCGGTGAGCGACGCGCTCGACGTGATTGACCAGCGACTCGGCCGCGGAATCGCGACTCCGGATCACGTGCTGACGGTATCGGGCGATGTACCTGTCTGCCCGGCCACGGAGCCGCAGGAGGTCTACTACGACATCGAGCCCTACCCCTCGGCAAGTCATGGGAACGGCGGTGCCGGGGTCCTGATCTACATGGACGACACCGGGCTGTTGAAGGACGCGGCCACCGATCATCCATGGCTGACCGGGGTTCAGGGCGACGAGGATCCCCTGCCGCCAGTCGACTCGTCTGGTACACAGCCGATCCCGCCATACACCGGGCACGGCACGTTCGTCGCGGGAGTAGCCCGGTGCATGGCGCCCGCCGCTGACATCGTGGTGACCGACGTCTTCTCGACCGCGGGAAGCGAGCTGGAATCCAACTGGATCCCGCGGCTCGAGGCCGCGCTCAGCCTCGGTGTGGACATCTTCCATCTGACGATTGCGGCGCACTCCAGGCATGACTTCCCGCTGGTCGCATTCCGGGAATGGCTTAAGCACCTGCGCGAGCACGGGGGCGCGGTGTGCGTGGTCGCTGCAGGCAACAACAGTTCTAGAAGGCCCAGCTGGCCCGCCGCCTTCTCCGACGTGATATCAGTGGGCGCGCTCGGCGGCGACTGGCGGGGGCGGGCCAATTTCAGCAACTTCGGCTCGTGGGTAGACGTGTACGCGCCAGGGCGCGACCTGATCAACGCATACGCGACCGGCACCTACACCTGCCACGTCGACCCATACACCGACGACGTCCGGAAGTTCTACGGCATGGCGAAGTGGAGCGGCACGTCGTTCTCGACACCGATCGTGACCGGGCTCATCGCGTCGCGGATGTCCCGCACCGGCGAAGGCGCCCGCCAGGCCGCCGCTGCTCTGCTCGCCGAGGCTCGTGCCCAGGCGATCCCGGGCGTCGGCCCTGTTCTGCTGCCCGGCGGCGGGGCTCCACTGCCGAACATATAGACCGCATGGGGATGCGCCCGGGAGTCCGCCCCCGCGGGGGCTCCCGGGCGCATCCGTTTCCCCGGCCCTACGGCAGGGCCTGCTCGGCGAAGGTCAGCATCTGCTGCCACAGCGGGTCAAGCTGTGCGGTGTCCAGCGCCTGGCGCAATGCGATCACCAGCGACTGCAGGTCGGCGCTGCGCAGCCATGCCGGGTTCCCGGCCGCCACGTTGGCGAGGTGCGACTGCGCGGAGATACCGTCCGGGTTGCCCAGCACGGTGCCGATGACGTCGTCGCACCACGTCACCTGCCCCTGCAGGCCCAACGGGCTGGACGGGGTGATGGAGCCGAACACGGCTTGGGCGAACCGCTGCGAGGCGTCCTGCTGGAAGTGCAGGCGGACAGCTTCCACGAACTCCCGCAGCGGGATCTCGTCCAGCCCGCAGCCGGGAGTATGCAGCTGCTCGACGACCTGGTCCCTGACCGCGGCGACCTCGTCCGGCTTGAGGATCTCGATGATCTGCGGAACGGGCGGGCCGGTAGTCCAGAACTGCCGGGTGAAGATGCCGCCTGCGTAGGAAACCAGGACGCCGGCCCCGTCGTCAGGCAACTGGGCGGCGATGACCACCGCCCCGCCAAGGGCGGGGAGCCCGGGCCCGGAGAAACCGCCTTGCCACAGTCCCGTTGCCTCGGCCGCAGCAGGCGCAGGTGTTGCCATTTCCTCGCTCCTCACCTAGGCCGCGCGATTGGCGCGTCCCCGAAGGAGCAGAGGTGCGGCGCGCCGTTCCTGATACGCCCCGCGGAAAAAAGTCACAAGTGATACGCGTACTCGCGGAACTCCCAGTCGGTGACGAACCGCTCGAAGCGCTCGATCTCGTTGCGCTTGTAGGCAAGGAACGACGTCACGAAGTACTCGCCGAGCACGGCGCCGAGCTCGCGGTCGGATTCCAGGGCGTCGAGCGCCTCGCCAAGCCGCATCGGCAGCATCGGCGACCTGCCCGGGTCATAGCCGTACCCCACGAGCTTGTCCGGTGGGTCGACCTTGTCGCGGATGCCCAGGTAGACGGCGGCGCCGATCGCCGCCATGGCCAGGTACGGGTTGGCGGTGGCATCGCCGAGCCTGACCTCCATCCGCGCGGCAGCCCCCCGCTCGGGCGGGATCCGTACCATCGCGCTGCGGTTGTCCAGGCCCCAGTCGATCAGCCACGGCGCCAGAGTGTCCGGGCCGAATCGCTTGAACGAGTTGACCGTGGGGTTCAGCAGCGCACTGAGCGCCCTGGCATGCCGGAGCACGCCGCCTATCGCGTAACGGCCGGTCGGCGACAGCCCGTCTGGGCCGTCCGGATCCCCGAATACGTTGGCCCCGGAACTGTCGTTCAGCGAAAGGTGAACGTGGAACCCGGAGCCGCCCTCGTCGTTGAAGGGCTTGGCCATGAACGTGGCCAGCAGCCCGCGGTGCCGGGCGATCTCCTGCACCGCCGACTTCAGCCGGAACGAGCGGTCGGCGGCGTCGGCGAGCTCCGAGTGGCCGAGGTTGATCTCGAACTGGCCGGGCGAGAACTCGTGGTTGGCCGCGGTCACCCCCAGCCCGGCGTCCCTGAGCTGCCGCAGCATGTGCAGCAGCAGGCCCTCCGGGTCGCCCTTGCGGCCGACCACGTACACGTTGCCCGGGTCGTTCGCGTAGCGCTGCCAGCTGCCGTCGGCGCCCTGCTGGCACACGTAGAACTCCAGCTCCGGGCCGCAGATCAGGGTGTACCCGAGGCCGGTCACCTGCTCGGCCACCCGCCGCGCCACAGCCCGCGGTGACTCCGGCGCCGCCTCCCCGTCGCCGGTGGTGGCCTCGCCGAGACACCAGGCCGCGTTCGGTTCCCATGGCAGCGGCGTCAGCGTCGTCAGGTCCGGGTAAACGGTGATGTCGGGCAGGCCCATCTCCAGGCCGCCCTGGACCGGCACCACGTCGCCCATCGGGGAGGTGTGATAGACCGCGCGGCAAAACGCCAGGCCGTGGCCGGCCGCCGTGGCCAGCTCCTCGAGTAGCACGTCGCGGCCGCGGTCAATGCCGATCAGGTCGGGATAGGAGACCCGGACCACGTCCACGCCTTGTTCCCGCAGTCGCTCACAGATCGCGGCGACGTCTGGTGCCTGTGTCACGGCGGCTCCCGGGCGGGCGGGTAGGCACGGCGGAGAACGTTCGGGTACAAACGAACTGTGGCAGCGTAACCGTGGCGAACCGCTCGGGCAAGGCCCCGCCCATAAAACCTAGACAGGGCCGCCGCGCCAGGTCGGCAGGGGGCGGTCGCCCACCCCAACGGCGAGCCCAGCGCGGGCGAGCAGCCGGGTCGAATCCAGGGTGGGCAGCAGCGAGTCCGCGGGCGTCACCAGCAGCGGGATCTCGGTGCACACGAGCGCGACCGCGTCGCAGCCACGTTCCGCCAGGCCGGCGATGATGCGCTGGTACTCCTGGCGGGACTGCTCGGTGAACACGCCGTTCACCAGCTCGTCAAAAATAATCTTGTTGACGAGCTGCCGGTCGTCTTCGGCGGGGATCTCGCTGTCGATCCCGCGGGCGGCGAGCGCCCGGGGATAGAGCGGGCCGTCCATGGTGTACCTGGTGCCGAGCACGCCGACCCGGCTGCGCCCGTCGCTGGCGGCCCGGTCGGCGACCATTTCGGCGATGTGCAGGCCGGGCAGTGCCAGGTCCGGTCCGGGCCGCTCCAGGGCCAGATGGGCGGTGTTGTCCGGGCAGATGAAGAACTCGGCGCCCGCGCAGGCGAGCCGGTCCACGCTCGCCGACAGCGTGGCCCGGATCGAGTCGTAGTCCCCCGCGTCCCACCCGGGCATGCTGTGCCCGAACGCGATGTAGTCCAGTGTCACGTCCGGGTACACGTGGGAACCGAGGCGGCGGACTCCCTCCTGGCAGAACTCCAGGAAGCACAGGGCCGCGCCGCCGGTGCTGTGCGCGAGGATCCCGCAATGCTTCACGAGCGATCGCTCCCCAAGGCCGGTTGACGCTCGGCGGCCGGGCCGGAATCCTGGCCGCATGAGTGGCTTCAGATAGCACTGAGTTCAACCTAGCGCGGCCGACGCGCGGGCCCATGGCGGGCCCGCTGCGTCCGCATGCGCAGGTTCGCCCAGCCGTGCTCCTCCACGGTCCTGGCCGCTTTCACCGCCGCCAGCGACCGCCAGGAGGAACACCAGTGCCCAGCAAGCCTCGCTTTGTCGCGCTCATCCAGCGCGTCCGTCAGCTCTACCCGCACGTCCCAGACCCGGCCCGGCTGATCAGCGACGGGCGGGTGCGCGTCCACGGGGTCGTGAACAGCAACCCGCGCGCGAGGATCCCCCGCGGCGCCGCGGTCGTCATCACCGGGCCGCCGCAGCCGCCCAGGGGTGCCCGCAAGCTGCAAGCCGCCATCGACGCGTTCGCGGTGCCGGTCGCCGGGCGGGTGGCCATCGACATCGGCGCGGCCACCGGCGGGTTCACCCTCGCCTTGCTGGCCGCGGGCGCGCGGCGGGTCTACGCCGTCGACGCCGGCCACGGCCAGCTTCTCGGCTCGCTCCGCGCCGACGAGCGGGTGGTGAACCTGGAACGCACGAACCTTGGCGTGCTTACGACCCAACGCGTCCCTGACGTCGTCGGCATCGTCGCAGCCGACCTGTCCTACCTGTCGCTGGCCGCGGCCGCGCCGCAGATCGAAGGCATCGCCATCGCCGCCACCGCGGACCTAATCGCCCTGGTCAAGCCGATGTTCGAGCTCGGGCTTGCCGCTCCACCGGACGACCCGGACCAGCGGGCCAAGGCCCTGGAACTGGCCGTCGCCGCGTTCGAGGGCACCGGCTGGCGCTCACCCCAATGGATCGAAAGTCCGCTCACCGGCCGACGCGGCGCGATCGAGTACCTGCTGCACCTGCACCGAGGCCGCCGGTGACGGAGCCTGAGCAGACCATTTAGCATCCGTAGCAGCCAGAACCGTACGGTTACAAACGACCGAGGAGCCGACGTGAGCGATGTCGCCGGGTTCTACTACCCCAGGACTGCGACCGGACGGTCCTCGCTGCTGCCCCCGCCGCCCTGGCACTACTCCGGCGACCTGCTCACGGTGGAGTACCGGACCTACCCGGCCCGGGTCGCCGAGCTGCTGCCCGCCCCGCTCGCTCCCGCCCCGGAGGACCCCGGCGCGGTGGCGCTGATCTGGGCCGACTGGCAGTCCTGCGGCGACGATGGCGCCGAGCTGCTGGATCCAGTCCGGGCGCAGTACAAGGAGTGCTTCGCCGTGGTCCGGTGCAGCTTCGAGGGCCAGGTGTACTCGCGCTGCGTCTACATCTGGGTCGACTCCGACTTCGCCCTGGCCCGCGGCCTGCACCAGGGGTACCCGAAGAAGCTGGGGTCGATCCACCAGACCCGGCCGCACCCGTTCGGCCGCGCGGCCCCCCGGATCGCGCCCGGCGGGGTCTTCGCCGGAACGCTGGCCGCAGCCGACCGGCGGCTCGCCCAGGCGGTGGTGACGCTGCGCGGGGAAACCGATGCGAACGGCTTCGTCAACGCCCACCCGATGGCTCATCACCGGTGGATGCCGTCGATCGAGAAGGGTGCCCCGGACGCCCTCGACGAGCTGATCGCCTCCGGCAGCGCCAGCGTCGAGGCCGGCCCGGCCTGGCACGGCGACGCGACCCTGGAGCTGTTCGACTCGCCCACCGAGGAGCTCGCCCGGCTGGAGGTCGGCGAGATCATCGGCGGGTACTACCGGCAGGTCGGGGTCACCTGGGACGGCGGGCGGGTGCTCGCCACGCGCGGCGCGGCAGCGCCTTGACGGCCCCCGGGCCGGAATATAGTTTGGCTCCAAACGACCTACCGGTGGCCAGGAGCGGCGCGGGAGGAGCGGCGGCGGGATGGTGAGCATGGCCAGGGCGGCCGGCGTCGATGTCGACACCCGGCACTGGATCGGCGGCCGCCGCGTCGGCTCCGCGGCGACCTTCACCGACATCTCCCCCATTGACGAACAGCCGATCGCCGAGATCGCGCGCGGCACTTCGGCCGAGGTCAGCGCGGCGGTGCAGGCAGCACGCGAGGCCTTCGGCGGCTGGTCCTCGACCTCACCGGAACTCCGATCAAGGGCCCTGAACGCGATAGCGGACGGGATCGAGCGCCGGGCCGAGGAACTCGCCCAGGTGGAGACCTGCGACAACGGTGCTCTGCTGCGCTCCCACCGCCGCGGCGTGATGCCGCGGGCGGCGCACAACTTCCGCTTCTTCGCGGACTGGCTCGGACGTCTCGACCCGGGTGACCTGGAAATCAACGGTCACCGGGAGCAGGTGTCGTGGGCGCCCTCGGGCGTCACCGCGGTGATCACGCCGTGGAACGCGCCGCTGATGCTGGCGACCTGGCGGATCGCTCCCGCGCTCGCCGCGGGCAACACCGTGGTCGCCAAGCCGCCGGAGTGGGCGCCGCTGACCGCGAGCCTGCTCGCCGACATCACCGCCGAGGCGGGCCTGCCGGACGGCGTGTTCAACGTCGTGCAGGGCATCGGGGCAGAGGCGGGCGCGCCGCTGGCTGCACACCACGACCTGGCCAGGGTCTGCTTCACCGGCTCGGTCGCGACGGGCCGTCTGGTCGCCGCCGCGGCCGGTGCGCAACTGACCCCGGTCTCGCTCGAGCTCGGCGGCAAGTCGCCGCTGCTCGTGTTCGACGACGCCGACCTGGACCTCGCCGTCCGGCACGCCGTTGGCCAGTACGACAACGCCGGACAAGTATGCCTGGCCGGCACCAGACTGCTGGTCGAGGAGGGGATCGCCGACGAGTTCACCGAACGCTTCCTCGGCGGCGCCGCGGCCCTGCGGCAGGGCGATCCCAGGGATGACGAGATCGACGTGGGGCCGAACATCACCCGGGCGCACCTGGAACGGGTCGACGGCTTCGTGCGGCGGGCGGTGGCCGCCGGGGCGCGTCCGCTGCTCGGCGGCGCCGTCAACTCCGACCTCGGCGGGCTGTACTACCGGCCGACCCTGCTGGCCGGCGCGGAGCCGGGCTCGGAGATCCTCACTGAGGAGGTCTTTGGCCCGGTGCTCACGCTGCAGACGTTCTCTGGCGAGGAAGAGGCGGTCGCGCTGGCCAACAGCACCCGCTACGGGCTGGCCGCCACGATGTTCACCGGGGACCACGCCCGGGCCGAGCGGGTGTCGGAGCGCCTGGTCGCGGGAACCGTCTGGGTCAACTGCTTCTTCGTCCGCGACCTGCGCGCCCCGTTCGGGGGTTCGGGGCTGTCCGGGATCGGCCGGGAGGGCGGCACCTGGAGCTTCGACTTCTACGGCGACGTCAAGAACACCGTGTATGCCCCGGAGGGATGGCGCAGCGATGGGTGAAGTTGTCGGAGCGGGCCTGCTCGCTCACGTCCCGACGATCATGCTTCCGCGGCAGGACCGGCTGGACCTGAACGAGGGCAAGGAGATCAGCCTGGTCCCCGGGCTGGAACGGCTGCGGGCCGAGGTCTTCGAGGTTCTCGACTACGACACCGTGGTGGTGTTCGACTCGCACTGGTTCACCACGGTGGAGTTCGTGGTCTCCGCCCACGAGGTCAGGGCCGGGCTGTTCACCTCCGACGAGCTCCCCCGCGGGATGTGCCGGGTCCCCTACGACTGGCCCGGAGACCCTGACCTGGCGCACGCGACGGCCGCACTCGGCGAGAAGCACGGCACCTGGATCACCGCGATCGACGACCCGTACCTGCCGCTGCACTACGGCACCGTGAACCTGTGGACCTATCTCGGCCGCGGGCTCGGCAAGCGGTGGGTCTCGGTCAGCAACACCGCCGAGACCGGCGACACCGAGGACTTTCTGCGCGCGGGCCGGGCACTGGGCGAGGCGATCGAACAGACCGACCGGCGGGTGCTGCTGCTGGCGTCCGGTGCGATGTCGCACACGTTCTGGCCGCTGCGCGAGCTGCGCGCGCACGAGGCCAGCGACGCGGCGCACGTCAGGACCGCGCAGGCGCGGGAGGCGGACGCCGAGCGGATCGCCTGGCTCGAGGCCGGCGACCACGCACGGGTGATCGACACGATGCCCGAGTTCGCCAAGGTGCGGCCGGAGGCCAAGTTCGCGCACTATCTGATGATGGTCGCGGCGCTGGGCGGGCGCACGGTGACCGCGCCGGGCCGCCCGTTCAGCGATTACGAGAACTCCGTCGGTACCGGCCAGCTGCACGTATGGTTCGACCGGCCCTCGGCCGGCTGGACGGGAGGCGTCCATGCCTGAATACCGCAGGATCCTGCTGGACGGCGCGACGGTCGAGGTCCGCAGGGATGGCGAGCACCTGGTCGCCGGCGACGGGCGCCGGGTCGGCGTCGCCGACGCGGTGCACCTGCCGCCGGTGATGCCGACCAAGATCATCGCGGTGCACCTCAACCACCTCAGCCGGGTCACCGAGTTCGTGGCGAAGCTGCCCCCGGCGCCGACGTACTTCCAGAAGCCGGTCTCCGCGCTCGTGGGGCACGGCGGCGCCGTGGTCCGGCCGCTGGGCTGCAAGTACCTGAACTACGAGGGCGAGGTGGCCATCGTCATCGGCCGCACCTGCCGGGGCGTGCCGCCGTCGCAGGCCGGCGAGTACATCGCGGGGTACACGATCGCCAACGACTTCGGGCTGCACGACTTCCGCGACACCGACGCCGGGTCGATGCTGCGGGTCAAGGGCTCGGACACGATGGCGCCGCTCGGCCCGGGCCTGGTGACCGGCTGGGACTTCCGCGGCAAGCGGCTGCGCACCTACGTCAACGGCCGCCTGGCTCAGGACGGGTCGACCGACGAGATGAAGTGGGACATGCACTACCTGGTCGCCGACATTGCGCGGACGATCACGCTCAACCCGGGCGACGTGCTGCTGTCCGGTACGCCCGCCGGCTCCCGGCCGGTCGGGCCAGGGGACGTGGTCGACGTAGAGGTCGACGGCCTCGGCCGGCTGACCAGCCACGTCGTGGCCGGCCCCGGGCCGATCCCGGCCGAGTTCGGCGCGCAGCCGAGCGAGAGCGAGGAGGTCCTGTCCACGGCCCTCGGCGGCGACTGGGAATTCCGCGGCATACGCCCGCCGAACCGGGCCTAACCCGTCGTGGGCACGCCAAGGTCAATGGAGGCTTCGGATAGCGCCCCAGCTTCGTCCGGTTGTAACCGGACTAAATGAGGGCAATAAATTTCACCGAGCGTTGAGGAGACATGTGGGTTCGCCCCGGATGTGCTTGATACTCAGCGAGAACTGGACCATGACGGCGGGGCGCGACCTGCCGAGCCTGGTGCGGTGGGCACGCGAAGCGGAGGACGCCGGGTTCGACTCCGTCATGATCAGCGAGCACATCGTGCTGGGCCCGTCGGCGGGCGCGGACGGGATCATGCCGAACCCCCGCGAATACGCGCTGCCCGGCAACCAGGACCCGGCGACGCCGTGGCCGAGCTCGCTGGTGCTGCTGTCCGCGATCGCCGCGGTCACCGAGCGGATCCGGCTGGTGGCCGGGGCGGTGATCGCGCCGCTGCGGCATCCGCTGCTGCTCGCCCGCGAGCTCGGCTCGCTGGACCTGATCAGCAACGGCAGGCTGGTGGTGCTGCCGACGGTGTCCTGGCTGGCGGAGGAGTACTCCGCGCTCGGGGTGCCGTTCCGCTCCCGGGGCGACCTGCTCGACGAGCACCTCGAGGCGTGGGCGGTGTTGTGGCGCGACACGCCCGCGTCCTACTCCGGCGCGCACTACTCGTTCCGCGACGTGTACTTCGAGCCGAAGGCGTTCCGGCCGCAGGGCCCGGCGCTGTGGCTCGGCGGCGCCGGCATGCACCGGCGCATGCTGGACCGCATCGTCAGGTACGGCGACGGCTTCAACCCGCTCGGCCGGCCCTCCGCCCAGGAGCTGCGCAAGCTGGACGATGCGCTGCGGGCGGCCGGCCGCGACCTTGCCGGTCTGGAACTAGTCGGCGGGACCCGGGCGGTGTTCCCCGACGACAACAGCGTGGCCGACCTTGGCCAGGCCCTGGCGACGATCCCGCCGCAGGTGGCGGCGGGATTCACGACGTTCTGCATCAAGCCGTCCCAGTTCACCGACGACCCCGGCGACGTCGGCCGGCTGTGCCAGGACATCGTCCGCCGCGTCGACGGCATGCTCCCGTGAGTACCTCGCCCTAGGTAATTGTCAGCAGGAAGACCGGGTGGCGGGAGGCTTCGGCGGCAAACGCGGCGTCACCGCTCGCGGGAGTCACGTCGAAGTAAGCGCGTGGGCCCGAGATCACCCAGCTCAAGAACATGCTTCAGCGGCTGACCGCAAATGCCACGGGCACCGAGCCGCCCGCTGCACCCGACATGCCCTGAGCCATGCCCAGCCGATCGCCGGCCGGGCGGTCACGTTACCTGAGTAGCTAATGCCCTGATACCTACCATGAGGGAACAGGTGGGAGTGGGCCGGCTGGCTCCGTAATCAGGCGGTTGCCT
>Ga0208725_1000186_pt1 | contig 14433 bp, 7 predicted proteins | sample MicForSoSWNH13_O_FD_188004 | JGI IMG/M metagenome (GOLD analysis project Ga0208725, IMG submission 188004) | Forest soil microbial communities from Harvard Forest Long Term Ecological Research site in Petersham, Massachusetts, USA - MetaG HF011... | ecosystem: Environmental > Terrestrial > Soil >... | reverse complement strand
GATCCAGGGCAGCAGCCGGGCCAGCGACGCGGCAGCCGCCAGCTCCTCCTCGCCAGCGCCGGGCCGGGCCAGCCGCAGGTTGTCGCGGATGCTGGCATCGAAGATGTGGGGATCCTGCGGGCACCCGCCGATCACCGTCCGGACCGTGTCCGCGGCGTAGCTGGCCAGGTCGGCGCCGTTCAGGGTGACGGTACCGCCAGCCACGTCGCGGAACCGCAGCAGCACCGCGGCCACCGTGGATTTGCCCGAGCCGCTGGGGCCGATGAGCGCGACGCGCCGGCCTGGCGACAGATCCAGGTCAAATCCGTCCACTGCGAGAGGGCCGGCCAACTCGTACCGGACCTGCACTCCCGACATGTGGACGTGCACGGGCCCGGCCGGCAGCGGACGGGGAGCGGCCGGCTCGGCGACCGGGTCCGGCGCGTCGAGGATCGCGCCGATCCGGCTGGCCGAGGCGCGTGCCGATCCTAGCTGGAGCGCGGCCGCCGGCATGACCGTGACGGCCTCGAAGGAAGCCAGCGCGGTAAGGGCCAGCACCGCCAGCGGCACCCTGGTGAGCGTGCCGTGCCCAACCGCCGCCACACCGAGGATGAGCACCGCCCACAGGGTCAGTCCGGTCAGGCCGGTGATCAGTCCGCTGCCCAGGCCCGTTGCGCCGGCAAAGCGCCGGGCCAGCCCGGTCAGCTTCCGGTCCGCCTCGGCGGCAGCAGCGAAGGCGGCGTCCTGCGCGCCGAAAGCGTGCAGGTCCGCCGCGCCCGAGAGCAGGTCAGTGACTGTCGCGCCGAGCTCGCCGCGCGCTGCTGCGGTCGCCCTGGCCGCCCGCCGGGAAGCCGCGACGGCCAGCGGCGGCGCCGCGACACCGGCTGCCAGCAGGCCGAGCGCCAGCACGCCGCCGGCCGGCACGAGGATCAGCAGGCAGACGGTCACCGCGCCGGCACCGACCAGCGCCGCGGCCAGCGGCGGCCCGATACCGCGGATGAACAGGTCCTGGGTGGCGTCTACGTCACTGATCAGCGCGGCCAGCAGATCACCGGAGCGGAAGGCAGCCAGCCCGGCCGGCGCGAGCCGCTCCAGCCGGCGGTAGATCGCCACCCGGATGTCAGCGAGCACCCGGAACGCGACATCGTGGGACGTCAGCCGCTCGAGATAGCGAGATACGCCGCGGCCGATGCTGAACGCGCGGACCGCCACGACGGCCACGGAGATCGCCAGGATGTTCGGGTGCTCCGAAGCGCGGGCGAGCAGGAACCCCGATGTGGCCAGCAGGGCCACGCCGCAGCCGGTGGCCGCCGCGCCAGCCAGGACCGAGAAGGCGAGCCGGCCCCGCAGTGGCCGGGCCAGCCGGATCAGCCGCAGCAGCGGCCGGCGCCCGGTCATGCTCGTGAGCTCGCTGCTCACGGGAGCACCGCCGTCGTGTTGCGGCCGGCTGGCCAGGCGGCACCGGCCGGCGACGTCAGCTTCCCCTGATCCAGGCTGATCACCCGGCAGCCGCCGCCGGCCCAGCCCCGGCCGTGGCTGACCAGGACGACGGTGCGATCGGCCAGGGCAGTGTCGATGGCTGTGCCGATCAGCCGGGCACTGGCCGGATCCAGGTGGGCAGTGGGCTCGTCCAGGAGCAGCAGGGGCGCATCCCGCAGGAACGCGCGAGCCAGCGCGATCCGCTGCCGCTGGCCGGCGGACAGCCGCAGGCCGCGCTCGCCGAGCGGCGTGTCGTATCCGGCCGGCAGGTCCTCGATGAATCCGGCGGCTCCCGCCAGACGGGCGGCCCGGCAGATGGCGCTGCGGCTCGCGCCAGCCTGGCCGAGGGCAATATTGTCCGCGGCGCTGCCGGTGAACAGGTAGGGCTGCTGCGGCACCCAGGCGACCTGGGCGCGCCACTGCCGTAGGTCGATGGCCGCCAGGTCGCCGCCGGCGCCGTCTCCTGTCACCTCGATGGTCCCGGCGGACGGCCGGATGAAGCGGAGCAGCAGGGCGAGCAGCGTGCTCTTGCCCGCACCGCTCGGGCCGGTGAGCACGATCCGGTCCCCCGGGGCGATCGTCAGGCTCACCCCGTCCAGAGCCGGGCGACGCCGGCCGGGATAAGCCGCGGTGATCCCGTTCAGCCTGATCTCTTGCGTCCTCAGGTCGGCGCTGGCGCTGTGCCGGCCCGCTGCCCCGGGCCTGGCCTGTGGCTCGTCCGGCGCCACGGTATCCAGGATCTCGAAAACGCGCCCGGCCGCCGCGGCGCCTTCCATGCTTGCGTGAAACTGCGCACCGACCGCTCGCAGCGGCAGAAAAGCCTCCGGGGTGAGCAGCAGCACCAGCAGCGCCGTCTCGTAGCCCAGGTGGCCGTACAGCAGCCGGAGCCCCACCTCGACCGCAACGAGCGCGGTAGCTACCGCCGCAGATAGCTCCAGCACCAGCGCGGACAGGAACGCCACCCGCAGAGTGGACATCGTGGTGGCCCGGTAGTCCTCGGTGACCTTGGCGATGACGTCTTCCTGCGCCCTGGCGCGGCCGAACACCTTGAGCGTTGGCAGGCCCTCGACCACATCGAGAAAGTGACCGCCCAGGGCCGCCAGCAGCCGCCACTGCCGCCGCGTCTGCGTCTTGGTGTGCCAGCCGACCAGGACCGCGAATACCGGGATCAGCGGCAGCGTCACGGCGATGACCGCCGCAGAGATCCAGTCCGAGGCCGCCACCCTGGCCAGCACCGCGATGGGCACCAGGACCGCGAGCACGAGCTGCGGAAGGTAGCGGGCGAAATAGGAATCCAGGCCGTCCAGGCCTCTGGTGCTGAGGGTTGCGATCTCGCCCGCCCGCTGGCCGGCCAGCCACGCCGGGCCCAGCCGCAGCGAGCGCGCGGTGAGCGCGCGGCGCAGCTGCGATTTGACGGTCGCGGCCGCGCGCAGCGCGGCCACCTCCCCGCCGTAGCTCACCGCCGCCCGGGCTGCCACCACGACCAGCAGCGCCGTCAGCGTGGTCGCCAAGGCGGCAACGGCGTCGCCGCGGGCAGCCCCGGCGAGCGCACGGGCGAGCAACCCAGCCTGTGCCAGGATCAGGCCGGTTCCGGCCAGTCCGAGCGCGACCGTAACCACCAGATAAGCTCGCGCGGCCGCAGCATGACGCAGCAGCCGCGGATCAATGAGTGCGGTGCTCCTCCCGCCGGCGCTCATGCGGCAGAGCATGCATCGAGACAGAGCAAATTGGCTCACCCGGCGGGGATGAACCCTGGCGGCTAACCGCCTCCCCGCGCATTCCGGGATGGCTCCGCCCGTTCGCGGGCGCCCCAGATGATCCGCTGGACGCGCAGGACCAGGGCGCCCATGGCGATCAGCACCGTCACGTTGAGGAGCAGCTGAAAGGCCGACCCCCGAGCCTGGCTCCAGCTTGCATACGCGATGGAGAGGGCTATATCGGCGGCAGCCGGGATGGTCGTCACCGAGATGAAGACGCCGATGAGGGCGCTTGCTCGGGCTTCGGTCAGCGAAACGACGCCGACTATCCCGGCCAGAACGGCGACGACGATTGAGAACAAGTTCGGATTGTCGATGAGGTCGGAGACCGGCCGCACCCCGGCCGAGTACAGCTTCGGTGTGTGCCCGGACCAGCGTATCGCCAGCGCGAACAGCAGGGTGATGACCATGGCTGCTGAGAATCCGGCGAGCAGGGCGAGGATTCCGCGGACTATCGGCTGCCTGGTTCGCTTGTCGATGCCGAGCGCCACACCCATGATCGCGTTGTATTCCGGCCCGACGACCATGGCGCCGACAATGAGGATCTGGGAGTTGGTGAGGATGCCGACCGCGCCGATCAGGCCGGCGATGGCGAGAAGGACGTAGAAGCTGGGCGCGTAGACGGCGTCCGAGCGGATCTTGGCCTCGACGACCTCCCACACGGGTGCGATGTCTCGCTGCACCAGAAAATGCTTCGAGGCCGGAACCGCCTCTTCGCCGAGAGCAGCGTCCACGTAGTCGATGGCCACAGCGTCGCTGCGGTCGTCCCGGAAGGCCTTCAGCTGCCGGAACACCGCATTCGCGGACCGGGGCGCCACATCGAACTGAACGGCGTCGCCGCCCAGTCGCCGGCCGGTGCCGGGGAGCACTACCAGGTTCGATACCCCGGCCTCGGAGGCAAGCGCCTCGACCAGAGCGCGGGTCTGGCCGGGCAGGCTGACCAGGCGCACGTGAAAGGTCATCGTTGCTCCGCGGGCTGTGCCGCGGGCACCGGCCCAAGAGACACCGTGGTGTCGCCAGCCTGCGGCGTCGGTGTGTCGGCCTGAGTGACGGCGGCGAGCTGACCGTCTGGGCGCACGAGGAACAGGAGGTCCTGCCCGGCGGGCAGCACGCCGTCGCCGACGCGGTGCGCGACGATCCGCGCTCCGTCCTGGTACCGCCCGCTGACGGCCGGCCTGGTCATGCCATCGCGGAACAGGATCTGCCCGGTGGTATAGGGGGCGACCACCCCGTGGCTGCGCTGCGGCGGCGCCAGCCGGTACACGTGACCCTCGACGCTTTCTGTCAGCAGCACCGAGGCGAGCGCATTGAAGTCGTCCTCGTCCGTCAGCAGGAGCACGGCCGTGATTCCCTCAAGCCGGGCGCCCCGGCCGGTGGCCGCCGCGAGCAGCTCACCCGGGGCCAGTTCCAGCCCCGCCTGCCTGATCTGCTCCCGCTGCTGATCCAGGCCCGCCCACATCAGCACGTCCAGCCCTGCGGACCGCAGCGCCAGCCCGAGGTCGATGACCCACGCATCGCCGCCGACCAGCAGCGGGCGGGTACGGGCCGGCCGTCCGACACGCAACCGCCGGGCAGCCGGCATCGCGGTCAGGCCGTACAAGGTCACCGTCGCCACGATGACGACGAACGTGACAGGCAGAATCCTCGCTGCCCCGCCGATGCCCTTGGCGACCAGCCCCGCGCCGAATGTCGACGCGGTGGCGGCAGCGACGATGCCGCGCGGGGCCATCCAGCCGATGAACGCGCGCTCGCCTTTGCTCAAGTCCGTTCTCACTGTGGCCGCGAACGCCGCGATTGGCCTGGCGGCCAGGACGAGGGCAGCGACCAATGCGAGCGTAGGCAGCAGCAGATGCCGCAGCGACTGGGGAGTTACGGTGGCCGAGATGGAAATGAACAGCACGCCAATAATCAGCTGCACGAGTGTTTCGAAGAACGGGCGGCGCGCCGGGATGTCAAAGCCGTGCCAATTGGCCAGGGCGAGCCCCATGAAGATCGCCGCGAGAAGCCCGGCATCCTCCCGGAGCACGTCGCACACGGCCGCCACCCCGATCACCGCGGCGAGTTGCGCGGTGGTGCCGAGCACCTCGCCGAGCCGGAGCCTGCGGAGCAGTACCCACAGCAGCGCGGTGCCGACGACCCCGCCGGCCAGGCCGACGAGAATGCTGACCGCAAACTGCCCGAGCTGGCCGCCCAGTCCCCGGTGGGTGCTCGCGACGACGGCGTGGAACACCAGTGCGCCGAGGATCCCCCCGACCGGGTCGATCAGTGAGCCCTCCCAGATAAGGACCTGCTGCAGCCGTTCGGTCGGCCGGACGAAACTGAGCAGCGGGCCCACGACGGTCGGTCCCGACACGACGAGGATGATCCCCAGCATCACCGCCGCGCCCCGCGACATTCCGAGCAGCGGCGCAGCCACGGCGGCGGCGACCGCCCAGGTGATCAGCACCCCGAGCACGATCAGGCGGATCACCACCTTACGGGTGTGGCCCTTCAGCTTCCGCAGGTCGAGGCCGAGGCCCGCGTCATAGAGGATGACCGCCACCGACAGGGACACCAGTGGCTCGAACGCCGGGCCGAGCAGGCGCTGAGGGTCAACGTCCGTGGTCAGTGCGCCCGCGATGAAACCGGCCGGCAGCAGCACAATGATCGCGGGAATGCGCAGCCTGGTGGCCAGCACCTGAGAACCGACGGCGAGCACGAGAATGAGCCCCACGCCGATCAGGATCTGGTTTGTCGTCACGCCAGCCTCCGGTAACACAAAGCCCTAATAGAATTTGCTAGCTGTTCATGCAAATGAGGAGGCTCTCGTTCAGGCTCCGGTAATGCTCGATCCAGTAATTGCCACCCTTCAACGGTGATCGAGGGCAACGCGGGAATCATCACCCGCCATAGGTGATGAGCTTGTGTGTTCGCCCGTATAGAAAGGCCATGTGCCGACAGCACGCACGGATGCTGCGGTACACCGAGACACGACAGGGGCTGGCAGTGGGCGCGGAGCGGGATCGGGTGGCCGGGTTCGGGAGGCTGGAGGACGGGCTGCGGCAGGCCGGGGAATGGTACCGGTGGGGGCCGTACGTCAGCGAGCGCCAGTGGGGCACGGTACGCGAGGACTACAGCGCGGACGGCGAGGCGTGGGACTACCTGCCGCATGATCAGGCGCGGTCGCGCGCCTACCGGTGGGGTGAGGATGGCCTGGCCGGGTTCTGCGACGTGGAACAGCGGCTGTGCCTGGGCCTGGCGCTGTGGAACGGCAAGGACCCGATCCTGAAAGAGCGGGCGTTCGGCCTGACCGGGGCGCAGGGCAACCACGGCGAGGACGTCAAGGAGTACTGGTGGTATCTCGACGCGCTGCCGAGCCATGCGTGGAACCGCTGGCGGTATCACTATCCGCAGGCCGCGTTCCCGTACCAGGACCTCATTGACCAGAACGGGTCGCGCAGCCGCGAGGAGCCCGAGTACGAGCTGCTGGATACCGGGGTGTTTGATGAGGACCGGTACTGGATCGTCGAGGTGCACTACGCCAAGGCCGGCGCGGATGATCTGCTGATGGCCGTGCAGGTGACCAACGCCGGCCCTGAGCCCGCGACGCTGCACGTGCTGCCGACCACCTGGTTCCGCAACACCTGGTCCTGGGACACCGGCGCGCCCAAGCCCGCGATGCGGGCGGTGGGTGATTCGGCAGTGGGGATCGATCATCCCTTCGTTGGCCCGATGGAGCTTCTGGCCGGCCCTGGACCGGACGGCACCCTGCCGACGGCGGTGTTCTGCGAGAACGAGACCAACGACCAGCGGCTGTTCGGCGCCGCGCCCACGACGGCGTACCCCAAGGACGGCATCAACGACCACGTGGTGAGCGGGGCGGCCACCGTGAACCCGGGCCGCACGGGTACCAAGGCGGCCTTCTGGTACCAGGTGACGGTACCGGCCGGTGAAACCGCCGAGCTGCGGCTGCGGCTGCGGACGCCGCCCGCCCGGGCCGCCCGGGGAAAGGCGACATCCCCCCTCGGCGACCAGTTCGGCCAGGTCATCGCCCAGCGCCGGGCCGAGGCCGACGAGTTCTACGGTGAGCTCACGCCGGCCGGGGCATCCCCCGATGAGGCGATGGTGATGCGGCAGGCGTTCGCCGGGATGCTCTGGAGCAAGCAGCTGTTCTACTACGACGTGGCCCGCTGGCTGGACGGGGACCCGACGCAGCCGACTCCCCCGGCGCAGCGGCTGACGGGCCGTAACTCCCGGTGGCGCAACTTCAATGCCTTCGACATCATGTCGATGCCCGACAAGTGGGAGTACCCGTGGTTCGCGGCGTGGGACCTGGCATTCCATTGCGTCGCGCTGGCGCACGTGGATCCGGCGTTCGCCAAGTACCAGCTCATCTTGCTGTGCCGGGAATGGTTCCAGCATCCCAACGGCGCACTGCCCGCCTATGAGTGGGACTTCGGCGACGTGAACCCTCCGGTGCAGGCCTGGGCCGCGGTGGAGGTTTTCGCGATCGACGGCGCCCGGGATATCGACTTCGTCAGCCGGATCTTCGACAAGCTGCTGGTCAACTTCACCTGGTGGGTCAACAGGGAGGACGCCCAGGGCAACAACCTGTTCGAGGGCGGGTTCCTCGGGCTGGACAACATCGGCCCGATCGACCGCTCCCACCTGCCGGTCGGCGGCCTCCTGGAGCAGTCCGACGCGACGGGGTGGATGGGCTTCTACGCGATAGCCATGGCCAGCATGGCCGTGATCCTGAACCGGTCCGGCCAGCGGCCGGGCGCGGATCTTGTGCTCAAGTTCCTGGAGCACTTCGCGGCCATCACCGATGCGCTCGAAGGCCTCGGGCTGTGGAACGAGGCCGACGGACTGTACTACGACAGGCTGATGACCCCGAGCGGGGAAGCCGTCTCGGTGAAGGTCCGGTCGATGGTCGGAATCATCCCGATCCTGGCGGCCGCGGTCATCGACGAGAATGATCTTCAGACCTCGCTCGTCGTGGGCAAGCAGTTCGCTGACTTCATGGCCGGCCGGGGCATGGGTGACCCGGAAAAGCTCAATGAGATAGGCCTGCTGCGCGGGGAGAAAGGCCGGCAGCGGCTGCTGCTCAGCCTGGCCGGTGTCGGCCGGCTGGAAAAGCTCTTCGCGAAGCTCTTCGACGAGAGCGAGTTCCTGTCCCCGCACGGCCTGCGTGCGCTCTCGGCCTACCACCGCGAGCACCCCTACGTCCTGGATGTCGAGGGCATCGAGGCGAGCATCGATTACGAGCCGGCCGAGTCCACCACCGCTATGTTCGGGGGCAACTCGAACTGGCGCGGGCCGCTCTGGTTCCCGCTCAACTACCTGGTCATCGCCGCTCTGGAACGCTACTACCGGTTCTTCGGCGACGAGTTCACCATCGAGTACCCGACCGGGTCGGGCGTGCAGCTCACCCTCGACAAGGTCGCTGCCGACCTCCAGGACCGGCTCATCTCGATCTTCACCCAGGGCCCGGACGGCCGGCGGCCCTGTTTCGGCGGGACGGCGCGGCTGCAGCACGACCCCGCCTGGCACGACAACCTGATCTTCAGTGAGTACTTCCACGGGGACAACGGCGCCGCCATCGGCGCTTTCCACCAGACCGGCTGGACCGGGCTAATCGCCGACGTGATCCGCCGCCGGCATGGAGCCGTCGATCCCGTCGGGGACGTGATCCGGCGCATCGGCATGGAGACCGACCGATGACCGCCGCAGCCGGGGACCCGGCGATCGCGCTGCCGGGCAGCCAGTTCCCGCTGGGAGCCACCCCTGGCGAGGGGGGCACGAACTTCGCGGTGGCCTCCGGCGTGGCCGACGGGATGCTGCTGTGCCTGTTCGACGAAGGCGGCGCGGAAACACAGATCCCGCTGCGGGATTACGACGCTGGCGTGTGGCACGCCTTCGTACCGGGGATCGGGGCAGGCCAGGCCTACGGGTACCGCGCCACCGGGCCGTACGATCCGGCGCGCGGCGTGCGCTGCAATCCGGCGAAGCTGCTGCTGGACCCCTATGCGCGGGCCTTCAGCGGCTCGGTCACGTTCGGGCCGGAGGTGCTCGGATACGCTGCCGGCGACCCGGATACGCCGAGCACCGCGGACTCCGCCGCCAGCATGCCGCGCAGTCTGGTGGCAGCAGACGATACGTTCCGCTGGCGGGATGGCGTCCGTCCCCGCCGCCGGTTCTCCGACACGATCATCTACGAACTGCACGTCAAGGGCTTCACCATGCGCCATCCGGGGATCCCGCCGGAGCTGCGCGGAACGTACGCCGGCCTGGGCCATGAGGCGGCCATTTCCCACCTGACCGATCTCGGGGTGACGGCGGTCGAGCTGCTGCCGGTGCATGAAAGCGTTCCCGAGGCGTTCCTGCTGCAGCGCGGGCTCACGAACTACTGGGGCTACAACACGATCGGCTACTTCGCTCCGCATCAGGCCTACTCGGCGGCGGTCCGCGCTGGGAAGCCTGGCGGCCAGGTCGACGAGTTCAAGGCAATGGTGGATGCGCTGCACGCGGCCGGGCTCGAGGTGCTGCTCGACGTCGTGTTCAACCACACCGCCGAGGCCGATCAGCTGGGCCCGACGCTGTGCTTCCGGGGCCTGGACAATCCCGCGTACTACCGCCTGGAGCCCGGCGACCGGCGCCATTACGTCGATACGACCGGCTGTGGCAACTCGCTGAACGCGGGCGATCCGGTGACGCTGCAGCTGATCATGGACTCACTGCGGTACTGGCTGACGCAGATGCACGTCGACGGGTTCCGCTTCGATCTCGCCACCACGCTCGGCCGCCAGGACGGCGGCTTCGAGCAGGTGTCGGCGTTCTTCGACCTGGTGTCGCAGGACCCGGTGGTATCCAGGGCCAAGCTGATCGCCGAACCGTGGGATGTCGGCCAGTTCGACAGCTACGATCTCGGCCGGTTCCCGCCGCTGTGGCGGGAGTGGAACGGCAAGTACCGTGACACGGTGCGCGACTTCTGGCGCAGTCACGATGTCGGCCTCGGCGAGTTCGCCACCCGTTTCTGCGGGTCGTCGGATCTCTACGCAGGCGAGCACCGCCGGCCCACAGCGTCGGTGAACCTGATCACGGTCCATGACGGCTTTACGCTCCGGGACCTCGTTTCGTATGACGGCAAGCACAACGAGGCCAACGGGGAGTCCAACCGGGACGGGACCAGCGACAACCGCTCGTGGAACTGCGGAGCCGAGGGCCCGACCGCCGACCCGGCCATCCTCGCGCTGCGGGAGCGCCAGTCCCGGGCGATGCTGGCGACCCTGCTGCTGTCGTTCGGTGTCCCGATGATGCTGGGCGGCGACGAGCTCGGCCGAACTCAGCAGGGCAACAACAACGCTTACTGCCAGGACAATGAGATCTCCTGGGTCGACTGGTCCCAGCCCGACACCCAGCTGCAGGACTTCGCCACCCGGCTGGTCTCCTTCCGCAAGCGGCACCCGGTGTTCCGCCGCCGCCGTTTCCTCGCCGGAGCCGAAGCGTCGCAACTGCGCTGGTTCACCCCGGGTGGCACGGAAATGACGGATGCCGACTGGTCGGACCCAGGCGCCCTGGCGATCGCTCTCTACCTGGACGGATCCGATGATCCCGACCGTGCTGCCGACGGCACGCCGCTGCTCGATGACGACTTCCTCGTCCTTGTGAACGCCTGGTGGGAGCCGCTTGAGTTTGTCCTGCCCAGAACCAGGGACCGGGCGGCGTGGCACGTCGAGGTCGATACCTACGACCTCACGCCTCCGGCCGGGTCCGCGACGGCCGTCCGCGATGCCGGGGACCGCGTCATTGTCCGCCCCCGGTCCCTCGTCGTGCTGTCCAACCCGCGCGTCCCGTGAGCCTAGGGCCTACGCCCCGGGACCCCGGTTCGGGGTGAAGGTGAGTGCCTGGTGGCGAAGCCGGGCCCAGTCGACGGGCGGCTGCGGCTCGGGGACGCCGGGCCGGTCACGGGGCACGCGTACCCGCAGCGAGAGGGGCTGGATGGTGCAGCGCACGGGGGTGGGCATCAGCACTGATTCGCCGTCGATACCGACGGGGATCTGTGGCTGGTCGGCGTCGATGATGACCTCGCGGGCGGTGAGCATGGTGACGCTGCGCGAACGTTGGGCCCGGCGCAGCAGCCCGGCCGCCTGGGCGGCGTTCTCGATCTTTACGCCGACGACGCCGAGCACGCCCTGGTCGAGCCGTGCTCGCCGGCCCAGGCCCGCGATGTCGCCGGTCTCGTACGGGTTGTTGCTCACCAGCACCGCTTGCGGACCGTCGAGGATCACCTGCCCGTCGACCCGGACGGCCAGGTGCGCTCCTTTGTGGCCGGTCAGCAGATCGGGGAGCATCTGCAGCGTGGTGCCGCGCTTGTCGTCGCGGTAGGCGGGGCTCTGCACGACCTGGGCGTAGGCGCCGAACGAGGCGTTGTTGACGAACGTGCGGCCGCCGATCATGCCAAGATCGATGCGCAGTTCCACGCCGTCGGTGAGGGCGTCCAGGCACCGGGCCGGGTCATCGCGGTCCAGCCCGAGATCGAGGGCGAAGTGATTGCGGGTGCCCGCCGAGATGACCATCAGCGGGATGTCCTGCCCGGCGGCGACGCCTGCGACGAGGGCCTGGGTTCCGTCGCCGCCGGCCACCCCGAGCAGGTCGGCGTCGGCGGCTACCGCCTGGCGCGCCATCGCGGCGACGTCCACCATATCGGGACCTTCGAGCAGGGCCACGTCGGCGCCGAGCGCGACGGCCTTGCCTTTGAGCCCGAACTTCCCGACCTTGCCCCCGCCCGACCGCGGGTTCATGATCACAAAAGGCTGCCGCAGCGGCCCCGCCGCATGTTCGCGCGGGTTAGCCGGCGAGCCGCCGCTCCTCAATGCCGCGCGCCCGGCGGCCACGGCCGCTGCCGCCAGTACGACGCTGAGCGCGACTTCCCACAGCAGCCTGGCGGCCACGTACACCACGATCACGGCCACCGGCGCGGCGACCAGGACCGCGGCCGCGAGCCAGCGCACGATGCCGCGGTGAGCCAGGAACCACCACGCCGCCGCGCAGCTGATGGCCAGTCCCGCGGCACCCAGGAGCAGGGCGGCAACGCCCTTTAGCCCACCAGACAGCAAGAGCACCACCACCGCAGCAAGCGCGGCTCCGAACGCGAGCCGGGCCAGCCACCGCTGACTCCGGGTAACCGGAGCCGACGCCCCGGGCGGGGCACCAACTCCGCCTGGCGGCGCGCCGCCCCCTGCTGCACCGTCATCGATCTTGCGTGCCATCCGGTCCTCCCTTTTGGCCCTCCGTCAGAACCACCCGCTCGGGCGAGAAATGTGGCATCGACCCGCGTCTTCAGTGGCCTGCCAGGTGGATCACGCCGACGTCGGACAATCCGTTCAGCACCAGTTGCACGGCGAGCGCGGCGAGCAGGAAGCCGAATACCTTCTCGGTGACCAGCATCCGGCTGGCGTCCAGGTGGTTGCTGACCTTCACGGCCCAGCGGAATACCGCGACATCGAGCGCGAGTATCACGATGAGCACGCCGACGACGACTGCGAACACCGCGACGGTGCTGGATTCTGCTGAGGCGGTAACCAGTGCGACGATCCCAGCCGGGTTGAGCAGATACGGAACGGCGAGCGGGTAGACGGCCATCCGCATTGGGTCGTTCTGTTCGCTTGGGTGGCTGCCGCCGTTGGGGTCGTGCTGTCCGAGCACCATGGTCACGGCGATGATGAGCAGGATGATGCCGCTGGAAACGCCGAGCGCACCGGGGGAAAAGTGCAGCAGCCTGGTCAGCAGGCCGCCGAGGACCAGCAGCAGTACGGCGACGGTGGCGGCGGTGGTCAGCATCTTGCGGAGCACGCGGCGCTTCGTGACCTCCGGCATTTCCTTGGTTGCCTCAAGGAATGGCACCAGCGCGATTTTCGGGCCGATCCCGATCAGGAGCAGCAAGAACGTGTCGATGACGAAGGTGGCATTCAGCGATTCGAGGTCCATCACGGCGTCGTCTGCGACTCGCTCAGATCCGGTGGGCCCGGGACGGCAGCCGCATTGCGCGCAGTACATCGGGGTGCAGCCGGGCTAGAGCATCGGTGGCTGCCAGTTTGTAGCCGTAGGTGTAGGTCGGGGTGTTGTAGGCCATCCGGATCACGTCCTCGATGGTCGCTTCGTTGTGGATCATGGCCTGGCCGGTGCCGGCGATCTCCGAGGCGATCTCGCAGATGGCGTGGACGCCCAGGAGTACTCCGGTGCCACCGTGGAAGACCAGTTTGAGCAGGCCTTCCTGGCCGGCGATGAGCCCGCGTGGTGTGGTGCCCAGCTCGCAGCGCCCCGTCTCATATGGGATCCCCTCGGCGGCGCAGTCTTCCTCGCTTTTGCCCGCGCGGGCCACTTCGGGCAGCCCGTAGACCGCGGCCGCCGGGACCTGGTCGACGTGGGCGGAGAAGTCGAGGCCGAGCGCTCCGCATAGGGCCTGGCGCCCCTGGTCGGTGGCGATCGAGGCGAGGGACGGGCCGATGACATCGCCGGCGGCGAAGATCCACGGGCAGCTGGTCCGCCGCTCGGGGTCCACGATGATCCGGCCACGGGCGTCGGTCTCGACCCCGGCCGTGTCGAGGCCGAGACTCGCGGTGCTGACGCTGCGGCCGGCCGCGAACAGCAGCGCGTCGGGGCGCAACTGCCGGCCGTCGTCAAGCCCGACGGCCAGGTCATCGCCGTCCCGGCGCACCGAGACCATGCTGGTGCCGAGGATCACCTGGTTTCCCCGTTCCAGGAAGACCTGCTCGAGCCGCCGGGAGATCTCCCCGTCCATCATCCCGGCTAGCCGGGATGCACCATCAAGGATCGTGACGGGCACGCCGAGCGCGGAGAGGATGGTGGCGTACTCGACCCCGATCGCGCCGCCTCCCACGATCAGCATCTCGCGCGGCTTGCGCGCGATGTTCAGGACAGTCTCCGAATCGAAGACGCACTGGTCATCGAAGGGCACGCCGACTGGCCGCAGCGGCCTCGACCCGCTCGCAATGATGACACGCTCGGCGTCCAGCCGTGTCTCAGCGCCGCTGCCGGTGCGGGCCACCACCGTGTGGCCTGCCAGCCGCGCCTCGCCGTGTACCAGGTGCACACCCCGCTCGCGGATCCGCTCCAGCGCCGCCTGCCTCAGCCGCTCGCTGACCTCGCGGGCCCGCGCCCGGATGGCCGGGTACATCACCTCCGGCGGCGCGGACAATGCGACCCCGTAGACCTT
>Ga0208725_1000184_pt1 | contig 14488 bp, 13 predicted proteins | sample MicForSoSWNH13_O_FD_188004 | JGI IMG/M metagenome (GOLD analysis project Ga0208725, IMG submission 188004) | Forest soil microbial communities from Harvard Forest Long Term Ecological Research site in Petersham, Massachusetts, USA - MetaG HF011... | ecosystem: Environmental > Terrestrial > Soil... | reverse complement strand
CCGACACCTGCCGGCGCTTGCGGTTGACCCGCCCGTCCCGCCGGGCGTGGCTCATCCGCAGCTGGCGGGTGTCGTAGCGGTAGTAGAGGCTCAGCCGGCGCCACCGGCGCACCAGCGGGTTGCGGTTCAGCCTGCGCTCCATGGGGGTGAACGCCCGGCTGTCCTTGGGCAGCATCCAGTTCGGCTCACGCTGGAAGACCTTGACCTCTGCGGCGCACCTGGCGGCCTCGGAGACCACCTGCACGGCGCTTGATCCGGTGCCGAGCACGCCGACCCGCCGACCGGTCATATCCAGGTCCTCGGGCCAGGCCGCGCTGTGGCAGATCACCCCGGAGAATCCGGGCCCCTCGCGGGCCAGGGCCGGGATGAGCGGCACGCTCAGGAAGCCGACGGCGCTGATAACAGCCTGGAACGGGGCGTGCGGCCGACCCGAGCTGGTAACGATCTCGTATGCGCCGCGGTCGTCGGCCCAGGTGACGCTCTCCACCCTCTCGTTCAGGACCAGATGACGGCGGAGGCTGAAAGCGTCCACGACTTTCTCGAGGTAGCGCTGCAGTTCGCCGCGGCCGGCATAGTTGCGGCTCCAGTCCGCCGGCGCGTAGGAGAACGAGTAGATCTGGGACTCGAGATCCACCTCGGCGCCCGGGTACCTGGTGTGAAACCACGTCCCGCCGACGCCCGATGACGCCTCGAAAATGGTGAAGTCCGTGATGCCCTGCCGCTGCAGCGCGACTCCGGCGGCGATCCCGCAGAAGCCGGCCCCGATCACGGCGACCCGCATGGACTCCGCTCCGATCGCTCGGTTCTTAGGTCTAAATAGTAGACCTAAGGCGCATACCCGGTCAACAGCGCCGCGCATGCGCCGCGCGGCGCATGCGCGGACCCCCTCCCGGTTGGTGGTCACCAGCGGCTGTGCTGGCAACCGCCCGGGACCGCAAGCCCCGGGATGGGGTTAGGCCGGCAGCCGGGGCAGCCGGCGGCGGGCGTTGGCCGGCCGGCGGAACGGGCGCGGTCAGGTGGGGGTGGCCAGGCCGAGCACGAGCTCGTTGGAGAGTTCCGTGAGGGCTTCTACGGCGCGGGAGAGGCGGCCGGCGAACAGCAGGAAGCCGTGCGGCATGTCCCGGTACTCGTGGCAGCGCACCGGGACGCCGGCCCGGCGCAGCGCTTCGCCGAACGCCAGGCCCTCGTCGCGCAGCGGATCGAGCCCGGCGATCAGCAGGTAGGTGGGCGGCAGGCCGCGCAGGTCGGCCACGGTGCTCAGCGCGGCACGCGGATCGTCCGGGGCCTTGCCGTCCCCGTACTGTGCCCAGTACCAGATCATCTCGTCGGCGGACAGGAACGGGTCGTCGCCGTTCTCCCGGTATGACTCGGTGTCCATGGCGGGGTCGGTGACCGGGTACAGCAGGGCCTGGAACGCCACCGGCGAGTCGCCCTCGTCCCGCAGCACCAGTGACACGGCGGCGGCCAGGTTGCCGCCGGAGCTGTCGCCGACGACCGCGAGCGGCCCGGTGGCCACGCCGATCTCGCCGCCGTGGGCAGCCAGCCAGCGGACCACGCCGGCGGCGTCCTGCACCGCCGCGGGGAAGGGATGCTCGGGAGCCCGCCGGTAGTCGACCGCCACCGTGGTGATCCCCGAGCCTCGGGTGATGGACCGGCACATGCCGTCGTGCGACTGAAGGTCCCCGAACACCCAGCCGCCGCCGTGCAGGAACACCGCAACGCCGGCCTTGGCCGGCTGGGCCGGACGGTAGACCCGGACCGGCACGTCGCGCCCGTCGACGCCGACCGCCAGGTCCTCGACGGCGCCGACCTCGGGGTAGTCGGTGAGCGGGTCGATCATCTCGTCGAAATTCCTGCGCCCGTCGGGGAGCGGCAGGGTCCGGCTCGATGGGCGGCCGACCGCGATCAGCTCGTCCAGCAGCGCGCCGACCTCGGGGTGCGCGGCACGGGGCGCGGTGTCCTCAGTCATAGTCTTTCTAATAGACCAATGAGCCATTAGAGTCAAACTGCGAGGAAGGTGACGTGCCATGTTGCCGAGGCCGCCGCAGACCGAGTCGACCTATGCGCTGGCCCTCCGGGCGATCGCAGCGGGCGACGCGCCCGAGGGCGTCCGGCGGATCCGCCAGCTGCTCGACGATGCGGCGGAGGGCCGCGAGCTGTTCCCGCTGTTCATCGAGCGCGCCCGGCGGTTCCTGCTCGACCGCGGCGTCGCACCCGCCGCCGTGGCCGGCGAGGAGCACCGGATCCTGTCGCTGCTCGGCGCAACCGCTGACGACGCGCTGGACATGCCCGGGCAGTGGGCGAGCGTGGCCGAGCTGGCCACCCTCGCCGAGCAGGCTTGCCTCGCCGGGGACGGCGAGGCCGCGTCCGACCTGGTCGAACGGTTCCGCTCGGCGTGGGTCACGGTGCACGACCGGTTCTGCGACATCGTCTGCGCGCTGTTCAGCCTCGCGGCCGCGGAGCTGGGCGAGTCGGTGGTGGGCGCGATGTGGGACGACGCGATCGGCGACATGTACCCGACCCGGGACGAGTACGCCGCAGAGCGCCGGCCGTGGGCCGAATCGGTCGAGTTGCTGCTGGCCGATGCTGCGGCGTCGCTTCGGGGCCACCTCAGCGGGCCGGGGCGGACCGGAGAGGTGTCGTTGCAGGAGGAAGAGGACCGGTGGGTCTTCCGGTTCGAGCCGTGCGGGTCCGGTGGCCGCACGCTGAGAGCCGACGCCAACGCCGATGGCGCCGCCCGCGTCGGCCCGCCGTTCGGATTCCGGGTCACCACGCAGCAGCACGACTGGGCCTGGCGGACGGAGGGAGTCTGCCTCTACTGCGCCCATTGCTGTCAGCTTCAGGAGCGGGCCTCCATCACCCGGCTGGGCTATCCTGTCAGGGTCGTGGAGCCGCCGGTGTGGGGCACGACCGAGCCGCGTGACTACTGCACGTGGAGCGTTTACAAGGATCCCCAGCTTGTCCCGGCCGAGGCATACCGGCGGGTGGGCGCGACGAAGCCCGGAGTGGGCGATGGCTGACATCGAGGCGGTCGACCTGGTGTCGGCCCATCAGGTTGTGACCGAGCGCCTCCGCCACGCCATTCACATCGGCACCTACCTCCCCGGCGACAAGCTGCCGCCCGAGCGGATGCTGGCGCTGCAACTCGGGGTGTCCCGGATGACGGTGCGTGAGGCGGTCCGGGTGCTGCGGGCCGAGGGCTACGTCTCGAGCCGGAGAGGCTCCGCGGGCGGTATCACCGTTCTCGACCAGGGGGAGGATTCCAAGCGGCTCCGGCAGGTGCTGCTGGGCCGGATGGACGAGCTGGACGACAACTTCGAGTTCCGCATCGCGGTCGAGGGCGCCGCCGCCCGGCTCGCCGCCCAGCGGCGGACGAAGCATGACCTCGCCCGGCTGCGCGAGGCATACCTTGAGCTGGAGCAGGGCCGGGAGACCGCACGGTTCAGGGCCGCCGACAACGTGTTTCATCTGGCCGTCGCCGACGCCGCCAAGAACAGGTTCATGCGCCAGGCGATCGAGAACGTCCGCGCGATGACCTGGGTGCCACTTGACCAGGTGATCTCCAACGTCTTCACGTCCGCGCACGAGCACCACGCACAGATCCTGCAGGCCATCGAGAACTCCGATCCCGATGCGGCCGAGCGCGCGGTGGTAGCCCACATCCAGCGGGCACAGCAGGATCTGCATCGGGTGATCGATTAGACCCGGCCCTGGCAGGGACCGGCCGGTTGCCGCCAAGTCGCCCAAAGGTCTAGGTTATGGTCCAACAAGGACGGCCAGCCACGGCGACTGAGGAGGTGGATGACGCGAACGAGACGACAGCTCCCCACGTTCCGGCGCTGCTGACCGGCCGGGTCGCACTGGTCACCGGAGGCACCCGGGGGATAGGCCGCGGCATCGCCGAGGTGCTGTGCGCCGCCGGTGCCCGCGTGGTGATCACCGGGAGGGACGCCGTCCGGGGCCAGAAGGTCGCCGAGGAGATCTCGGCCCACGGCTCTGCCTGCCTTTTCACCGCCGCCGACGTCCGCAGCCTGGCGCAGATGGAATCTGCGGCGGCCCTCACCCGGGAGCAGTTCGGCTCGCTCGACGTCCTGGTGCACAATGCCGGCGTCTACCCCGAGGTCCTGCTGGAGCAGATGACCGAGGCCGACTGGGACCTCGTCCACGACACGAACCTGAAGAGCACGTTCTTCGCGTTCCGGGCGTGCCTGCCGCTGCTGAAGCAGAGCCAGGCGGGCCGGATCGTCCTCGTGTCCAGCATCACCGGGCCGATCACCGGCTACCCGGGGCTCGCGCACTATGGTGCGTCTAAGGCCGGGATGGACGGGTTCATGCGGACCGCGGCGATCGAGGTCGCCCCGTTCGGGATCACCGTCAACGCCGTTGCGCCCGGCAGCATCCGCACCGAGGGGCTCGCCGATCTCGGCGCGGAGGCGATCGCCTCGATGGAGGCCCTGATCCCGCTGCACCGGCTCGGCGACACGCACGAAATCGGGAGCACCGTGCTCTACCTGGCCTCCAACCTCGCGTCGTTCGTCACCGGGCAGAGCATCGTGGTGGACGGCGGCCAGACCCTGCCGGAGATCCCGGGCTGAGCATGGAACCACGGGCCATGCGCGACCGGGTCGCCTTCGTCACCGGCGCCGCCGGCGGCATGGGATACCGGATCGCCGCCGACCTTGCCAGGGCGGGCGCCCGGGTGTTCGCGGTCGACGTCAAGGAGCCGCCCGCGCCCGACCCGGAAGGGGCTGAGCGTTCGGGCCACTACTGGCAGTTCGACATCACGGAGGAGGACCGCGTCGCCGGGGCGCTCGGCGAGGTGTTCGCCGAATGCGGCCGGCTCGACTACGTCGTCAACGCCGCCGGGGTCTGCTGGTTCGACCGGGACGGCTCGGTGGCCGACATCGACCGCGGCGTGTGGCAACGGGTGCTCGACATCAACCTCACCGCGGCGATGCTGGTCTGCCGGCACGCCATCCCGCTGATCCGGCGCACCGGCGGGGGAGCGTTCGTGCACGTGGCGAGCGTGGCCGGGCTGCGCACCTCGGACGGCTCGACGGACGCCTACCAGGTCTCGAAGGCCGGCCTGATCTCGCTGTCGCGGGGGATCGCGCTGCAGTACGGGCCGGCCGGAATCCGGTCGAACACGATCTGCCCGGGCGCCATCCTCACCTCGATGATCCAGCCGCTGTACGACGCGGACCCGGCGCGCGCCGAGCGGATGGCCAGCCGCACACCGCTGCGCCGGCTCGGGACCGTCGCGGACGTCTCGTCGGCATGCCAGTTCCTGCTGTCGGACGAGGCATCCTTCGTCACCGGCACCGACCTCGTCGTCGACGGCGGCTGGACGCTGGCCCTCGCATGAGCGAGAACGCAGCGGCGATCGAGGGCGCCCGGGTCGTCCAGCTCGAGGTTCCGGACCTGGACGGGGGGCTGCGGGCGAAGCTGGTCTCGCCGGCGAAGGCGCTGTCCGAGGCCGGAGCCGCGATGTGCACGATCATGTTCGGGCTCACCCAGGCCGACGACGTGTATGAGAGCCCCGCGTCATCGACCGACAACGGGTACCCCGACCTGGTGATGCGGCTGGACATGGCGACGGCCCGGCGGCTGCCGTGGTGCGAGGCGACGGTGGCGGTGCTGTGCGACCTGTTCGGTCCCGACGGCGCCCCCTATCCGGTGGCCCCGCGGACCGTGCTGCGGACCGTGGCCGACCGGTGTGCCGAGCTCGGGTTCGAGGCCCGCTTCGCGGCAGAGTGGGAACTGTGTGTCGTGCACCAGGGAGACGAGGCGGTTCCGCTCGGCCGGACCATGAACGCGTACAGCTTGCTGCGGCTACGGGAGATGCGGCCGCTCGCGCAGGCGTTCTTCGACCGCATGGAGGCGGTCGGCATCCCGATCGAGTCGGTGCACACCGAGCTCGGCCACGGGATGCTGGAGTTCGCGATCGCGCACGCGCCGGTCCTGGAGGCGGCCGACCACGCGGCCCGGGCCAAGGCATACCTGAAGGAGCTGTGCGGTGAGATGGGGCTCGTCGCCACGTTCATGCCCAAGTGGCGAACGGGCGCGCCGACGTCGGGCTGCCACTTCCACCAGAGCCTGTGGCGGGACGGCGGCAACGCGTTCTGGTCGGCCGACGGCGCGCTGTCCCCGCTCGCCCGGCACTACCTGGCCGGGCAGCTGGCGACGATGGCGGACCTCTCGGTGCTGTTTAACCCGTCGGTCAACGCGTTCCGGCGGCTGCAGCCGGGAACCTGGACCCCGGCGACCGCCTCGTGGGGGGTGGACAACCGGACCGCGGCGATCCGGGCGATCGCCGGCTCCCCGAAGGGCGCCAGGCTCGAGCACCGCCGGCCCGGCGCCGACGTCAACCCGTACCTGGCGATCGCCGCCATGCTGGCGGGCGGGCTGCACGGCATCGCCCGGGATCTGGAGGCACCCGACCCGGCAACGGGCGACGCGTCTGCCGGCGGCCGGTTCCCGCGGCTGCCGTCGACGCTCGCCGACGCGGTCGCCGCACTGCGCGACTCGCCGGTCGCGGCCAGCCTGCTCGGCCGGGAATTCGTCGACCACTACCTCCTGTCCCGCGAGGTCGAGCTGCGGCTCTGGCGCGAGTGGGAGGCCGAGCAGGTGACCGAGTGGGAGCACCGGCGATACTTCGAGACATCCTGAAGGGGTACCAGGCATATGGATCTGGATGATGAGCAGCGTGCTGCCGTAGCGAAGCGGCTGCACGACGAGGAGATCGAGACCGTAGTCTGCGTGGTGCCCGATATCTGGGGCAGGCTGATGGGGAAGCGAGTGACCACGGAGAGCTTCCTGAAGACGGCGCTGCGGCCGGAGGGCTTGCACGCCTCGCTCTACCTGTTCGTCGTCGACATGGACATGGACCCCCGGCCCGGCTACGAACTGAGCAACTGGCGCACCGGCTTCTCCGACTTCCGCATGGTCCCGGACCTCACGACGTTCCGGACGGCCAGTTGGCTCGACTCGACCGCGATCGTGATCTGCGACGCCTACCAGGAAGACAGCGATGAGCTGGTCGAGGTGGCGCCGCGGTCGATCCTGAGGCGCCAGCTGGACCGGGCGGCCGCCGACAACCTCCGCTTCAAGACAGCGGCCGAGCTGGAGTTCTACCTTTACCGGACGCCCCCGGCGCAGGCGTGGGCGTCACGGTACGAAGATCTTGAGCCGCTGAGCTATTTCCGGGCCGACTACCACATCCTGCAGTCGAGCCGGGACGACCACTTCATCGAGTCGATCAGGCGGCACATGAACGCCTCCGGGATCGAGGTGGAGTTCTCCAAGACGGAGTGGGGGCTCGGGCAGCAAGAGATCAACCTGCGTTACGCCGAGGCGCTCGAGATGGCCGACCGCCATGCGCTGTACAAGAACGGCGTCAAGGAGATGGCGCAGGCCAACGGCTGGAGCGCGACGTTCATGGCCAAGCCCTCCATCTCCGACATAGGGTCTTCATGCCATATCCACGCCAGCGTCTGGGACAGCGACGACACTGCGAAGATGCCCGATCCCGCGGCACCGCACGAGCTTTCCGGGCTCGCCCGGTCGTTCCTCGGCGGGCTGCTCGAGCACACTCCGGAGCTGATGTGGCTGTTCGCACCGAACGTCAACTCGTACAAGCGTTTCCAGAGCGCGTCCTTCGCGCCTACGGCCGTGACCTGGGGACGAGACAACCGCACGTGTGCCTACCGGGTGGTGGGGGAGGGGGAGTCGCTGCGGGTGGAGAACCGGATGCCGGGCGCCGACGTCAACCCTTACCTGTCCGCGGCGGCCACTGTGATGGCCGGGCTCGACGGCATCAAGCGGCAGCTCGACTGCGGCGAGCCCTTTGACGGAGACGCGTACAGCGGCCGTGACCTGGGGTCCATGCCCACCACGCTGCGCGACGGGCTCGACCTGTTCGCGGGCAGTTCGCTGGCCAGCGCGGCGCTCGGTGACGCCGTGCACGAGCACCTGATCCATTTCGGCCGGCAGGAACTCGAGGCGTTCCAGCACGAATGCGTCACCGACTGGGAGCGGATCCGGTACTTCGAACGCATCTGAGGGGCAGATGGCTGAGTACTTCGACCTCGGCAACCACGGCCGGCCGGTCACGACCGCGTCCGTGGCCGCGCAGAAATGGTTCGACCGGGGGCTGACCTGGGCGTATGCGTTCAACCACGAAGAGGCGGAGCGCTGCTTCGAGCGCGCGATCACCCGTGATCCCGGGTGCGCGATGGCGCACTGGGGCATCGCCTACGCGATCGGGCCCAACTACAACAAGGCCTGGGACGCGTTCGACCCGGTCGACCTGTCCACCTCGCTGGAGCGCGGCCACGCGGCCGTCCAGCGCGCGATCGGCTGCCTCGACGGGGCGAGCGCGGCCGAGACCGGCCTGGTCCGCGCCATGGCCGCCCGCTTCCCCTCGGCCGTCCCGCCGGTCGCGGCCGACGAGTGGAACGAGGCCTACGCCGCCGCGATGCGCCGCGTCTACGCTTCGCATCCCGATGATCTCGACGTAGCGGCGCTGTTCGCGGACGCGCTGATGAACGTGACGCCCTGGCAGCTGTGGGACCTGCGCTCCGGCACCCCCGCCCCCGGTGCGCACACCGCCGAGGCGCAGGACGTGCTGGAACGGGCGCTCGGCCTGGCCGGCGGCAGGTCACACCCTGGCGTGCTGCACATGTATATCCACCTGATGGAGATGTCTCCGGAGCCGGAACGGGCGCTGCGGGCAGGCGACTGGCTGCGGAACCTGGTCCCCGACGGTGGTCACCTGCGGCATATGCCGACCCATATCGACGTGCTCTGCGGCGACTACCGCACCGTGGTCGCGTCGAACTCGGCGGCGATCGCCGCCGACGAGAGGTTCGCCGCGCGGGAGGGCGCGATGAACTTCTACACCCTCTACCGGGCGCACAACTACCACTTCAAGATCTACGGTGCGATGTTCCTCGGCCAGTCCGAGGTGGCGCTGCAGGCGGGCGAGGAGCTCGCCGCCGCGCTGCCCGGGGAACTGCTCCGGGTCGAGGTCCCCCCGATGGCCGACTGGCTGGAGGGCTTCGTGCCGATGAAGCTGCACGCGCTGATCCGCTTCGGGCGCTGGCAGGAGATCATCGACATGCCGCTGCCCGGCGACGCCGGCCTGTACTGCGTCACGACCGCGATGACGCACTACGCCAAGGGGGTCGCGCTCGCCGCGACCGGCCGGCTGGACGAAGCGAAGGAACAGCGGCGGCTGCTCGCGGCGGCGGTCGCCCGGGTGCCGGAATCCCGGACCCTGTTCAACAACACCTGCCTGGACATCCTCGCCGTCGCCTCGGCCATGCTGGACGGGGAGCTGGAATACCGGGCGGGCAACGTGGACGCGGCGTTCGCCCAGCTGCGCCGGGCGATCGAGCTCGATGACGGACTGCCGTACGACGAGCCGTGGGGATGGATGCAGCCCGTGCGACATGCATACGGCGCCCTGCTGCTCGAGCAGGGCCGGGTCGAGGAGGCCGAGGCCGCCTACCGGGCCGACCTGGGGCTGGACGACACGCTGCCGCGGGCGAACCAGCATCCCGGCAATGTCTGGAGCCTGCACGGCTACCACGAATGCCTGGTGCGGCTCGGCAAGACCGAGCAGGCCCGGATCATCCGGCAGCAGCTGGACCTCGCGGCTGCCCAGGCCGACGTCCCCATCAGCGCGTCCTGCGCGTGCCGTCTCGGCGTCGGACCAGAACGGTTGCGGTAAGCCTCCCGGTCCGGGTTACGGCGCCACCAGCGACCAGAACACGTCCACATCGAAACCGCCGGTCGACGGGTCAGGATCGCCGTAGATCTCCCAGCGAGGGCCGGCCAGCCGGTACCCGTTCGCCTTGCTCCACTCGCACACCGCCTGATGAGTGCTGCCGATCTCGGCGACCGGGCCGGTGTGGGTCGCGGTGGCAACGAGCCCGCCCGGAAGCGCTGACGCCACAACCTGACCGGCCGGGGCGAATGGGCCGCTCACCTGAACGCCCACTTCGACGTTGGGGACGTCGTCCTTGTAGAGCATGATGTTGTGCCCCTGCTGGTAGAGCCCCTGCGGCGCGTCGCACCGGAGAAAGCTCCACACCTGGTCCAGCATCGGCCCCCACATCACCGCGAACTCCGCCCACGTCGCCGACGCCGCTACCACCGCAGTCGGCGTCGGTTCCACGGTCTGCACGGTCACCCCCACGGCCATGGCGCGGAGCATACGCCCCGGTCGCGTCATCTCAGCATGGCGCCCGCATCAAGCGGCAGACCTACGCCGGTGATGAAGCGTGCCTCGTCGGATGCGAGGAACAGGACGGCGTTGGCGACGTCGTGCGGCTCGATCCAGGGCGTCGGCAGCACGTTCCACTGCAGGTAGTGGTCGCGCACTTCCTCCTCGGTCGCGCCGGAATGGCCGATCAGGTTGTCCATGTACTGCTGACTGGTCACCATGTCGGTGAGCACCACGGTGGGGTCGACGGAGTTCACGCGCACGTTGTACTCGGCCAGCTCGAGCGCGAACGCGCGCACCAGCCCGAGCACGCCGTGCTTGGCCGCGGTGTAGTGCGCGAACTGGCGGTTGGCCCGATGGCTCAGCACGGAGCCGATCAAGACCATCGCCCCGCTGCGCTGGCTGATCATCTGCGGGCTGACCGCCTTGGCGCTCTGCCAGACGCCCTTCAGGTTGACGGCCAGCATCGCATCCCACTGATCGTCGGTCAGCTCCCAGGCACTGCCCCAGGAGTCAATGCCGGCTGCGGCGACCAGTATGTCGACCGAGCCAAGCTCGCGGACCGTACTCGCGACCGCCGCACGCATCGCCTCCCCGTCCCTGACGTCCGCGACCAGCGGCAGGCACCGGCGGCCGAAAGACCGGACTGCGCTTGCCGTGTCCTCCAGCTGGCGGGTGCTGCTCGGCTCATAGGGGACCGTGGGCATCGCCGCACCGATGTCCAGCGCGGCGATGTCCGCGCCCTCCTCGGCCAGCCGGAGCGCGCAAGCGCGGCCGATGCCGCGCGCCGCGCCGGTCACCACGGCCACCCGGCCGGCAATCCGTCCCGCGGTCATGACGGCGACCCGTCGTGGATGCGGCAGGCCTCATCGGCAGCGTCGAGGGCGTCATCGCGGTAGTCCTCCACGACCTCGCACGTGTGCTTGTGATAGATCAGCCCGTCGTCGTTGACCCAGTAGACGTCGACGCCGAACTCGCGGCACTTGCGCCCCTGCGCCCGGATCGTGTAGCTGGCGGTGGTCTCGCTGACGATGATGTCGCCGTAAGCCGCCCGGAACGTGCGGGTGAGCAGGTAATCATCGAGGCTCTCGAACCATTCGGCCGGATGGTCGTGCACCTCCTTCGGGGTGAGCACCCGGCTGCCGAACTTGGTCCGGGCCTCGGGCATATACAGCGCCGCCACACCGGCCGCGTCATGGGCCTGATAGAGCCGCTCGACATTCCGCACCCAGGCCTGCGGGTCCGCCACTGCCATGTCGGTCCTTCCTCTCCGCTCGTTGCGAGTCTCAGCCGCCGTCATCGGCCATGGCCAGGCCGAGGGCGGCTGCGTATCGATGGCCGGCCGACGGGCCGGGCAGCGTGCCGGCGACGTTGCCCCTGCCGACGGCCACGCCGTCCGGGAGGGAACGCAGCAGCACCCCGATGAGCTCGTCGTCCGCGGCCGGGCCGCCGACGATGAGGATCTGCCCTGCGGCGCCGGCCGCCAGCCCGGCGAGGGCACGTCGCAGGTTCACCGCGAAGACCGCCTGCTTCAGCCGCAGCCGGACGGCCCGCCATTCCGCTGGGCTGCGGCCGCGGTCGAAGGACAGCAGCCCGGCCGGGCCCATCACGGCGAGCGTGCCCGCCGCCGAGGCCGGGGCTGGCCGGTCGAGGAAACCGTGGGTGCCGTCCTCGGCCTCGAACCGCTGGCCGCCGTCCACCCGAAGGCAGGCGCCCCGCTTGACCCACTCCGCCGCGGCACGGGATACCCCGAGCGTCTCGGCGATCGCGGTGGTGAGGAGTTCGCCCGCTCCCGCCGCCACCACCTCGGCATCGGAGGTGATGACGTCGATCGTGCCCGCGCCAAGGTCCACCACGACGGCGTCCGGCCGGGCGCCCGGGGTGGTGAGCGCCCCGCGGCGCGCAGCGGCCGGTTCGGTTCCGGCCAGGCTCACCGGGCAGCCGAGCAGTTCGGCGAGCTGGCCGGCGTGGTCGGTGCCGGCCGCCAGACGGTCCAGCGACGCGGCCACGATCGACCGGCCCAGGCTGCCCCGCCGGGCGGTCGCGGAATCCGCCACGGCGGCGAGGTCCACCGCGAACAGGTCGTCCAGCTCGGCAGGCCCCGCGGCCGCAATGGGGTCGTGGGTCCCACGATGTTCCTCTAGCAACAGCGTGGGTCCCACCACACTGCTCGGCGGAGCCAGGTTGGCGCTGCCGTCGGCACCGGTGCCGTAGCTGGTGACCGCGCCGACCGGCCAGTCCGGCAGCAGGGCGCAGGCCTCGCGCAACGTGACGCACCTGCCGTCCGCGATCACCCAGGGCTGCGGCGACGCCCCGGAACCTGTGACGGCGCCGGCTTCGGTCAGGCCGATCACCGCGTTTGAGTAGTCCACCAGCGAGCGGCTCAGGGTGACCGCGTCGGCGGCCTCGCGGTCGCCGAGCGCGAACGCCGCGGCAAGTGCGACCGGATCGGCGAGCAGCGTCAGCGGCTGCCCCGGCGGCCGGACTTCCACCGCGACCACCGGGCACGCGGCGACCCCGGACACGTCGACCTGGTCGATGACGGGCACGCGGGCATCGATGCGGTTGGCGATCAGCACCCCTTCGTCGCCCGCGACGAGCACCGCCTCGATCGGCACCCCCGCTCCGGCCAGGCCGCGCACCAGCTCCGCGGCACGGGTGTAGCCGAGCTCCGGCGGGACCACGGCGACGAACCGGCCCGGCGGCTCCGCCGGGACCGGGCGGTCAAGCCACAGCGGGACCCCTACGCAGCTCCCGCTGCCGCCGGGAGTCGCCACGCCGGCGGCGAGCAGCCGCAGCCGGCCGGTCGGCGGCGGGATCGCGGCGACAGTCAGGGTGGTCGTGTCCACCGCCCGCAGCGGCGCGATCCTGGCCTCGTCCACCCGCCAGCCGTGACGGCGCTCGAGCCTGCGGACCAGCGCGGCGGCACCGCGCAGCGACTCGGCTGACCCCTTGCGGCCCCTGGTGGGCAGCCGGTCCACGCCAAGCAGCCGGCCGTCGGCCAGCACGGCGACCTCGGTGGTCGCGTTGCCGACATCCACCCCCGCGATGATCGGCACCCGGTCAGCCCGTCATGCGCTGAGCCCGCGGCGCGCGTAGACCTCCGCGGCCTCCGCGAGCAGCGCGGCGCAGCGCGGCAGCCCGCGCTCGGCAAGGTCGGCGGCGAGCCCGGTCAGCTGCTCGGGCGTAGACCGGCCCGGGCGGAGCGCGTCGTAGATCGCCAGGACCTCCTCATCGGGGAGGCGGGTCAGCTCGGCGGCGCGACGCAGGTTCTCCGCGAGCTGCGGGTTCGCATGCGCGGTCGCCACCGCTGCTTGCCGTTCCAGCGTTTCCGGATGGATCCGCAGGTCGGCGACGCTCAGCTCGCCGCCGCGTACCGCCTCGAGCGTCAGCTCCCCCACCTCCCGCCCGGACAGCGCGCGCACCATGGGCTCGCCGGTCATCGCAACCCCTTCTGTGACAGTTCCTCTGGCGCGGCGCCGGGTTTGACCCAGGCACGTTCGAGCGCCATCAAGGCGATCACGGTGGTGTGGTACCTGGCCTCGATGGCCTCGTCGCTGTACGGGTTGCGGGCCGGGTCCGGGGTGCCGCCCCTGGCGTGGCGCGCCGCGTTCGCCCCGAGCAGCCGGTACAGCTCCGGGGTGACGCTCGGGGCTACCGAGTACAGCTCCAGGTTGGCGAGCGGGGCGAGGTCCCGGCGGTGGATCAGGGCGGTCCCCTTGCCCTGCAGCCCGATGCCGATGCCCGACCCGGCCAGCCGGGCGGCGGCCAGCCCGATGCGGCCAAGGTCAACCGTGTCGTTGAACCGGACCAGCCGGCCGATACAGCCTTCTTCCTCCAGCCCGGCGAGCAGTTCGGCCAGGACGGCCGTCACCGTCATGCCGGACAGGCAGCGCCACACGTCCCGGCCGACCGCGGGCGACACGCCGATGACCACGTCGCGCGGGTCCTGACCGGAGGGCGCCTGGCCGGCCGGCTCGAGCAGCGACGTGGCGAAACGGGCCTGCTCTGCCCGCAGGTCTTCGACCCCGCGCTCCTGGCGGATCGCGTTGATTTCCCGCAGCCGCTGCGCCGACGGCTCGTATCCGGTGCCCGGGCCCGCGTAGTCGTTGGGGTCGGTGACCAGGGACAGCACGCCGAGGGCTTCGTCGAAGATGGCGGACGTCTGCAGGTAATCCCCGGCGAGCCGGGCACGGGTCATGGCCATGATCCGCTCCGCCTCGTCCTCGTACCCGGCCTCATCGAGGGCGGCGACAACGT
>Ga0208725_1000183_pt1 | contig 14494 bp, 25 predicted proteins | sample MicForSoSWNH13_O_FD_188004 | JGI IMG/M metagenome (GOLD analysis project Ga0208725, IMG submission 188004) | Forest soil microbial communities from Harvard Forest Long Term Ecological Research site in Petersham, Massachusetts, USA - MetaG HF011... | ecosystem: Environmental > Terrestrial > Soil... | reverse complement strand
AACAAGCTGGTGAACACGTGAATCCGGGCCTGGTTCGCAGGTGCGAGGATGATGGCGCCAGCCAGCACCCACGTGGTCAGCCTCAGCGGCAGGTCGCGGCTCCGGACGGTCATGATTACCGCGCCGAGCGCGGCGAGGACCCCCGCTACGCCAACCCAGCCGAGGCTGTCCGCGGCGATCCCGGCCGCCGACGACGACCCGTGAGCGCGGCCCAGGGTGGTGAATGTGATGCCCCGCCAGTAGGGATGCCCTGCGAGCTCCAGTGCGGCGGCGACAGCAGCGGCGAGCACCGCTGCGCACAGGGCACCTGCGGCGACGCCGGCACGGAGGCCTCGCGCCCGCCACGCGAGCAGGATCACCAGTGCGACCACCACTGGATTCCAGAGGGCTGCCGCATACTTCGCCGCGTCGGCCACCGCCAGCACTGCCCCGCAGCTACCTGCGATCCCGAAGGCCGCGACGGCGGAACCGCGTTCGGCCGCCTTTACAGCAAGCCATGCGGCGAATGCCAGCAGCGTCAGCGCCATCGAGTCATAAGTGGCGAACGCTCCGAGGAACTGCGTCGCCGCAGTTGCCGCGAACATGCCCGCCGCAAGCAGAGCCGCACGCCGGCCGAACAGGCTCCGCGTTAGCGAGTGCAGGAGACATGTCGCCGTCAGCATGAAGCACAGGGACAGGATCCGGGCGCCGGCCAGTCCGCCGAGAGAGTCGGCTAGCGCGCCGACCGGCGGATACACGACCGGGGCTCCGGAGAAATACGTCGGGAAGGCGGGCAGCGGCGCGCCGTGCAGCCAGTGCGCCCACTCCAGGTGCCCGGCCCACAGGTACAGCGCCTCGTCGGGGAACGCCGTGTTCGACCAGATGAGCCTTAGCGACAGCGCCGCCTGAACGATCAGGATCAGTCCCAGCGCGACCGCGGACCGGCTGACCCGGTGAATCCCCGTCCGGAACACGCCCCGGTGCTGCAAGAACGGGGACGCCGAGGGCGCGCGGTCAAGCCGCTGCGTCTCACCCAGCGCCTCCAGTACCGCGAGCGAGTCAAGCTGGTCCCCGGTCACCGGTCCCGTGTACGGCACGTCCGGCACCGGCGTCACCCGTCCCCGCCGCACCAGCTCCGCCAGTTCCTCATGCGGGCCGAGGGCGATCTGCTCCCCGGTCGCCGGGAAGTCGTCGTCCCGCGCGGCACGGAAGCCGTTCGGCAGCGTCGGGGCGCTCACGACGCGGCCCCCTTCCGCATGCAAGCGGTCAGGTAGCAATGGATGCCCCAGTGGCTGACGTGCTGCGGAGCGACGCCGGACTCTTCCCATTCGGCGTCAAGCAGCTTGAAGAACTCGTCATCAGCGGTGCACCCGCCTTCCGGCTCTCCCGCGAAGATCAGCAGGTCACCGTCGTAGCAGGCCAGGGACTGCGCTGCCCACGGCTCCGCGTACGACGGCCAGCACAGGAACAGTGCCCGGTCAGGGTGCAGCCGTGCCGCGCCGTGGTCGTCGCGAAGCACCGTGGCCCACTGGCGGCACGCGAATTTGTTGTTCCCCGTCTCAGCGGGGTCATAGGCGACGGCATCGATCCCGGCCTGCTCCATCTGCCATGCCCAGTAGCCGCTGCCGGCCCCCGTCTCCACGACGCCCTTCCCGCCGAGGATGTCCCGCATCCACGCGATATCCCCTGGCGACGGAATCGACCAGGAGAACGTCCGGCAGAGGGAGAACCGGTCAGCGAAGACGCGGAGATCGTTCCCCGGCGTGCCCGTGAACAGGTGCGTCATAGGCTCGGGCCGCGTTTCCCGCGGGAACGGTATGTCCGACAGCGGGAGCTGGCGGATGATTTCCCAGTACGGGTTCCGGGTCCCGACCGGGACTTCCTGATCCCATTTGCCGCCGGCGATCCTGGCGGGGATGTTGCGCGAGTAGTGGTCCGGTTCCGGATCCTGCCACCACGCGGCGAGTTCCGCTAGCAGGGCATCCGCGTCGACGGGGTCCGCGTTCCATCCGGCCGCGCTCACCGGTCACCGCCCCGCGCCGCGAGGACGATGAGCACGATCACGACGACCCCGGCGGCAGCAGTGAAGAAGATCCGCATCACCGCTCCAGCGCGTCAGCAACCGGGGCGACGACCGCGCTGAACTCGGCGGCCAGCACGCTGACCGCCTCACGGGCCGTCTCCTCGACCTCGCCGGGCCGGCGGTACGCGCCAGGCGCATCCGGGAGCCGCCCCAGCGGCACCGCGAACACCAGGCGCACCGACGAGAGGGCATAGCAGTTGCCCCGGGTCACCTCGTCAGCCCACGGCTCGCGCGGGCAGTCCGCGTCGCTGCCGAACGAGTGCTCGCGCGGCCACGGGTGCCACGACTCACCGAGCTGGTAGCGGCGGTCCCGCAGGCCCTGCGGCCACGGGGACGCCAGCTCCACCGCGGCGATGAGCCCGGGGCCGCCGTTATCGTCGAGGCTGAGCCGCACGTCCAGGACCGGCGCGTGCCAGTCCGCGTACGGGGGCGACATCACCGGGCCGGTCGCGCAGGACCAGGCCAGTTTCGCGAACCGCTCCCTCAGCCGGTCCTCGAACGTCCCGTCCCACAGCTCGGCGAAGCCGCCCGGGATCCGGTCGCGGACGTAATGGCCGTACCGCGAGACCCCGTCCGAGGCGGACAGGCGGTCACCTTCGCGGTCGACCGTGAACAAGGCCGTCATGACTGCCTCGCAGCGGCAGTGATGGCCATTGGCCGTGATATTTCCGGCGCTCCCGGCGCAGGGGTATCCATGGACTCGCACCTTTCGGGGGTTGCGGCCGCCCGTCCGGGCGGCGCGGGACAGGGGTTCGGGGGGTTATGCGGCGGAGTGCTTGCGGCCTGCGTCGCCGGATGCTTCGCCGTACTGCTCGGTCTCAAGCTCGCTGACGTACCGCTCGCACTCGGCGAGCGAGATGCGCCGCACCTGCGGGGCCAGCTCGAGCTTGCGGATCTTCCCCTGGCGCATGAGCCGGTAGAGCTGCGAGATGGAAACGCCGATCTTGCGGCGCGCCTCGTCGTAGGTCAGCAGCAGCGACCCGTCCGGGGTGTCACCCGCGTCCGTCATCGGCTTCTCCTGTCGTGATAGCCAGATCGCATCACCTGTGATGCCGGCGTGCGTTCACACGGTACTGCCAACGACAGCCAATAGCAACCTGCGATTGCCAGTGACTCTCAACTGCTATACGGTGACGGCGTGACATCAGGGCGGGAAAGCGGTGACGAGTGGTTCGGCGCGAACCTCCGCGCCGGGAGAGACCGGCTGGGCATCGGCCAGCGCGAGCTGGCACGCCTCATGACCGAGGACGGCCATGCGTGGTTCCAGTCGACCGTCGCCCGCGCCGAGGCCGGCCGCCAGGCGGTGCGCGTCATGGAAGCCGCGTCGCTGGCCCGCATCCTCGCGACCACGGTCGACATGCTGACCAGGCCCCCGCCCGAGACCGCGGCACTCATGATGGCCGACCACGCTCTCGGGCGCCTGCACTCGGGCCGCGCGCAGGTGATCCGGTCGGTCGCGGCATACCTGCGCGCCAGGGACGGCGCCGTACGGGCGGTCAGTGCCGCGCAGGACAGCCCGTACGAGAGCGTCCGCGGCCAGGCCGCCGAGCTGGCCGCCGAGCTCGGCGAGGGCGGCCTCGACGAGGCGGTAGAGGACGGCATCTGGAAGTACGAGCACCCCGAGGGGGCCGAAGACGATGACGGAGACGGGACCGGGACCGAAGCGGACACGGAAAGCGAACCTGGAGTCGTGGGTCAGCCAGGTCCCGAATGACCGCGGCTACTACGAGGCCAAGGTCTGGATGGGGATCAAGCCTGACGGGAAACCGGACCGCCGCCACCTCCAGCGCAAGTCCCTCCCTCAACTCAGGAAGGCGGTCCGCGTACTGGAGAACAGGCGCGACGCAGGCCAGGGCGGGAAACCCGGCAAGCTCCCCACCGTGGAGGAGATGCTCACCCGGCACCTGGCCGTCGTCCTGCCGGCCAAAGGGCGCGCCCCGCGCACGATCTCCGACTACTGGTCGAAGTGCCGCAACGACATCTTCCCCCGGTGGGGCGGCTGCCGCATCGACCGGCTGCTCCCCGAGTGGCTCGAGGACGGCTACGCCGACATGCTCGCCGCAGGCCACGCACCCTCGCACGTCGTCAAGGTCCACGTCATCCTCAGCTCCGCCTATAAGGTCCAGGCTGAGCGCTCCCAGAAGTACGGCCTCGCCGGCGGGACGGTCATCGTGAACCCGTGCGACTATGTCGACCCCCCCGAGCTGTCGGCGACAGAGAAGAAATCACTGACCAAGAGGCAGGCGCGGGCCGTCCTCGCCCAGGCGGAGAAAAGCGGGAACTGGCTCCGGTGGGCCTATGGCATGTCGGTCGGCAACCGGCAGGGCGAGGTACTCGGGCTCCGCTGGGAGTACATGAACATCGACGTTCCCGAGGGAGAGCCCGGCGAGGCGAGGATCTCCTGGCAGCTCCAGCGGCTCACCTGGGAGCACGGCTGCGCTGACGAGACGGAGAAGGCGCTGCGGAAGAAGGGGGCGGCCAAGGCCGAGACCGATAAGGCCGCGGCGAAACGGCGCCACGAGTGCGCGGCAAAGCACTGCAAGAAGAAACCGTGCCCGGCCAGGTGCAAGAAGCACACCAGGGCGTGCCCGTCGCCGTGCCCGGATGACTGCGAAAGCCACGCCCGCGACTGCCCGGACCGCAAGCTCCCGCAGGGCTGCGTCCCGGTGTCCGGTGCCCTCGTGCTGCGCGAGATCAAGGAGAAGCGCCGCGCCAGGGTCAAGACCGTCCCCATCCCCCCCGAGCTGTGCGCGCCGTTCCGTGAGCACCGGGAGAAGCAGTTCGAGGCGAAGATGCTCGCCGGATCCGAGTGGACGGAGCACGACCTCGTCTTCACCCGGTGGAACGGGAGCCCGGTCGACCCGCGGCAGGACTGGGAGGAGTGGAAGCGGCTGCAGGAGGCCTCGGGCGTCGCGCACCGCGGCGTCCACGGCACCCGGCACACCGCCGCGACCCTCGCCGTCGATGAAGGGGTCGCGATCACGGTCGTCAAGGAGATGCTCGGCCACTCCGACATCCGCGTCACGGAGGGTTACATCGAGACTGCGTCGCCTCAGGCGCAGCGGGCGGCGCGGACGATCGGGAAGGCTCTTTTCGGGAGGGACTCGGGGACGTGAAAGCGCTCGCCAAGGACGGCCGGCGCCGGTCGCGTTCGAACGCGTCTAGGAGCTAGATAGCCGGGCCGATTTTCAAAACTGGTCCCAGAACTGGTCCCATCCGCCGATCCGCGAAGATCGCAACATGGGCCTGACCTGTGAGCCGCCTATCGGAATCGAACCGATGACCTACGCATTACGAGTTCGCGGTAACCCGCATTCAGGGGCGTTCAACAGCATCCGGTCACGCCGTTTCACCTGCTCAGATAGCCGTTGCAATTCGCTGGACGCGGTTGCGACTGTCCCCAGAATTGTCCCCACGGCATGCGCGGTCCCGTTCGAACGCCCCGCGCGGCTCCATCGCCCGCTCGAGCGCGGGCGGCGGCACGGGACAGTATTACCCCGCGCGCTGTACGGTCAGCACATGACGACGATCGACCTGCGCACGCTCGGTCTCGTCGCCCGGCTCGCGGACCAGAGCCTCGCGGGGAGCCTGCTCGCGTGGCGGGACAGGATGGTGGCCGCGTTCGGCGTGCCGGAGGGCGCGGTGGCGTTCATCGTCCCGGCCTGGGCGCTGACCGGCGTGACTCATCTCGCCGGGTCCCCGGTAGTTCACAGCGGGGACGTGTCCGTGCCGGTGGCGGCTCTCGCGCCGGACGGGCCGTCCGGTGTCGCGATGATGAGTTAAAGATGTCGCCGAGGGGGAAGCGTCGGAATCCCGGAGGTGCCGGGCGGCACCGCGCCGGGCGGGTAGGCGCTGTCCGGCAGCGGCGGGAGCGGCTCGCCCGGTCGTGCGCTGCGCATCGCGGCTTCCTGTTCTTCGCGCATCCTGCGCAGGCGCGGCGACGGGCCGAGGGTGAGGTAGCCGAAGCCGCGGGTGAGCCAGTGCCACATGACCTAAGCGGACGGGGGCGGGGCGCGGCGTCGGGTGATCAGCCCCCCTGCGTGAAGTTATTGCCGGGCATCCGCCGGTCCCGTCCGGCGGCTGACCTTCCGCCGGGCTGTCCGCGCCGTGCCTGGCGCCGGGCGTGCATACGGTCTTGGCGGGCGGGTTTAGCCCGGTGCGCTGTGCTCGGGCTGGCCTCTCCGTCCCGAGGTCCGGTGCTTGCCCTGCGGTTCCCGCGCTGTCCGTAGCCCCTCCCGGTGTCATCCGGTACTCACTGCGGCTTGCGGCTAGGATAGCGCGGTGCCGGGCCAGTCGCGGCGCGCCCGGCATCGCTTCGCGGTGTGCGGGGGAACAGGGTCTCGTTACGGTTTCGAGCACCGGCCAGCACGTGTCCGCCGCGAGCGGGGGCTGAACACCCATCCCTTAGCGTTCCCCCTGGTGGGATCCTTGACCCGGTGGCCCTGCGCCCGGAATCGCTGGCAACTGCGCAGGCTGCCTGGATTAGCTTTCACCAGCGCGCGTTCCGGGCGGTGGTGACTAGTACAGCCACCGGTTCGTGGCGCGAGCGGGATTTGAACCCGCGACCTACAGGTTATGAGCCTGCCGAGCTGCCGAACTGCTCTACCGCGCTGCTCTGAAGTTTAGCGCCCGAGAGGGCCGCAGGCACGCGCTCGTCGCACGGGTCGCCGGTCGGGTCTCCCGGCTGCCAGCCGTACAGGCCGCAGTCCGGGCAGCGGACGTTGCCCCATCGTCTCCGGAGGCGTCGTTCGGCAGCCTCGGACGCGTCACCGTACCCGGACGGGAGCGGGAAGTCGTGGACCTCGTTCGGGCAGTCGTCGCGCGGGCCTGAGCGCATGTCGCTCAGGCACAGGTGGATGCGGGGACCGACGAGTCTCGGCTTACGCGGGCGGGCGGCGATCGGCTTGAAGAAGTTCCCCTCGGCGCAGTAGTACGGGTGGTCGTACTCCCACAGGTGCTTGACCTGATCACCCACTGCCAGCCTCCTCCTCGTTCCACAGGTGCCTCGGGTTGATATCCCGGTCCTGGCTCGCCTTGTCGCAGCAAGACGGGACGGGCATCCCCAGCGGGACGGACCGGTAGCGCGGCGGCAGCTGGCCGCCGCACGACGGGCAGGCGACCGGGGTCCAGCATGCGGGAGTGCAGGCATCCCCGAGCAGTTCCCGCGCGATGACCTCGCGGACCCTGGCCGGGTCCAGGTCCCACGCGACCGGGCGGGAATTCCCCGAGCAGTCGCACGGGCCGTAAGCGCAGGCGTCAGAGCAGTCAGCGGGAGGCATGCTCGCGGCCGGTTTCGCGCCGTCCGCCAGTTCCAGTACCGCCTCCACTACGTCCACGGCTTCCCCGAACCTCGCCAGCAGCATAGGCGTGTCGAATCCTTCGGGGGCTGCCCGCGCGGCGCTGCCCACGGCGCGGAGGTATCCGAGCTCGGCGGTTACGCGGCCCGTCGTGTCGTCAGCCATCAGCGCGCTCCTCTCCAGCCCACCAGTGGCCGCACTCATCCACGCGGCGGTTCAGTGCCTCAAGCAGTTCCTCCGGGGTCGCCTCCCAGTGGAGGCCGATGCTGCCGCGGCTGCGGCCGGCGTCGGTGAGGCGCAGATGCCAGCTCTCGCCGCTGCCGGTTCCCGTCCGGAACGCGTCGCCGACGACCAGGTCCTTGCCGGGTGCCCGCGCGATGATGTCCAGGTGCCCCGGCTCGTCAGTGGCGCGGAGCATCAGCGAAGGAGGCGGCCCGTCTAGCCTGCGTGCCCGCTTGGCGAGCACGCGCCCTGCCTCCGAGATGCCCCTCATGGCTTCCTCGATCCCGTTGTCCAGCGCGACCGCGTCGCGGGCGGACATGTCCGGGTCGTCATGCTCCATCAGCTCGCGGTACGCGAGGCTCAGGAATGCCACGTGGCTGGCGGCGTCACGGGCAGCCTTGTCGAGGTCGCGGATCAGTTGCGCGCGCCGGCCTGGGTCGATCAGGTGATCGTCAGCCATCGTTCACTCCTCTCCTGCCGTCAGAACGGCGCTTCGCAGTCGCATTTGCCGCCGTCATGGTCTTCGGCCAGGTGCTTCTCCAGGTGCGCCGCCCATGCCGCGTCGATCTCGGCCTGAGACGGGGGCGGGCAGTCGCATGCCGCCCCGGCATGGGTCTCTTCGCAGTGGTTCGCGTACAAGATCGCGTCCCAGTCGGGCTCGCGGGGCTCGCGCTGGGTGCCGTCCGGGTTGATGTAACCCATCGCCACGCTGTCTTTGTATTCCTCGTAGCGGTCATCGCCGTCATCGTCGTAACCGGTGCTCACCGTTCACTCCTCTCCCTCCATGACGGTCAGCTCAGCGACCGCCTCTTCAACGGTCGCGCGGATCATGAAGACCCTCTCCAGCCCGCTGGCGGCGAACATGGCCGCCAGGTGCGAGCCCTCCCGTATCACCAGGGTGACCCCTCCGTCATGCCTGCGGGCGCGGCTGAGCGCCCCGACGATGACGCCGAGGCCGATGGAGTCCGCGTACGGGACAGCTGACAGGTCCAGGACGAGGAAGTGCCGGCCTGCGGCTATCAGGCTGATGGTCAGGGTCCGGAGGGCCGGGGCGGTTCCGGCGTCGAGGTCCCCCCGGACGGTGATGACCTCTGCGGGGCCGGAGGGGTAGTGGGTGGGGGCGGTCACGGCGCGCATTTCTCGCCATCCTCGATGCACATGCAGCCATCGAGGTCGTCCTCGTCGTTGTGTACCCAGCCGTCCCAGGTCTGCTTGATCTCGTGCGAGCAGGTGAAGCACCACTTATCGGTCCACATCGGCTCTCCCCTCGGGCCTCATGTCGCTATCCACCTGGTCGCCGCGCGCCCTGCGGGCGACCCCGCCACCTTCTCGGCCCCCCTTCGCGGCTGCCTCCTGCTCGCCGAGCGCAGCCTCAAGCGTCATGCCGTGCTCCAACTCGTTCATCCGGGCCAGCGTGTAGCGGGCGTGCTTCTCCCGCGCCTTCGCGTCGCGGTAGGCCTTCGCGCCGAGCGCGAACTCGCTCGCCGACGCGCCCGCGAGAACGAGGGCGTCCATCTCGGAGCGGATCGAGTCCCACCAGCGGCGGGGCACTGCATCGCCGGGCAGCTCCGGAGCGGGCGTCTCGGCAGTCACCGCGACCGCCTCCTTCCGCCACGCTTGCCAACGGGGGCCGACACGCCGAGGCGGCCGATCCCGTCCCTTGTGCCGGCACCCACCCAGGTACGGCCTTTGCCGAGGGGGACGGAGACACGGAAGCGGAACGGGCCGAAGCCGAAGGACTGGGAGATGCGGAGGCGAGGTGCCATGAGTCAGCCCTCCTTTGTCTCGGGCGCGAACGTGCGGACCGGCACGAAGCCGGGAGCGGCGAAGTCCTCCAGCTCGGGATTGGAGCAACTGGAGCCGTTCCAGTAGACGCGGGGCGCGAACAGGTGCTTGCGCTCATAGGCGTCAAGGTTGTCGATGCCGTGCGTGTCCAGGCGGACAGACGCTCCGGTGACCTCATGGCGGAAGGTGAATCCCCATCGCCCGTCGCCGTGGTCCTCGCCGCCATCCAGCAGCGTGACGCCGGTCAGCCCCTCGGCGTGCATCGCGGCGAGCCACTCCTCTGCCGTGGCGCGGGCCGTGGCGTACGTGTTCGCCCACCCGTCACCCGGTTCCCCGATGCGGGAGCCGGGGTTGATGATCACCGCAGTCACCGGTCAGTCCTCCAGCATCCGCTTGCGCCACGCGATGATCCGGTGCGCGTGCCGCAATGCCCGGGGTTGCCCCTCAGGAACGCCGGCGTCTCGTCGTAGCCGACTCGCTGGAATGCCGCCGCATCGCGGGCCTCGGACGGCAGGTGGCCGCGGGCTTCGTACCATTCGACGAGACTGTCGCGCGGTGTCTCGCCGTCCTCGTCGCCGCCATCGCCGTCCTCTGCCATCTCCTGCTCGCAGGCGATGATGGCCGCTTCCGCGTCGTCGAGGATCTTGCGGAGGGCCGGGAACTGGTCCCGTTCGATCTGCACCGAGGGCAGTTCCAGGGTCGTGTAGTCACGGCGGACCGTGACCTCGGTTCCCTCGAAGTCGGTCAGGGTGCCGATCTTGACGTGGGCGTTCGGGTCGGAGTTGGTCATGGTCAGTTCTGCCTTTCCTGCCGGGCCAGCCGCTCGCCCTCGTCGTCGAGCTGGCCGGGTGAGGTTGCGGTGATGCCTGCGGCGGTCGCGGCGGCACGGAGGGGGGCGAGGGGGTCGGGCCGCTCGGCGTCCACCTCGTCCTGGCAGGCGTCGCAGATCAGCTCTCCGGGCTCGTCCATGTCGTTGGCGAGCCTCGGGTACTGGCCGGGCTCGTACATCAGGTCGAACGTCTTGCGGCAGAGTCCGCAGGTGTCCGAGATGCCGGTACCGGGACCCTGGTAGGCGGGAACGCTGAGGTCGGTAACTGTCAAGGTCATTGTCAGGCCGCCTTCGTCATCGAGCGGCGGACCCGCCGCGCCGGGATCGCCATGAGCCGCACCGCGCCGATGTGCGCGCAGGGCTTGACGGTCGCGCTGGACCGGCGGACACCCCACGGGCAGGTGCAGATGCCGGACTCGTGGATCTTGTAGGTCCGGTCACCGGAGGGGACCAGCCACACGCCGGGACGGGCTGAGCGGATGACGGCCTTGTCGGCGACGAGATCCAGTGCCTTCTCCCGCTGCGTGTCGTTCAGGCCGTCGAGGGCGTGCTCGCGGGCCTCTCGGCGGATGCGGGCGCGGCAGCCGGGGCCGTAGCCCGCGGCGACCGATCCGGCGGACCGGATTTTCCGGCCGCAGCGCAGGCACCTGGCCTCGTGGCTGGCGGTGGTACCGGTGGTCATCGCTGCCCTCCCCTTGTCGTTTCTGTACTTACACTTTAGCATGTAAGTGTAAGTACAAGTCAAGGGGTGATGATGGATTCCCGTAAGTACACGTGCGATAATCAGCCGGTGCCCAGACCGCCGACAGGCAAGACGCCCAACCGCAACCTCCGCGTCGTCGACGAGGTATGGAAGCCGGCGCTCGCCAGTGCCAAGACCCAAGGGCAGACCATCACCGACGTGATCACGCAGTTCCTGCGCTGGTACCTGCGGCATCCCGGTGCGAAGCTCCCCGAGCGCCCTCCACGTCAGCCTCCCGCCGCCTAGCCCGTTCACGCCTGCCCGCGCTCCCCGCTCACGGCCTGAACGACCCGTCGGGCACGACCTCGGCAAGCTTCCGCGCCTCCCGCCCCCGCTCGCACTGCCTGCGCCACGCCAGGTCCTCGATGCTCATCGACGGCGGCCGGGTCTTCTCCTCGGCGCGGACGAGGACCTCTTCCAGCGTCTCGCCGCCGAAGCTCCTGCCGCAGAACGGGTTGCCGAACTGGCCACGCGGCCACCACAGGACCAGCGGGCCGTCGCCGCCCTGGTGGATGCGGGCGACTCCCCGCGCGTTCAGGCGCCGCCATGCACGGTCGGCGGGAGTCACGGAGCACTTCCGCACTCGGCGCACAGCCAGCAGCCGTCACCATCGGCGCGGATCTGGTCACCGGCCTTGATGTCCTCCCAGCACCCGGAGCACATGCCGGGATGGCCCGCAGTGATCCAGGGACCGTAAACGCCGGGTTCGGCGGACTCCTTCTCAAGCCTCTTCTCCGCTCCGGTGCAGTGGCCGCACTGATCTACCAGGAGGTCTGTGAGGTCGCAGCGCACCGTCATGCCGCCTCCCCATCCCGGCCGCACGCAAGCGCCTTGAAGATGCCGGGGAATTCCAGGTGCCAGTGGAAGAACTGGTGCTGCCGTTTCAGGTCCGCGAGAACGGCTTCAGCTTCCGGGGACAGCTGCCCTCCGGCGGCGATGTGCAGGAGCGTCCCCGTGGTCACGGGCTCGGCGTTCCCGTCGTGAGGCCACATGAATGCCGCGCACCATGCGTCGGCGACACGCTTGGCGAGTCGCACCGGGGCCGCGTCCTCGAGTATCCGGTGCGCTATCGCCGGAGTAGGAGCGGCGAGCGCGCAAGCGCGTGCCTCGTCCATCCTTGCCGGCGCGTCCATGGCGGCCGGCAGCCCGTTCAGCATCGCCTGCCGCTCTGCCTTGTTCTTGCGCCGCGCTGCCGTGACGAGCTCCCGGCGGTCCCCTCCGATGACCGTGTACGCCTTGTCGGGGATGCCCTTGGCCAGCAGCGCGGGCGTGGACCCGATCAGGGCATTGCCGCACTTGACGTGATGCCCCAGGTACGGGCTGGGGAGCCCGGGAACGTAGGCTTCGGCGGCCAGGACCAGGCGGGTGAGGTCGACCGTAAGCGGATTCAGGTCGACGGCGTGGATCAGCTCCGTAATCACGTCGCGCCGGGCTCTGGGAAGTTCTTCTTCGATGCTGCGGTCGTGGCCTGCCCGGAACATCGCGAGGTGCCAGGCGATGAGGCGGGCTGCCCGGAGCGGGAAGATCCCGGCCCCGCACGCCGGGTCGCAGACAGTCAGCTCCTGGAACGCTTCTTCCGGGGTGCCCGGCATTATCCGGGGGGCCGTATATCGCGTTCCGTTGCCGCTGCTCACCAGCGGCGCGTCGCGGACGCCGCCGTCGGCGGTCAGCGCCTCCAGGATCTGCGGCAAGAGGGTGGTCTGGAGCAGACGGTCGACTAGCTCGGGGTTGGTGTAGAAGGAGCCGGTCTTCTTCCGGAGGTAGCGGGTTCCCAGGTCACTGCACACTGCCCCGGCAGCCGCCGCCTCCGTGACGCAGCACCTGGTGTCGTGCGCCGCACACCAGTGGCGCCCGGCGAAGTCGATGCCCCGCGGGCAGGTGGCCAGGACTGCCAGCACCCGGGCCATCGCTGTCAGCACCGCTTCCCCGTCGCTGGTCTCACCGAAAATGGCCTTGTCGGCGGAGCACGCGATGATGTCGGCATCTCCGCTGAGATCATCCGCTGACACGCCGGACGCTGTGGCCTTCTCCACGGCCGCTTCCAGGCGCTCGCCGAAGTCCTCGCGGATGGCGATCAGGTCGGGGTCTCCGGCGCTGGCAAGAGGGTCGTCTGCTAGCCGGAGGACAAGCAGCTGACCGCGTGGTTCGCTCACAGGAGCCCTCCAGCCATTGTCAGGTCATCGATGAGCGGCGGAACGTCCAGAGGCTCCCCGTGGATGTCCCTGAGCCAGGTGACTTCGACGGAGCTGGTCCGGGAGCTGAACCGCGGGTGTCCCGGCGGGCGCATCACCAGCTCACCGTCGTCGCGGACGCCGGCGTCCCAGTGCACCTCGGCAGCGATCGACGGGATGCGGCGCTCCTTGCCGAACTGGCGTCGCTGAAGTTCCCGCGGCGTCGGCGGATCCTCATGGTCGGTCTCCTTGTGCAGGAACGGCAGGCAGCGGCCCTTCAGGCCCCGTTCCCACGCCTCGACGTTCACCTGCTCGGGCAGGTATCCGCAGTAGTCCCCGGCACGCTCCTGCGCGGCCCGCGCCTCGGCCCCGGTGCAGTGGCCGCACTGCTCGACGAGGAGGTCAGTAAGGTCGCAGCGCTCAGCCATCACAGGAGTCCCGTCGTCGAGACTGTCGTGACCCTGCGCGGCAGTTCCGTCTTCTCGTCGCCCCACTCGCCGCATTCGCCGTTATGCGCCCGGTAGCAGCCGTTACGCTGCCACGACTCCGCTGGGCAGGTGCACCATCCGGGCTGGCCAGGGCAGCGCGGGCAGCCGGGGTGCGGGCAGGCGCACCAGTGCTGCCCGGCGAACGTGACTCCGCCGGGCTGGCAGGCCAGCACCGCGAGCCCGCGGGCGAGGAAGTTGAAGACCTCGCCGGGGCTGTACGTCGCCTGGCCGCGAGCACAGACGGGGCACCTGCTCGCGGCACGATCCTCGGCGGTGACGGCAGGCGGGTGCGCCTCATGCGCGGCCAACTCCTTAGCGCCGTGGCCGAACCTGACCGACGAACCGTACTGGAGGGTGTCACCCTGGCTCCCGACCGCGCTGCTGCACGTCTTCGCGATCTGCTGCCGGATTTCAGCGGGCAGCCCCCGGACCTCCTCGATGTACAGCGGGACGATCGCCTCCAGGCTGCCGGTGAGCACGTCGTCATTCACGCAGATTCCCCTTCCCTGTGCGCTTTCGCCGCGTACCGCGCCCGGTTGTAGGCGTTGTGCGCCTCGCGGCACCCGCACCCCTCCGTGGACTCCCCGCGCTTCTGGTGCGCCCAGTAGCCCTTTTTCGTCCCGCACGGGGGACGGGTGCCCTCGCGGGGCGCGCGGGAGAACACGGCGCTTCCCGCGCCGCTCAGGGACCCTCCCGGAGGACGGGCATCTCCCCGGAGTGCCGGGCCTCCTCGATCGCGGCGAGCACCGCGGCTTTCCCCCGCGCGGCGACTTCCGCCCCCGTCGCGGGCCGCAGTACCGGCCTGCGGGCCGCGTTCCTCAGGTCCGCAGGCTCACCGTCCGGGTCATGGATGAGCCGCCACACCTCGGCGGTGACGTCCAGCGGGTGCCAGGTGGCA
>Ga0208725_1000182_pt1 | contig 14495 bp, 6 predicted proteins | sample MicForSoSWNH13_O_FD_188004 | JGI IMG/M metagenome (GOLD analysis project Ga0208725, IMG submission 188004) | Forest soil microbial communities from Harvard Forest Long Term Ecological Research site in Petersham, Massachusetts, USA - MetaG HF011... | ecosystem: Environmental > Terrestrial > Soil >... | reverse complement strand
TGCTGGACTTCCATTGAAGAGAATCTCGGCGTGGTGCCGTGCACTGTGATGAGCATGATGAGCAACGAGCTGTTGCCGAGCGCCTGCGAAGTGGACATCTGCGGCACGCTCAGCATGTACGCGCTCGCGCTGGCTTCGGAAACGCCCAGCGCGTTGCTCGATTGGAACAACAACTACGGCGAGAATCCAGACAAGGCCGTCTGCTTCCATTGCAGCAATTTGCCCAAGCACTTTTTCAAGGAAGTGCGCATGGATTACCAGCAGATCATCGCCGGCACGGTGGGAAAGGACAATACCTTCGGAACGTGCGTGGGCCAGGTGAAGGCCGCTCCGATGAGTTTCGCGCGTTTTTCCACTGACGATGAGAATGGAGTGATTCGCGGTTACGTCGGCGAAGGGCGATTTACCGACGATCCGCTGGAAACTTTCGGCGGCGCCGGTGTGGTGGAAATTCCGCACATGCAGAAATTGCTGCGTTACATTTGTGAAAACGGTTTCGAGCATCACGTCGCCGCGAATCTCGCGACCGTCGCCGGAATCGTGCACGAAGTCTCGACGCGCTACATGGGATGGGATACTTACTGGCACGGGCGCTGAAAGTCATCGATCGTCGAAACTGCGGCTAACGGTCGGTCGGAGCGCTGCTTGCCTGCCTGCCGCGGGCAGGCTGCGCCCCAGCTAGCCCGGGCTTCTACCCGAAAATAGTCTGATTTCCTGCCTTTTCTGCCAGTCATCGGTAATATCTATCGAACCCATCTACGTAACTCATGCGATAAAATTTCTATCCGTTGCATCAGCTTTGTGAGTTGTACTGTGTGCCGCCACATGAGTTAGTTATCTATCATGCGGCCTTCGCGTTCCCATCCAGAAGTGGACCACGATGCCTGCGGAGTCGGCTTCATCGCCCAATTGGGCGGTAGCGGCTCGCGCGACGTGGTCGAACGCGCCCTCACTGCCCTGGAGCGGCTTTGTCATCGCGGCGGAGTTGACGCTGACGGGTTGAGCGGCGATGGCGCCGGCATTCTCACTCCGATTCCGAAAACTTTTATCCGCAAACGCGCCCGTGCAATAAATATTGAGTTGCCGGAATCGTTCGGCATGGGCATGGCGTTTATTCCGCCCGGTCAGGAAGCGGCGGCGCACGCGGACGTGGAATCTTCCGCCGCGGAATTGGGATTGTTTTGCCTCGGCTGGCGCGAAGTGCCCACCTATCCGTCCCTGCTCGGCCCCTGCGCGCTGGCTACCTTGCCGTTGATCCGGCAATGCTTTTTCGCCGCGCAAGATTCCGCGACGGATCTGGAGCGCCAGCTCTTTCTGATGCGCAAACGCGTGGAATCCGGCGCGCGCTCCGGAATTTATTTTTGTTCACTGTCGTCGCAATCGCTCGTATATAAAGGATTGCTCACGCCGCTGCAGCTCGCCGCTTTTTACGCGGACCTCGCGTGTCCGGAGTTTGTCGCGCCCTTCGCAATTTTCCATCAGCGCTATTCCACCAACACCAGCCCGTCCTGGCAGCTCGCGCAGCCTTTCCGGTTCGTCGCGCACAACGGTGAAATCAATACCATCAGCGCCAATCGCCGCTGGACCCTCGCTCGCGAAGGCTCATTGCGTCGGGAATTTGGCGCGCCAGATCGATTTCGCGTGCTCGAAGAGGGCGTCAGTGACTCCGCCAGCTTCGACAACGCCCTCGAGGTTCTGTTGCGGCAGGGCTCCAGCGTGGCTGCCGCGATGCTACGCATGGTTCCACCAGCGTGGGAAAGCGATCCGCAAACGGGTCCGAAGCTGCGCCGCTTTCTGCAAAAAGCCACGCGCGAGCAGGAACCCTGGGACGGCCCCGCCGCTCTGATTTTCAGCGATGGCCGCATGGTTGGCGCGAAACTCGATCGCAATGGCCTTCGCCCCATGCGTTACACGCTCACTTCCGACGGACTGCTTGTGGTCGGCTCCGAAGTGGGCATCGCCGACCTACGCGGCAAAAAAATTGCCGAGCGCAATCGCCTGGGCCCCGGCGAAATTTTCCTGGTGGATTCCATTGCTGGTGCAATCTTCCGCGGCAATAACGAAGTGGGCGAGCTCCTCGGCGCCGAGCCGTGTCGCGTCGGCAGCCGCGAACGTGATTCGCAAGTACGCATTGCGCGGTTGGAAAGTACCGCAACAATTCCTTACACGTCCGACATCGAGCCGCAAAGACTTGCCGCCGCGATGGGTTGGACAGAAGATCAGTTTCGTCTGCTCTTTCAGCCGCTCGGCCGGGAAGGGAAGGAAGCGGTCTGGAGTATGGGCGACGACGCGCCGCCCGCGTTTCTTTCTTTCGTCAAGCGGCCGTTGTGGGATTACTGCAAGCAGCGTTTCGCGCAGGTCACCAACCCGCCGATTGATCCGCTGCGCGAAGTTCATGTCATGTCGCTCGACGTGTATCTCGACCCAAACATCGTCGCGGGTTCGCCGGTGCTTGATGCCGGTCATCTTACGGCACTGGAATCGCGGTTAGGCGCGCCGCTGCGACGCATCGATTTCACATTTGACGCGGCCGGTGGAACGGATGCAGCCCGTGCGGCATTGCAACGCGTGCGAGAAGAAATTTCCGCCGCCGTCAGCGCCGCCAACAACGACAAACCCGCGGTGATTGTGCTAAGCGACCGCGCGGCGAGCAAGCAACGCACCGCGCTTCCCGCCATGCTCTCTGTTTCCGCCGCGTGGAAAGAAATGGTTCGCGCCGGCGCTCACGATGTGGCGCTGATCGTTGAATCCGGGCAAGTGATTGAAACGCATCACATCGCGCTGCTGATCGCCGTCGGTGCCAGCGCCGTCTTCCCCTATCTTGCGATGGAGCTGTCGGAGAATCTGAAACCCGGCGGCGCAGTAAGCTATCGCGTCGCCGTCGAAGCCGGGCTGCGCAAAGTTCTCGCGCGCATGGGCATTTCCACGGTTGCGAGCTATCGCAATAGCCACCTGTTCGAAACCGTCGGCCTCGACGAAGAGATTTGCGAGGAATTTTTCGAAGACGCCTCCGCCAGCCTGGGCGGCCGAAGCCTCGACGACATTCTCGACGCCAGCATTTACTCGCACGTCCGCGCGTTCGCTGCCAGTGACGCTCCGATGCAGGATGCCGGGCTCTACCGTTTCCGCCACGCTGGTGAGAAACATTCCACTTCTCCAGAACTCGTGCGCCGCATGCACGCGTACCTGAAATCGCCGACGCCGGAAAAATATGCAGCGTATTCCGAGCTGGCAGATAGCCGCGCAGCCGTGTCCGTCCGCGATCAGCTCGAATTCGCGCCAGATTCTCCGATCGCACTGGAAGAAGTCGAACCCGAAAGCGCGATTCTCGCTCGATTCTGCGCGCAGGCCATGTCGCTTGGCGCACTCAGCCCTGAAGCGCATCGCACTCTTGCCATCGCCATGAATCGCTTGGGCGCGCGCAGCAATACGGGAGAGGGCGGCGAAGATCCCAGCGTCTATCGCTTCGAGCCGGAAGCCGCCAATCGCGTGAAGCAAGTTGCTTCCGCTCGTTTTGGCGTCACCGCCGAATATCTGGCGCGCGCCGACGAACTCGAAATCAAAATGGCGCAAGGTTCGAAACCCGGCGAAGGCGGCCAGCTTCCCGCCATCAAAGTGAATTCCTACATCGCGCGCCTGCGCCACGCAGTTCCGGGCATGTCGTTGATTTCTCCGCCGCCGCATCACGATATCTACAGCATAGAAGATCTGGCGCAGTTGATTTACGACCTGCGCTCGGTAAATCCCGTCGCGCGAATCGGCGTAAAACTGGTTTCCGGCGCGGGCGTGGGAATTATCGCTGCAGGTGTCGCGAAAGCTGGCGCGGACGTGATCACCATCGCCGGATTCGACGGCGGCACCGGCGCTTCGCCGCTCACTTCGATCAAAAACACCGGCCTGCCGTGGGAAATCGGCTTGCGCTCCGCACATTCCGCGCTGGTTCGTTCCGGCTTCCGTGAAAGAGTGCGCCTGCGTGTGGACGGCGGATTCAAATTTGGCCGCGATGTGGTGATCGCCGCGCTTCTGGGTGCCGACGAATTCGGTTTCGGCACGGCTACGCTGCTCGCCATCGGCTGCGTCATGGCGCGCCAATGCCACCTGAATACGTGCCCCGTGGGAATCGCCACGCAAGACGAAAAGCTGCGCGCGCGATTCGCCGGCAATCCCGAAATGGTGATGGCTTATTTCCGCGGCGTGGCCGGAGAAGTTCGCGAACGCATGGCAGCGTTGGGAATTCGCGCACTCGCCGACGTAATCGGTGCAGTGGAAAAATTGCGCCCACGCAACGAATCGGCGTCGCATTCGGTTGCCGGATTGTTGCAGCCATCAACCAATCCCGCGCAGCAATCCGCAAAGGATCTGCCGCTGGAAATCCATCTGCCCGAAACCGCGAAAGATATTCGCCGCAAACTGCTGCGCGGCGTGGACGGCCTGAAACATTTCCCGTTCGTGCATCATTCGCTTTCCATTTCGAATTCCGACCGCAGCGTCGGCGCGCACCTCAGCGGCCATATCCTGCGCAAGACGAATTTCGACGGCCTCGCGGGGAACAGCATTCGTTGCGAATTTCGCGGCTCCGCCGGACAAAGTTTCGGCGCGTTCCTGGTTCCCGGCATTCGTTTCAGGCTCGTGGGTGACGCCAATGATTACGTCGGCAAAGGCCTGAGCGGCGGCACCATCGCCATCACCGCGGGCGCCGCAGCGTCCAAGCGCGGCGACGTGCTCGCAGGCAACACAGTTCTGTACGGCGCCACCAGCGGAAAACTTTTCATCGCCGGCCGGGTCGGCGAACGCTTTGCCGTGCGCAATAGCGGCGCGCTCGCCATCATCGAAGGCGCCGGCCACCACGGCTGCGAATACATGACCGCGGGCATCGCTGTAATTCTGGGCCCCGCGGGCATGAATCTTGGCTCCGGAATGACCGGCGGACTCACCTATATTCTTCGCGATGCGCTCACCGGCGATAATTGCAATCACGAATTCGTGCGCTGCGCGGAAATCGGCGACGGCGTCGGCGAGCAGGAAGAGGCCTGGCTGCGTACGCTGCTGCAGGAACATTTCCGTCTCACGGGCAGCCAACGCGCGCGACGCTTGTTGCAATCCACTCACTCGCTGCCGCTGGTGCGCCTGGAGCCCCTGCACCTGCCATGTTCGATCGCCGATACTTGGGCGCCATTCCTCACGCGACCCGCAATTCAGCAGGATGACGCAGACGTTTCCGAAGTGATTCGCACGCTGCCGCTGGAGAATGAAAATATGCGCCAGGCCACCGGATCAGCCTGCTGAGTCATTTCGCGCGCGAAAAATCGCTTGACGCTCGCCGTACGCTGATTGACGCGCACGCCCCATACGCGGCGCCTCGCCGTGTGTACGTCCACGATCATGACCGTGATCATGACCACGAACATGGACTCGAGCACAGCCACGGGCGCGCCGCCAGGAATATCTCGTCCTGAAGGCACGCGCTCCCGCCCATTTCGCGTCCCGCCACGCCCCAGCCCAGCGCCCAAAATTGCCGCACCCAGCAATGTACCCACCCGACATCGGTAACCTTTTAGCACACGGCCCGGATTATAGGGTTGAGCAGCCCCCCCATAACAATTAGGTTAACACTAGGCGTTGTGCCGTTAACTGGAAAGCAACTACAAATCTAGGATTCAGGCGGTTTTATGGCAGTCTTGGGAGAACTCACGGCGACGCGTGTGCGCCGAAGTTCCAACGTTGTCTCACGCGTCGTGGCAGACGAAGCGATTGTGGTTCCCATCCGCCGCGGCGCAGCCGACCTTGATTCCATCTATACCTTTAATGAATCCGGCACGAAACTTTGGTCCCTGATCGAAAACGGCCTGGATGCCACCGCATTGGCCTCCTATCTCCAATCAGAATACGGGCTTACTCAGGCCCAGGCCCTTTCGGATGCGGAAGCTTTTGTAAGAGACCTGACTCAGGAGGGTTTGGTCGAGCCTGCCTAACCCGCGGGCATCACCCCGGCTAGGCGGCCGGGCACTTGGGAAATGAACGAAACAACCTACTCCGCATTCAGCATGGGCGTGCATCAACGCACGTCTGGCAAGCGCGTTCCGATGGAGGTATCCATCGAAGTCACGCGCCGTTGTCCATTGGAATGCCTGCACTGCTATAACAATCTTCCCATGGCGGATCGCGCCGCCCGCAATCGCGAGCTTTCCCTCGAAGAATATCGGCGCCTGCTCGATCAAATCGCCGATGCCGGCTGCTTCTGGATTCTGTTCACCGGCGGCGAGATTTTCGCGCGCCCCGATTTTCTGGAGATATACGGCTACGCCAAATCCAAAGGTTTCCTGGTCACCCTGTTCACCAACGGGACCATGATCACCGAACGCATCGCCGATTTTCTGGCGGAATACCGGCCATTTGCGATCGAAATCACCCTGTATGGCGCTACCCGCAAGACTTATGACGCTCTGACGCAGATTCCCGGCTCCTACGACCGCTGCATCCGCGGCATTCGCTTGTTGATAGACCGCAAGCTGCCGCTGAAGCTGAAGACCGTTCCCACGACCATCAATCGCCACGAAGTATACGAAATGCAGCGCATGGCCGAGCAGGATTTTGGCGTGGATTTCAAATTTGATCCGCTGGTGAATCCGCGGATTGATTGCTCGCAAAGCCCGGTGGAGGTGCGACTCACTCCCGAAGACGCCGTGGCGCTGGATCTGCATGAGCCGCGCCGGCGCGCCGAGGCGCTGAAACTGATCGAGCGCGATATGGCGCTGCCCGCCGCTGCTTTCGCGACGGAAAATATTTATCAGTGCGGTGGCGGCCTCACTTCCTGCGCTATTGATCCCTACGGCCAAATCAGCATCTGCGTGCTTTCCCATCAGGAAAGCTATGACTGGCGCTCCGGCAGCTTCAGCGCCGGCTGGGATGATTTCCTGGGCCGTGTCCGGGGCAAGAAGAAGACGCGCCAGAGCAAGTGCGACGCCTGCCGGATCAAGACTCTCTGCGGGATGTGCGCCGCCAATGGCGAACTGGAAAAGGGCGACGCCGAATCTCCCGTGGAGTTTTTGTGCGAAGTGGCCCACCTCCGCACTATGGCCCTCGGTATCGAAATACCCGCGCACGGAGATTGCGAATGCTGTGAGGGCGGGATCGCGCACGACAAATTATTGCAATCGGCCGAGCGAATTCGTAAGGGGGAAGTGGACGTCGGTTCCTGGACGCCCATGCCTACCGCTGCGACCCTGCCGATTTTGCAACAGAGCCCCGGCTGCGGGAGCGGCTGTGGTTCCTGTGGGGCCCACGCATGAGCGGCGAAACACCGATGCCCGATCAAATTCAGGATCAGAATCCGAATTCGCCGCGCGGCGCGAAGCCGTATGAGCCTCCGAAAATCATCCGTGTCAGCCTGCGCCCCGATGAAGCAGTTCTCGGTCATTGCAAGACGCCGTCATCCGCTGGTCCGGCAAATCCGGGCTGCGGAATCGCTCTGGGCGGCTGTATGTCCTTCGGATCCTGACGTGAGAACTATGAACTTGTTAACGCCATCGCAACCACTGCGCTCCACCGGCCCGTCGCGACGAATCGCGGCGCGGATCGGTGGCATTTCACTTGGCGCAACGACTGTTGCAAACGGCCCCGCGCTGCTGGCGGACGAGCAGCAGAGAGATTTTCTGATCACGGACCCGATTTGCGATCTGGAATTCGATGTGGCATTCGGCGGCCGCTTCGATTCTGCTCCGGGAGAATTGGTTTTCGATTCCCGCGGCCTATGGAAGCTGTTTCGCAATTCCGAAGGCTTCTGCTTTCGCTTGACTACCGATTTCATCGGGACGCTGCCTTACAAGCAAGCCCTCGTCGCGCCGGATTTCAAGTCTGGTCGCATTGAAATGTCTCGCGAATATTTCGCAGTCGGTGAGCCCGTGAACCCGCTGGAATATCCGCTCGATGAACTTCTCTGGATTCATCGCCTCTCGCTGGGTGAAGGCGTGGAAATCCACGGCTGCGGCGTGATCGCTCCCGAGGGCCGCGGGCTGCTGCTCACCGGCCACTCCGGCGCGGGGAAAAGCACGTCCTCCCGCCTCTGGTCGCGCCACGATGGCGCGCGCGTCTTGAGCGACGACCGCATCATCTTGCGCCGCGAGCGCGGCCGCATCTGGATGTACGGAACTCCCTGGCACGGCGACGCAGGAATCGCCGAGGCCGATCGCGCGCCGCTGGATGGAATTTATGTTCTCGCTCACGGCCAGCGCAATGAAATACGGCCGCTCAGCCGCACCACCGCGTCAGCGGAACTTTTCGCGCGCAGTTTCGTGCCGCATCACTCGACGGATGCCATCACTTTCATTCTGGAGTTTTTCAGCAAGGTTACAGATAGCGTTCCTTGCTCCGAATTTTCATTTGTGCCGGATTTCACCGCTGTGGAGGCTCTGCTCCGTGAAGACGTCGGAAAAATTATTGCGGCGTGATACGTCGCAATTCGCGCTGCTGTGCGAGGACGTGCTGCAGCGCGGCTTGCAGGTGCGTTTTCTCGCGCACGGGCAGAGCATGCAGCCGAACGTCCTGAACGGCGATGCGGTGATCGCCGAGTCGGTGGACGCGAGCCAGCTGCGCCAGGGAGATATTGCGCTCACACTTGGCGCTCATGGCGTTCTGCTCCATCGCGTGATCGGCCTCGACCCGAAAACAAACAGAATCGTCACCCGCGGCGACGCCGGCCAGCAGAACGACACTCCCGCCGCCCTGGTTCTCGGCAGGGCCGTCTGCCTGGAGCGCGACGGCAAAAGAATTTCGCTGCAACGGCCTGGCACAAAATTGTTGCACGCGTTGCGCAGGCAATACCGCCGCGTAATCCAGGCTGGTACGCGCCGAATCCACCGATTTCGCGGCGTCCTCGGTCCTTGCGTGCTTGTTCTGTTCGCGACGCTGCTGCACACCGCGCCAGTTTCCGCGCAAGCACTGACGATCACGAACACGGCGGCGCCGACGACCGTCGCACCGGGCGGGACCATCACATATACTCAAGTGCTCGCGAACAGCAGCGGCGTGGCCATCACCAAGCCGTTAACAACCACGCAAAATCTTCCGGCCAACACCACATTCGTTTCGGCGGCAAAAACCGCCGGCAATCAGAATTGGACCTGCACTAATACTGCCGGAGTGATCACCTGCAACAACACTAGCGCAAATACTTACGGAAACGGCGATACCACCACATTCGCAATCGTGGTCACCGTGAACGCAGCGACGGCGAATGGCACCGTGATCACAGATACCGTCAGCGCCGCCGGAGCGAACACCGCCACCGTCACCGCAACCGCAAACGTCACGGTCCAGGTTCCGGCGCTCTCCGTCTCTGGGACTGCAACTCCCAATCCCGTGGCGACGGGCGGGCAAATCACTTACGCCGAGACAGTCACGAATAACAGCACCACAACGGCAGCGAACGGCGCGACGCTCATGCAATCCACACCGGCCAATACGACTTTCGTCTCCGCCACTCCGCCCGGCGGATGGACGTGCGGCACGACCCCGGCGGCAGGTGGCACGGGAGCAATCGTATGCACGGCCAACGCCGCAATGGCTGCGACAACGTCCGTAAACTTCACGATCGTTGTGGCCGTGAATTCGAGCGCGCCCGGCGGAACCACGATCATGAACACCCCGGTGACCGTCAGCGAAACGGGAACGAACCCGGGAACCCCAAACAACATCACAATCTCGACCACCGTGCAAGGCGCCGATCTTGCCATGACGCAAGTTGCCTCGGCTCCAGCCGTCGCGCCCGGCACCACCATCACCTACACCGAAACTGTCACCAATAACGGCCCGAACGCAGCCACCGGTGCGGTCCTCTATCAGCAGACGCCGCCCAACACGACGTTCTCTTCGATTACGCCGCCCACTGGATGGACATGCGGCACGGCGCCGGCAGCTGGCGGTACCGGCGAAGTCCTGTGCTCGGCCACTGGCACGCTGGCAGCCAACACTACCAGCGGATCGTTCACTTACGTCGTCACGGTTGCCGCTGCCACCGCGGCCGGCACCGCCATCGTCAATTCTGCGGACGTCACGTCGACGACCACCGATCCCAATTCATCCAACAACACCACGTCCACATCCGTTCTGGTGGAAAACACCGGCGATGCGGACATGGCAATTTCCATGACGGCAGCGCCTACGCCGGTGTTCGTCTCCTCTGCACTCTCTTACACCATTCAAGTGACGAATCTCGGCCTGGCTTCCGGCGCGGGAGTAACTGTCGTTGATACGGTGCCCGCCACGCTCATCAACCCGGTGGCGACTCCGTCCGTGGGAACTTGTGGTGCGGTGACCGCCGGCACGATCACTTGCAGCCTCGGCACTGTCGCGTATCCGCTCGCGACGCCGATCACCATTACGCTCACCGGAACCACCCCCGCCACTGGCAGTCCGCTCACAAATAAAGCAGTCGTCAGCACCACCGGCACGGATCCCGTCGCGTCGAATAACACGGCGACGGTCGTCACGGTGGTGCAGCCGTTGGTTTGCGCGATGCCAGGCAAAGACGGCGCAGGCGGCACGCTTAGCGGAGTGGTCAACGCGTACTATCCTCCGGCCGCGGGAACTGTAGCCGCAGGCGCCACCTCGATCACTTTAGGCGCGGCCGCGGCTGCTCCCGCTGCGCAAACTCCTATTGCTGTCGGCGACCTGCTGCTCGTAATCCAGACGCAGGGCGCGCAAATTAATTCCACGAACACCAGTTCCTACGGGGATGGCGTTCCCGGCGATCCCGCCTCCGGCGCCACCAGCCTCGGCAATTCGGGCCAGTTTGAGTTTGTCACCGCGACGGTTGCCGTACCGCTCGCCGGTGGCACGCTGACGTTTACCGGCACGGGCTCGGGTGGCGGACTTCTGAATTCCTACACCAGCGCCGCGGCTACCACAACGCAGGGAATTCAGACGTATCAAGTGATTCGCGTTCCGCAGTACACCTCCGCGACGTTCAGTAGCGCTCTTGCCGCCCTGCCGTGGAACGGAGCCGTCGGCGGCGTGCTCGCCGTGGACGTTGCTTCACAACTCACTCTCGGCGGAACCGTGAGCCTCGACGGCACAGGCTTCCGGGGCGGCGCCGGGCGCATCCTCGGCGGCGCGGCTGGCACGCTCGCGACCGACGTTGTCACGCTATCCACGCAAGCTGCCAACGGCTCGAAAGGTGAAGGCATCGCCGGAACGCCACACTACATCGCTCCGGCTCTTAGTACGATCACGCCGGCAACCACCGCTGTAAGCACTGGCCAGGCGGTTCTCGAAGGCCTGCCCAACGGCAGTTACGGACGCGGTGCTCCGGGCAACGCAGCAGGCGGCTCCACTGACGCCAACCCCACTGCAAATAATCAGAACAGCGGCGGCGGCGCCGGCGGAAATGGCGGAAATGGCGGCACGGGCGGCTTCGGTTGGCAGAGCGCAGGCGTCGTCGGAGGTTTCGGCGGCGTGGCCTTTCGTGCCAGCACTAGCGCAATCGTCATGGGTGGCGGAGGCGGTGCCGGGACCACGAACGACGGCTCCTACTGGATTCCCACCACCAATACTGGCAACGCCGACTGCGGCGCGAACTGCACCGGCATCTTCAGCAGCGGAACCGCCGGCGGCGGAATCGTAATTATTCACACCGGCTCTGTCGCGGGCACGGGCACAATTTCCGCCAACGGTGTGACCGCTCTCCAAACCGAGAATGACGGCGGCGGTGGCGCTGGTGCGGGCGGCTCGATTTTGATCCTTGCGAATAGCGGTTCTCTCTCCGGGTTAACCGCTAGCGTCGCGGGCGGCAATGGCGGAGTCACTTGGCCCGAAGATGCGCCCGGAACGCCTTTCCCCGGCAATCGCCACGGTCCCGGAGGCGGCGGAGGCGGCGGTGTGATTCTTGCCTCGGCCGCTCCCGGAACAGCCAACGTCAACGGCGGCATCCCTGGCTGGTCCACGCTCGCCAACGATCCCTATGGAGCCACACTCGGACAAGCTGGATTCGTCAGCTCCGGATTGTCCATCACCGAAACGCCCGGCACGCAGTCAGGCGCCTATTGCGCCGGCGCGGATCTCGCGGTAACGAATTCTGGCACGCCCAGCGTCGTCGTGCCCGGAAACAACATTACCTACACGCAAACGGTCACCAACAACGGCCCGCAGGACGCCGTCAACGCCACCTTCGTCGAAGCAGTTCCCGGCAACACCACATTTCAATCGCTGGTAATAGCGCCGGGCTGGTCTTGCACTGAGCCGGCAGTCGGCAGCGCGGGAAATATCAGCTGCACGAATCCGGACGTAGCAAACGCCGCCGTTGGCACCTTCACTTTGGTCGTTCAAGTGATCCCCGGCACCGTGAGCGGCACGCAAATTCTGGACACGGCCTCGGTTTCATCCGGCACCAACGATCCCAATCTCGCGAATAACACCGCGAGCGTGCTGACCATCGTCGGTGCGGCAACCAGCGCTGACCTCGTCGTCACGATGTCGGCTACGCCCAATCCCGTGCAGGCAGGCAACAACATCACCTATACAGTTACGGTGCACAATAACGGCCCGGCAGCCACCAGCTCCGTCACGTTCACGGACACGATTCCGGCTAACACCACTTTCGTCTCGCTCGCGCAGACCGGTACCGCATGGGTTTGCCCCGCTCCCGTCACTGCGGTAAGTTGCACCATCGCGTCGCTTCCCGCGGGAGCCACAACCACATTCACTCTGATCATCACGGTTGCCGCCGGCACCGCCTCCGGCACAGTCATCACCAATACTGCCAGCACTTCCACTTCGACGCCGGATCCGAATCCCTCAAGCAACAGCTCCACCGTGAACGTCACGGTGGCTTCCGCGGGCCAATATGATTTGAGCGTCACCAGCTCCGCGTCGCCGAATCCCGTCACGCCGGGAAACAACATCACCTTCCTGCTGAATTTCGCGAATAACGGCCCGAACTCCGCCAGCAACGTGACCTTCACCGACACTGTTCCGGCCAACACCACTTTCGTTTCGCTCGTGCTTCCGGCCGGCGCCACTTGCCCCACGCTTCCGACCGTCGGCGGCACTGGCGCAATCAGTTGCTGCCCCGGCACCGGAGGAGTCTGCTCCGGAGCGGCGATTCCGTCAGGTACCACCGCACAGCTCCCACTCGTGGTGAAAGTAAACGCCGCCACCGCGTCGGGCACGGTGATCTCCAACACCGCGAATATCGGTCCCACAACGAATGACGTAAACGTCGCGAACAACACTTCCACCGCGACCACCGTCGTCGCTTCGCCCACGCAAGCCGACGTCGCCATTGTGAAGACCGCCGCGCCGCAGCCCGTGGACCAAGGCGCGACTCTCACCTACACGCTGCAAGTCACGAACAACGGCCCGGCCGTCGCGCAAAATGTGAACGTCTCCGATCCACTGCCCAGCCAGGTCTCATTCGTCTCCGTCTCCACCACCCAAGGCACCTGCACGCAGGCCGCGGGTACGGTCAGCTGCAGCTTGGGCTCGGTCAGCGTTGGCGGGCTGGTGACCATCACCATCAGCACCACCGCCGTTACGTTCAGTTCGTCGTCGCTGGTGGTCAATACTGCCACCGTAAACTCTTCGACCAGCGATCCGAACACGTCGAACAATATGTCCTCTGTGATTTCGACGATTCAGGCGCCCACCGCCGTACAGCTTTCATCCTTCCGCGCGCAAAATCGGGTTGGAGGCGGCGTGCTGCTCGAATGGCGCACGCGAGAAGAAGTCCGCAACCTCGGCTTCCATGTGTATCGCGAAGACGCGCAGGGCCGTCACCAGCTCGATCCTTCGCTGATCGCCGGTGGTGCACTGCTGTTGCGCGGCGGCCAACCGCAACATCCGGCGCGCACCTATCAATGGTTCGATCCGCAGGGCGGCGCAGGCTCTTCATACGTGCTCGAAGACGTGGACCTCAGCGGCGTGCACAACACACACGGACCCGTCAATCCTGATTCCACCGTCTCTGAGGCGACGCCAATGTCCCAGGCGACGCTGCTGAATCAGCTTTCGAATTTGCTGCCCTCATCTCCGGTTTCGCCGCGGCGTCCTGGCGCCCCGTTGCCGCCATCGGCTCCGTCTTCAGTTGCGGAAGTTTCCAGCGCGTATCTCGATGCGCAACCCGCGGCAAAAATTTCCATCACCGCGGAAGGCTGGTACGTGGTCTCGCGCGCACAACTCGTCGCGGCTGGCTTTGATCCCGGATCCGACGCGCGCACGCTGCAACTTTTCGCCGAAGGCGTCGAGCAACCGATCTCCATCCTCGGCCAGCAAGGCGCGTCTCTCGGCAGCAATGGCGCCATCGCTTTCTACGGCACTGCCATTGACACCCCGTTCTCCGGCACGCGCGTTTATTGGCTGTTGCGCGGCTCGCAGGCCGGCAAGCGCATTCCTGTCTCAACTTCGGAGGGTTCCGGCGCATCCGGCGTGCAGAGTTTCCTATCGTCCGTCACTCTCGAACAGCGCACCACCTATTTCGCCGCGCTGCTCAACGGCCCGAACAC